>Ga0172366_10003616_pt1 | contig 12179 bp, 10 predicted proteins | sample LakKivSesite69cm_FD_114533 | JGI IMG/M metagenome (GOLD analysis project Ga0172366, IMG submission 114533) | Sediment microbial communities from Lake Kivu, Rwanda - Sediment site 69cm | ecosystem: Environmental > Aquatic > Freshwater > Lake > Sediment | place: Rwanda: Western Province, Lake... | reverse complement strand
CACTGGATCCGACTGCTGGAGTCGATATAGGCGATGTTAAGGCCAAGTATGGTCAAAGACTTATTTTGATGGGGAATGTGGCCGTGGACAGTTTGGCTAGGAAAACTAAAGATGATGTAATCAAGGAGACGAAGGAATGCATAAGAAATGCCTCCGCCAAGGGAGGGCACATACTTTCGTCTAGCAACTCTTGGTCTGCTGGAGCGAGACTGGAGAATTGCATGGCTATGGTCGAGGCCGGAAGAAAGTATGGAGTGTACCCAATAAGAGTCTAGAGACTAATGCGAAGGGAACCGAACCCATTACGACCCGGAACCTTACTTTGCAACCAATCTCTTAGCGGTATTAACTGCCTCGGAGGCATCTTTGCCGTAGCCCTCCGCTCCAACCTCGTCGGCGTACTCTCTCGTGACGGGGGCTCCGCCAATCATGATCTTGTACTTGTCCCTTACACCCTTTTCTTTGAAATAGTTGATAGTCTCTTCCATTGAACTCATCGTCGTGGTCATAAGGGCAGATAAGCCGATGATGTCGGCTTTGTTTGATTCAGCCGCCTCCAGAAAGGCCGAAGGAGGGGCATCGTTCCCCACGTCTATCACCGTGAATCCTGAGGCCATAAGCATCGTCGATACGATGGTCTTGCCGATGTCGTGAACGTCCCCTTTAACCGTGCCGATTACGAAGGTTCCCAGCTTCGCCACGCTTCTCTTACTCTCCTTTATTACAGGCTCCAAAAAGGCGATGCCCGCCTTCATCGCGTCCGCGGCCATCATCAACTCGGGAAGAAAGATCTCCATTCTTCCGAATTTTTCGCCTAGCTCCTTAAGCGTATCAGTTAAAACGTTCGTCGCTTCCAAGGGATCTATGCCTTCAGCGACGGTTTGTTTAGCCGCCTTCTCGACCCCATCAACATTATAGTTCAAGAGTTCTTGACGCAGCTTTTCGAATGCTTCTTTAGACAAGGCATCATCTCCTCATTAGTCGATTTTCTTGGAAAATATGAAGCTGTTGAATATCATGAATAAGTTACTATAGAAGTAAATAGTTTTTCCATATTTGTAGCAAGGTTTTTAGGTTATGACACAAAATCCTTCTTGGGTGTCTTCTTGGTAAAATATGGAACATTGGATTACTACAAACAATGGGCTGAAGCCATAAACAAGGACGAGAAGGTTTCGAAGTCTGGCCTTAGCACTACGGTGCTTAATGTCTTCACCGACGTGAAGACTGATGAGGGGGTCGAGAAAGCCTTTTTCATGAAATACGAAAACGGGAAGGTGACAGAGGTTAGAGAAGCTAAGCCTGATGAAAAAGCCGAGTTCGTTACCAGTACCAGTTACAAGATGTTCGTGGGAATTGCAAAGGGTGAGATTGACCCACAGCAAGCGAAACCGAAGTATCCTGTGGTTAAGGCACTGAGATATATGGGAGCTTTCAAACGTATACAAGAAATTGCTAAAGAAATGAAAGATGTGCAGTATTGATCAGCTCTAGATTCCAATATCAATCGCGCACAATAATGCGCGACTTTTTTTGACCTTTTGCACATTCTTTGTGAGTTTATCTCCCTATTGCCGGTTTGCCAAAGGCGGTCACAACTATCTGCGTTCCAACGGTAATAGATTTGTATGCAACCTTGTTAAGATCTTCTTTAGTGAATACTTCACCAAGTTTCAAGGGCAGAAACCTTCCTCTAGTTTTTAGAGTCTTTTCCTCTATCTTTAATTGCGGGTTCTGGACACCGGCTCTGACAGCTCTTTCCTTCGCTATCTCTCCAGCTTTTTTTAAAGCGTACTCTAAGCCCTCATCCATAGGCTTCTTTATCGGTTCTCCTAGCCCAAAGATAAGACAAGTCCCACCCATTTGAACAAATTCAAGGCTAACAGACTCGCTTACGATGCCACTTATGGCTCCGACAGAGTTTCCTACCTCATGATGCGTTGGAATAATAAGACTGGCCCCTACGCTGTTGCTGATCGACGGCATGTAGGCTTTTACAGGGGCCCCGACTGCAACTATGGGATACTTCGCTCTCAGCATTATATCAAAGCTTGCGCCTTTTACACCCGTTAACGATCTATTCAGTAAAGAAAAGCATGCCTCACAAGAAGGCTCGGTTCCCAGCTCATCGACCACCAGTGTTTTCAGGATTTCCATACCTATATTAGTGTATAGATAGTTCAGAACCCTACTTTCAAGCTCCTTCGGCGAGATCTTCAAACTTGAGGCGAAGGCAACAACTCCATCTTTCGCTGTTTCTACATCCCATTCGGTAAATGTGCTATTGAAATGAAGTATGTCCGTAGGCGTTAATCCAACCCCTTCGACCATGTACTTCTCTTTAAGCCTTTGAACATAATTTTGAACAAACTCGACCGATGTGGAAATGAATCCCGTGAAATGTTGCTGTAACTCCTTAGTCGTAACTGGCTGCGATTTCAGTATCGCCTCATAAACGTCCTTTTCGGTTCCATCAAGCCTCTCGGTTTCAACTCTGTGCGCTATCAGGAAGTCGGTTGTTCCAAGGGTCTCAACCTTATCCTTTAGGTTTGGAAAGCTTTCAGCAGCGAGGGATAGGGGAACCACCCTCTCAGGACCTACAAATATCCCCCCTCCTTTTATCCATATCCGGCTGTCGCCAGCTAGGCCTATGGCCCTCATATCTATCGCCTTCACCCTTGTCCTCCATCCTCCGATAACGGCTCCCTCAGGATCTATCTTACAGTAACCGTCACGAACTAACGCAACCTCGGCAGAAGTGCCACCGATGTCTATCGCAATGTAGTCCTTAAGCTTAGAGAGGGCCCCGCAGCCTATAGCGCTCGCAGCCAGACCGGAAAAAATCGTCTCCACAGGTTTTTTGTATGCTACTCTCTCGTGCATTAAGGTGCCGTCCCCCTTCACGATCATAAGTGGAGCATTGATGCCACTCTCCTCCAAGCTTATCTTGACGCTGTCCACAAATCTCTTCATTATAGGTAGAAGCCTTGCGTTAAGATAGGCGGTTGTAGTTCTTTCATACATGCCAAGTTCGGAAGACATTTCGTGCCCACAAACGACAGGCAAGTCCACCATTTCGTTTGTGATCTCTCTTGCCCTGATTTCATGGCTCCAGTTCCTAACGCCAAAGTAGCTTGAAACCGCAAAGGCCTCAACCTTCTTGGACATCACGTCTATTTCTGATCCTAGTGTGTCCTCATCTAAAGGCTCGAGCTCATTGCCATAAGCATCGTGCCCTCCTCTAACGAAGGTCTTCTCTACCCGCAACTCTCGAACATTCTCAGGCTCGTATCCGATCAGTATTAAGCCGACTTCCCACCCCTTCCCCTGCAAAATCGAGTTTGTTGCCAGAGTCGTAGAGATGGACACAAGCTTAACTTTTCCAGCGTCTAATTTGCCCTTTTTGATTGCATGGTCTATGGAGTTGCGGATACAGACGGAAAAATTGTGAGGGGTCGTGAAGGCTATAGCCTTCGATAGAAGGCTGCCTGTATTGAGATCAAGGACTACACACTTTACATTTGTTCCACCCGTGTCTAGACCAATGCCTAGAAACTGCTGCATCTGTACTCTTGCCTCGTTAAGCTCTTTGAGCGCCTTAAATATTATCTCACCGCGCACGAACATTGATTCTAAGAATCATGCGCACTCCCTAAAGGTTGTCTGAAAAAGAGGATGAAGCCCGATCTGAGTTGCCCACATCTAAGCACGACTTTGATCGGATTCAGTTTCAGAGCCAATCCACCTACGGGAACAGAAGTGAAATAAAGATTTAACCATGCCAAGAAACGTATGCGCTAATCAAGGTCTTGAAATACTTCAAAAAAAGAGGGAAAGGGGGTTATTTCTTTTCGATGAGTTTTTTGGCTTTCTCTAAGGCGATGGATACATCTGTGGCGTAGCCGTCGGCACCTATTTCGTCGCACCACTCATGCCCTGGGAAGGCGCCGCCTCCCACCATGTATATGTATTTGTCTCTGAGCCCTTTCTCCTTGAGGGTGTCTGCAAGGAACTTCTGCTGCAGAATCGTGTTGGACATGAGTGCTGATGCTCCAATGATGTCGGCTTTGACTTCCTCAGCCTTGTTTATGAAGTTCTCTACAGGCTGGTCTACTCCAATGTTGTACATCTTGAAACCAGCCGCGCTGAAGACTGCGGTGACAATGTTTGTGCCCAAGTTGTGGATGTCTCCTGAAACGGTTCCGATCACCATCGTGGCCAAGGGCTTAGGCATTTGACCCTTCGGAACATGCTTCTGAAGCTCTTCAGAAGCCTTCCCCAAAACCTGACCAGACAACATCACAAAAGGGATGGGAAGCTCACCCTTCCCAAACTTCTCACCAACCTCCTTTATGCCAGCGCTGAGACCTTTAGTGATGGCATCCACAGGATCAACCCTAGCATCGATAGCCTCCTTCACCGCAGCCATCGCCGCCTTCTCATCACGGTCCACCACGGCTTTGGCCAATTTTTCCAGAATCCTATCTTTCTCAGCCATTCTGAATCACTAGCCTACCTTGAGCTTCTCGTTTCCTTCCTTCACGATGGCGTTCATACGTGCAACAGTGTCCTTCGGCAGAGGCTTAGGCTCATGCTTCTCCAGCTCCTTCAACTTCTCTCTGCAACGAACGTACACCCACGAAGGCGCTCCTTCCGCAAGCCAAGTATCAAAAGCGCTGGTGTCGAGGCAGAAGGATTTGTAGAACCGGTCTAAGCGATCGATGTTGTACTTGTGCGTTATCCATCCCTCGCCCATGACCCCAACCTCCTTGATCACATCAAGGGCAAGGTTCTCAGCCGTGGGAAGGATTTGATCAAAATTAGACGCTAAATGCTTACCATAGTGTGCTATCTCAGCGGTAACCGGTATCATAGCAGGATCCAAAGCTTCTCCTGCGTGCTGGATAAAAACCATATCTGTTCCCATAGCCACCTGCAACATCATATGGCCCATAAGTACAAAGGCTTGCTGATCGAGACTAGCCGCGTTACAGCCACCGTATTGTGCTGTTGGCAATCCATAGAGTTCATGCCATAACTGATTCATAGCATTCTGACCAACGGTGAAATGTGCACTTCCAATAGCACCTCTTCCCGTCATGGGATCCATGCAGAAAACGATGTTATTCGCCACCACAGCTGTGCCTGGATCATAATGCTGCTGGAGCGCTATCATGAAGAGCACTCCGGCGTGACTGAGGGCCGCGTTTCCAGCCGCCATCGCAGGTCCCTGTAATGGTGCCGCAGCAGTTACAGCTGGCATTATCGGGAAGTGGTGTTTGATCGCTGCTCGGAGCAGCCAGCTGTTGAATCTGTTCAACTGTAACGTCCCAATGTAGTTGTAGACCGTCCAGAATAGAGGCCTCTTCCTCAACTCCTCGGCGCCCCCTGCTACTTCTGCGCCTAGCTTGGCTACGTAATCGTGTTCTTTGATGTCCGAGACCGTGGTGCAGAGGTGACCAGCCCATTTCGTTGTGCCTTGCAACATAGCATTCATCTTGTTGAGTTCCGAGGGAAGTCCAAGTTGCCCTTCTTCCGCAGCATCATACAGATAGATGTTATGGTCGAAGTCGTCGATGCCATCGACAATCTTGGCAGCATACAGGGTGTCCTTTGAGCCAGCCCTTCTTCTCACATACGTCTTCTTCTTCTCATCCCATTCGAGACGGTCTGTTGCCCCACATTCAGGTGCCCAGAACTGTTTTCTTCCAGGCCCTTCGAAGATCAGATCCCACTCAGGATCTCTGCCAGCCAGTAGGAAGTTTTTCGGCGCCTTGGCAACATTTTCCCTAACTATGTGTTCTGGTATCTCCGTGACCACCTTCTTCTCGTAGTCAACGCTGAAACCCATCTTTTCCGCGTTCTTCAGCAGCTCCGCGTCATCCATGAAGACGCCGACATCGTTCAGAATCTTGTAGGCGGCGTTGTCAATGATCCCCAATTCCTCCCTGTTCAGCAACTTCCATAAGCCGTGTGAAGGTAAAGTAACGCCTGTTTTAGACATTTTCCATCTTTCCTCCAAAGTTATCCTGTTGCGAGTCTCCTATTAAGCCTTAGTATGTGTTAAGCCGAGTTACGTCAAAAGCAGTCTTTGATTCTTATGCCAACGCGTAGCTCTCTTCACGTACAGACTATTGTAGCTCCAAATCTCTAGTGGCTACATTATTGGAGGTGATTTCTTTGGATAATGACCCAACTTTTTTAGGAGTTTACTTGTTTCTGGGTATTTGGAAAGATCAGCATATGGCATAAAACTTGAGTTCATGAGTTCGTTTTGGAAATTCGGATCGTTCGCGAGTTCTACATATTTGACTTTCTTGGATATTTCTTCAGCGGTTTCTCTGGCTGTTTTCGAGACCAGAGCCATCCTCGCTCCTGTTCCCGCAGCATTTCCAACTACCTTAACCTTCTTCAGCTGGACTTCAGGGTACATGCCGATTATTCTGGCGTTTCCTGGGTCTATATAGGAGCCGAAGGCTCCTGCAATGAAAACTAGATCTATGTCTTTCTCTGTCACCTCCGCCTCCTTCATCAACGTCGCAGCCCCTGTGTGCATCGCTGCCTTTGCCAACTGGATCTCTCTAAGATCTTTCTGCGTTATGACAATATCTCCTCCTGCTGAAGTCTCCTCTTTCCAAGCTATAACGAACTCCTTCACGCCTTCCTTTTCCCGTAACCTTGGCAAATTTGGGCATGCATTCATTGTTCCATTGACATCGACTATTCCAGCCTTCAGCAGTTCCGCCGGTATGTCTACGATGGCAGAACCGCATATCCCGCAGGGCTTGGCATCGTCTATAGTCTTGTATTTGACCTCAAGGCTTTTCGGGTCGATGGTCACCTTCTCGATGGCGCCCGAGGCTGCTCTCATCCCGTGCTTAATGTGGGCGCCCTCAAATGCAGGGCCTGAAGCGCATGAACAAGCTAGCATCCAATCTTTGTTTCCCAAGACCACCTCCGTATTCGTTCCGATGTCCAGCGCCAGACAAAGCTCGTCTCTCTTGTAAATCTCCGTCGCCAATATGTCTGCGACGCTGTCGGCTCCGACGTATCCAGCTATTACGGGCAGCGCGTGAACGTTACCATGCGGGTTGATCTCTACCCCAACCTCACTGGCTTTAACATCTGTACCTTCTCTGATTACAGGTGTGTAAGGCGAGAGCGCCACATACTTCGGATTAATATTCAAGAAAAGATGGTGCATCGCCGTGTTTCCAACAGCAGTCATTTCATAAACCTCTCCAAAGCCTACGCCCACCTTGTCGCACAAATCCTTGAGGATTTGATTTATTCCTTCGACGACCACATGTTGAAGCTCCTTGTGATCTTTGTACGCTATCCTTGCGATGACGTCCTCGCCGTAGGGTATTTGCGGGTTCATGAGAGAGCCTACAGCCATAACTTTGCCTGTATCTAGGTTTAGGAGGTAGCCTGCCAGCTTCGTCGTACCAATATCAACAGCGTATCCAAAACATCTCTTAGTGGTATCACCGGACTCGATGTTAACGATTTCTTTATCGTCCCAGACAATGACCGTTATTTCCCAGTCCGCGTCCCTCAATGCCGAGGCCAGGGGTTTGACGACCTCGTACTCTATTCCTACGTCTCTGACGCCATAGTGTTTCCGAAGCTCCTCCATCAACCTGTCGAAATCTGATCTAGGATCCTGAAGGGTTGGTTTGGACAATTTGATAAAGTACTTTCTGATAAATGGTTCAAGCTTAACCGGTGTCTCTATTCCTTCTACCTGTAATCTCTGTTTCCCGGTCCTGCTTTCCTCCGGAATCCTGACAATTAATGAATTGTTTATTTGAGTGCGACATGCAAGCCTATACCCCTTTGAAATCTCTCCGGAGGTTAAAATCTCCTCCTCTATCTTGGTTATGGGACTGACACTTTCCATTTTTTCGACGACGACCTTGCACTTTCCACACGTACCTTTTCCGCCGCAGACAGAGGTAAGGTCCACCCCAGCAAGCTTCGCCGATTCTAAAAGATTTGATCCAACCTCTATTTTTACACGCTTTCCTTCTGGCTGGAAGACAACTATGCTTATTAGCGGCATAAAATTTCCTTCTGTTCTCTCGAATTTTTTAGAATCTGTTCATATTAAAATAAACTAAATCAAATTTAAGGTAAGAATAAGAAAGAGACTTATTTCTAACTATATTTCTTATTTCAAAAACGATTTTATTGTCGCCCGAATTTTACATGGTTTCCGGATGCCTGATCCTCTCCATTAAACGCTTGTCGATCTCCTTCAGCTCCTCCTCCTTTTCTAGGACCTTTTTTACCTTTTCCTGCTGGATCCGTTCCCTCTCCATGCCTTTTCGCCTTTCCTCCTTTTCGATCTCTTCTGGCCGCGTGACGGCGATCATGTCATCGATTCTTAGTATCGTCTTCGCGGCCTCGTACGCCGATTCAAGAGCGTGCCTCTTCACGTTGTAAGCCTCGATCACGCCGGCTTCCTCCATATCCACGATCGTCTTGTTAAAGACGTCTATTCCAGCGTTTGCTTTGCCATCGGTATGTTCAGCCCTCAACCTCATTAGAAAATCAATCGGGTCTAAGCCAGCGTTCCCGATCAGGGCTTTAGGAATGGCCTCAATCGCATCTGCGAAGGCTTCAACGGCAAGCTGCTCCTTGCCTCCAATCTTCCTCGAGGACCTCCTGACGATTTTAGCCATCTCGAACTCTGGTGCGCCCCCGCCCGCGACGATCCCGCCGCCTTCAACGACCACTGAAACCACCTTTACGGCGTCTTTGACAATCCGCTCCACCTCATCAACCACATGCTTCGCCCCACCTCTAATCAAGAATGTTAAGGCCTTAGGGTCGCGACCCCCCTCAAGAAACAGCATCTCATCCCCGGCGACTTTCCGAAACTCCACTAATGAAGCCCATCCCAAATCACTCTCTTTGAGGTCGCTAACGTCGGAAACTATCGTAGCCCCAAGGGCTTCAGACAGCCTCTCCATGTCCTCCTCCCCAGTCAAGTTTAAGGCTAAAACCTCCTTTTCAGAGAAGAAGTTCATCATCGAATCGCTGACGTTTTTTTGACAGAAGAGAACGTTCGCCCCTACCTCTTCGACCTTTTTGGCCATATCCCTTAAGTACTCATCTTCTTCGGTCTTGAAGGCGGTCAATTGACCGGGACTTTTTATTATGTACTCTCTGACCCAGTCGGTGGTCTTTCGAGTGAGCTCCAAGGGCTTAATGACCAAAGCGATCTTCGCGTTGTCGATCCGATTAGGCATGCTTATGTGAGGCTTTCCCTTATAGATTACGAGACCTTGAATCAGCCGCGAATCTATAACGCTTCCACCGGCCCTCTTTCTGAAATCTATGCGATCCACATCGACTTTACCGGTTTTCTCCTCGAAGATCTGGTTGGCGGCTTCTACGATTAGATTGGAGAGACGGTTCTTCGCATTATCATCTAATCTTCCGCCCATCACCGTCTTTACGAGTTTCTTCAAGACATCGTCGTCGTTAATCGAGACGTTGAAGGCGATTTTTTTCAAGGTTACCAGTGCCTTCTTTACCGCTACTTCATAGCCCGTGACTATAGTCGTCGGATGCACCTTCTGATCAACAAGCCTCTCAGCCTCTTTCAACAACGCCCCAGTTAACACGATAGCTGTTTTTGTCCCATCGCCGACTTCGACGTCTTGAACCTCCGCGACCTCCTTCAATATCCTGGCGACGGGATGCTTAGCCTCGATCTTCTCCATCATCACTTTGCCATCGTTCGTTACAACTACATCGCCTTGAACATCGACGAGCATCTTATCCATGCCCTTCGGACCCAGCATCGTCTTAGCATATTCCGAGATCAGCTTAGCAACAAGGATGTTCCTGCTTCTAACCGACTTGCCTTTATTCCTGCTGTAGCCCTTTGGCAACACTGGAATTTGACGATCAGCCAACGATGAAGCCAATTGAATTCATCCAGAGAATGCTTCGCTTGTTCCTAATACAAGATTGCGCTTTAATTCATTTCCATTTTAAGTAAGGGAAGAGCGACTGATCTATCGTTCACTAGAGTAGTACTCGTTGCGTGCTTCGACCATAGCCTTTATGTTCTCTAACGGCGTCACTGGGGAGATGCCGCAGTTTGGCTCAAGAAGGTCAACGCCGCTCTCCATAGCCTTTCTCGCTTCTGCCTTGACTTCCTCTAGTTTACCGAAGAAAAGCGTCTTACTTGAGCTTACGTTGCCCAGGACTTTCACGTCTCCAACAACGGACTTGGCAGTCGCTATGTCCTCTGCCTCAATACTCAACCCATCAAACCCAGTTTCAGCCATGTCTGCCAGTATCCTCTCGGTGCGACCACAAATATGAAGTACCTTCAACCCCCTCAAATTGACCGCTACCCTCTTGAGATACGGTTTTGCAAAGTCTTTGAACATTGGGCCTATTAGCCCCGCTGTTGGGTCGGCCACATTGACTATGTCGGAGCCTGCCTTATACTGAGCCTTAGCATACTCGATCGTGATCTCGGTGGCAAACTCAACGAACTTCTTCACTTTTCCGGGCTCCTTAATGGTCCAGATGAGGAAGTCAGTCAATCCGACCATCTCCCCGGCCAGTGTGAAGGGGGCGAGAACGGTGCTAGCGATTGGAAGGAGGCCCCCGACCTCTCTCTTCAGGATTCTGATGGCCCCAAGCACGATGGGAATTCTACCCCTCTCAAGCAGATTCTTTGGCTTCTTCAAGTCCTCCGGAGTCTTGTAGGGATGCCCAAGAGTGGATGGTAGCTCGTCGGGCTTCTCACCCCACTTTATCTCGCATCCCAGAGCCTCCGGCTCGATCACAAAGTCGAAGGGGACCCTAACATTCTCTAAGCCCGACAGCTCGTTGCTTGCAATAGCGAGTTTAGCCATCTTCTCGGCGTCCTTATGCGCCGTAGGCCAGTATATTCCAACAGCCTTCTGCATATCGACGCTTACGGTTCCACCGCATCCTGCAAGGGAGGTAACAGGGGTCTTATCGACTTCTTCTCCAAGCAACGCAGCGAATACTCTTCTTCTCGGTGAAAACTCTACCAATTTTTTCGCCCACATAGTCTTTTATAAAAGCGAGAATTCTTCAAAATATATTAAAAATTTCGTGTATAAAATTAATGGATGGAGACGAGCCTTGCCCTATGAAGACATAGTCAAGAAAGTTCTATCAAAAATTAACGCTATAAAGGGCGTCCGTCAAGCCCTAGTCCTGACAGACGAGGATCGAAGAAAGGTTATGGAGCTTGAAGAGGAGGCAGAAACGCATGTAATGATGGGGCTGGGCTACGGAGAAAATCAAGGAATAAAAACAGCTCTACAGCGGGAAATCGTAATTGCCTTCGTTACCGATAACGATTATGTTTGGCCGCATGGACCAAACCTCATCCTAAAATGGAAGGGGCAAGTCATAGGAGAAGAGGTGACCGACCCCAAAAAACTTGAAGAACTCAAAACTAAGAATAACGTGGTCTCTACGGGGAGCTTCGCACTCTACAAAGACCGGATGCCGACAGCTTCGAACATGGTTAAGGAACCTTCAACAGTGGTCTTTCCACCGAAACCGTGTCCAGAAATCAAAGAGATTCAAGGTGTCTACGACGCGGTACAGGCGTCACCCTGCGTACCCACCGACACTTATTTGAAGAATAGAATGAACGCTAACTTAGGCGATCCATGTTTAGGCACATTTATGATAGGATTTAACTTCACGCGCGACTAAGACCCAAAATCCGATAATATCCGAACAAAGAATTCGTACATAAAGATTAATTCAAAACAGAAGGCTATCTTTATAAAAAGGGATGACTTTAAGAACGAGACAATTTAAGGGAAGTCAACCCCGTGACCGAAGAGAAGAGCCAGCCCAGCGGCGTGGTCTATGAGTGCCTTCAATGCGGTGCGAAGATAAGCGCTGATCAACTGGCATTGATGCCGGAGATAAAATGCCATGAGTGTGGGTACAGGGTTCTCAAAAAGACGCGCTCACCCATCGTGAAGAAAGTCAAAGCCATATGAACAATATTCAGCGCGACGACCCGCCCGTAAGACTTAAATATAGTTACGAAGAATTGTAGCTTTTAAAAACGGCCTATAGTGGGAGAGGGAAGATGGTCGAAGTTTTTCCTCCTCTCTCTAAAAATATCTTTTTCTAAACCATCTTCCCCCCAACTT
>Ga0172366_10003609_pt1 | contig 12191 bp, 11 predicted proteins | sample LakKivSesite69cm_FD_114533 | JGI IMG/M metagenome (GOLD analysis project Ga0172366, IMG submission 114533) | Sediment microbial communities from Lake Kivu, Rwanda - Sediment site 69cm | ecosystem: Environmental > Aquatic > Freshwater > Lake > Sediment | place: Rwanda: Western Province, Lake... | reverse complement strand
CGTCTTGTCGGTCAATGGCCAGAATTCGCGATATTTTTGGCCATTATCATCATCTATGACCTGAACCACAAATAAAAAAGGGAGGAAATATCAAGGAAGGCTCGTGTCGAGGATCACGTCCTTATCGTACGATACCTCGTACTTGTAGGAGATCTTGAACTTCTTGTCCAAGTCGGCGAGCTTGAGCCGGAACTTCATGACGCCCATCTTGCTCTCGTCCGGCTGGTACTGCAGCCCGGTGGGGCCTGCGACCTTCACCAGCTCCGAGTCCGAGAATGGTATACGATCCATGAGCACGAGCTCGTTCTTGCGGGCGGCGTCGGACAGGATCTCGACCGTGATCTCGTAGTTGTAATACTTTACGACCTTCCCCTTGGCAAGCCCGCCCTTGTCGGTCGACCGATCGACGAGTTTCTTCTCGATCTTGAGGTCATGTGACTCTCGCGTGCCGAGCGTGAATTCCTCGCCGGGCAACACGTCGTTCATACCGGTCTCGCCGATGTAGTCGTCACCGACGTAGATCTTCGCTTGCCCCGGTAGCAGCTCCATATCCCCGTTCTTGATCACGTTCTGGACGATGAGCTTGGCATTGTCCGTGTTGTAGAAGAACTCGGCCTTGCCATCCAGGCAGAGCTCGAGCAAGTAGATGTTGTTGCGGAACGATCCTTGCTTGATCGAGAGCTTGGAGGGCAGCTTGAACGTGACCACGCCGGCCGCAGCGCTCCCGCCGACTTCGGCCGAAGGCTTCTCGAGGACCGGCTTATCTGCCATGGGAACGAACGACGGCGTGGTCATGGCTACCATGGACGCGGGCGGCGCGGGCGGGGGCATCCCGCCACCGGGGGCTCCCCCCGTGTCCCTCCTTCCGAAGAGACCATCCTTGGGGCTCGGCATGGGGCGCCACTCGCGCAGCACCCACGGCTGCGGCTCCCGCATCACGACCGGGTGCAGGTCCGCGCTCGACACGGTCAGCCACACGTCGTCCCAGTCCTCCTGCGTGTTGTTCGTCACGCCGGCGATGACCTTGATGCCGACCTTGGTCGACTCGTCGACGAGGTAGACCTCGTAGAGTGGCGTCCAGTACCCCGCGTGGATCACGTACTCGATCGTGAACGTGAACTCGCCGTCCTTCTGGGCGGACACGTCAAGCACGATTTGTTTGTACGTCTTAACACCCGACTTGTTCCGGAGCTGGTCGAGCTGGCGCTGTGCCACGTCGATCTTCTCGCGCAGGTCGGTCTGCTCGTCCATGAGGGCGAAAGCCTTGGCCGCCGTGGCGGCGATCGTCTCGTCAGCGTTCTTGATGAAGTCGTCGAGGCCCGCCTTGGGCGGCGGGATGGACACCTTCTCCGCCTGGAGCAGGAACTTGGCGGGGTAATCGTCGGCCTGCACGAACGGGAACTGCTCCAAGAACGCTTCCTTGAGCTTCACGAGGTCGGCCTTGCGCGCCTGGTGGTACTCGATCTTCCGCTGGAGCACGGCATCCTTCTCGCGCATGGCCTCCAGTTCCTTCTGCCGCATCTCGATCTCTGCCTTGTTGGCCTCTTGCTCGTAGTGGTTCTCGATGTTCATAGACTTAATGCGGCCGGGCACCTTGCCCTTCCCCGAGACCTTGACCGTGGAATCGTCGATCCACTCGGGCAAGAACTTCAGCGCAACCGTGCTGCCCTCGCCGGCGGGTATCTGGGCCTTCCCTTCGCGCACGATCTTAGTCCCGTTCCTGTAAACGAGGACATCACGCGCGGGCGCATCGAGGAGGATCGGCTCCGTTTTCGTTGTTTCTGCTTCTGCTTCTGTCATGGCGCGTCACCTACGGGAGATCGGGGGTCACCTCGACATTTTTATCGTACAACACGTCAAACTCGTAGTCAATGTCCAGCTTCTTCATATTCTTCGTGGGTATCTTCCATGTGAGCACTCCAGACTCGTTTTTCTCGGGTTCCTTGCTGAACTTGACGTTCTCGATCGTGATTCTCGTGGAATCCGAGATGGGAATGGCATCTTGTGCGACGAGATTCGTGTCGAGGTCGGCGAGCAGCTCCAACTTTATCTGGTAGCTATAGTGCCTCGAGACCCTGTCCTTAACCATGCCAGCTTTCTTGCGACCGCGATCGACGAGCGTCTTCTTGATCTTGATGGCCTTGCTCTCGCGGATGGCGGTATCGAACTCCTCGAACGGCCGCACGAGGTTGAGCTGGCTCTCGCCCGTGAACTCGTTGTCGATGTACGTGCGCATCTGCCCCGGCAAGAGCACCTGTCCCGTGTTCTTTACCTTGTTCCTTGCGATGGTCATCTCGCCTTGCGCCGAGCTCCAGTACAGCTCCAGCGTCGACGCGAGCGTGAATTCCTTGAGGAAATAGGGTCCTGAGTCCTTGCCGTTCGGGATGTTGACCTTTCCGGCAACCTGGTAGACCTGAATCCCGACTCCTTCGTGCATCTCGGCGGCCTCCGTGGTCGCCGAGACCATATCGAAGTCTGGCTCGGGTTCCGCCTCCGGCATGACCGTTTCCTCGTCTCCAACGTCATATTCCTTTTTCTCCATCTCCTTCGACGCCTTTTTGAACACGCCCGCAGGGCGGCCCATCGGAGGGGCGGACATCACCTTCATGGCGACCTGGGGCATTGGCTTGTGCGCCCGGAGGATGTACGGCGACGGTTCCACGACCGACACGGGACGAATGTTCGCCGTCGATAGCGCCAGCGTCACGTCCAGCCAGTCCTCGCCGGTCGCGTTGGTCACGAGCCCGTTGAGCTTGAGCGACGCCTCGCTACCCGCTTCCTTGAGATACGCCTCGTAGAACGGCTTCCAATGCGCGTATGACGCGGATTTGAACACGTACGAGACGACGAATTCGAATTCCGCCATGTCCTTGCTCTCGAGGTCAAGGAGCACCTCCTGGCTCTCGACCGAGCCCTGCTTGCCCCGTAACTTCTGGAACTCCTTCTGGAGCACGGCGATCTGGCCGTTCACTGCCTTTTTCTGCTGCTGGAGGCCGGCTATCTCGTCGATCGTCCCCTCGATGCGTGCGGCGAGCGAGGCGTCGAGCTCGGTGTACGTGGCGAACGGCACCTTCCCCGCCGCCGAGAACAGCGGGAACTTGCCCGTCGCCGTGGCGATGGACGCCTTGTACTGCGCGAGAGCGGCCTCCTTGCCAGCGATCTGGTCGTCGATGCCCCGCAGCTCCTTGCCAAGGGCCTTGAGCTTGTCGACGATCTCCCGCTGCTTGCCGGGAGGGGCCTTCTCCGAATAGGCCTTCTTCACGACCATGTTGAGGACCTGGCCGGGCCCCGTCCCCTTGACGCGGATCGACTGCGCGTCGACTGCCGGCGGGATGCCCCCGATCTTCACGACCGACAAGCCAGCGTCCAGTTTTATCTTGCCCGACCGGGTCACTTGTGCACCCTCCTGGAAGATGACGACCCGGTCAGGCCTTGTCTTGAGATCTTTCTCTGTTGGCGTGGTAATCGACCTTTTCTCTGGCTTCTTTCCAACAAGTGAATGGATACCCGGAGACCTAAAGAAACTTCCCCACCGCTATGCCGCGATCAAGGGTCGGCGCACACGATCAGCCGGTCCTCCACGCGGCGATCATCCGGGGCGAGGATGACGCTGGAGAAGCATTTGCGCATCGAGGCCACGATGGATTCAACCGCGGCGGGTGGCGTTGCCTTGGCGAGGATACTGAACAAGAGGAGAACCGGGCGCTCGCGAAGGATCGCTCGCAATGCGGGGAGATAGAGGGCTTGTTGGGTATCGTCGAGGTTCTGGTACGTGGACACGGATAGCTCGCAAGACGCGACGCCTTCACGCAAGGGGGGCAGCTCGGCGGTCGCGTTGATGAAATCAGTACCGGGCCGTCGGCTCGCCTTCCGCCGCGCCATGACGAGCATTCCCGCGGATAAGTCCAAGCCGATGACACGCGCCCGCCCGAGCAAGCCACGCTCGGCGAGCCACGGGATCAGCAATCCCGAGCCGCAACCAGAATCAACGATGATATCAACGAAGCAACTCATTGCAACATCATGCCCCAGGAGTCGCTCCGCATGCGCGAGCAGCAAGTCGTATTTCGAGAACTGCACGTCCTTGTAACGGAGATCGTAGTGCTCGTCCGCGGTGGCGTCGTATTTCGCTGCGACCTCGCGGCTCTTTGCATACGGGGCGGGCATATCGCGGCGACTGGTCTGGTGGATGTCAATCGGAGATGAAATTAATGGTATGGTTTTTATTGGTTAGAGCGCAAATTAGTTTTGTTATATGCCTCGGGAAACCGGGAAAATCCATCGAATTGCCAAGCACCGTGACGTGAAATGTCCGCACCAGCAAAAACCGAAGTTCCACAAGCGAAAAAGCCTTTAGATATCCTCCAGAGGTCTATAGGATCCGAGATCGTCGTCCGCTTGAAGGACGGCACGGAATACAACGGGGAACTCGTCGAATGCGATAGTTACATGAACATGATTCTCAGCAAGGCAATCGAACTCAATAATGGCCAGCAAGTCGCGCGTTACGGCGAGATTTTCATCCGGGGCAACAACATCTTGTATATCAAGCCCTCGAACGCGATCCTCTAGGCACTAAACACGTCGCTGCATCCGCCTCCCGATCTCCAGCGATCAGCGCGATCAAGCTATGCGACTTTTTGTTCCCTACACGAATTTCAACTTCTGCTTCCCGGTCTCCAGCAACGCACCATCTTGCTTGTACTTTTCCACGATTTTTCCAACTGCTTTCGTGTCGAGCCCTTCTTGTCCAGCCATCGCCAGTAAATCGGTCTCGGCAATGCCATCCGGATGCGTGCGCTTGATGGTCCAGAAGAAAATCTTGATTTCCTCGGCGGTCGTCCGCTTGTCATTGCTCGCTGCCGATCCGGCGGCGTACGGCACGCCGTCCCGGTCGGCCCGCGGTATCTTGGCCAGGCGCAATGCGTCCATGGCCGTCTCCTTGTTTTCAAACCGCTTGATGACCACGACCTTCGCCAGGTTGTTGGAATGGTTGCAAGACGAGCATTTCTTCGTTTTCTGGCCTATCGCTGCAACACCCAGCGCGCCACACCCACGGCAAGGGAATAAAACGAATTGCACTGTCGCTCCGGCTCCCGTATCCGATGATACGGTTATTACGAGTTACCTTCGATGTGATGCTCTTGAGGCCATCGGGTGCCGCGGATTTGTGATCTCTCCCGTCCCGCGTGGGCTCGCGAGTAATCTGATCAGGCCGAAAATGCAAGGTAAAAATCATTAAAAGACGTGGGGGAATGCCTTGCGGATAGTCGAGCCAGCGTCCTTGACCTCCTCGGTCGACTTGTCCATGGTCTGGAATTCTTCAATGAGATCGAACAGCTTTTCGAGGTGCTGGCGGCTGGACTGGTAGATCTCTTGCGCCGAGGTGACCGGCGTTTTCACGGCCTCGTACTCGGTCGACACCCATGCCTTGATCGGCATTGCCATGATGTACCCGGCCAGGAGCGCCCCTTCTTGCACGATGTCGAAGATCAAGTTGAACGATTTGGAAGGCGTCTCGCCCTCGTTCTGGAGCATGTTCGACTTCTTGAGGAGCGTCCACGTGGCCTCCTTGGCACCGGTGAACGTTTGCCCGTAGTCCGACAGCGCAAGGCGGGCGCCCTCGAGCACGAGCTTGAACATGGTCTTGGAATCCATAGCCTTGATCTTGGTCACGGAATCCTCGTGTGCCCAGCCGTCAACCAGGATCTCGACCATTTTCTTGTTGTCGCTGGCAATTTTTTCCGGTATGTAGGTGTTAAGGCCATATTCTATGGCAGATAGCAAGATGTCGATGATCTTGCTCATCATATAGCTTTCCACGGCCTTCTGGATGAAGCCCCCCGCCTCGTTCAGCGCGTGGACGGTCAGGTAGCCGATTACGCGGAAGATATCTTCCTCGTAGTTCTGGAAGTACGCGAGAATCTCTTTCGGCTTGAAATGCAGCTGCTTCTCGATGGCCTCGGCCAGCTCGGTCTTGATCTGCTCGTTCGGGTTCGAGAAGAACGTGTCGAGCCGCTCGAGGTTCAGCTGCTCGTACACCTTCGCGAAGAGCTTCGTCGACTCCGCGGCCGCCTTCACGATGCCGCTCTCGGCGACTTGCGCGGGAGTCTGGGGTTGGACCGTCCGTGTTATGGACAAGGCGACTTGCTTGCGGGCCTCGTACTCTTGCACCGGGAGTACTTGCGATTCGACTGCCATGATCCCGTCGCCGCGGGCGATGCACTGCTTCTCGTTGACGACGATGCGGATGTCCAGCCCCTTGTTTTCCATTATAATACGTGCCAGGTCCTCGAGCATGCCGGCCATCATACACGCGTAGCCCTCGGTCTCGCCGCCGGAGAAGGTCTTGTAAAGCCACTTGTATCGCTCCCCATCTTCCTCGCTTCCCATACACACGGGGCAAGTCTTGAGCAAGAACGTGAGCCGCTGGCGGCCGGGGGTGTCGTCGTCCACGCGAACGGTGTAGTCCCTCATCTCCTTGCCGAACAGCACGAACCAGAGAACCTCGATGTACTTCTTGATCTGCTCGGGCGAGTTCGGATTTATCGGTACGATGGCGAGGACGCTCGCGTGGCGCTGAGCGCTCTCGCGCGCCGCGCGCCGGCCGATCTCCTTGGCCAGTGCATCAGGCGCGACGCCCATCGCCTTCGCGAGCTCGACGATCTCGGCTTGCAGCTCGCGGTATGTGAGCAAGTAGAACAACGCGTTGGTCTTTTGGCCGAAGAGGCGGATGATGCGTGAGACTATCCATGTGAAAGCCGTTTATTTTCACCTTCTGGTATCGTGGACTGGCTACTTGTAGTCGGGCCGGGCAAGCATATAACGGTGCTTGCATTGGCTGTCGCCGCGAGTTTTTGATTCGAGCACCTGGTCTGCCTTGAGGGGCTGCAGGTCGGGGTATTTCTCGGCCATCGCCTCAAATATGCCCTCGACCGCGCCCATAGACAGCTCGCAGCCGGCGATGTTCGTCGCCCGCTTTTCCTTGCACAGGGGGCATTTCTGGTCGATCACGTCGTAGGCCTTTGTATCGCGATAGCCCAGGTTCGACTTGCGATCGTGTGGTTCCTCGATCACCACCGATGTCCCGAACATGGCCTTGTAAATGGACAGGAGCATCGTGTCCACCCCCCTGTGACCCGGATCCCAGTACCGTGCGAAATCCTTTCCGATGTTCCTGCCCATCTTGCGGAGACGGTTGATGATGTCTTGCTCGGTGACCTCCGGCTTTTGTTTCCGGTATGTCTCCTCCATCATCTCGGTCAGGATGCCAACCGCGTTCCGGATCTGGTTGTAGGTGACCAGGACAGACATCGATTCCTCGCGATCCTTGTTGATCGTGCGTGCGGGGGTGCGTTCTGCCATTGTTTTTTGCCGTCCATAGGATTTCCTTGCTTGTCTATGGGAAGCTTTCGGTGTAAAAAATGCTTCCCGTGAATGGCGCGTTTTATGAAGGGACAAAGGATGGGTTATTAAACGGGATGGGGGCACCGGCTCACTTGGTGCCCTCGCGCTCGTAGAGGAGTTTCTTGTAGTCGGCGAGTTTCCGGGGCTGGTCTGCGAACTTGCACACCTCGATCAAGAATTGAAGCAGCTTCTCGGTCGTTTCGCTGATGCCGTGCTCGCCAGCGAGCCGGAAGGCTTTCTCGCCGAACTCGAGCGCTTCCTTGAATCTGGAATTCTTCGAGAACTCCTTAGCCACCTTCATGAGGATCTTGATCTGCTTGCGTGGCTTGTCGTTCTCGAACAGCGCCGCCTCGCGCTTGAACGCGTCCATTGCTGCATCGACCTGGCGGGAACGCATGAGCAAGTTGCCAAGGTAATCGATGTTGTTCGATAGCAAATCCTGTAACTCGTCGAGCTTTTGAACCTTGTCAGGAGCCGGCGTGCCGACGGCGAGCTTGACCTGCAGCTCGTTGTATTCCTCCTCGAGGATGTCCACCAGCAATTTCTGGATGAGTATCGAGTGGCCGAACTGCCGCTGCTCGATGAAGGACTTCCCCATCAAGTAAAGCAAGTGCGTCCGCGATAATCGCTCGGGGATCATCTTCAGGTCCTCCTTTAGGCCTGGCACGTGCTCAGAGCCGAAAAACTTCGCATACTTCTCGACATACATCAACGCCCGATCGTATTCTCTCTGGAGCTTGTGGTGATACGAGACGACCAGGGCCCGCAGGTAGTACTTGTAGCACTCTGCATACTTACCCCGCTTCAGCGCATTGTGGCCGAGGGACCGGATCATCTTGGCCTTCAACTTCCATGCTTTCTTTGTGAACGGGTACTTCGCCATCAAACTGTCGAGCCATTCGCCGGATTTCTCGAGCATCTCCTCGTGGGTCTTCGTGTCGGACAGCTGCAGGTGGTTCTTTGCGATCGAGAAGTAGATGTTGATGATGTTGAGCACGATGTTCGGGTCCTGCTTCTCGCTTAGGAGCTGGTCCTTGGCAGCTTCCATGTATTTCTTTCGCCATTCGATGACCTTGGAGACGTCATGATCCCTGCGCAACATGAGGCCGACTTGCACGAGCATGCGGTGGAAATTATCGAGCAAAGGATTTTTCGTCGAGTTGTAGTCAAAAACTTGTATGTTGTCCGCGAACAGGACGAACAGATCTTGCACGTCATCCATGAACTTGTTCTTCTGGAGGGCGGTCGTGTAGATTTTGTACACGAGGATGAGCAAGATGACCTTTTCGATGCTCGGTGCATTGGTTCCTGCCTTCATACCGGCCAGGATCCGCTCTAACAGCGGGAGCACGATATAATACTTTTCTTGAGCCTCCGCGTCCTTAATCACCGGGAGCATCGCGTTGAAGGCGAGAAACTCGGTAGCCAGCTTGATCCAAGCGTTTTGCGTTCTCGTGGACACCTGGAGCAAATAGGGCGGTGGCGTGATATATACCTCGTGAAATTCTTGAAACAACTGGGTTGTTGCTATAACTCCTTCGATGTATCGGCGCACCTTCTCCTCGTCGGGAGAGATCTCAGCATCATTGTCGAGAACGAGATTCTTGTCGTCACCAACATTGACACCCAAGACGGCGATGACTGCCCTAATTAACGCGTTGAAATCGGAATTCCGCGTGATGTTCGTGATCTTCTCGAGCTTTTTCACTATCCGATTTTTGAAATCAAGAAAAGTATCAATCTCGGGAACGTATTCATTTAGATTGAGCGCGATCTCCTTGTTTCCGGCAACTCCTGGAGCTTTATTCTTCTCTTCTGTCATTACCAACAGACCACACGAGACATTTTTTGTCTTAAAATGACAGGGGGTTCACGCGAGAGCCAGCGTCCTTTTTCATTAAACGTGCCACGAGCTCCAATGCCATCTCGGTCGTCACGACCTTCTTGCCCGAGAGAATGGCGTCATGGATGAGGCACTTCATCATCTTTTCTTTGATATCCCGGCCAGTCCATCCCTCGATCTTGCTGGCGACGAGCATGCTGTCGATCTTGATCTTGAGCGCGCTCTTTCCCGCGTATAATTCGATGATCGCGGCACGTTCGGCAACGTTCGGGCTGTTGAAAACGATCTCTTCCTCGAACCGGCTACGCAGTGCCGGATCGAGCAGCCCAATCTGGTTCGTGGCGCCGATGGTCACGACACCCTTGTTCGCCTCCATTCCATCGAGTTCCGCGAGGAGAGCGGTCGAGACCTCGATCACGTCGCCACGCACGTGTTGGAAGGACCGGTTGAGCCCGATCGCGTCCAGCTCGTCGATGAACACGATACATGGTGCCGATGCCGCGGCGAGCTCGTAGAGATCGCTTATTTTTTTGGCACCATCACCGACATGAACCCCGATCAAGGTCGTCGCGTTCCGGGCGAAGAAACTCGCCTTTGCCTCGCTTGCCAGTGCCCGGGCCATGAGGGTCTTGCCAGTACCGGGGGGACCATGGAAAAGGACATTGCGGGGAGCCCACTCCGCGCCAAAGAGTTCTGGATTCCCCAGATACTTGAGGATCACCTGGCACTTGCGCTTGGCCTCCTCTTGCCCGATGACATCGGCCATGCCGACGGGCGTGATCCTCGATAGCACCGTCGTGTTCTTGCTCTGGAACAGGATCTTGGTCTCCGGGGTGATCTTGCCCCCGTGTGGCTTCACGCCGATGACTTGAAAAGCGAAATCGGGGAATAGATAGGAATCAAAAAGGTAAGTCCCGACATCCACTACTTGCGTAGTCCATTGTTCGATACAATACTTCTGGAACAAGTCGAAATTGTCAATGATGATCCCGGTCGCTTGCTCAGTTCCAGCGAGTCGCATTGCATAGCCAACCGGCGTTATGACGATTTCATCAACGAGCAATTCCTTCGCGTCCCCGCCTTCGGGGGGCACTGGGAGTGGCGCCTTCGCGGGCAAGTCCTTGCTCTCGCTGGGGTCGCCGAACGCCTTCTGGTCGGGCTTTTCGCTCTCCTCGCGGATCAATGTAGCACCAGACACGCGCTTTTTTGTCGGTATGGCGAATCAGCTCGTTTTGAATCGGCTGGACTACCGAGGTTCACTATATATAAAGGGCGCGAAAGAAATAAACATGCTGATTGCGAAAGATTTGGTAAAAGGGATGCGCGATGGAAAAAAATGACGAGATCCGGGCTTTCATTGCCGTGGAGATCAACAATCCCGCGATCGTGCACAAGGCACGAGAAATCCAGTCTCTATTCTCGGATAACGCCATGGGGAAGCTCAAGTTCGTCGAACTCGAGAACATGCATTGTACCCTTAAATTCTTGGGCAACATCGAAATTTCCGCCGCGAAAAAGATTTACAAGATCATACAAGGCCTGGGCACGATCCCGGCTGGCGGGTTCGACGTCACGCTCCGGCGCGTTGGTCAATTCGGTGGCCGCGTGCTGTGGGTTGGAATCGACGATCCGGCCGGCATCATCGCGAAGAGCGCAGACCGTATCGACGAGGAACTGTCGAAACAGCTCGACATCCCGCGCGAGAAGCGCCCGTTCGAGGGGCACATGACCCTGGCCCGCGTGAAATTCCTCAACAACAAGAAGCTCTTTCAAGACAAGGTGGCGCAGCTCGAGAGCGTCGAACTCGGCAAGCAGCACGTCGAGGCCGTCTTGCTGAAACAATCCCGCCTCACGCCAAAAGGACCGATCTACACGACGTTGAAGTATGAAAAGTGAAAAAAACGTATTACTTGAATTTGCCGATTATCTCGCCCTTCCATCCTTGCATCTCGTTGAGTAATTCCTTGATCCTGGATTCTTCGAGAGGCCCCTTCTTGTTCTTGAGATCGTGTGCCCTCCTGGTCATGGGAAACATGCTCGCGCTATAGGTGACGGCAAGCTTCAGCGCGTCCTTGAATTTTTCGAGGTTCGCGCCTATCTCCTCTCCCGAGTGGTTCGTTTTCGTTATCGACATCAAGATGTCGAAGCCCCCGCTCACCCACTTGGCCGGGTCTCCCGTGGGGCCCTGCACGAAGTACGCGGACACGGGCACGCTGGGTGCCGGCGCTGCGGGCTTCGGGGCCTCGACCGGCTTGGGGGCAGGCGCGGGAACCTCCTCGGCAGCGGGTTCTGCTGGAGATTTTGGAGCGGCTTCTTTCGGTTCGGCGACTACATCCTTGGCAGGAGCTGGTTTCGCGGGCGCCGGCGCCTTTGGGACGGCCGGAACGGCGGAGATAGCCGGGACTGGCGGGGACCCTGGCCCGACGACCTCCGCGCTAATTTCCGCCATGGCAGGCGCCGGCTCGGCGAGATCGGGTAGATCGGGCATTACCGGGGAAGCAAGGGGAGCCGGCGCCGATGGTGCTTCGAGCTCGGGGAGCTCTTCTAACAGGCTTGCACCGCCCGGTGCCGGGACCGCCGGCGGGGCTGGAATATCGTGTGCTGCTGGGGGCATTGGAACAACAGGCGCCGCTGGTGGTTTTGGGACAGCGGCCGGTGCGGATATCAGCGCCGGGGGCTTCGGAACGTTGGTCGCCGGCGGAGTGGGGATGCCAGGAGGCGAGGAAACGCCTGCTGATGGTATTAAAGGCTTCGCCAGGGTTGCTGGAGATGCCGGAGCGGCCGGGATCTGCACTGGAGCCGCCGGCGGTTTTGGAGGAGCGGCCGGGATCTGCACTGGAGCTGCCGGCGGTTTTGGAGGAGCGGCTGGCGGAACCGGGATGCCGGGAATCGAAGGGACGCCCGCTGGTTTCGGCACTTTCGCCGGGGCAGCCGGTGGTGT
>Ga0172366_10003608_pt1 | contig 12192 bp, 14 predicted proteins | sample LakKivSesite69cm_FD_114533 | JGI IMG/M metagenome (GOLD analysis project Ga0172366, IMG submission 114533) | Sediment microbial communities from Lake Kivu, Rwanda - Sediment site 69cm | ecosystem: Environmental > Aquatic > Freshwater > Lake > Sediment | place: Rwanda: Western Province, Lake... | reverse complement strand
GTGTCTGTAAGGAAAATCCATGTTCGCGATCATCAGGGCAGGCGGAAAACAATATAGAGTCCAGGAGGGTGATGTCCTCGACGTCGAGAGGCTTCCGGCGGGAACGGGGAAAACGGCCCTGTTTGACCAGGTGCTGCTCATCGGAGACGACAAAGAGACTCTGATCGGCACGCCTCTTCTTGAAAAAGCAGTGGTCAGGGCTGCTGTCGTCGATGATTTCAAAGGTGATAAGGTTGTCGTATTTAAGAAAAAAAGGCGCAAGCAATACCGGAGGACACGGGGTCATCGCCAAGAATTGAGCCGGGTTAAGATATTGAACATCGTCGCGGATGCGGCCCTCTTGCCTCCCGAGGAAAGGGTTGAGGCTGAACACAAACCGGCGGAAGTTGCCCCGGGCGAAGGGGAACAAGCCGAGGTCCCGCCAGCCCCCCGGCCACCCAAAAAGGAGGCCAAGGAAAAACCGGCCCCCGCAAAGCCGGGAAAAATCAAAAAGCCGGGCAAATCCAAGAAGCAGACTCCGGCAAAAATGTCCCCGCGGAAGAGAGCGAAATAGAGGAGAACCCGCATGGCGCATAAGAAATCAGACGGAAGCGCGAGAAACGGGAGGGACAGCAGCGGCAAGCGGCTCGGCGTCAAGAGGTTCAGCGGACAGCAGGTGCGGGCCGGCGCGATCATCGTGCGTCAGCGGGGGACACCCCTCAAGCCGGGCTTCAATGTCGGCCGGGGCAAGGATGATACGCTGTACGCCCGAGTCCAAGGGATCGTCCATTTCCAGGACCGAGGAAGCAGGGGGAAATACGTTTCGGTCCTGCCGGCATAGAGGTGTTGAAACCCTCCTTTCCGCTTTTTCTCCGAATTCCTTTTCCCAATCCGGCGGTCTTCTGGCTTTGGCGGAGGGGCGGGCCGAGAACCGATGTTCGTTGATCAGGTCCGAGTCGTGCTCCGGGCGGGAAAGGGGGGAAACGGATGTGTCAGTTTTCGCCGGGAGTGGGGAGTTCCCAAGGGCGGCCCCGACGGCGGGCGCGGCGGGGATGGAGGAAGCGTCTTTTTGATGGCCGAACCCGGGCTGAGCTCTCTCTCCTACTTCCGTTTTCATCCGATGAGCGCAGCCCGGAAAGGCGCCCACGGCGAAGGCTCGAACCGGTCGGGGAAAAAAGGCGAAGACCTGGTCCTCAAGGTTCCAGTCGGCACAGTTGTCAAGGATGCGGCCACTGGAGAAGTGCTTTTCGATTTTCTCCGCGCCGGGCAAAAATACCTCGCCGCCCGGGGCGGGAAAGGAGGTCGCGGAAACGCCAGCTATGCGACCCCCACGCATCGGACACCGCGCGAATGGCAGCCCGGCTTACCGGGAGAAGAAAAAGAGCTCATCCTCGAGCTCAAGCTCATTGCCGATGTGGGCCTGGTCGGCTTTCCCAACGTCGGCAAGTCCACGCTCATTTCCAAGATTTCGGCGGCCCGGCCGGTCATCGCCGATTATCCGTTCACGACCTTGATTCCCCATCTCGGCGTCGTCGACGTGGGCACTGACAGAAGCTTTGTCGTGGCCGATATCCCCGGCCTGATCGAGGGAGCGCACTGGGGACACGGCCTGGGAACGCGGTTCCTCAAGCACATCGAGAGGACCAAGATCCTTGTTCATATCGTTGATGTCTCCCCTTACACCGGGCGGGATCCGGTCAAAGATTACCGGGTGGTCATGGGAGAGCTTGATTCTTACAGCCCTGAGCTCGGCCAGAGGCCCCAGCTTCTGGTGGCGAACAAGGTTGACCTTTTGACCCAGGACAAAAAAAGGCTTGAGGCACTGAGATGTCTGGCAGCGCGGCGGAAGCTCCCGTTTTTTGCCGTCTCGGCGCTAAAAGGGAGAGGATTGAGGGAGTTGGTTTTGGCGATGGCCTCGGCATTGGCTGAGCTCGAAGCGGCTCGGGGGGAAGGAGATGGATAGGCGGAGGATCGGCCTGTTGGGAGGGACATTCAACCCCATCCATGAAGGCCATATTCGCGCGGCCGAGGAAGTGACCTCGAGGTTTGCCCTGAGCGAGGTCCTCTTTATCCCGTCCTACATCCCCCCCCATAAACATACGACGGATATCGCCGCACCCGAAGACCGCTTCGCTATGGTTGAGCTCGCGGTGAGTTCGAAGCCGCGGTTTGTCGCCTCGCCGCTGGAGATCGACGCCCAGGAAAGGTCTTATTCCATAATCACCCTGAACAGGGTTAAGGTTCTTTATCCGGATGCCCGGGTTTTCTTCATCCTGGGTATAGACGCGTTCATGGAAATAGAAACCTGGAAGTCCTACCGAGACGTGCTTGACCAGTGCCAATTTATTGTCATTGGCCGGCCCGGCTTCGACCTGGCCAAAGCCCGGGAGGTTCTGCCTTCCGAGTATTCGCAGCACATCGGCGAATGCCCCGGGTCGCGGTCCGTCGGAGAGCGCTTCCTCTCCCGTTTCCGCATATTCCTGGTGCCCATCAAAGCCCTCGACATCTCGTCGACAGAGATCCGCCGCCGGGTCAGACAGGGCCTCTCTATCCACGGGCTTGTGCCCGGCCCGGTCGAGGACTATATCCGAAAGAAAAAACTTTATCAGGAGTGAAATGGCGAAAGACAACCCCCCCAAGCTCGCGAGAAAGAGTCTCCCTCAGGAAGTCAGGCTTTCCGTCAAGGCATGCCAGGAGAAGAAAGGCGAAGACATCGTCGTCCTCGACCTCAGGCAGGTGTCCACGTTCACCGATTACTTCGTCATCGTGACGGGGAATTCCTCCCGTCAGAATCAGGCGATCTCCGAGGCCATCGAGCAGGAGCTGAAAAAAGGCCGGCTGATGCCCCTCGGAGTTGAGGGGAAAGACCAGGCCGAATGGATCCTCATCGACTATGGGAGCTTTATCGTCCACGTTTTCTCGAGGCAGGCCCGGGGGTACTATTCGCTCGAAAAATTGTGGGGAGATGCCCCGCGACTGTCCTGGGGCGGGCGCTGACCGGGACAAAATGAAATTTGTTATTGACTTTTCGCCATTGAGTCATTATTAATTATTGGCCATTTTCCAGGGAAGGGCCGGTAAAGCCCGGCTCCCGGCTTCAAACGATGAAAAAGCAGTCGCGGACCCGACTTCGCATCCTCTGGCCCGGCAGGACCAAGAGCCGGGAATGGAGGGCCCTGCAGGAGTTTTATTTGAGGAGAATTCGCCAGCTCGAGGCCTGCGATCTCGTGGAGGTCAAGGAGGCCAGGGGGCTCGACGATCGGCAAGCTCAAAAAATTATGCAGGTTGAGGCCGAAAGCCTTGAAAAACACCTTCAGGATGACTATATTATCTGCCTCTTTGATAGAGGAGACGAGATGACTTCAGAAGGCCTGGCCCGGCTTATGGGAGAGAGAATGGCGTCGTCCCGGCCGACGGCCTTTGTGGTCGGCGGGTTCGCTGGCCTGGCCGCCGGCATCCTCGAGAAGGCGGATCTCCACCTGTCTCTCTCCCGGATGACCTTCTCTCATGAGCTCTGCCGGGTGGCCCTGCTCGAGCAGATTTACCGGGCTTTGACCATCCTCAGAGGAAAGCGCTACGCCAAATGAAGGGGGAGATGTTGACCAAAAAAGAGAAACTCGCCTATCAGAAAACGCTTCTGGCCCAGAAAGACAGGATTCTCAGGAAGCTGAGCCAGTTGGGTAACGAAAGCAAGGAAGTGGAGACTGAGATTGCCCAGGACATCGTGGACAAGGCCGAAAGCTCCTACACCAAAGAGTTCCTACTCAGCCTGTCCAACTCCGAAAGGCGGCAGCTCGCACTCATTGATGGCGCCCTGCGGAGACTCAAATCCAAAGAATTCGGGATCTGTCAAATGTGCGCAAAGCCAATCGAGAAAAAGCGCCTGGCCGCACTCCCCTGGACTCCATTCTGCATCGATTGCCAGCAGAAAGAAGAAGAACAAAAGCCCTGACTTCACTCCTGGCCAAGGGAATTTCCCCTTGGGGAAAGCTCGGGGAGCTTCTGCTCTTTCCTTCATCTTGCCAAATTTGCAAGGCTCTTCTGGAAAGGCCGGGAGAGAAGGTTGTCTGCGGGGACTGCCTCGCCCACTTGAGGGGAACGGGCCCGCCGTTCTGCCTCTGTTGTGGGCGCTTTTTCGCGCCTCCGGGAGAGTCACACCTGTGCGCGGACTGCCTGGATGAGCGGCCGCCGTTTTCTCGGCACCGGTCCGCTGCAAGATATGAAGGAATCGTTAAAGACATCATCCATCTTTTTAAGTATCGAGGGTTTGAGGGACTTTCCCGCGTTCTGGCGGAGTTCATCATCGGGAGCCTCGGTGAAGACGAGGACATCTGGGCTGGAGTCGAGGGCGTGGTTCCGGTTCCGCTGCATCCCGCCAAAGAGAGAGCGCGGGGGTTCAACCAGGCCCAGCTCCTGGCTCAGAGGCTGGCAAAAATCAAACGTGTCCCGCTTCTCAAAAGGCGTCTGGTGAAAATCAGACCGACCGAAGCACAGACGTCTTTGGACGGACGGAGTCGGGAGACCAACCTCAGGGGGGCATTCACGGTCAGGAGGCCGGCTGCGGTCAAAGGGAAAACCCTGTTGCTTGTGGATGATGTCTATACGACGGGCTCGACCATCCGGGAATGCGGCGCGGTGTTGAGGGAAGCAGGAGCCCGGGAGGTCCGGGCGATAACGATCGCTCGGGCCGGATAAAAAAAAGCCGGAGGCCGTGCGGCCCCCGGCTCTCTCGTTCGGGGGAAATGTTTATTTCTTGGATTTCTCTTCTGACGAGGCTTTGAGGATCTTGACTTTGCGAGGCTTGAGCTCGGGCTTCTTGGGCATCGTGATCTTCAAAACGCCGTTCTCGTGCTCCGCGTGAATCTTGTCCTGGTCGATGTAGTTGGGGAGACTGAAAGACCGGTAGAAGGAACCGTAACTCCGCTCGATCCGGTGGTAATTCTCCTCCTTGGTCTCCTTTTCCATTTTGCGCTCGCCCTGGATGATCAGCGTGCTGTCCTCAATCTTGATCTCGACGTCCTTCTCGTCTATACCGGGGACCTCAGCCGAAAGAACGAGCTGGTTCTCGTCCTCATAGATGTCGACTGCGGGAGCCCAGGAGCTTGAAATCAGATCCTTGTCCTCGCCGCGATGAGTCACGACATCCTCGAACAGCCGATTCATCCTTTCCCTCAGAGTCATTATATCCCTGAAGGGATCCCATCTGATAATCGCCATTTTTTACCTCCTTACTGAAATTTTCAGGCAATATTAATATAATATCTTAGCGTACTTTTGTCAAGTATTTTTAAATAATATTTTTAAAATATCTTATTTTTTTGAGCTTCTCTTTGATCCAGAAAAGCTATAGTCTTCTTTTCTGGCGGCCCCCGATGAGAACGGTCGCTTCCCCCCGCGGAGGCTTTGCTCCGATTTCCTTTTGGACCCGGGTTATGCATCCCCTGATGAACTCTTCGTGGACCTTGGTCAATTCCCTGGCCACGACCGCCTCCCGGTCCCCTAGTGCCTCCAGGGCTAGGGCGAGGAAATCCTTCATCCTCCTCATGGGAAGATAAAAAACCAGAGTCCCCTCTTCCTCCTCAACCGATTGAAGCAGCCGTCGAGTTTTTTCTCTTTTAGGGGGAGGGAAGCCAAAAAAAAGAAAGCGGTGGGTTGGAAGCCCAGAGGCGGAAAGAGCGGCAATTGCCGCCGATGGCCCGGGAACCGGCACGACCCGGATTCCGGCTTCAATGGCCTCCTTGATCAGTCGATAGCCGGGGTCCGAAATGCCCGGTGTTCCGGAATCCGATATCAGGGCAATGTCTTTCCCCTCTTCAAGCAAGGCGAGGATTTGCGGGATCCTCTGTCCTTCTTTGGGCTGGAAGTAGCTGAGGAGCCTTTTCTGAAGGCCATAGCGGCTGAGAAGCTTGAGAGTCCGGCGGGTGTCTTCGCAGGCAATGGCCGAAACCTCCCGCATAACCCGGAGCGCCCGGAAAGTGAGGTCTTCTAGATTGCCGATGGGTGTGGCGATAACAAAAAGACAGCCTTTCCCAGGGCGTGAAGCCTCTCTGTCCCTCATTCGGCTATCGATTCCGGTCGTAAGAATAGAGAAAATCGTGGCCGATCGTCCGGGCCGAGATTTTGGCGATCGGCGGCATCTTTCTCTTGAACTCCGAGTTTATCAGGAGAGTCTCAATCCTTTTCACTGCGTCCTTGCCGAAGCCGGAAGCGATGACCTCGTCCGGGGTCTTTCTCTCGTCGACGAGCTGGTAGAGGATCCGATCGATCTCCTCATAGCTCAACCCGATCTCGCCCTCGTCGGTCTGACCGGGCCAGAGACCGGCGGTAGGTTCTTTCTTAAGGATTCGCGAGGGCAGCCGAAGATGTGCGGCTAAGGCACGGACTTGCGTTTTGTAGAGGTCGCCGAGGGGATTGATGGCGCAGGCCATGTCGCCGTGGATTGTCCCATAACCGATGAGGAGCTCCGTTTTGTTGCTGGTCCCCAGGACCAGGGCTCTTTCGATAACCGAGTGGTCGTATAGGATCGACATCCGCTCGCGGGCCATTTTATTCCCGATTCGGATCCGGTTATCGGTTGGATACTGCGAAAAATAAGCGTCCACCATCGGGGCGATGTCGATCAGGCGGGTCGGAATGCCCAGCTTCCGAGCCAGGAGACGGGCGTCCTCGACGTCGCGGCCAAAGGTATTTTTATAGGGGAGGATCATCCCCAGGACGTTTTTTCTTCCGATCGCCTTGGCGGCCAGGGCGGCGCAGACAGAGGAATCCAATCCGCCCGAGAGTCCGAGGATTCCCTTGCGGAATCCGAACTTCTTGAGTTCTTCCCGGATAAACGCGCAGAGGACCTTTTCGACGAATGGTGCGTCAATCTTCATGGGTCCCCACGATTTTTTGCAGGGAATGGAGAATGACCTCGGGACGGTCGTCCCGGAGGAATGTCCATTTTTTTCGGGCTGCACGAATGTCCTCGAGCGGAAGGTCCGCTATGACCAGGGCTTCTTCGGCCTCAGCGGCCTTGACCCGGCGGCGGCCGTCGGGACCGAAAACGAACGAACCGCCGGCAAAGGCTTTTCCGTCCTCGAATCCGGCCCGGTTGCAGTAGATGACGAAGGCGGTTGAAAAAAAGGAGATGGTCTCGCCCATGAGCTCCCACATGCGGCTCGTCGCAAAAGCGTTGCCGGCCGTCATGCCCCGGCCCGGAGCGGCGCTCAGCACGATGATTATGTCGGCCCGTCCGGCCAAATAAAGGTATCCGGCTCCATGGCTTAAAAAATCCCGGCAGATCATGAGACCGGTCTTTCCAAAACGGGAGGTGAACGTCTGGAAGGTTTGGCCTCGGGCGAAGAACTTGGCTTCTTCAAACATCCCTCCGGTTGGCAGGAAGGCTTTGCGGTGGATATGGAGGATCCGGCCGGCGGAAAGATAGGCCGCAGAGTTATAGAACAGGCCTTTTCCGCGCTCTTCCACAAACCCCAGCGCAATGTCGATCTTCTGACTGGCCAAAACCAGTTTCCGGAACTGCGGGTGGTTGTCGGGCTCGAGGGCGACGTCCGGCACAAGGTCCATGAGCGTGTAGCCGGTGAGGCTGAGTTCGGGAAAGACGACGAGGTCGGCGTTTTTCTTGCGGGCTGTGGCGATCGTGCGGAGATGGAGGTCCAGGTTTTTTTCCACATCGCCGAGGTGGGGGGAAATTTGCGCCAGGACTGTTTTCACGGTAGAAAATTAGCACAAATGCCGGGCAAATGAAAGGGGCGGGCCGAATCCCGCTTTGAAAAATTCCCCGTCTTGAGGTATAAATATAAAAAGGATAGATTCGGCATGCAGCACATCGCCCTCCATCTGAGGAAAATCCATTTTCAAAAGCTGACCGGGCAGCTCGTCTTCAAGCGGGGTGCCGTCGAGAAGCAGCTCTTTTTCAGGGACGGCGACCTGGTTCTCGCCAAAACCAATGTTCCGGAGGAGAGACTGGGGGAGATCCTGTTCAAGCTGGGAAAAATCTCCGACCAGGCCCATTCCGAATTGGGGCGTTATGTCAAGCCCGACCAGACAATCGGCAAGTCGCTCGCCGAGAAAGGCCTCACCTCCCAGAGGAATATCGATGACGGGATCGCCTACCAGATGCGGGAGATCACTCTGGGCCTTTTTCCCTTTTTCGACGGGGAAATCCATTTCGAGGCGAAGCCGTCGCTCGAGGGCCAGGAAATAACCACCCGGGTTAACATTCCGTACCTCATTGAAGACGGCATCCGGCGGATGAAGTTCCATCCCGAGATTCAGCGGCACTTGGAGAGAAAGGCGCCTTTCCCCAAGAGCCGGGCCCTTGTCCATCTTCTGACTGAGGAAGAGAAGGAGATGCTGGAAAAGATCAGGGGCGGCGAAGAATCCGGCGCGCTCTGGCGGGAGCTCAAATACAACTCCGATTTTTTCTGGAAGAGCCTTTACCTTTTCTACTGTCTGAACCTAGTCGATTTCAGGGACAAGGACCAAATTCCTGCAGGCGATGGGGACGAGGAGGAAAAAGCGGCTGAAGCCGTCCGGGCTTCCTCTGAGGAGAAGCTGCAGGACGTGATGGCGTTGCACGACAAGATCGGAGAGATGAGTTATTACCAGGTGCTTGGAATCGGAAAGCAGGCCTCCGAGGAAGACATCAAGAAGGCTTATTTCCAGCTGGCCCGGAAGTTCCACCCCGATCGGTTCGACCGCTCCGTCTCGCCGGCAGAGAGGGTGAAGATCGAGGACGTTTTCGATAAAATCACCAAAGCCTATCACACGCTGACCAATCGAGAGCTCCGCAAAGTTTACGATATCCGAATGCCGGCTGCAGGGGCCGACAGCGGCACAAAGGATGTGCTCAAGAAGGCCGACACCAAGTTCCGTCAGGCCAAAACGCTCTACAGCCAGGGCCGGTTTGAAGACGCTGTCATCCTGCTCGAGGAAGTCGTCAGGCTGAACCGGACAAAAGGCACCTATTTCCTTCTCCTGGGACTTACCGAGACGAAGATACCAGCCTTCCATAAACGAGCCGAAGAACATTTGCTGAAGGCCATTGAGCTTGAGCCCTGGAACCCCGAGTGCTATGTCGGACTGGGCATCCTCTACAAGCAGGAGGGAATGAACCTGAAGGCGACCAAGCAATTCCAGAAGGCGCTGGAATACGACGCCGAACACGAGACGGCGCTGCGGGAACTGGCCGCTCTCGGCGGCGGGAAAAAGAAGACGGGCCTCAAGGGCTTGTTGTCGATGAATATCTTCGGCTCGAAGAAGAAGTGAGCCGCACCTAGATTTGCCCGATGAGTTTCAGGAATTGCTGTTCGTCCAGGATGGCAATGCCCAGCTCGCGGGCCTTGTCCAACTTCGATCCGGGCGCTTCTCCGACGATCAGATAATCCGTTTTGCTCGAAACGGATGAGGTCACTTTCCCCCCCAGGTCTTCGATCACCGCTCTGGCTTTGTCTCTCTCCATGCTGGCTAAGGTTCCGGTGAGGACGAACGTCTTGCCCACGAACGGCCGGGCGCCGCGTTTGGGTTCCCGCGACTCAAAATTGAGTCCGGCCTCCTTGAGTTTCCGGATGAGAGCGGCGTTCTCCGGTTGCCGGAAGAAAAAGAGGATGCTCTCGGCGACCTTGGGCCCCACGTCTTCAACCTCGGTGAGCTGCTCGGGCGAGGCCGAGGCCAGCGCGTCGAGAGTCCGGAAATGGCGGGCCAGGCTTTGGGCCAGACGCTCGCCCACGTGGCGGATTCCCAGGGCAAAAATGAGAGATGCCAGATCCCGGCTCTTGGAGTTTTCGATCTCGGTCAGCAGGTTCTCCGAGCTCTTTGGTCCCATTCTCTCCAGGCCCACCAGGTCGTCAAACCGAAGCGAGTAGAGATCGGGAATGGCCCGGACCAATTTTTTCTCGAGCAGCTGGTCGACGAGCGCATCCCCGAGTCCCTCGATGTTCATGGCCCGGCGAGAAGCGAAATGGAGGAGCGATTCCCGGAGCTTGGCCGGACACGACGGGTTGGTGCAGCGCGAGATGACCTCGCCTTCGGGCCGGAAGGTGGACGACCCGCAAACGGGACAATGGTCCGGGAAGAGGAACTTCTTCTCTTTTCCGGTTCGTCGGTCCTTCATCACTGCGACGACCCTGGGGATGACGTCTCCGCTGCGCTCGATGAGAACCCAATCGCCCACCCGGATGTCTTTGCGCTTGAGCTCGTCTTCGTTGTGGAGGGTGGATCGGGTAATGGTCGTTCCAGACAGGCGCACGGGCTCGAGGTCAGCCACTGGAGTTAGGGCTCCGGTCCGTCCGACCTGAACCCGGATGTCCAGAATTCGCGTGGTCGCCTGGCGGGCCGGGAACTTGAACGATATCGCCCAGCGCGGTGATTTGGCGGTTGTGCCGAGCGCGACCCGCTGATCGGCCGAATTGACTTTGACGACGATCCCGTCGACGTCGTAATCGAGGCTGTCTCGTTTCTCCTTCCATTCTTCCCAGTAATCGATCACCTCCTGGAGGGTCCGACAGAACCGCGAGTGCGGGTTGGTCTTGAAGCCTTCCTGCTTGAGCTTGGTGAGACTCTCCCACTGGGTCCGGGGCTCCTTTCCGTCGAGATAAATGTAATACATGAAGGCGTCGAGCCGGCGGCGGCCGACTTCCCGGGAGTCCAGGAGGCGGATGGATCCGGAGGCGGCATTCCGGGGGTTGGCGAACGGCGGCTTTCCCTGGTTTTCCTGTTCCCGATTGATCTCACGGAACGACTTGAAGGGCAGATAGACCTCACCCCGGACCTCGACTTCGCGCCGCTCGCCGATCACGAGAGGTAAACTGCGGATTGTTTTCACATTGGCGGTGACATCGTCCCCTCGGAGGCCGTCGCCGCGGGTGAGCGCTTGCACATATTTTCCGTCGCGGTAGAGGATGGAGGTGCTCAGTCCGTCGATTTTGAGCTCGGCTACGTATTCGATGCGCTCACCGGGAAGGAGTTTGCCGACACGGCCCTCAAACTCCCGCAGTTCCTCCACCGTGTAGCAGTTGTCCAGGCTGAGCATCGGCAGCCTGTGGGCGACGGTCGGAAACCCCTCGACCGGCTTTTCCCCCACTCTCTGGGTGGGAGATTCCGGCGTTATGAGGTCGGGGAAGCGTCGTTCAAGCTCCTCGAGCTCGCGGACGAGCTCGTCGAACTCGAAATCGGAGATCTGGGGATTGTTTTCGACGTAATATTTTTTCTCGTGGTACTCGATTTGTCGGCGGAGCTCGGAGATCCGGCGGCTGGCCTGGGCGTGAGACAAAGACTCGGACACCTTTTTCATCCGCCGGACGGACTGTCTATCTTCGGAGTTTATTTGATCCCGAGTCTCGCCTTTGTGTCATCGAGCAGCTTGTTGAACTTGGCGATGGCCATGTTCTGCTCGGATTGGAGCTTCTCGAGGACTTTTTTCTCGGCTTCAATGCTGGCCAGGAGGCTCTTCATTTCGGACTTTTCGCTGTCGCTCAGGTCTTCCTCGTCCTTATTCCCGAACTTGGTGTTGTAGGTTTCGGTCAGCTCCTCGATCTTTTTCCCCCGGGCCTGGATTTCGGTTACGGTCTCGTTGTACCTCAGCTCCTTGTTATTAAGGAAGAAGAGCGTCTCGGCCAGCTTCATGGCTTCTTGGGACTTGGGGGCATAGGTGAAGCTGGCTTCCAGGAGATATCGGATCGCCTCGCTCGTTGCCGCCGGGTTTGTCTTGGCCTCTTTGGCCATGATGATTCCGATGTTGTAGGCGATCTCTCCGCTCTTCTGCCGGCCGTAAATCTCCTTGAACAGAGCCAGGGCTTCGGCGTCCTTGTTGTTCCGGTAGAGCGATTGGGCGTAGATCACCGCGATGTCGTTGTCCTTGGTAACGGTGTAGGCCGTCTTGAATGCTTTTTCGGCCTCGGCATAGGCTTTGGCGTCATACAGCGTTTTTCCCAGCTTCTTGATGCTGGCCAGGATTTGGGCGTTTTTCAGCAGCGAATAGGAGTTGGAGTAGGAGTCGACCGCGCCCTTGTAATCTTTGGCTTTTTCTTGGGCCTGACCCATGGTGAAATAACCGGCCCCGATGATCTTATTCCATTGAGCGGAGCTCGTGGGGCTTGCCTCCGTCTCCTTGGCTTTGGCGGCCTTAGCCACTTCGGTGACTTGGAGGGCGTAGCTTTTGGCCTTATCCAGGTTTTGGCCCGACTGGGTGTAGAGGGCAGACAGCTGAAGTAG
>Ga0172366_10003605_pt1 | contig 12195 bp, 9 predicted proteins | sample LakKivSesite69cm_FD_114533 | JGI IMG/M metagenome (GOLD analysis project Ga0172366, IMG submission 114533) | Sediment microbial communities from Lake Kivu, Rwanda - Sediment site 69cm | ecosystem: Environmental > Aquatic > Freshwater > Lake > Sediment | place: Rwanda: Western Province, Lake Kivu... | reverse complement strand
GCCCCGGCCGGAGGTGCGGGAGGCCATCGCGGCCTGCCGCACGGCCGGCATCCGCCCCGCCATGGTCACGGGCGACCATCCGCTCACCGCGCGGGCCGTCGCGGAGCAGGTGGGGCTGGACGGAAACGGCCGCGTGCTGAGCGGGCCAGAGCTGGACGCGCTCTCGGACGAGGAGCTGCGCGAAGTCGTCGGCCAGGTCTCGCTGTACGCGCGCACCACGCCGGAGCACAAGCTGCGCATCGTGCGCGCGCTGCACGCGCGGGGCGAGCGCGTGGCCGTCACGGGAGACGGCGTCAACGACGCGCCGGCGCTGGCGGCGGCCGACATCGGCGTGGCCATGGGCGAGACGGGCACCGACGTCGCGCGCCAGGCCGGGGACGTGGTGCTGGCCGACGACAACTTTGCCACCATCGTCCGCGCCATCCACGAGGGGCGCGTCCTGTTCGACAACCTCAAGAAAGGCGTGCGCTACTACCTGGCCTGCAAGGTGGCGCTCGTCCTGGCGACGCTCCTGCCGACGCTGCTGGGCGTGCCAGTGCCCTTCGCCCCCATCCAGATCATCCTGATGGAGCTCTTTATGGACCTGGCGGCGGCGGCGACGTTCGTCGCCGAGCCGGGCGAGGCCAGCCTGATGCGCCGCCCGCCACGCGACCCGCGCGCGCGTTTTTTGGATCGCGCGATGGTGGGCAGCATCTTCAGTGCGGGCGCCGGGCTCTTTGCCGCCGTGTCCGTCGCCTACCTGGCCACCTGGTATAGCGGTGCGGGCCTGGTCAGGGCGCAGACGATGGCCTTCGTCACGTGGCTCGCGGGCCACGTCCTCCTGGCGCTGAACGTGCGCTCCGAGCGACAACCGCTTCTCAGGGTGGGCCTCTTTTCCAACCGGCTGATGCTCGTGTGGGGCGTGGCGACGGTGGCCTTCGTCCTGTTCGCCACGCTCGTGCCGGGGGTACAGGCAGCGCTCAAGACGGTGCCCTTGAGCGGCGGGGAGTGGGCGCTGGCGACTGGCGCAGCGCTGGCCGGCACGTTCTGGATGGAAGTGCGCAAGTGGAGCTTGCAGGAGGGAACAGGTCAAGGTAGAATAGGGAAGGCATGAATGCCAGGGGGAACCATCTGCAAGGGACGCAGATTTTCGCAGATGCGCGCGGATCAGAAATCAGCGTTCATCTGCGTTGATCTGCGTCCAGGCAAATCTGGTTACATCAGGAGACCACGCTATGGACTTTGTGCAGGAAATCACGGCTCAACTGGCTCTGCACCCCGCACAGGTTGCGGCGACGATTGAGCTGCTCGACGCAGGGAACACGCTGCCCTTCATCGCCCGCTACCGCAAGGAGGTGACCGGCGGGCTGGACGAGGAGCAAATCCGGCAACTGAGCGCGCTCCTGTCAAAGCTGCGCGCGCTCGACGAGCGCCGCCAGACGGTGATCGCCTCGATCGAGGCGCAGGGCAAGCTCACCCCCGAACTGCACGAGCAGTTGCTCGCCGCCGACACGCTCACGGCGCTGGAGGACCTGTACCAGCCGTACAAGCCCAAGCGCCGCACGCGCGCCAGCATCGCCCGCGACAAGGGACTGCAAGGCCTGGCCGATCTCATCCTGCAGCAGGCGCACACCCGCCAGACGCTCGACCAGATCGCCGCGCCCTTCCTCACGCCCGACGCGCCGACAGTGGAAGAGGCGCTGGCCGGGGCGCGCGACATCGTCGCCGAGACGATCAGTGACCACGCCGAGGTCCGGCGCATCACGCGCGAAAAGGCGCTCCAGTGGGGCACGCTCTACGTCCAGAAGGCGGACAAGGCCGAGGACGCGCGCGGCACCTACCAGGTCTACTATGACTTCGAGTGCCGCGTTAATCGGCTGCGCCCGCACCAGGCGCTGGCGATCAACCGTGGGGAGGCCGAGAAGGTGCTGCAGGTGCGCCTCGAGGTGCCCGAACGGGACTGGCTCGCGGCCATCGCTTCGACTTTCCGCCCCGACCCGCGCTCGCCGCTGGCCGGGCAACTGGCGCTGGCGGCCGACGACGCGGCCGGGCGGCTCCTGCTCCCGGCCATTGAGCGCGACGTGCGCCGCGCCCTGACCGAGCAGGCCGAGGCGCACGCCACCTCCGTCTTTGCGGCGAACCTGCGCGCGCTGCTCAGCCAGCCGCCGCTCGCTGGACACACGGTGCTGGGGATCGACCCGGGGTACCGCACCGGCTGCAAGGTCGCGGTCGTGGACCCCACCGGGAAGGTGCTCGACACGGCGACGATCTATCCGCACGAGCCGCAGAAGGAGTGGCAGGCAAGCCTGGAGACGCTGGCGCTGCTCGCCTTCCGGTACGGCGTCACGCTGATCGCGATTGGGAATGGCACGGCCTCGCGCGAGACAGAGCAATTGGTCGCTGAGTTGATCCGCAACACGGAACACGAAACACGAAACACGAAACACGAAACACGAAACGCGCCCCCCCAATACCTGATCGTCAGTGAGGCGGGGGCCAGTGTGTACAGTGCGAGTCCCCTGGCCCGCGCGGAGCTACCTGGCCTGGACGTCAGCATGCGCGGGGCGGTGTCCATCGCCCGGCGCGTGCAGGACCCGCTGGCCGAGCTGGTGAAGATTGACCCGCGCTCCATCGGCGTGGGGCTATATCAGCACGACGTGGACCAGAGCCAACTGGCGGCGACGCTGGCTGGCGTGGTCGAGAGCGTGGTGAACCAGGTGGGTGTGGACGTGAACACGGCCTCGCCGGCGCTCCTCACGCACGTGGCGGGCATCGGCCCGAAACTGGCGGCGCGCATCGTGGCAACGCGCGACGCGGACGGGCCATTTCGCAGCCGGACGGCGCTCACGCGCGTGCCGGGGCTGGGGCCAAAGACATTCGAGCAGGCGGCCGGCTTCCTGCGCATCCACGGCGGCGCTTGCCCGCTCGACAGTAGCGCCATCCACCCGGAAAGTTACGCCGTCGCCGAAGCCGTGCTGGCGCGCGCGGGGGTGACGCTGCAGACAAAGCCGGCCGAGCGAGAGGCGGCTTTGGCTAAACTCCAGGCGCGGCAGCCCCTGGAGGCGCTGGCGGCCGAACTGGGCACGGGCGTGCCGACGCTGGCTGACATCTTCGAGCAGTTGGCCCGCCCCGGCCGCGACCCGCGCGCCGGCCTGCCCGCGCCCATCCTGCGCTCCGACGTGCTGGCGATGGAAGACCTGCAGCCGGGGATGCGCCTGAAGGGGACAGTGAGGAACGTGGTGGACTTTGGCGCGTTCGTGGACGTTGGCGTCAAGCAGGATGGGCTGCTGCACCGCACGCAGATCCCGGCTGGAGTGCTGTTGCAGGCAGGCGAGGTGATCGAGGTGGAGATCCTGCGCGTGGAGCCCGAGCGCGGCCGGATTGGGCTAGGGTGGCCGAGCTGATCTACGCCGCGTTTTCCGCCGCCCCTCACGCAACGTCCACCAACGGGGACAAGCGCGCGATGGATTCCTCCACGAAGCGGGCGTCGCCAATCGAAAGCTCGATTGCGTTTACCGGGCAGACCTCGACACAGCGCCCGCAACCTCGACACGCATCGCCGATCACAGCGCGTTGACCGTCGAGGCGAATGGCCTCGACGAAACACACGCCCTGCGTGCAGGCTCCGCAACCGACACACCGTTCCGTCACGGCGACGGTAACACCGGGCATGCGGGTGACTTTGCGGCTGATCGAAGGGGAGAGCCGTGGAATCACCTTCCACAGGCAGCAACAGGGGCAGCAATTGCAGACCGTCAGCAGCTTGTGGCCGGGACTGGCACCCAGCCACACCGAGTCCAGCTTGTTGCGTCCGATCATGTGCACCAGCCCGGCCTCCCGGCAGCGCCGCACGTGCTCCAGCGCCTCCGCCCTGGTCACGCGGCGCCCGAGCTGTGGGTTGATCCCCAGTACAGCCTCTCCCAGGAAGAGGCAGCCCAGATGGATGGGATAGTCCTGGCAATGGCTGGCAGCGCGGCAGATACAGGAGTCCATCACCCAGTGGTAATTGGCCTGCTCTATAAAGTGTTCCACCACCTGGGATGGCAAGACCATATCCGCTGGCCTTGCGATGGGCTGGTCCACTGGGATCTTGTTCCGAACCACGTCGTCCTTGGGCAGGTAGATGAGGTCATCGCCTTCGAACAGCCCATAGTCAATCAGCCGCCCAATGCCCGGCACGTGCGTGAGCCTGGCGACGTGAAAACGGCCCGGAAACGTCTTCTTGATCAGATTGACGAACCACACAGGACGTCCCATAGGACTATAGCCTTTCTCCACATTGCGGTCATTGACGGATGCTACCGCTCCTCATTTTCCCAATCGGGGTCGCCCACACCCACCCGCCGGGCAGCGCCCACTTGCCCTGTACAAGTGGGGCTGCGCTCAGAATGACGCGGGCCAAACGTAGCTGCCCTTGCTCCTCACTCCCGGATAAACGTGATGCTTTGCTTCAACTTTTTCCCCTCAAACGGCTGCCGCATTTGAAACTCCTGCACTCCTGTCTGGCGGATGGTGGGCAGCAACGCCAGGTTTTGCTGCGCCAGATCGTAGTCAGGATCAATCTCCAGCGCTCGTTGCAGCGCTAGAGTCCCCACATCTCCAGCCGAAAGTCGTCGGCAAATGGATTGACAAACCGGATGCCCTCGATCACGGCGCCGGGATTGAAATCCTCACTGAAAATCACCGGCACCTGGTTCAGGCGTGCGACCGCCCAAATCTGGGCGTCCCAGAAATGGAACTGGTGTTCGCGGACCCCCCGTACGGCCTCCAGGACGACCTGCGGGGTCGCGTCAAACACCAGCCAGGTATGGATCAGCCGTTCCACCTGCTGCGCCGCCTCAGTAATGGTCAGTTTAGGGGCCGACCCACGGGTAACGGCGCTGAAGAACTCGGCCAACACTTGTGTGCTCAGGCGACCACTGCCGGCCAGGTGAAGCCTGCGGAGCGTCTCGATGGCTCGCTCCTGTTTGGCCAGGTCGCCCCGGTCGTGAGCATAGACCAGTACGTTCGTGTCAAGAAGAATGGCGACCATAGCGACTCAGACGCTCCTCGTACAGGTCTTCCCGTGTCCACGTCTGCTGCTGGCCGGGAAGAGGCCCACGCTTGCGCAACTCCAACATAAACTGAAGGGCTTGTTCCCAGGCAGCGGGATCGGGGGGCAAGACCGCTCCGCCTGTCCCGCTGATCTGCCGGTCAATGGCCTGCCGGATCAACTCGGCCTCACTCACGCCGTGCTTCTTCGCCAGATACTTGAGCCATTCGTCCTGGCGGGGTTCAAGGTAGACTTGCTTACGCACCATAACTGCCATCACCCACCTCCTGCTGAGCGATACGTGTATACATCATAGTATACATCATACAAGGCACGAACGCAACTCTTGACTCAAAAGTTGGTGGCTCTGTGCAGCCCAGCCGGCGGCGGTGAACTGCCGGTCAATCTCTCGTCGGGCTTTGTCCTCGGGCTTCATGTCTGCGCTCTTGAATCACTGAATGCGCTGATTACACTGAAGCCACTGAATGGGTTGGCCTCTTGCCGTTTGGTACCTTTCACTAAGGACCTCAGCAATTCTCCGCTGCACCCTCAGTGCAATCAGTGGTTCTTCAGTGGCCTCAGTGGTTCAATTCTGTTCCAGCCGTTTCAACAAGACCTGGGCCTCGGCAAGGTCTGGTCTCATTCCCAGACGATCAAACCAATCCGCTGCTTCTCTGGCCTGTCTCAGCGCTGCTTCAGTTTCACCCAAGGCTTCCTCTGCCAGAGCCAAACGGTACTTCAAAGTCGCCAGGTAAGCTTTAGTCCCGGAGTCTTCAAAGAATTCCAGACTTCTCAGACAGAGTTCCTTGGCCTCTTGCGGCCGTCCAAGATGATAGGCTATGATTGCGAGATGGCCCCAGGTACTTCGGGCCAACATCTCATCTCGTGGCACTTGGTCAACCCGCTTTTCGAACCAATTCTTGACGGCGGTGAAGCGCTCCCATGCTAATTCCCAGTTCCTCATGTCACGAGCCAGCCTACCGCGCTCGATATCAATCAGGGCTTTCAGATCACCTTTGCCCAGGTGCTCAGCGATGTTCCAGGCCTGATCACAGAATACTTGGGATTTGTCAAATGCTCCCAGTTTGCGGTGAACTGCGCTCAAATGCTGAAGTGCGATGCTCTCTCCTTCCAGGTTGCCAACTTGCCGGTACTGCTCCAGTGCATCCAAGAAGCTTGATTCAGCCTCTCCATGTTCTCCCCATTGCTGGCGTATCCACCCTTCCATGATAGCAAATCGCGCAATGGCAATAGGATTCTCGGCACTTCTAGCCAGGCGCAAGACTTGGTCGCACAGCGTGATGATTCTGTTCCAATCGCCTGTCGTATCTAGATAATCGTATGCTGCCAGAGCCAGTAGGAATACATCCTCCGATGGGCCATTCTCATAAGCCCACTGGATCGCCTCAAGTATGCTGGCCCCTTCATCTTGAAAAGCATAACTCCCATAGCGCCAGTAGTACTCGCTATCTGCGACCTGGCACAGTCCTTTGAGATAATCGGCCCATCTCCTGAAGGCCGCATCCTTGAAGTCCCTGGATTTGTCCAGTTCATCTAAGGCAAAGCTCTTGGTAAGTGGCAAGAATGCGAAGCGGCCCTTGTTCTTGTTAACCAATGAGAGCCTCTCCAATTCCACTAACCCTTCATCTCGGTCTAATTCTGGCAGGTCAGCCACGCAACCCAACGCTTCACGGTTGGCATCTGGAACGAACAGAGCCAACGCCATTAGTAGCTTGTGAGCAGACCCACCCCGAATAAGCTCCACTGTTCCCTCAAAGCAAAAGCGAGCAATATCACCGGTAGGCTCGCCCAGCCGGTGCAGCACAGCCTCCACCCCGTATCCATATCCCATCTGAGCTATGCTCCACACGATAGCCAGCGGCACGCCACCGGTGCGGTCGTAGAGCCTCTTTGCCTCGGCTTCGGTCAGCGTCACGCCCTTCTCGGCACATTCCTGCGCAATGAGAGCCAGCCCGTCCTCCCTGGGCATCCCGGCCAGGCGCACAGGATACGCCACGTCAATGCGGTGGCGCGTCGTGACGAGCGCCTTGGTCGGGGCGGGCAACTCGCGCAAAAAGGCGTTCACCCGCTCGTCGTCCACCGTCTCCAGATTGTCCACGATGAGCAACGTACGCTGGCGGGCCAGCGCCTGCGTCACCCGCTCGTCCTGCTCCTCGGGCCGGGCGCGCGTGATGTCCTCCCGCTCCAACACAACCGCGATCGCAGTGTAGATGTCGTCCAGCGTGCGCATAATCTGCTGGCGCGGAGCGATGCCGTCGGCGGTCAGCACGGACGTCTTGGCTGAGGTCCAGATAATCGCCTCGAACCGCTCCTGCACAGGCAACCGGTCGTGGTCGCGCAGGTAGCGATGGGCCACCTCCAACGCCAGCGCACTCTTGCCGATGCCGCCGATGCCATCAATCGTCACCAGGAAGTGACGCGACCCCGGGGAGAGCAACTGCTGAATCTGGGCCAGCTCCCTTTCGCGGCCGATAAAAGTGCCGTAATCGGGCTGAGGCAGATTGTGGTAAACCTTCGGGTGTCCAGGAAGTGCCAAAACCTCATGAACGGGGAGTGCTTTCTGCTCTGCCACAGCATGTGTCAGTTGCATCAGCGCGTCGCGTACGTCGGCACCCAACCCCGCCGTGGCCTGGAGTTGAGCCTTCTGTAGCTCGACTTGTTGTCGAACGGCTTCGGCCGTCATGCGCTGGAACTGCAGGGAGTAGACGCCTTGCAGCTCAGGCAGCGTCCATAGCTCCTCGGCCAGGCACTTGAGGAAGAACGTCACGGCCCGATCCACCCGCTGGCGGTTCTTGCGCTCAGGCAGGACAGTCTCGAAGGATTGGAGCACCGTCTCGCGCTCGTCCGCCAGGTAGAGGCCCGGCTTCTTGACGATGGCCAGCAGCGCTTTCTGGATTTGCTCGTTCCGGAAGAAACCCTCGTCGGCCGCCAGCGCCGCCACCAGGTCTTCGTCCTGTGCCTCGTACTCGCGGGCGAAACGCCCGGCGGCGCGCTGCAGGCCCTTCTGGAACCCTTGCGTAAAGGCTGCGTCGGACCTGAGCTTCTTGATCGTGTCGGAGGCCTGATCGCCCAGCAGCTTCCTGGCCTGCCCTGACACCAGATCAACGAGCGCATCCATGATCTCTCGCTGGAGGCTGTCGGGGATCAGCTTGAGGACGTCAAAGATGGACATAGTTCACCCCAGATCATTCTGCCTTCCTCCGATCCCCCTGCATGTGGCAGTGCTTGTACTTCTTGCCGCTGCCACACCAGCACGGGTCGTTGCGCCCAGGCATAGACGCCGGTGGAGAGACAGCCGCAACGGACGGGGGCCTGGACCCAAATAGAGAACCCAGGTCTGGCGCTTCGGCGGCCATCCGCTCGATCCGGGCCAGGTCGTCGGCGTTGAGTCCCCGGTAAAACGAGGCAAAGTACTCCTCGGCCTGGCGTGGGGAGGTCGCCAGGATGTGGTCGGCCATCTCCTCACGGTGCCGCTGTTGTTCGGCGGTCTGTGCCCCTGCCTTTTGAAGTTCTACAAGCAGGGCCTCTCGGCCAATCCGGTGGGCGATGCTCAGCAAAGCCATCGCTGCGTGCTGCGCAATCTCCCCTTTCCCCATCATGCTCAGAACCAGCAGCGGGAGCACGGCGCGCGCATGGCCAGCCAGCGAAAGGAAGCCGAACAGTTCGTGGAAGTAGCGCTGTTCCCACAGCAGATCGGCCAGCGCATCGGCCGCACGCGCATCGTGGAGGTCAATCAAGCCCCACAGCGGGCCGACGAACAGCCCTTCACGCGTGTCATCCTTCACGCGCTGATAAAAGCCCCACAGCACGTCGGCGCTGGCCTGCGCACCCAGCAGCCCCAGCACGACGCACGCCAGGCTCCTGGCATAGCCGGTCAGGCCGTCGAAGCGCTCCAGCAGCGCTGTGGCCCCGGCCTCACCCTTCCAATACAGTGTGCTGAGGAGATGCTCGTAGGCCCTTATCTGGGCGTCCTCGTCCTCGATGTCTCGTGCGCGCTTGAGCCGTTCCGCGATCAGCGGCACAGCCTGCGGGCCAAATTCGCGCATCCGCCGGTGCCACAACGGTTCCGCCACTCCTCCAACGACCGGGACCAGGTCAAGCAGTTCCTCGGCTGTGGCTGCCGTGTCGATCCGCTCGAATGCCTCCCGGTCCCGTTTCCAGGCCTGTGGATCCTTTTCCCGGACGATCTGGGCGATCTTGTCGTCAGCCTCCGGGTTCAGCAGGTGATACCGGAACAGCGTCTGGGCGCTGGGCACCGGGTCCCAGGTGAGCTCGAGTTCCGCTGCCGGGGGCACTGTCTTGACGTGGGGCTTGCGCATCGTGTATTTCTCCATCCGTGGTTATCCGCTCCGCCCAACGGGGAGCACTGTCATTATATGTGCGATAGCAGGAAAGGACAAGGGAGTCTGCCCTTCAACTGCTTGCCTTCCGGGGAACATACGCTATAATGATCCAAAACTGGCAAAATGTTCAATTTGCATAAAACGAGTGTCCAGGGTCGGCTTACGGAGGTACGAATGTTGAAGGTCATCTCATCCTCTGACCTGCGGGCGCAGGTCAGACAAGTGCTTAACGAAGTGGGGTATGGGCGGGCCCAGTACGTCGTCGAGAAGTTCGGTGAACCCACCGCCGCCATCGTCAGTATGGAGGATTTCCGCCTCCTTCAGGCGGTCAGGGAGCAGCAGGCAACTGCCTCGTTTCAGGACATCGTCGCCCGCATCCGCGCCCGCAGCCGCCAACAGGCCCCCGATGAATTGGACACGCTGATCGAAGAGGCCCGGGCCGAGTTCTACCAACTGCGGGGCAGCCAGGCCGATGCCCATTAGAGCTGTCCTGGATACCAATGTCCTGGTCAGCGGCCTGGTGGCTGAAGAGGGAGCTCCAGGCCGGATCCTCGACGCCTGGCTGCAGGGCCGCTTCATCCTCGTGACTTCGCTTTACCTGGTGGAGGAACTGACGCACGTCCTGTCCTATCCCCGTATCGCCGACCGTCTCCGCCTGGACGATGAGGAACTGGCGGCGGTCCTGGCCGCTCTGCTGTCCAGGGCCGAGGTGACCCGGGGGCACCTTCATCTGCCCGGCGTGACCCGCGACCCTAAAGACGACGCCGTCGTCGCCTGTGCTAAGGAGGGACAGGCAGATTATGTCGTGTTCGGTGACCAGGACCTGCTGGTGCTGGATGTATACGAGGGCATGCGAGTCGTCACTCCACGCCAGTTTGCGGAACTCTTATCTATGGAGTGGTTGGGGGCAGGGGACGTTTTATGTCCCCTACCCCCTTGTGGTGGCGGAGAGGGCGGGATTTGAACCCGCGGAGCCTTTCGGCTCACGCGCTCTCCAGGCGCGCGCGTTAGGCCAGACTACGCTACCTCTCCGTGGCTTACTATGCCTCAGATTATACCATCCTGCGGCACAGTTGACAAGGTGGAGTGTTGGAGGTTGGAGGTTGGAAGTTGGAGGTTGGAGGTTGGAGCACGCATGGGCGAGCTTTCGATTGTGGCGCTTGTCCCGGCCTGGAATGAGGCGGCCCGCATCGGGCCGATCGTCGAAGCAACACGGGCGTACCTTCCAGTACTCGTCGTGGATGACGGCTCCCGCGACGACACGGCCGCTGTGGCTGAGGCCGCCGGTGCGACGGTCGTGCGCCACCCCCACAACCGGGGCAAGGGCGTCGCGCTGATGACCGGCTTCGCCTGGGCGCTGGAGCAGGGGTGCGAGGCCGTCCTCACGCTCGACGCCGACGGCCAGCACGACCCGGCTGAGATCCCCAAGTTCCTGGCCGCCTGGGAGGCTGGCGCAGGCGACCTCATCATCGGGCGGCGCAACTTTTCCCAGATGCCCTTCCCGCGCCTGTTTACCAACCCCTTCGGCTCGTGGCTGCTTTCGCTCGCGCTGGGAACGCGCATCTACGACAACCAGAGCGGCTACCGCGTGTACAGCCGCCGTTTCCTGGAAACGCTCAGCCTGACGACCACCGGTTTCGAGTTGGAAGTCGAGGTCATCACCCAGGCAGTCTGTAATGGAGTGCGCATCGGGTGGATAGACATCCGCACCATCTACGACGTGGACAAGGTGAGTTATTTCCATCCGCTCAAGGACACGGCCCGCTTCTTCGGCATGGTGTGGCGCGCCTGGCGCCAACGGATACGGTACATAGGAGGCCTGAAGTGAGAACACACAGTTGGATCATCGCCGCACTGGGCAGCCTGGTGACAGCCCTGGCCTTGCGCTATCCGCTTGTGGCAGGCTGGATGGCCCGCTACGTCCCAGGCGCACCGGCCGCCAACGCGGCCCAGGTGACGAGCAGCGTGATCAGCGGCGCCGTCCTGTTGCTCGCATCCGCCGCGCTGGCCGCCCGCCTGTCGGGTGCCCAGACCCGTGCAGGTGCCGCCGGGGCGGGTGCACTGGCCGGCCTGCTCGCCGGTGGGCTGACCTTCGCGCTATACGGCGCGCCTGCCGCCGGCGTCGCCGGCGCCCAGCCCGTATATCCCTTCGTCCTGGCGCCGGCCCAGGCAGACGCCAGGGTCGAGCTGATCAAAGCCGTCCTGGGGTGCGCCACCTGGACCTACGGGATGGGCTGGGCGATGGGGTTGGGTGGGGGGATCGCAGGCGTGCTCGTCGGCGCACTCGTTGGCAGCCGCCCGAGTGCAACGCCGCCTTCGTCCCTGCCCGCCCAGACCATGGTCGTCGTCGTCGCGCTCGTCTGTTGCCTGGGGTTGGTCGTGGACGTGGCCCTGCTCAGCCTGCTGGGCCAGACGATTGCCCGCGCGGCCGCCGAGGCCAACTACACACCCCCCATCTCCCCCTACTTTCCCTGGTACGTAGCGGTCGGCTCTCCCCTCGTCATCCTGATCGTGGCGCTGCTGGGAGCCTGGCTGCACACCCGTCGCCGGACCCCGGGTGCCGCCGAAGCGCGGCACGTGGCCCGGGTCTCCTACACGCTGGGCATCCTGGCCATCCTGACGGTCGCACTTGTGCGCGTGATGAACGTACGGGCGTTCTTCTCCGTCATCGGCATCGGGCTCGTCGCTGTCCTGGCCCTGGGTGTACTGTTGCTCATCCTGGGCCGGCGGCGTGGCCTGGAAGCACGGCAGGGGGAGCGTGAGGAACGAGCGGCTCTGCCGGGCCTCCTTGCGCTCGTCGGGCTGGGCCTGGTCGGTGGG
>Ga0172366_10003600_pt1 | contig 12203 bp, 11 predicted proteins | sample LakKivSesite69cm_FD_114533 | JGI IMG/M metagenome (GOLD analysis project Ga0172366, IMG submission 114533) | Sediment microbial communities from Lake Kivu, Rwanda - Sediment site 69cm | ecosystem: Environmental > Aquatic > Freshwater > Lake > Sediment | place: Rwanda: Western Province, Lake... | reverse complement strand
GGGCAGGTCCTTGCCCGTGTGTTTCTTGTAGTCCACGGTCATGGTCCGGTAACAGCCTGCGCAGGAGTAGATGACGGTCTTGTACTTGCTGTAGAGATCGAGGTTCTTCTTCATAAACTTCTTGGCGAACTCGATCTCGCCCACCCTGAAGAAGGGCGAGTCGCAGCAGACCTCGTCATTGAGGACCGCGAAGTCATAACCGAGCTTCTTGAGGATCTTGGTCGTGGCAGTGGCGATGCTGGTCTGGTTGTAGGATGCAGTGCAGCCGGTGAAGTAGGCCGTGTCGACGCCCTTCTTGTCGAGCTGCGGGGCGATGTCCTTGTCGGCCTTCGCCCAGTCCATGCGCTTCTCCTTGTCCTTGCCGTAGGGGTTGTCGCGCTCCGCGGTGAATTGCTTGATGAGCGCGTGCTTGTCTTGCAAGGGAATGCCGTTGTCGACGAGAGTTGCTCGCACGGCCTCGATGATACCGACCGTGTCGATCCAGTTTTCACACTGGGTTGAGCAGTTTCCACACGTGATGCAAGGGTAGATCACGTCGCGCACGGCCTCGCTGGGCTTGAGCGTTCCTTCCAAAAGGCCCCTGGCGATCCACACGCGGCCCGCGTTCCAATACCCTTCCCACTCATACTCGATGCCAGAGGGACAAGCCTTGAGCATCCCTTCATACAGAACTCCGCGAAATTCACCAACGCCTTTCTTATCGGGCGTGCCCGAGTACGAAAATTTACAGGCTTTGCATTATCCAGGCTCTCTAATCGAGAGTTCAACCAGATCTCGTGCCTAATGGATGCACCTGTAAATATCACGCTTGTATTCTTCCAATCGTTTTACTGAAGACATATTATCACATCGAAGAGTTATGAGTCTAGAATGCATTAAAATGTTATAAAACTTCAGACTTCAAGAAGGAAGGTCGATATCAGCTCGTGGAATCTGAAAAGGGCTTCGGATCCATGAAAATTCTGACGATGCCGTGTCCAATGTCGATAAAGCCAAACCGAAAAACAGAACCAAACCGAAGCATTCGTCATCGGGGCGAAAATATTACCCTTAAAAAATCAGTATCTCTACCCATGCATCTAACACCGCCTCGATATCTTTTTGTAAAAAAAACCATCCCATGTCTTCAAGAGGTAATATTTTCTTGATTTCATAACCGTTCGCGTAATACTTGGAGCCCCAGGCGGCGTCGTCAGCCCGCCCGACGTCGATGGCCATGATGACGAAACGAACATCGCCGCTGTCTAATTTGTCGAACCGGTCGTGGATGGCCTCCGGGTCCTTATTGAACAGCATCGTTGCCTCGACATCGTGGCCGGGGCCGCCCGCCTTGCGCACCGCGGCAAATTTTGGGGCGAGTCCCTTGAAGTTATACTCGAGAAAGCCATACTTGACCGAATAGGTGATCATGAGACCAGCGACCTTGTCATAGGGCTCGAGTGCCTTGTTCACATCAGCTGTCGTGTAGGAATCCGCGAGGATACCTGCCTCGGCGAGCGCCCGGAACATCGCCTCGACCTGGTGCTTTGAGGGATAAAGACGGGAGATAATGTATAAGTACACCCTCCAAATTTCCTTGTACTCCTCGGAATCAATTCGATACTTTGATGGGGTCATCATCCATCACTTGGAATCCATGCCAGCGAATCCATTTAAACTTTTCGAGACAAGAAAAAAAAAAGAAAGAGACAGGCATCCATGGATCAAGGCGGGACGACATAACCCGCCCCGCTCGCCCATTCCGCGAACCGCTCGTGCCGCTGGGCATGAGTAACGCTCGCACTGTCGAACGCGACGCCGTACACGCGCAAGTGCCATTGGATGAAGTTTTCGCTCCCATCATAGTTCCCGCGGTTCGCGCCGTACAGCGCGTGCCAAGGCAGGATCTTCCACTCGCCGGATCGGGTCAATTGAAGCTCGCCATTCACGACCTGGTAATCCACGCCGGCTTGCAAGCCTATCGTGCCCAGCACGGCAGCAAGATCTGGATGTAGCACTGCTGGTGAACCCCAATTCTGCGCCATGGTGCCATATGCCACCCCGAGAACGTGGTGGACGAGCCACTCGTCGAACCGCACCATCCCATCGCCGTGCGGGTTCGGCCGCTCGGTCGTGGGCGTCGTGCCGACGCGAACCTGGCTGCCATCGGAGAGTGTCATCGTAGAGAAAGCCGTGTATGCTACAAATATCGGGCAAATCGCATGACCAACGGATAAATATTGGTTTCGGTCGCCATAGGTATGTATCCCTTCCGACGCCAGTAGCGTCTGCCATGGGCGGTTACCTTTGGGTTAAATCCAGTATTTTTGAATAGCACGTCCCGATAATGCCCGATCGCCAGCAATTTAGGACGCTGATACCTCGCTTATCCATGGCAAAGCCGGCATTCTTCGTCAATACACCGCTCGACCGCGCCGTGTACCAGCGCGGGCCCGATGGCCGCACGAGGATTCTCGTCACCGGCACGGTCAAGGGCATCTCGATGCGCGAGGACTACCGCCTCGCATGTGAAACGACCGATCCCGATGGAATACCGGGACCTGGCGGATCCTTGCGATTCTCCGGCAAGCGCGGCTGGTTCGCGGGGTCGGTAACGCTCCCCGCGGGCGGCTGGTACCAGTTCCGCCTCACGCTTCGCGATGCCAGCGGGGGGCTGGTCTGCTCCGCCGTGGTCGATCACGTGGGTGTCGGCGAGGTATTCATCACGGCGGGGCAATCCAACGCTGCCAACAGCGGCACGACCCGCCTGGCGCCGAAAAGCGACCTTGTATCTGCCAGGGGCTTGCACGGATGGCAAGTGGCAAGGGATCCACAGCCAGTCGCCACGAACGACGCCGGGAGCCCGTGGCCGGCGATGGCAGACATGCTCGTGGATGTTTTACACGTCCCCGTCGGGCTCATCTCGGTCGGGGTGGGCGGCACGGCAGTTGCCACGTGGATTCCGGACAAGGAGGCGGAGCGCCACGATCTACCATGGTCGGCGCGGTTGCTTTCTGCCCTGATCGGTGCCCTCCGGCTCGACTGGAACAGGTGGCCGTGGCTGGCCAGGCTCCGTCCCAAGACCGCCAACTTCTCGCGCCTCGCGTGGGCGCTCAAGATTGCAGGCGTGCGCGGCGCCCGCGCGGTGCTCTGGCACCAGGGCGAGTCTGATTCGATCGCCAGGACGCCGGCGGGCATTTATGCCAAGCGCTTGCGCGCTGTCATCGGCGGTTCTCGTGCAGCGGCAGGGTGGAACATCCCGTGGTTGATCGCCCGCGCGAGTTTCCACGTGGCGGCACACGCCGGGGACATGCATGCCGTCGCAAAAGGACAAGAACGCGTCGTCAACAGCGTGGATGTTTTCCAAGGCCCGGCCACGGACGATCTGATCGGCGAGCAATGGCGCGCCCCGGACCGGGTTCATTTCAACGGGGCGGGGCTCGCGGAGCACGGCAGGCGCTGGGCCCGAGCCGTTCTCGAGACGCTCTTCAAGGAATGATGACCCGGGCCTCGCGATTCGGGTTGATCAGCAGGTTGAAGAGGAAAAAAGTGCTTCTTGGCACTGGATCAATGTAGTTAACAGCTCGTCGAGACGGGATCCGATCCAGGCCCCGATGCAATGGACTGAGGACCAGGATCGAGATTGAAATTGGAGTTGAAAAAAAAAGAACATGGAAAGTCTCGCAAGTCTCGCCATTCACGCGTGGTCCTTGGCAAGCACGATCCGCTTCGCTACAAAGCAGAAGATGGCAAGCGAAACGAGCCCCATGATGATCGCGTCGAAACCGGCAATGCCCTGGGTCACGGTCACGCAGGTGATGCCGTGGATTGAAGGAAAATCCGGGTAATTATAGACGTCCCACGCGATCACGAGGTTCGCGACTGAGCAATATTCGACAAACGCCCGGGCCGTCCACTCCCCGACCGGGAGTAGCCCCGGCAAGAAGCTTAAGGTGCTTTTCGGGATGCTCCACGTGATCGTGTTCGTTCCGTGCGACCCCACCCCGGTCATGTACTGGTAATGGAGGGGATCCGTGACGATCGCGGTCCAATCCCCGACCGCCCCCTCGAAATTCACGACGAGCTGGGGGTTATCCACCGAGGACCCGTTCATGCTGAATTGCACGCCGCCCCAGACATCATCGTCAAGGATCTTCTGCAAGTCGATGGCAGCAAGGAACGTGATGGTGATCGTGTAGTTGGTACCGTCGTCCACCCAAGTGATCGATGTCATATCGATGAACGGTGCGGTGCTATAGCTCCCGCACGAGACGTTGTAGCGCTCGGCACCTAGATTTGCCACGATCGCCCCCCCATGACATCGCCCGAGGGGTCGCCCACGCTGATCGCGGATCCAGGCCTTGTAATGTTACCGAACGCAAGGCCGGCGAGAATAATCGCCGAAACAGTTAAAAGAAGGCAGGTCATTCTTCTATTGCAGTATAGGAGCGTGTCCTGAGGATTTCAAGCCGTACGAACGCACGGGTATCCAAATAATATTGGAATTGAATGATAAATTTAACAAGTAACGTGTTTTCTTTCGCGCGCTTGTATTATATCGATCTTCTTTTCTCCTGTCTTGTTGCTGCATCAGATCATATCACGTCTTATTCCGATCCGAGTGATTCAAGGTGGTCTGAATGGTCGAAATCCTACTTGGCCATAAGTGATAGTTACAAGCGATCAATTCTTTCTCATTACCATGTATCTATGCATTGGGATCCTCGCTGGCGGGAGGTCGACCCGATTTGGTTCTAATAAATGCTTGTTCAAGATCGAGGGCGAGACGCTGATCGCGAAGACCCTCTCGTCCATCTCCACGTTAAAGATAGCACCGAATCGCGTGTACATCTCGCTGTACAAGGAATCACAAGTGGCAGAACTCCTACCACACTTGTCCTCCCTCGTCTTCAAGGACGATCACCGCGGGTCGGCTTATCTCTTGAGGCCACCAGGAGATCCAGGCCGCGAGATCCCCGTGGAGTTCGTGTTCGACGAGGAACGGCCAGATCTGCCCGAGAACCGGGCAGCGATATGGGGAATAATGCGGGTCCTCCAGGAAGTGCCCGCGGGATACGTCCAGATAATCCCTTGCGACACGCCTTTTTTCAACGCCGACGTCATAAACGCCCTCCACGAGGAACTGGAAGATCTTGCCGATGCAGCTGCGCTGGTCCCTCGCTGGAAAAATGGATACATCGAGCCACTGCACACTATCTACAATAAAGAAGCGATGATCGAGAAAATCAAGATCAACGTCGATAGACGTAATTTCAAGTTGAGGAACCTCTTTGAAGGATGTCATTCTGTCAAATTCTTTGATATCGAGGAAAAACTCGGGCGAATCGACCCGAGCCACAAGGCGTTCAAGAACCTGAACAACCTGGACGATCTTTCCGGGTAATAGGAGAAGCAACCGTTCAAGCTGCCTTTAATCCGACGAGGTAATATTTTCTAAATACATGCTTGATCTGATATTAAATGTAAATATTGTGACATTTCGGCGAAACGGCGATGCTAATAAAAAAAGATGAATTTGACATAGTCATCATCGGCGCCGGTCCCGGTGGTTATCATTCAGCGCTTAGAGCAACACAATCTGGCGCTCGTGTCGCGATTATTGAAAAAAATGAAATCGGTGGCTCATGCACGAGTATTGGATGCATTCCTATCCAATGTTTCGATACATCAATAAAACAATTCGACGATATCAAGAAAAAATCCTTTTTCTTTGGAGCATCGATCTCTGGAGATATCCACCTCGATTTCAAGGCCGTTGTTGCCCGGAAAAACAAGGTCGTACGGGAGTTAATTGCAAGAATTGAGGCATTGATGAATCTCGCCAAGGTAAGGATATTCCGAGGAGTAGGAAAGGTGATTTCAGGAAATGCCGAGGCTGGTTTTCTCGTGGCGTGCACAGACCAAGCCGGAACTTCGACGGAGCTGATAGGAAAGCGAATTATCATCGCCACGGGTTCTGTACCATCGACAATCCCTGTTTTCAATATCGATCATGAAAGGATCATCACGAGTGATGATTTGTTAAAAGCCAGCTTTACTAGCCTGCCAAAAAGTATGATCATCATTGGTGGAGGGGTGATCGGTTGTGAATGTGCCAATATTTTTTCTCGATTTGGCGTCGACATCACGATTATCGAGTTCCTCGAAAGCATTTTGCCCGTTGAAGATGAAGAGGTCGCCGAGGTAATGAAAAAGGAATTCGAAGCCCTGGGGATAAAGGTTCATACAAATAACCTCCTTCACCGGATTGAAAAAAATCTGGATAGCATAAAGGTCATCACCATTCCAGCACCATTTAGAGACTCTGATATGAAACTGGACGCATATAACGAGTTTGAAGCTGAAATGTGTCTAATATCCATTGGTCGGGTAAGACAATCAACAGGGATTGGCTTGGAAGCACTTGGCATGCAGATAGGGAATGATCGGATCATCGTCGATACAAATACTTGTGAAACGACCGTTAAGGGTATCTATGCGGTGGGAGACGTTACGAACTCGTTATTGCTTGCACAGCTCGCTTTCCATGACGGGGATGTTGCCACGGCTAATGCACTCGCGAGTCTAGGCAAATTTAATATCAAACCTAGACCTCGCGAGCATTTCGTGGTTCCATACACGATATATACGAACCCGACCATCGCATCTGTTGGATTACGGGAATTCGATGCAAAAAAAATCTATAAAGTGAAGACGGGCAAGTATTTCTACAACAAACTGGAACAAGCAAGATGTCTCGGTGAGGAAAAAGGATTCTTGAAGATCGTCGTGAACCAGGAAAACGACAAGATATTAGGGGCAACTTGTATCGGTTATGCAGCGGCGGAGATAATTGCGGAAGTGTCGGTGGCGATGTATCACGACCTCACGGCAAAGCAGCTCGTGGAAGTCGTTCATAGCCATCCGACCATATCGGAGCTGGTCATCAAGGCAGTTGATGGGGTTGTCGAATGGAAATCAAAAAAACAAGCAACATAGAAGTCGATTCTAAGCTATTTCACTGAAAATCGAGATGCTCGCTGCTTTTTCATCTCGCTAAATCCGATAACCTTCGCAAGCATTTCCGATTTTTTTATAGGCGTGTTTAAATTGCCGACTTCGGAAATATATCCATCTTTTAACGCGCCATCATACAATTCAGAGCCTAATTTCGTGCGAACGATGGTCGTCGTGAATCCATCCTTGGATCCAAGCCCCCCGAACGATATATCAGCATAATAGTTTGAAAAATCCTTGCAAATCTTGCATGCCGACCTACAATAGGTGTTCATGTCATCAAATGGCACGTGAATCGTGGGTTTATCCTTGAAATAGAACGCGATATCATCTTTCATGTTGACTTTAATTGTATCTTTCATGGAGAAGCCAAATTGCCTCTCGATCTGCTGGCATTTTTTGTCGTCGAGGACGTAATTCATGTTGCAAAACAATCCCAGGGCGTATTTCACGACATGGGACGGGATTATGTGCAATTCTTGCATCTTTCTCAAGGAATGAACCTGGCACGGGGTTCCCACAAAGGCAATGCTCGCGATATCCGATTTATAAATGCTCTTGAGCTCCGTGACGCTTGGTGAAAACGATCCATAATGTTCCAATTCGTCCATTTGCCCTGCCATGGTAAAATGCGACCCGGCAGCTTCTATTAGGTCTTTCTTGGTATTAGCATAGAATGGAACTCTATGGAATGGATTGATTTGCCTAGAAACGATCGCGCCGTCGATTAACTTGTGGTCCAGGAGGAACATGAGGATTGACGTGACCGTGCCGCCATCCGTGGCCTTTTGCCGTATATCTTCAGTCGTTGCTTGCGTGGAAGCGATTTTCCGCCAGCTTCCGATCGGCTCTTTATACTCGAATCTCGACCCAAGTTCCTCATTCAATACATCAGTTTGGGGGCATACCAAATAGCAAATACCGCACTTGAGGCATTTCTCCTTGTTTAGATAGGTCGGTGGCCCGTTTTCGGACATTTGAATGGCTTTCAGATCGTGTGCAGAACAAAAACTCACGCATCCTCCGCATTCACCACAGAGCCCTTTATCATGGATCTCTTTCTTGAGATCCTCAAAATTTTTCGGATACACTTCATTGCTCATTTTTAATTCGACCATTTGGGATGATTATTTCTCACGGATTTAATATTCACTCGGCATTTTCTTGAGTTGGGCTTGGGTGAATATGGGGCCGTCCAAGCAAACAAATTTACCTCCAATATTGCATCTTCCGCATTTTCCAACCCCGCATTTCATGCGCATCTCGAGTGATGATAGTATTTGTTCATCCGTGAACTTCAGCTCTGTTAGCACGGGCAAGGTGGTCTTTATCATCACCGGCGGCCCACAGATGACCGCAACCGCGTTTTCCGGAGAAGGAGCAACTTCCTTGACGATCGGAGCGACGAATCCAACGTTTTTCGTCCAGCCAGCTTCACCACGGTCTATCGTGAGCACGACTTTTATATCGCTACGTTTTTCCCATCGCTCCAGGTCGGTACGGTACAATATCTCATCCGAGCTCCGGTTTCCATAGATAACCGTGATGTTCTTATAATTTTTCCTGTTTTGCTCCGCCAGCATATATTCCACGAGGGATCGAAGCGTGGAAAACGCAAAACCACCGCCTATAACGACGATGTTCTTTCCTGCCATCGCATCGACAGGCCAACTATTCCCTAATGGCCCACGTACGCCGACAGTATCGCCAACTGTAGAGTTATGTAATGCAGAAGATACCGTGCCCATCTTCTTCACGGTAAATTTTATGGATCCTTTTTCCGTGGGCGACGAAGCGATGCCTATCGGGCATTCACCCTTTCCAAAGATGCTCAATTCTGCAAACTGGCCAGGGACATATTTGAATTTCGCAAGATCCTCTTCATTTTTAAATACGAGCTCGAATGTTTTAATGTCGTTAACTCGATTTTCGGTGGTGATCGATTTTATCTTCGCGAGCATGGGCATGTATAATCCATTCAAGATACAAAGTTCACCTTGCAATTATTGTGTCGTTTTTATTTTGTTTATTTTCTGGATGATATCACGCACGTCATTATTCACTGGACAGTCAATAATGCAGCGGCCGCATCCTACACACCCGATAACACCATAATTGTTCGGGTAGTAGCAGAACTTGTGCGCTATTCGTTGCCGGCATCGTTCCTTTTGGCTAGGCCGTGGATTATGCCCGCTTGTATGGAGGGTAAAGAGCGTGGATTGGCACGTGTCCCAGGTCCTGATGCGTCGCCCTCGATGGTTTGCATAATCATTTTCATCGACGACGTCGAAACAATGGCACGTGGGGCAGAGAAAAGAGCATGAACCACAACCCAGGCATGTCGTGCTTATCTCTTCCCATAATGCATTGTAGAAATTGTCGTTGACGATGTTTGCCGCCTTATTAACGTCGAATTTAGCGGTGATTGCTTGTTCAGCCTTGATGGCAGATTGTTTTGCCTTTTCTAAATCAGCACCACTTGCATCCTTTAAAAACGATAATTTCTGCAGGATGTTTTCCCCTTTCTTTGTAATGGCTTCAACCACGAATTTATCTGCTATATCTGTCAAGGCGACATCGAAATCTTCTTTCTTATGCGGGCTTCCGTTAACCGAGGTGCAGAAACACGTTTTTTTTGGCTCGTTGCATTTAAGACCGATTAATGCAATTTTTTCCTCGTGTTTCTTGAAAAGGTCATCCTTGAAGGTGCCATAATCAAAAAACTTCCTCAATAACCTGAAACTTGCTGCATCGCATGGTCGTATGCCAATGATGATCGTTTCTCTTTCATTGGAAACGCGTGGCGGCATCACCTTGATATCCTGCCCGTGTATCTCGTACTCGAAAAGGGTCTCCACCCTGGGAAACCAAATTTCCTTCGGGGGTATCGTTGTATTTAAATAATCTAGCGTCATTTCGTCGGCGCTCGAAACCTTCTTGAAGTTAACGTGATTGCCGCTAGAACGTACAGGCGCATAAATATCATATTCATCTTTCAATGCGAGGAAGAATTCCCCGATGTTGCCACGGGCCATTATTTTTTCTTTCATTTACAATTACTCCTCGAGTATAAATCCTTGATCGTCATCCAGCTTGAAAGCCATCATTGGTGGGGGGGTCTTGAGATCCATCCCGGGCACGTAATCGAACCGCGCTTTTGATAATTTTTCCAATTTCCGTGTCAATTCATTTAAATTGATACCTATAGGGCACGCTCCATAGCACGCCCCGCATGAAACGCATCTTCCTGCAAGATGTATTGATCTGATGAGATGAAAAACCAGAATGTCATTCATATCAAATGTTTTATTAAACCAGACCGGTTTGTTCTGATCGACAAAGCATAACTTGCAGTAGCAGAACGGGCAAGCTTGCCTGCAAGATCCACATTTTATGCAATCATGCAGCAATTGTTGAACGTGGTCACGCTTTTCATTTGCGGGCATTTTCTCGAACGCGATCACGTCTTGAAACTTCTCGTCGATCGGCAAGTTGTTGGACTCACCGATCAAGACATCCGTGATGGGTGGAGTCTTGATCTTGCATGCCTTGCATAGAGTGTTTATGTTTTCATTAAACGGTAACTTTTTTTCGAAACCACGTCCTTTTACTACGATATCATCTCCGACGAGGGCAATGTCGAGTATTTCCTTGGTGCCAACTGCTTCGTAGATACGATTCAGGTCGATCATCCCATTGCAAGGAATCCCGATAATGACCACGTTCTCCCTGGTAACTTGCTTCTCGACGATGAGCTGGTTTATTGCCCTGCCGACGCAACCCTTTGCAACGACGCCGATCTTGAGGTCTACTTCCTTGTTATCGACCTTCTTTTTCCTCTTTGCAAGCAGATACTTGGCCAAGTTCGTGTACCCGAGATTGTTCCAGATAAAGTTTGACGTGTCGGCCGGGTTCCTGGCGATATATGGTGATGACCTCTGGGGGATGGTGCCCTTGGAATAACCTATTATCAAGTCCACTTTTTTCTCTTTCAGCAACTCGCTAGCGACGGTTCGCAGCTTCGATTCCAGCACATGTCCGTGTTCTTGAGCCGTGACCATTCTTTACCACTTCCTCGCGAATTGCGTGTTTGGACCAAGTTTCATTATCGCACTTGTAACTTTCTTCACCATGTTGGAAAATCGTTCTCCTTCAGCTGCTGAAACCCACATGAAATTGACACGGTCTGGCTCGATCCCGAAAAACTCCAGCATTTCTTTCAATATCGCAAACCTCCTGCGTGCTACGAGGTTCCCGCTGATGTAGTGGCAATCGCCAGGATGACAGCCAGAAACGAGAACGCCATCCCAGCCCTCCAATAGACTTTTGATGATGAAATACGGGTTGATCCGCCCGGAGCATGGCACCCGGACCACGCGAATGCTAGGCGGGTATTGAATCCGGCTGACTCCTGCCAGATCCGCGCCCGCGTATGAGCACCAATTGCATAAGAATGCAATTATCTTCGGCTGCCATTCTGCTTTTTTTCCTTCAGCGTGTGACTGGTCAGACTTGTGGTCAGCTAGCATGATGTTTAGCACCTTCCAACGATCATCGAAAATATCTGCTCACCCGTGAAATCCCCGATTTCGATGGCGGAGCACCGGCAATTGCCGGCGCACGCACCGCACCCGTGGCACATCGCAGCGTTAACCGAGGCGATCATCCCCCAACGCTTGTCCTCAATCAAGGAAACCGCGTTGTACGCGCAGTTCGAAACGCACATCCCGCAAGCAGTACACCTTGCCGGGTCCACCATCGCGATCTTGCCTTCCGCTTCGATCTTATCCTTCGATAATATCGTGCACGCCCTTGAAACAGCAGCGTTGGCTTGAGCGATCGAATCCTCGATCGGCTTCGGGCAATGTGCCATCCCCGCGAGGAATACACCCTCCGTGGCAAAATCGACGGGTCTCAATTTCACGTGAGCCTCCAAGAAAAACTTGTCCTCGTTTACTGGAACCTTTAACACCTTGGCGAGCTCCTCATTGTCTTTATGCGCGACGATGCCAACACTCAACACGAGCAGATCCGATTGAATTGATATTTTTCCTAACTTTGGCTGGTTTAATTCGATGAGCAGTTCGTTATCCCCTTTTTTTACCGCGGGAAGGTCGTTTTCATCGTATTTTATGAAGATTATTCCTGCTTCTCGTGCTTTTCGATAGTAGTCCTCTTTAAACCCGTAGGTGCGGACGTCCCGGAAT
>Ga0172366_10003599_pt1 | contig 12204 bp, 10 predicted proteins | sample LakKivSesite69cm_FD_114533 | JGI IMG/M metagenome (GOLD analysis project Ga0172366, IMG submission 114533) | Sediment microbial communities from Lake Kivu, Rwanda - Sediment site 69cm | ecosystem: Environmental > Aquatic > Freshwater > Lake > Sediment | place: Rwanda: Western Province, Lake... | reverse complement strand
GAGCTGTCGGAGGGCCTTGTCCAGCCGCCAGTCTTTGGCCAGCTCGATGGCTGCCCGGGACATGTTGCCCCGGTATTCCTCGAGCTTGTTTTCGAACCGGGAAAACAGGGCAAAGGCGTCGGATGTGGCGCCAGCAAAGCCAGCCAGAACCTTGTCTTTATAGAGCCGCCTGATTTTCCTCGCCGTCTGTTTAAGGATGGTCTGATTCATGGAGACCTGGCCGTCTCCGGCCATGGCCACCTGGCCCTTATAGCGGATGCAGATGATGGTCGTGGATTTGATCATTCAGGCACCTACTCTTTTGATTATGATAATTCATACCAACTGATAAGTAAAGCCCAGGATGAGCTCTTCCTTTAATACTCGGATGCGGCTATAATAGATAACCTGAGAAAATGCCAGGGAAGAAATATCTATCAGGGGGAAGCGCGGCCCTGTTCTTGTTCATTATTCTTGGAGCCTGTAAAAAATCCCCGACAACGGCCACGATCAACCTCGGAGAGGATGCGATCCTTGTAGCCTGCAATCCAGCCTCTGGCGGACCTGACACGACCATCGCGGTCGCTATTCTAATCGCCGAAAACTCCGAGGAAGTCCGTGTTTTCGGCTTAGAGATGTCTTTTGACCCACAAATGTTCCAATACCAGGACGTCGCAAGCGGCAATCTCACGGGTAGCTGGACAGCCGTTGACGCAAACGAGGTCAGTCCCGGCACCCTAAGGATCGGAGGGTTTGTAGGTGGGGGGAGTGCCCTTTCTGTGGACAGTCAGGGCGCGCTCGCCCTGGTCCGGCTCAAAGTAACCGCGGCGAACTCCAGCAACAACCAGCAGAGTCAAATCTGCGTCAATCATTTTACCGACGGCCTCAGCGGGTTTCAGCCCGCGCCCGCCTGCACAACCTTCACCTTGAAGAAATAACAAAACACTTGCCAAGTCCTCCAGGATTTTTCATAATAGAGCCAGCGAGGGAAGTCATGCTATTCGGCGTCAGAGAAAAGGGCGACGTTACCATCTTAGACCTTGTCGGAGAGATCAGGCTCGCCGCAGAAGCCTCACCCTCGGTCCAGGCCTTAGTCAAAGAGCAGCTTGCCGCGGGGAAAAAAAAGATCCTGCTCAATTTCGACAAAGTCGACTTTCTCGACAGCTACGGTGTGGGCGATGTCCTGGCCGCCTATGTCTCCACCCAGGAAAAAGGCGGAAAGCTGAAGGTCTTCCACCTTTCCAGCAAGATCTGGCTCATTTTCAACTACTCCGGGCTGACCAGGATTATCGAGACTTTCGACACGGAGGATCGAGCTCTCCAAAGCTTCGCTTGAGCTTCCTCTGAGGATGCCGACGTCCGAGGCGATGGCCAAGACGGCAGTGACGCGGCTCAAAGGCTCGAGCGCTCGGGAATAATTTCTGTTGACATTCGCTTAGTCGACCATATACTTTTGGAGAGAAATTTCTTCATTAACTGACGATTTCAGACAAGGACCCTCAACATGGAAATCACAGCCGACCAAGTCACGAAATTAATGATTGATTTCTGCTGGCTCTGTGTTTTGCTTCTTTTGGGCAAATGGCTGCGCGTCCGCTTTGTCCTCTTCCAGAAGCTCTTCCTGCCGGCCTCGATCATCGCCGGGTTTATCGGGCTTGTGCTTGGCCCCAGTATCTTCGGAAAATATCTCTTCTCTGTCATCCCTCCAGACATGATCAACTCGTGGTCGCACTTGCCGGGGAGGCTTATTAATGTCGTCTTTGCTTGCCTTTTCCTGGGGATATCCATTCCCTCGCTGAGAACCATCTGGCGCGAGGGAGGGCCCCAGCTATGTTACGGCTGGCTGGTTGGCATGGGACAATATGTCGTCGGCCTGGGCATCGCCATGATCCTACTCACGCCCGTGTTCAAAGTCCCTTATTACTTCGGCTGCCTTCTTGAAATCGGCTTCTCTGGCGGCCACGGGACGGCAGCGGGCATGAAGGAAGCCTTTCTCGACCTGGGATTCAGCGCCGGTGCGGACCTCGGCCTGATGTCGGCAACTGTCGGCGTAGTCTGCGCGGTCGTCTTCGGGATGCTCCTAATCAACATCGCCGCCCGCCGCGGCTACACCAGGATTATCAAATCGCCTGAAAAGCTCGCGCTTGAATCCGACCGGGGCTTAGTCCCGGAGACAAAAAGAATCCCTGGTTCTTTTAACACCGTCTCGCCAGATGCACTCGAGCCTTTCGCCTTTCATGCTGCCTTCGTCGGTTTAGCCATCCTGATCGGCTGGTTCATCCTCACCGCCATCAAGAGCCTGAGCGCCGGCATGAAACCGGATCTCTTCCGGAGTTTCCCCCTCTTCCCCCTGGCCATGATCGGCGGCATTATTATTCAATTTATCGCCCTTAGGACAGGCCTGGCCCGCTATTTTGACCGGAAAACATTCGACCGGATCCTGGGGCTGGCGCTCGACTTTCTGGTTGTCTCAGCCATCGCCTCCATCAAGCTGGACGTGTTCCTGGCCTATTTCTGGCCGTTTTCCATACTCATGCTCGTGGGCCTCATCTGGGTGATCTTGTGCACCTGGTTGATCGCGCCGCGGATGCTCCCGGACGCCTGGTTTGAGCGGAGCATCACCGAGTACGGCATGCAGACCGGCGTCACCGCCCTGGGGTTGCTCCTGCTTCGCGTAGCCGACCCGCACTTTGAAACCCCAGCCGCACGGGCCTTCGGCTTCAAGCAGATCCTCTACGAGCCGATGCTGGGCGGCGGGTTCATCACAGCAGCAGCTCCCCTTCTGATCGTAAGTTTCGGCGTTTTGCCTGCTTTCGGTGTGGCCACCGCCTCGATCTTCATGGCCGTTGGCGTAGCATTCCTCAGCGGCTGGATCCACTCTTTTCCTAAATAGTCCAGCGCTGCCTTTTTGACTCACGCCTTTCATCATGCTATAAAAAAAGCACAATGTCTGCTGTTGTTCCGGGAAAAAAATGAGCTTCTTCGAGCAATCTTTCTACGACAACACCATGAAAAATTGGCTTCTTGCTCTCGGCGTCGGCCTTGTCGTTTTTCTTTTTCTGCGCCTTCTCAAAGCTGTTGCTCACAGGAAAGTAAAAGCGTTTGCCGAGAGGACCACGTCACGTGTCGATGACCTTGTGGCCGATCTCATCTATCGCCGCTTCCAGGAAGAAGGAATCGAATTCGCCTATCCCACCCAGACGATTTTTTTCAACCAGGAAGCGGTTGAGCCCTGACTTCGATAGCTAAACAAAAACAGCTTTCATAGAAGATGCTGGTGAAATTCTTCGGCCATTGACACGGGCATGTTTATAGTTTATAAATCGCGCGAAGGATTATTTATATAAATTCAGCCTTCCTCCTGGGATCTTGATTCTCTGGCCAAAGCTTCTCATCTCTGAAGGAGTGCGGGGCTTAAGAGAACAGCAATGTTTTTTGCAGTTTACTCGCGCTTGATCAATTTCTCGCCTCGTTTCAAGAAGCTCTCCAAGCATTTTTTCTACCAGTATCTGGCTCACATCGCCCAGATGGCTGACTGGAAGTTCATGAACTATGGCTACGCCTTTATAAAAGACGTTCAGGGGGCTCCGCAGCTTGATCTATCAGACGAACCTAACCGCTGCTCCATCCAGCTTTATCATCACCTCATCCATGCGGTCAGCCTTGACGGCCACAAGGTCCTTGATATCGGCTGCGGCCGGGGAGGAGGACCGGACTATCTCAAACGTTACTTGAAAGTCAAGGACATTATCGGCCTTGATGCCTCAGAAAAGGTTCTGAATCATTGCCGGAAAGTTTATCAGGCTCAAGGGCTGGTTTTCATTGCCGGCGATGCCGAAGCCCTTCCTTTTCCCGATCAAAGGTTCCACGCAGTAATAAACGTTGAATCCTCTCACTGTTATGCCGACATGGACAAGTTTCTCTCCGGGGTCAAGCGGGTTCTTCGCCCGGGAGGATACTTCCTCTTCACCGACTTTCGCGATCGGCAGCATATTCACCTTCTTGAAAAACAGATGGAACGCTCGGGGATGATCGTTATCAGGAAATTCGATATCACCGGCAACGTCATCGCTGCTCTGGAAACAAACCATAACCAGAAAGTCGACTTTATCAAAAAGGCAGCCCCGAAATACTTAGTCCGATTTTTTAAGGAATTTGCCGGCTGCAGGGGAACAAGAATCCACAACCGGTTCAAGACCGGCGAATCTATCTATCTGAGCTACATCCTGAAAAAGCCGGAAGCCCCCCTTTAGATCCATTACGTCATTTTACGAAAGAGCTCGATGATTTCGGATGCAGAGTACAGGTGGAGGGTGAAGTGAAAAAAAGAAATATTCATCAACCGCCTTTGCTTTATGCCCTCTTTAGCGTATTCCTGTGTCTCGCCTGCCTGGTTATCACCTGCCCTGCCGGCCCCTCCAAAGAAAGGATCATCCTCAAAGACCTTTCCCGCCCCGTCGAAATCATCCAGGACCGCTGGGGAATTTCTCACATCTATGCCTCAACGGAAAAGGATCTTTTCTTCGCTCAGGGATTCAACGTGGCCGGAGACAGGCTTTTTCAGCTTGAAATCTGGCGCCGTCAGGCCACAGGAACGCTGGCTGAAATCGTGGGGGCAAGAGCCCTTCGACACGACATCGGCGCCCGCCTCCTCAAAGCCAGAGTGGATATAAAAAAAGAGCTAAGCCACTATCATCCTCGAGGCGAGGAGATCATCGGTTCTTTCGTCCAGGGCATCAATGCTTATATCGACCTGGCCGCTGCTGCCCCCAGCCTCTTGCCCGTCGAGTTCCGCTTGCTGGGCATCAAACCAGGCACGTGGACTCCTGAGGTGGTCGTTTCGCGTCACAACGGATTATTCCGCAACGCGCGCGATGAAGTGGCCCTGGCCAGGCTCGGCGAAATCATGGGGTTCGATCAACTCGGGAACCTCCTCGACCTTCACCCCGGAGAGCCGATTCTTAAAGCGGACAAGGAGTTAGACCTCGCTTCCATCCCCGCCAGAGTGCTGGAGCTCTATCTATCCTCGCGGCGACCACCAGAGTTTGTACCTGATGACATCGTCAATCCTGCCAACCGGAAGAGCCAGCGTCCGCAGCCCGCTTTCCCTTCCCTTGACTTCCCTTCCTGTTTTTTCCCCGATCTTGGACAGATAGGTAGCAATAACTGGGTGCTTTCGGGAAAACGGACTTTATCCGGCCAGCCGTTCCTGGCTAATGATCCCCACCGTCAGCAACAGATTCCGTCCCTCCGCTACTGGATTCACCTTAACGGACCCGGATGGAATGTCATCGGCGGCGGCGAGCCGGCCTTACCCGGCGTGTCGATCGGCCACAACGAAAACGGAGCCTGGGGTTTGACCATATTCGCTATCGATCAAGAAGACCTCATGGTTTATGACCTCAACCCGGCGAACCCGAACGAATACTGGTATGACGGCCGATGGGAAGGGATGAACGTCATCAGTGAGATGATCCCTGTGAAAGGGGAGGCTTCCTTCCAGGCGGACCTCAAGTTCACCCGGCACGGGCCGGTTCTTTATGAGGACGAGGCAAAACACAAAGTCTACGCCCTTAGGGCTGCCTGGCTTGACGTGGGGGGCGCTCCCTACCTGGTCAGTCTGCGCATGGATCAGGCCAGCACCTGGGAGGAATTCAGGGAGGCCTGCCGCTATTCTCTGACTCCTTCAGAAAACATGGTCTGGGCCGATAAGCGAGGAAACATCGGTTGGCAGGTTGTCGGCGCTGCGCCACTGCGCCGGGGCTGGAACGGGCTCCTTCCCGTGCCCGGGGATGGACGGTTTGAGTGGAACGGCTTTGTCCCGGCCGAAAACCTCCCCTCCTCCATTAATCCGGCCGAAGGGTACATCGCCACCGCTAACCAGGATAACATTCCCCCGGGCTATGCCTATCCTCTCGGCTTTCTTTGGGCAGAGCCTTACCGATACTCCCGCCTTGTTGAAGTGCTAAGCTCAGGGAAAAAGATGACCCTGGCCGATATGACCGACCTCCAGCAAGATGTCTTGTCCATTCCGGCCCGCCGGCTTGTGCCTTTGCTCGACGGCCTCTCGTTATCCAACGCCAAGGTAGAGAGAGCAGTCGAAATTCTCCTCGACTGGGATTTCCGCTTGACTCCTGATTCGGCCGCTGCGGCCATCTACGTGAGCTGGCAGCGACGACTTTCAGAAACCGTCTGGAATCTCTACCTCCCGGAAAAGGCCCGGACTCTGTTTTCCTATCGATCTCTCAGGAAGATGATCGATTTCCTCATGGCCCCCGACAGCAAATTCGGACCAGAGCCTAGGCGCGGTCGCAACGAGATCTTGTTGGCCACTCTAGCCGAGGCAATCGAGGACCTGACTAAAAGGTTCGGTCTTGACATGAGCCAATGGAGATACGGACATAGCAAATTTCATCATATCAGGCTTGCCTATCCCCTCAGCCAGGCGATGGCCGCAGAGTGGAACGGAAAATATGACCTGGGCCCCCTGCCGAGGGGTGGCGACGGAAACACGGTGAACAGCACCTCTAACTCCGACAACCAGACTTCGGGCGCTTCCTTCAGGATTGTGGTTGACCTGGGAAACTGGGATAACTCATTGGGCACAAACAATCCAGGCCAGAGCGGAGATCCATCAAGCCCTCACTATGCCGACCTTTTCAGCCTGTGGGCCGGCGGCGAATATTTTCCGGTTTTTTTCAGTCGCACCAAGGTTGAATCGGCAGCTGAGAGGATTCTCCGCTTAGAACCTCCCCGCCCGGAAATCCCCGGTTCGCTTATTTATCGAAATCCTCGATCCGCGGGTACTTCCAAAAAAACTCCCTGGCCGTTGCGGCCTCGGTCCCACTCAGAAGCGTCAGCGCGATGAGGTTCGGGAGAGCCATGAAAGCGTTGGCGATGTCGCCGATTAAAGCCTTGGGAATTCCGGACTCGCTGTTGAAGGCTAAGGCCATCTGGTTAGTCAGCATCATGTTGCCGGTCCCACAAAGCGTAGCCAGAGCGCCACAGACGGCCAAAAGGAGAAAGAGAAAGGTAGGGCCAAATGTTGTAAGCCGTGAGATCCACCCGTATCGAGAGATTCTCATAAAATTGTTCCATCGCCAGCTCCTTTCAAGCTCGGGTTTGTGTTTATAACACAAAAAAACCCTGTTACAATCCTGTGCAAAACTCTGCGTAAAACTCCTGCGCAGAGCTCGCCGTCGATCATTTGGAAGGACATCAGGGAATGGCTACTCTAAGAAGGTGACATATTAATATGGCTTTAACACTTGACAGAATTTTTTTATTTATTATATTTTTTCGCTAGGTCGAATCGGACAATGGAACGATGAAAAAAAAGGGGCAGCAGTTTATAGCGTATTTTCTGCAAGCTTTTTTTCTGACTTTGCTCTTCTCCCAAATCATCTACACGGACTTTACCAAGTTCAGAAAAAAGGTCATTACTGGAGTCTCCGCTCCCGCGGGGCAACGTCTTACCACCGATTTCGAGGGGCCTGCAGAAAAACCGAACAGCCCCCTGATGTTTGGGCTGAAGATCAACAACAGCGAAAATAAACCGAAAACCATCCGGGTCATTCTCAATGCCAAGGATCTCGGGGAGATCCGCCTCAAGCCGCGGAAGACGAGGGAATACTTTCTGGACCTGGATGAAAGATATCTCTGGCCCCGCAATAGGATTGAGCTTGAAGGAAGTGATGACCGATGGGAACTCCTGGGCCTGGAAATTAAAAATATCTACGGGTACTCGACGGGTTTGTTCAGTTTTGTCATCATTCCTAAAACTATAAAAATATATCAGGGCCTTTCGGGATTTTTCTTGCCAGCGGCAGGCATCCTGCTTTTTCTCTTGGGGTGGCTGTTTGCCGTTATCATCCAAAAAAAATCGGCCTCCATTCGATTCTCCCTCGCTGTCAGCTTATCGGGTTTGCTGGTCGTCGCCGGCGCAGCCCTTCTTCCGGCTCTATCCAAATATAGGCTATTGTTTTCCCTGAGAATCCTCTGGCTCTTCCTCCCCTGGCTTTATTTTGGTGTCATCCTGAGTCTCTCGAAGAGTCTCTGCGGCTGGGGATACCCCGGCATGGCCTTTGGCCGGAGAATTCTTCGAGAAGCCGTTGTGAGAGTCTGCCGCAGAAAAAAGCTCCTCATTACCATCTTTGTTCCTCTGGCCGTTTTCTTGTTCTTCTTCCAAGTCATGCTTCACCAGCTCAACCTGTTCAAAGGAGACTACAGCAGATTTGTTTGCATAGCACAAGATTTTGTATCCGCCAATCCCATTTTCTGGAACGCTTCTCCCGAGCCGCTATTTCCAAATTCAGACTTTGAAAATGGGACGCTGGAAAACTGGACAGCTACGGGAAACGACTTCCTTTTTCAACTCACACCAAAAGACAACCGCAAATACCTGCCATATAAAGACCCCAAGCCTCTCGTATATCAGGGCCGGTACCGGATTAAAGCCTGTAATAGACTCAGAGAAAGCGAAGGCTCCAGGTCGTTTGGGACGCTGATCTCTATTCCTTTCACCATCAGGAAAAGCAATATTGGGTTTCTCATCAGCGGCGGCAGTTCTCAAATGGGCGAAGCTGTTGCCAGGCAATCCGCGGCTCTTGTAGTAAACGGCAAGGTTGTGCGCGAAGAGACGGGGAAAAATGAAGAGTCCATGGAACTCCGTGTCTGGAATGTCCGGCGCTGGCTCGGAAAAGAAGCTCAGGTCGTGATCACGGCCGAATACGGCCGCGTTTTTTATTGGCCCTGTCTCAATGTCGATTGGTTCCATTATTACCAGGAAGGCCGGATAGACAAGATCAGAAAAAGGCTTTTCACGGATCGAGGCGGTTATGACGGGCAATACTATTATTTCATCACATATGATCCTTTTCTATCCCGGTTTAAAGATAATCCCATAAATTACCGAGGCGTGGTGGATGAACCGGCGTACCGTTTCGGGAGAATCGGCTTTCCGTTGCTGATAAAAATATTTTCCCTCGACCGGCCTGAAAGATATCCTAAAACCATGCTTGACCCGATCCTGCTTTCTTATTTTATCGGAGCCTTTTTTCTCTTAAAAATCATTCAATTTTACAAACAGAGCCCGCTCTGGACATTTTTCTATATTTTGATCCCGGGATTCCAACTATCCTTACACCGGGCCTGTCCCGAACCCATCGGCCTGGCTTTTCTCTTGGCCGGCTTTTATTTCTATCTGAAGAGGAAAATTCCTGCCGCCTCGTTGCTTTTCGCAGGATCCATCCTCATCCGAGAAGCCACAGGATTTTTCATCCTGGCTGTTGTTCTGTATGAACTATTCAAGAAAAGAAATTTCAAAACCGCCTCTCTCCTGGGTGCCTCCACTTTACCATACTTATTCTGGAGAATCTTCCAGACTCTAAAACTTTTCTCTTGCTACGGCTGGGCAACCCTCTTTTCCGAGCCGGGGGATTTCGCCCTGCCTTTTTCCGGTTTCGCGGCATTATATAAAAGAGTTATAGCCGGGAAGTATTTTAAAGATCTCACTGTCGCGGCCCTGGTTTATCCGGTCCTACTGGTCATTATTTTTCTCTTTTCACTGTATTTTCTCTGGAAAAGGGCCGATGCGCTAAGCCTGGGACTGCTTTTCTTTTCCCTCATCTCTCTTTTGCTAAATTACACCATGATCTGGGTTCACATCGACAACGGAGTTCGCACAACCTCCGAGCCTTTTGTTTTCCTTATTCTGGCTTTTGTTTCCCAAAAGGAGCGGCTGAAGCCTGCGGTTCGAAACTTCGTTCTAGGTTTTTTTGCCTTGGTTTTTCTTTTCGATTATTTTTTCCTTTCTCTCCACGAATTTTTCAGGGCAGGTTTTTTCCTCAAGTAGCACCCGTGTCTGACTCTTCCACAATCCCCCCACTTCCTTGACGGGCTGGGAGAGCGGGAATATACTGCGAGGAGACGCCGACTGCCAAGGTCTTTGGCCTCGCCGGCAGAAAACCGAGGGAGGTGAATCATGGTCAGTCACCACAAACGCTGGGAACTTGAGAAATGGGCTGCCATCCTCTTAGCCGCTGCTATTTTCTCGTTCACCCTTCTCTCTCAGCCCCAGGAGAAACTCTCTTCCCGTCCAGTTTCTCCGCGCGGCCCATTGCTCCCCGGGGAGGAGGTGGCTATCGCCATCTTTGAAGAGGCCAGGCCTTCCGTCGTCTTCATCACCACTCTAGTTTTCAGGAGAGACCTTTTCACCTTCAATATTTTTGAAATCCCCCAAGGAACCGGATCCGGATTTATCTGGGATGAACGGGGACACATCGTGACAAACTTCCATGTCATTTACAGAGCTCAGCAGGTTCGGGTGACGCTGGCAGACCGAACCCAATGGAAAGCTGAACTCGTGGGCTATGCGCCGGACAAAGACCTGGCTGTTCTCAAAATTGATACCCCAAAACATAAGCGGCGGCCTATCCGCCTCGGCACCTCAAGAGACCTCAAGGTGGGACAGTTTGTCTTTGCCATCGGCAACCCTTTCGGCCTTGATCAGACCCTCACCACAGGAGTGATCAGCGCTCTCGGCCGGGAAATCGAATCCCTATCCCGCCGGCCCATCCAGGGGGTCATCCAGACTGACGCCGCCATCAACCCGGGCAACTCGGGAGGGCCGCTGCTGGACAGCGCCGGCCGGTGCATCGGCGTGAACACAGCTATCTACAGCCCCTCCGGCGCTTATGCCGGAGTCGCGTTTGCTGTTCCCGCCGATACGGTCAACCGCATCGTGCCCCAGCTCATCCAGTACGGAAAAGTCATCCAGCCGGGTCTCGGCATTCAACCCGCTGAAGACTACCTCGCCCGGGAAATCGGGGTTGAGGGTGTGCTGGTGGTTGATGTTGACCCTCGGGGAGCGGCGGCCGGCGCAGGGATTCTCCCGACTCGCTACGATGAAGATGGGAATGTCGTCCTGGGAGATATCATCGTGGCCATCGACAGCCAGCCGGTTAAGTCCGCCGACGATCTCTACAAAATTCTCGACAACCACCAAGTGGGCGATGAGGTTCAGGTTGAAGTTATCCGGGGCGGCAGACGAAGGACCCTGACGGTCAAACTCCGGGCCGTCTGAGGGTCTGAGGGCTTCAGGTAAGTCATGAGTGTGACAGGCCAAGACAAAGTTGCCATTCTTTTCAATCCGGCAGCAGGAAAAGGACGGGCGATCAAGGCAAGAAAACAACTGGAAAGGCTCCTCCATAAGCATGAAATTCCCCATGATCTCTCTATCAGTCGAAGCGCCAAAGATTTAAGAGAGCTCGCGCGGACAGCCTCGCGGCAGTACCAGACTCTCGTCGGAGTCGGCGGAGATTCAACATTCCAAATCATCATTGACGAGGTCATGAAGACAGGATGTAATCCCGCGCTCGGCTTGATCGGGCTGGGTTCGTCTAATGATATCGCCAGGGAATTTCAGGTAGAAAGCCTGGACAAAGCCTGTTCAGCCTTAAAGAGGAGAAAAACAAAGACAATCGACCTCGGCTGCCTCGGCTGGGGAGGAGAATCCTCCCTCTATTTTCTGGGACAGGCAAACATCGGCCTCGGAGCGCTGGTGAACCGGCATATCGAGGAGCTCGCAGACCGAAAGCCACGGCTGGGAAAAAGGCAGATAATCGCCGGCCTTTTCGGCATCATCAAGGCCCAGCGGTCGGGAAAAATTCCGTTGGGCCTGCTGGTCGAATCAGCCGAGGGAAGGACAGAGGGAGAGTTCGTCGCGGCGGTTTTCAGCAACATCCGCTTCTGGGCTACAGGAAGACTGATTAATCCCGGCGCTCGAGTCGATGACGGACTGCTCGACGCCTGCCTCATCCGGGATTGCTCCCTGCTGCGCCTCATACGCCTGGCCCTTCTTGCCAAGAAGGGGAGACATGTCACGGCCGAGGAAGCGGTCTGCCTCCGCTCCCCTGTTTTCACCGTTCGCTCGGAGCAGGGGTTCGCCATCCAGGTGGACGGCGAGATCATCGGCGGGTGGCGAACTCCCTTTCTCTTTACAGAAATCCAGGTTCGGGTCATCCCGCAGGCCCTGAAGCTCATCTGTTAAGCCGGCTCTATGACAAAAAAAATCTTGCTCACATCCTTCCAAAAGATCCGGGTCAAAGCTTCACTTTTCGTCCTTCTTCTCCTCGTCTCGACGACTCTCATTTTCTACCTGATCACGGTCCGGATTGTGAACAGCCGGGTCCTCGACGAACTCATCAAAAGAGCCGAAGCGCTCAG
>Ga0172366_10003597_pt1 | contig 12205 bp, 11 predicted proteins | sample LakKivSesite69cm_FD_114533 | JGI IMG/M metagenome (GOLD analysis project Ga0172366, IMG submission 114533) | Sediment microbial communities from Lake Kivu, Rwanda - Sediment site 69cm | ecosystem: Environmental > Aquatic > Freshwater > Lake > Sediment | place: Rwanda: Western Province, Lake... | reverse complement strand
CTTCGCTGCTCTAGTCGGACAGCAGGACCTTCAATTAGCGCTTCTACTGAATGCCATAAACCCCGGTCTGATGGGCGTTCTCGTGACAGGAGAGAAGGGCACAGGTAAATCTACCGCGGTGAGGGCGCTGGCCGACCTACTGCCCGATATCGAAGTCGTGAGATGCCGCTTCAACTGCAGCCCGGGTAATCCATCACTTCAATGCAATATCTGCCACGAGAAATTCCTCAATGGCGAAAAGCTCGACACGGTTACCCGGAAGACGAAGGTTGTGGAGCTTCCGCTGGGAGCCACGGAGGACCGCGTCGTCGGCACGATCGATATAGAGAAGGCGTTGAGCGAAGGCATAAAAGCGCTTCAGCCCGGCATACTGGCCGAGGTTAACCAGGGCATACTTTATATCGATGAGGTGAACCTCCTCGACGATCACCTTGTGGATGTCCTTCTGGACTCGGCAGCCATGGGCGTGAATATCGTAGAGAGGGAAGGCATCTCCATATCGCATCCTTCCAGGTTCATCCTGGTGGGAACCATGAACCCGGAGGAGGGTGAGATCCGTCCCCAGCTGCTCGACCGGTTCGGGCTGTCCGTCAACGTGAAAGGCCTGAAAAATCCAAAGGAAAGAATGAAGATCATTAAGCTGGTCGAGGACTTCGACATGAATCCCGAGGCGATCGCCAGGAAGTACGATAAAGAGCAGGACGAGCTCAGGATAAGGATACAGAACGCCAGGGCTATACTGAACCAGGTCGAGATACCTGCGGACATGTTCACCACGATAATCAATATCTGCATAGAGTTCGAGGTCCACGGACACAGGGCGGACTTTCTTATCGCCAGGACCGCGAAGACCATAGCCGCATACAATCAGCGTAAAACGGTAAATGAAGACGACGTGGTTAAAGCCTCGGAGCTGGTGCTGCCGCACAGGATGAGGCGCCTGCCGTTCGAGGAGCCGCAGCCCGTCACGGACAAGGTCAAAAGGATCGTCGGGTCAAGAAAGACCGTCACCCCGGTTGTCTCCAGGGAAAGCCATGAGAAGGGAAGAGGAGAGGTGGCAGAGGTACGCATCGTTTCCTCCAGCGACGCACAGCCCGGGACCGTCAATGAAGAGATAGACCTGTCCAAAAAAAAAAGCTGACCCTCAGGCCTACGAAAGATAGCAAGCAGAGGTCAGGCTCGGGCAGGAGAACGCGCACGCTGAGCACCAGCAGCGGCAAGTACATCAGGTCCAGAATCCCTCAGGGGAAAGCAGCCGATATCGCACTGGACGCTACCATAAGGGCGGCGGCGGCCAGAACCGGCACCCTCAAGATAGGCGAGGACGACCTGCGCGAAAAGATAAGAGCCAAGAAGGTATCCTCCGTCGTCATGTTCGTAGTAGACGCATCGGGCTCCATGGCGGCCATCAAGGGCATGACCCTGGCCAAGGTCACAGTCATGTCTCTCCTTGAGGAATCCTATCAGAAAAGGGACCGCGTGGGGATGATAGCCGTTTCAGGACACAGGGCGCGGGTCATCCTTTCTCCGACCTCCAGCGTTCAGCTGGCCGTCAGGCATCTCAAGGAGATACCCACCGAGGGGTTGACGCCTCTTTCGGACGGACTCTATAAAGGGTTCCGCATTCTGAAAACGGAGATAGCTAAGAGAAAGAACATCATTCCGATAATGATAGTAGTATCCGACGGCCGGGCCAATGTGCCGATGGAGATAAATATACGCAAGGAGATAACGGCAACCTCCCGTGAGATCAAGAAGTACAATATACACGTCGTTGTCATAGATACAACCGATGATGACTCTCCGCAGGAAGGCATAAGCTACAACAAGGATATCGCGGATAAAAGCGGCGGCTCCTACTTCACGATGGATGAACTGGACTCGGATAAAATCATCAACCTGATAAGGACCGCATCGATATCACGCGAGAGCATTGACGACAATCTGAAAGCCGTTCACCACCGCGGCTAACAGCTTGACACATTATAGACCGCACAAGTATCATTCATGTGTTTGATAACTCGTAGAAGATAAATATGACGGATAGAAAAGAAATAGTTGTAAGCGGCATCGGGATATTCACCTCGATAGGCTGCAATAAGGAAGACTTCTGGAAAGCCCTGGTAGCGGGCAAGTCCGGTGTCCGCCGCATCCAGTCGTTCAATCCTGCAGGACATATAAGCCAGATAGCCTCCGAGGTCACCTCATTCAAACCGGAGGATTACATCGACCGCAAGCAGGCCCGCAGGATGGCACGGTCGTCGCAGTTCGCGTCTGCAGCCGCGATACAGGCGGTAAAAGACGCTGGAATCGATATCGCCGCAGAAAATCCCGCGAGGATCGGATGCGTCATCGGTTCGGCCGCCTGGGACTACGCCAGCGTGGAGGAACAGCACCTGAGATTTCTTGAGAAAGGCCCGGGGTTCGTCAATCCGCTGTCCGTGCCCAAATCCATCGCCAACATGCCTACATGCAATGCATCCATAGTGCTCGGCATACACGGCCCGAACATCGGGATATCGGCTGCCTGTGCTACGGGAGCGCTGGCCATCGGCACGGCGATGAGCATACTGCACGAGGGCCGGGCCGACGTCATGCTTGCCGGTGGGGCGGAATCAACACTGACAGCGTTAGTCGTTGACAGCTACGCCTGTATGAGCGTCCTCTCACAGCGCAACGATGAGCCCGAGCGCGCCAGCCGTCCGTTCGACGCCAACCGCGACGGATTCGTTATCGCGGAGGGAGCTGGCATCCTTGTCCTGGAAACGATGGAGCATGCCAAGAAGCGCGGCGCCGAGCCTCTGGCTGCGCTGAAGGGATTCGGCATGACCGCGGATGCCTACAACATCGCACTTCCCGAGCCGGAAGGGAAATGGGCCGCCGCCGCTATCGAGGAAGCACTGAAAGATGCCAGGATAAACAAAGACGACATCGGATATATAAACGCACACGGCACTTCGACAAAAGCAAACGACAAGGTTGAAACATTAGCGATACACCGCGTCTTCGGCGACAGGAGGGTTCCCGTCAGCTCTAATAAGTCTATGATAGGCCACGCTCTCAGCGCCGCGGGCGGTATAGAGGCCGCCGCCACCGTACTTACGGTGAAACACGGCATCCTGCCCCCGACAATAAACTACGAGACCAAAGACCCGGAATGCGACCTCGATGTTGTTCCCAACGTCGCCCGCGAGTCAAAGATCAAAGCCGCCATATCCAACTCGTTCGGCTTCGGCGGGCAGAACGGCGTGCTGGTCTTCACGAAGATTTAAATCAACCTACCATTCAAATCAGCTTTACAATGTACTCTGGCTGAATATATACTAAACCAACACGTATTGGAAGAGCGTATGACTCAGCCGGATGCAAGCAACTTAGTTAGAATAGCTGACATAAAGAATCCCCCCATCGGATTCTACGATGCCCCAGATCCCGCGTGCTTCAAACCGACTATCGTCCCCAAACCGAATACGCACGTATGCGTCTTCGCTTTCTACAAAGCATGGCTGAGGGGCGAGACGCTGCACCTCACCCCCGATAACTACGGCTGTCCCGGGGCGGCCAATGCTCTATTTGATATCCAGAAGCTATCGCGCCAGGATTTCGTTAAATTCCTGGCGGACGACGAGGGGCTCAGAGCTTCGCATGACCTCATGAATCAGTGGCTGGACAAGAGAAAGCCGTACAGACCGCAGCACGGCAATATCTTCATCGGTCCCCTCAAGAATGATATGTATCAGTATCTAAAGACAGTGACCTTTTTCGTTAACCCGGACCAGCTGAGCCTGCTTCTTACAGGCGCCTACTACCACGCCGGCCCGGACGATCCCGCGCCGGTCATAGCGCCTTTCGGCTCGGGATGCATGGAGCTGGCTCCGGCGCTTGTTGATCTTGAAGCGCCGCAGGCGGTTATCGGTGCGACCGATATCGCTATGAGGCAATACCTCACGCCTGATATCATTGCTTTTACAGTCACCCGTCCCATGTTCGAGCGTCTGTGCAGTCTTGATGAGAGGAGCTTCCTGTACAAGCAATTCTGGAAGAGGCTTCAGAAAGCCAGAGGGCTGTCATAATAATAGCTTTCCATATATCGAGGGAGAAAAAACATGGACGTTACAACTTTCATAATCTTCATAGTTGCGGTGATAGCCGGCATCATAGTTGCGGTTATAATCAAGCACAAGAAGGCGGAGGGCCGCAAGAAAGAGCTCGCCGGATGGGCCTTCTCGAAAGGGCTGAATTTCAATCCCGCACGCGATGCCGGTATAGATAATCGTTACGACTTCAAATGTCTTCAGCGCGGCGATAACCGCTACGGATACAACATCGTCGAGGGAAATATCGGCAACCGTCCGGTGCGCGCCTTCGACTACCACTACGAGACGCATCACACCGATTCGAAAGGCAACCGCCATACCCAGCATCACTATTTCTCCGCCGTCATCGTGAACGCGAACCTGCCGCTCAAGCCGCTGTTCATTCGCCAGGAGCGCCTGTTCGATAAGCTGGCCGACTTCGTCGGCTTCAACGATATAGATTTCGAATCCGCCGAGTTCAGCAAGAAGTTCTACGTCAAATCCCCGGACAAGAAATGGGCCTACGATGTCCTGCACCAAGCGACGATGGAGTTCATGCTGCAATCCTTGCAATATGACATCGAGTTCTCCGGCAGACATGTCATCGCCTATCGCAATAAGACATTAACCGTAGGCTATTTTGAAGAGGCGATCAATCTGGTCAACGGGATACTGGACCGATTGCCGGAATCGCTGATACAGGAGATGAAGGCATAAAGGAGAAACTATGGGCGTAGTTATCGGCATTATCATCGGTGTAATCGTACTTTTTATCCTGTGGATAGCCTTCATGTACAACAGCCTCGTGCGCGGCCGCAACCACTGCACTGAGTCTTGGTCGAATGTTGATACAGAGCTTAAGCGACGCTATGATTTGATACCAAACCTCGTTGAAACAGTCAAAGGCTACGCCAAGCATGAGAGGGAAGTGCTGGATAAAGTAACGCAGGCGCGCGCTACCGCCGTCGCCAGCCACGGCTCGCCGGGTTCGCAGGCCAGGGATGAGAACGCGCTTGTCAGCAGCCTGCGCCAGCTGCTGGCTGTGGCTGAGAACTATCCCGACCTGAAAGCCAGCAAGAACTTCCTTGAACTGCAGCATGAACTGACGAATACCGAAGACCGAATCCAGAGAGCACGGCGTTTTTTCAACGGCAACGTGCGCGATTATAACAACCGCGTGGAGCAGGTTCCATCCAATGTCATAGCCAATATCTTTCACTTCAGGAAAGAAGAGTTCTTCGAGATAGAGAATGCGGTGGAGCGCATCGCGCCGGAGGTGAAGATATAGAATGGCTAAGGAAGTGAAAGAACTGGTATCTTACTGCGGGCTCTATTGCGGCGACTGCCACGGTTACAAGCAAAAGGTAGCTGATATGTCCCGCGACCTGCGCAAGGAACTGCGCGACTCCAGGTACAAGAAGTTCGCCGATTCCATGGCTCAGAATAACTTCGGTGCGGCGTTTAAAGGTTACGATACATGCTATGAAGTCCTCGGCGCCATGGTCAAATTCAGGTGCCACAAGGGGTGCAGGAACGGCGGCGGCCCTCCCTTCTGCAAGATAAGGAAATGCAATGAGAAGAAGGGCACTCAGGGATGTTGGGAATGCAATGACTTTGAGACATGCGATAAGCTCGATTTTCTGAGGCCCGTTCACGACGATGCCCATATCAAGAATCTCAGGTTACTTAAAAATAAAGGCATCGACGCTTTCATTGCAGGGAAAAGGAACTGGTAAACGTCCCGTAATGATATGATTGCCTACGTATTGATTTCGACGCTGACCTTCCCCGGCGTCATCCTGCACGAGCTGGGCCATAAGATATTCTGCCATCTCACCGGCGTTCACGTTATCAAGACATGCCTCTTCAGATTCGGCAACCCGTGCGGATACGTGAAATACTCGCTGCCTGATAGATACTATCAATCGTTCTTCATCGCTGTCGGCCCGCTTATCACAAATACGGCCTGCGCGCTTCTCTGCTACTGGATATCGCATATGGTCGAGCTAAAGATAGAGATAGCGCTGATATGGCTCGGCGCCTCGATAGCCATGCATGCCTTCCCGAGCTCGGTGGACGGCAAGACGTTGTGGCAGGATACCAAGAGGTATTTCAGACATAATTTCCTGGTGATATTTGCCTTCCCTTTCTCTCTGATAATCCTCATAGCCACCTTATTGCGCAGGCTTTTATTCGACGTTATCTATGCTGTCGCCCTGTACCTGCTGGTCAGCCCCTGGTTCTGGGAACAGATTTCTTAACAGGCGACTATTGTTTCTGTCCTCATCGACCTCATACAGCTGCGGCGCGCGATATATTTCGTACGGGCGCGCTCAGCTCGCGCCCGTACATTTATGGCTGATATATACCTGAGGCAGGGATGCTGCCTGGGTCAGGTTGCGAATTCACCCTAACCTCTCTTTGATAAAGAGAGGTTAGCTAACAGCACTTTTACCATAGTCCTCTCCCTCAAGGGAGAGGTTAGCTTAAAAAAGAGGTGCAGGAGAATCATCTCTTGCCGGGGGACATGGGGGTGTCCCCCAAATTTACAGTCCCCCAACGTGTGGGGGACTAACAGGGGGTTCGGTTATCCATCGACCGACGACGATGTCATTAACCAAATAATACTTGTATAAATCGTTTTCCATGCTATACAATTGTCCAAACCGCTCCGGGCATCGACCGGGCTCCCATGTGTCGATACGATATCGATCGAGGAGGGAAGTTATGCAGTTGCTTCGCAGGTATGTTCTCTATCTCATCCGCTGGCAATGTTCCACGCCAATACTGGCGCCGATCATCGCATTAATCAAGGGCTCGCCGATATGGGGCACCAAGGAGGACTGGATCGGCGCGGTGGTAGCCAACCTCGTCGGAGGGCTCATATTCTTCTGGGTGGATCGATGGATATTCAAGAAGACCGATATACTGCGCGGAGAGGTCTGGGAGATACAGGAGGACATCGCTTGCGCCGATTGCGGAACCGTAGTCGACCGCGGATACCGCCTGGCCAAGGCGTCGAATTACGACCATACCAACGACAAGAGGCCCGAGTTCCGGTGCAAGAAGTGTTCGCGCAATAAATACGAGCGCGACTGGGGTAAACCCGCCGAAGGCGCCAGTCTGCCGATAGACGAAAAGCAGTAAATCATCGTTAAATGGTGGTACGCCCGGTGGGATTCGAACCCACGGCCCTCGGTTCCGAAGACCGATGCTCTAATCCGCTGAGCTACGGGCGCAAGTTCATAATAGAGGAGAACTAAAAAGGGCGAGCGGAGGGATTCGAACCCTCGATCTCCAGGGCCACAACCTGGCGCCTTAAGCCTCTCGGCTACGCCCGCCACGCAGAGAACATTTTAGCACAACGACATCGGCCATACCATATTCGACGGGAACGAAAGTGTTCGAGGAAGGAATATTGCACTGCTATTTCGACACTTCTTCGATCAGCAGCGGCATTAGCTTGGCATAGGTTACATCCAGGTCCTCCGGTATCATCCTGGTCCCGCCCAAGACCGTCATGAAATTAGAATCGCCGGACCATCGCGGCACCACATGCATGTGGACGTGTTCGCTTATGCCGGCGCCCGCCACACGGCCTATGTTCATGCCGATATTGAATCCTGTAGGCTGCATGAGACGTTCCAGGGCGGCCACAGAAGCCCTGGTAAGAAGGCCCATCTCCTGCAATGAATCGTCGTCCAGCTTCGTCAGATCGCCCTCGTGGCAGTATGGAATAACCATGATATGACCGTTGGTATACGGGTACAGGTTAAGCATTATATAGCAATAGCGCCCGCGGTAAATGACGTAGTTATTTCTATCCTCTGCAGAGCATCTTGCCTTCTCGCACAGGATGCATTCTTCTATCTTTTCGGACGATTTAGCCTGCAAAATATACCTCATTCTCCATGGCGTCCACATTATTTCCAATTGCCAGCCCTCGCCATAACAGTTTCAATTTAATGTTGAGATTCTAGCACACAACCTTATCAGGTTCAACTTAAAAGCCGCTATGCTATAATGAGCCGCATAGCAATATGAACGGAGAATTATTCGATACCATAGTCATCGGGGCCGGCCCCGTTGGAAGCTGGGCCGCACAGCTGCTGGCCCTCGACGGATACAATGTAGCCGTTCTGGAAGAGCACGAGCGCATCGGCGAGCCGATGCAGTGCACGGGCATCATAGGGGTCGAGTGTTTCGAGAGATTCCATTTGCCGACCGATTCAGTGCTGCGTGAAGCCCGTTCAGCCAGACTCTTCAGCCCGTCCGGCAAATCAATACATTTGAACAGCGAAAGGCCGCAGGCCTATATAGTAGACCGCGGCACGTTCGACCGCATGCTGGCCGACGGCGCGGCGGCCCGGGGCGCGAGATATTTCACATCGATCGGGGTGACGGGGATCGAGATTGCGCAAGATCGAGTAAGACTATCTACAGATAAAGGTGAGACGTTCGAAAGCCGCACAGCTATAATCGCTAGCGGGTTCTATTCCAAATTAACACGGAAGCTGGGACTGGGTAAATACAGGGACTTCATCACGGGAGCCCAGTCTGAAGTAACAATAAAAGAAGGCGGCGCGCTTGACGAAATCGAGATTTACCTGGATCAGAATGTCGCTCCCGGCTTCTTCGCCTGGCTTGTGCCGACGTCGCCGCAGCGGGCGCTGGCCGGCCTTTTCTCACGCAGGGCTCCTAAAAAACACCTGGGGAATTTCATCAGGAGACTGTATGACGAAGGCCGAATCACTGAATGCGAAGGGAAGATCGTGCACGGTGCGATCCCTCTCAAACCTCTCGGCAGGACATACTGTGAGCGCGTGATAGTGGCAGGTGACGCGGCGGGGCAGGTGAAACCGGTCACGGGAGGCGGGGTTTACTTTGGTATGATATGCGCCCGCATCGCCGCCGAGGTAATGAAAACAGCCCTTTCAGACAATAACTTTTCGGAACGATCGATGTCAGCCTATCAGAAAAAATGGCAGAAGGAAATCGGCGGTGAACTGCGCAGGGGATATCTCGCGCGCCATATCTATGAAATTCTCAGCAATCAGCTTATCGATCATCTATTCGACCTGTCTTTGGATAAGGGCCTCCATGAGATAATCAACGAATCAGATAATATGGCATTCGACTGGCATGGCAGGGCATTATCGGAGTTTACCAGGAAAGCCCTGCCACGCCTGTTAAAGCCATAATACCCTGTATATTTAATCGACATAATGAACGACGAAATCTAGGCGTGATTGTTTGTACCAAATATATGGTTTCTGCTAAGATAAGGCCGAGATTTTTACATGAACAAAGATAAAAGATTCGACGCCCAATCGAATAATCCGTCGCAGACCTCCGACACTTCTGCTTACGATGCCGTTGCGGCAGGCGGCCTCACAGATGCCTTATCGTCTACGGAAATGAACGACCTGCTGAATAGATATGTGAACGATATAAACACCATGGTGAAATCAAATGCCGTAGTGATTTATATCTACAACGCGGGAGCAAAGCTATTATCGATGCAGGCTCAGGTCGGCATAACAGATAAGTTTGCGCAAGAACTTCATAGCATTCAAATATCGGAAAGCGAATATAAGAAACTGCTGAGCTGGGACAATCAGACATCGCTGCTGGAAGAGACCCTCTCGGAGAATACCTATTCTATTATCATGAAGACCGTACTGCGCGACGGGATTAATATGCTCATAGCGCAACCCCTGCTCCGGAAAAAGAGCCTGCTGGGCATGATGTTTATCGGATATCACACACCGCGGAAGATATCGCAGGAGGATAATAAGCTTTTCGATTTCATAGGCAGGCAGGCCGCTTTATCCATGGAGAACATCGTCCTGAAAAGGGACTTCGAGAAGACCAGCAAACGGCTTGACCTCATGAGCGCGATGACCAAGTTCACCGGAGCCAGCTTTAGCCTGAATCAAATCTTTGAAACGATTGCCTACGGCATCAAACAGATCATTGACTTCGCTCATGCCAGCATTGCGATAGCGGAAGGCGATATCGTGACATATAGCGCGGCATATTCAGCAACTAAGAGCCAGATAGCATCGGGATTCAAGCTGCCGCAGGGAGCCACCCCTATGAGCTGGCTCATAAAGAACCAGAGGTTGTATATCCAGGATGACCTGTCTTCAGGCATCAAATTCTCTACCGATGACATCTATGTAAAGGAAGGCATACGGTCTGTTGTCTATATACCTCTCTATTCTCAGGGCACGATATTCGGATACCTGACTATAGCAAGCCAGAAACCGAACGCGTTTAATGCCGGAGACCGGAGCATACTGCAGGAAATCAGCATGCAGATAGCCAACAGGATGGAATTCAATCGCATTTATACCGAGTTGAAACAGCACAAAGAAGACCTGGAATCAGCCAACAAACAGCTCGCAGAAAAAGCCGCTCTACTGGAAAAAAATAAGAACCTCCTCGACAGCTCATTCATGGACATCGCAAAGACGGTGGTGCTCCTCGCCGAATCGCGCGAACAGTATACTATAGGTCACTCCAAGAGGGTGACGGAACTGTGTAATAAGATAGCGTCCGAGCTTGGCCTTGGCGAGGATAAGATGCGCCAGCTGGAATCGGCAGCCGGTTTGCTGGGCCTCGGCAAAGCCGATGTCCCGGAAGAAATCCTGAATAAGCCCGGGCCGTTGAACGATGCAGAAAAGGCTAAATTGCAGGAACATCAGATGAAATCCCTGGAGCTTCTGCGTGTGCCCGATTCACTCAGCGGCGTGGTAGCTATACTTGAAACCAAACATGAGAATTTCGACGGCAGCGGTTATCCCAATAAACTCAAAGGCAACAATATCCCAATCGAAGCCCGTATCCTGGCGGTAGCCGATGCTTATATCGCTATGATATCAGAGAGACCTTATCGCCATGCCATGAGCAGCGAAGAAGCTGTAAAAACACTGCGGGGACAGGCCGGCAAGCAATGGGACCCGCTGATAGTCACCGCCCTCCTGCATATGATAAAGTAGCCCCTATTTCAATATCGTCGAAACTCGTCTGCGTATCTCTTGCTCAATGGAGAGTCCGTCCATAAACAGTCGCCGCTTGCCCGGGTTTGTGCATATTGTAAGTTTTACAAATCCATGTTTAAATTAGGAACAACCTCAAAATATTTTCCTACATCGATGTAATTACGTTTACGATTCAACAGGAGGTACGAATTGGAACTGAAGCGATATGAAGTACCCGTTGATAAACTGCGATGGGAATGCAATCCCAAGATATTCGATTTCGAATGCACCAAAGAACTGGCCCCGCTCGGTGAGTTCATAGGACAGCACCGCGCCGCCAAGGCCATAGAGTTCGGTTTGAACATGAGCGACAACGGCTACAACATATACGTGTCGGGACTCACCGGCACCGGCAAAACAACCATGGTCAAAACATATATCGAGAAGCTGATTAAAGAGAAGGAGGAGAGGGGTGAGACGCCTGTCATCGAGGACTGGTGCTATTTATATAATTTCAGGGAACCGGACCAGCCCAAGATAGTGAGCCTGACGCAGGGCAAAGGCAGGGAATTCCGCGACCACATGAACCAGCTGTTGAACATGGCCCGCAAAGAGTTGCGGACGGCTTTCACCAGCGACGAATACAAGGAACAGAAGGAAAAAGTCATAGATGAAAGCCAGGCCCTCCAGAAACAGGTATTCGAGAACGTGTCCGAGGAGGCGCGCCAGCAGGATTTCACCTTGAAGGTAGGCCCGGCAGGCCCGACCCTTATGCCTACAATAAACGGAAAGCCAATGGAGGAGAAACAGTTCAATGCTCTCTCGGAAAGCGCCAAGAAAGAGCTGAACAGCAAGCACGACGAACTCATGAAGAAGCTGCAATCGGGCATCGAGCGGGCCGCCGATCTGCAGAAACAGACCGCGGAGCGCCTGCAGAAGATGGACAAGGATATCGGCGAGTACACCATATCGCGACTGATCAATATACTGCTGATAACGTACCAGGAACATTCAAAGATAAGCAAGTTTCTTTATGAACTAAAAAGATATACGTTAGAGAATATCGATCTGTTCAAGGATGAGGAGGAACCGAAAACAACCCTGATGGGAATGCCGGTGAACCAGGCAACCACGGGTAAGAAT
>Ga0172366_10003594_pt1 | contig 12208 bp, 11 predicted proteins | sample LakKivSesite69cm_FD_114533 | JGI IMG/M metagenome (GOLD analysis project Ga0172366, IMG submission 114533) | Sediment microbial communities from Lake Kivu, Rwanda - Sediment site 69cm | ecosystem: Environmental > Aquatic > Freshwater > Lake > Sediment | place: Rwanda: Western Province, Lake... | reverse complement strand
TAAGGAAAAAGCCAGGGAATTAGGAGAGGAATGCTATGCAAAATTCCCCAGACCGAATAATCCCAGAACCTATTCAAAGGAAGATATTATTAAGCTTTATGAACTTATGTGGTCTGGAGATTTGACCATAGATAATATGTGATTAATCAGAGCAAGCTCAACTGATTTCAATAATATTTAAATGATAGGATATTCTAAATACTGAACAAGGATAGATCCGGAAACTGCAGTCAAAAAACAATAAAGAAAGGAGGGATATTTAGCGTAATCAGAATGATAAGTAAAATTTTCTAGATCGAGTTGTTATTTGAAAGTAAAAAAGAAGGTAATTTAAAAAAATTAATAAAGGAGAAAAGCGAAATGAAAGGGAATATAATCTTTTTTGTATTAATAGCTTTGCTTTCAATGATCGTTGTTACAACTGCTGCCTTTGCTCAATCAGATGGTGTAAATATCGTGGTATTGGCTACAATTTCAGGAGATTTAAGTGAAGTAGGTATATTAGGCCAAAGAGGCGCTGAAATGGCTGTTGAGCACATTAATGCTGACGGAGGCATCAAGGCTCTTGGCGGTGCGAAAATAAATCTGATTGTAGGAGATGTTACAAGTGACTATAGTAACTCAATCAATGTAGCGCAAAGGCTTTTGAGTCAACATGACCTTTCTGGGATTGTTATTGCGGGTGTTAGTGGAATGAACAAAGCTGTGGCTCCTGTACTGGAAAGAGCCGAAGTGCCATTTGTGACTGGTGCAATTGCAGATGATTTAACGGAATTGAATTATAGATATGTCTTCAGAATTTGCCCTGAAGGAAGTGCTTTTGGTCATATGCAGGTAGAGTTTTCACAGTATTTATTGGAGGAAGAAGGCGGAGCTAGTAAAGTTGGAATTATTTACGAAAATACTGATTATGGACAATCTACCGCCGGCGGTGTAGCTGAATTATGTGCAGAATATAATATTCCCGTTGCAATTAATGAGTCTTATCCGAAAGACTTTACCGATGCTACTCCCTTGGTCAGTAAATTGAAATCCTCTGGAGCAGAGGTACTTTTCCCAGTTTCTTATACTAAGGATGCTGCTCTAATTTTTGGAACAATGCAATCATTGGGTTACAATCCAATGATTATTGGTGGTGGAGCAGGGTTTATCTGGCCTGAATTTTACAAAACCTTAGGCAGTCTGGCAAACGGGGTAAGTAGTGTTGGTTCCTGGGTTTGGGATACAAAGAACATTACGAATAATCCAGCCTTAGTAAAAGTTACTGAAGAATGGGAAGAAAAATATGGTGACTTTATGGGAGAAATAGCCGGTGAAATGTATGCAGCAGTCTATTGTTTGAAAGAAGCAATGGAAGAATGTGGTTCCAGTGACCCCAAAGAAATTCGTAATGCATTAGCAGAAATCAAGATAACAGAAGGTGGAGCAACACTGATGCAGCCTGGAATAGTTGAATTTGATGAAAATGGTAATAACATTCATGTCCGCCCTGTGATGGGGCAATGGTGGGAAGACGGAAAATTGCATAGTATTTATCCAAGAGAATTTACTGATAATGAAATTAAAAAGTTTTAAGTATATCTACATGCATATTGTAGGGAAAATTTATACATAATAAATAATAATTACAGAAAAGCAAGGTGGAAGTGCATGTGTATAGTAAAAATAATTATTACAGTAGGCATGTGCTTCTACCTTCAAGTGAAGGAGAAACAGCAATATGAGTGAATTTATGCAACTCATTGTAAATGGGTTATTATTGGGCGGAATTTATGCCGTCATTGCTGCGGGATTAACGATCATTTTTGGAGTTATGAATGTGGTTAATTTTGCCCAGGGTGATTTTTTAATGATGGCAATGTATTTTACTTTCTTTTTAAATAAATTCTCTGGGTTGGACCCCTATTTGTCTATTGTTATTGTAGCAATAGCATTTTTATTTCTTGGTGTTTTAGTTGAAAAAACATTAATTACTAAAGTCATAAATGAAGAACATGAAAAACATATCTTATTGACACTTGGTATAGCATTATTACTCAGGAGTGGTGCTGCCGTTTTTTTTGGACCGGATTACAGGGGTATTACTGTACCCTATCGGTTTAAATCCTATGAAATTGCTAATGTTTTTATTTCTTACCCACGTTTACTATCTTTTTTAGTTGCAGTATTTCTAATGATAGTATTGTGGCTTTTCCTTACAAAGACAGAATTCGGTAGAGCAATGCGAGCTAGCGCAGAGAATCGTGATTCAGCAGAACTTATGGGTATAAATTCTGAGAGGATGTTTGTAGCTGCCTTTGCAATAGGAACAATGTTTGCAGCAATAGGAGGGGTTGCATTAATGCCGTTTTACTATGTATTTCCGGAAGTTGGCGTATATCCGGGTACTCTAGCATTTATTGTGGTAGTTTTAGGTGGATTAGAGAGTGTACCCGGTGCAGTTGTTGGAGCGCTTTTCGTAGGCATTATTGAATCACTTTCTGGTGAATACCTTGATCTGGCTTTATCTCAGTTTGGTGTATTTATTATTTTTATCCTTGTTTTACTATTTAAACCTCAAGGTTTACTGGGAGGAGAAAAAATTTCATGATCAAAAACAACATATTAAAAGATAAGAAGTTTTTATTCTTTGTATTATTTGCACTGTTTATTCCATTATTCGTAAAAGATTATTATTTAAGAATAGTAATCATGATTATTCTTTGGGGTATAGCTGCATACGGATTTGATATTATAAGTGGTTATGCCGGGCAACTTTCCCTTGGGCAAGCAGCTTTCTTTGCCATAGGGGCTTATTCAGTACACATATCTTATCTTAGTTATGGGATTCCTTCATTAGTTGGAATCTTAATCGGTATTTTAATTTCAGCAATTACAGCTTGGGCCCTTGGATTTGCTGTTTTAAGATTACGAGGACCTTATTTTACATTATCGACCCTTGCTTTTGGAGAGCTACTAAAAACATTGTTTAATTATTTTAAAGGATTTACAGGTGGTCCGGTTGGATTAACCCTACCATTTCAAAAATATAATTTAAGTTCTATGCAGTTTAGTTATGATTATCCATATTACTATCTGGTGCTATTCATGTTAATCATTGCAATTATAACCAATACAGTAATAAGGAATTCTGCCTTTGGGCTGAAGTTGGCTGCAATTAGGAACAATCAAGATTCAGCAGAATCTGTAGGTATTAATCTGATGGTAACAAAATCAAAAGCATTTGTTATTTCTGCAATTATAACTTCACTAGCCGGTTCGTTTTATGCAATCTTTATGAATTACATTGATCCCAGGACTGTAGGCGGGTTTAACCTCTCAGTGCAAATCCTTTTAATTGCCTTAATAGGTGGTAGGAGAACAAAATGGGGCCCGCTGGTGGGCGCAGCAATTATTATTCCTATGACTGAATTAACCAATACTTATTTTGGCCATATCAGATCAGGATTAGCTATGTTTGTTTATTCAATTGTTTTAATTATTGTCGTTCTTTATGCTTCGGAAGGGATCGTCAATGTCTTGATACGGAAATTTTCCAAACCTGCTAAGGAGGAAATCTAATGCTAGAATTGAAAAAAGTAACAAAAAATTTTGGTGGACTTACAGCTGTGAATAGTGTTGATTTATTTATTGAGCCAGGTGAAATAGTCGGCCTTATCGGTCCGAACGGAGCAGGCAAGACAACTCTAGTTAATTGCATAACCGGCTTTCATAAGATCGATGCCGGTTCCATTTCTTTAAATGGAGAAGATATAACTAATAAGAGTGTTGATTTTATAAGCAATAAGGGAATAAGGAGAACTTTCCAGATTGAGAAATCATTTAGAGAACTTACAGTATTAGAAAATATTGGCTGCGGATTGGTGTGCAGGGAAAATAATATTGAAGGAATAATATCGGAAGCTGAAGAGGTAGTGAACTTGTTTAATTTACAAAAACAAATTCATTCAAAAGCTCAAAACCTTACTATTCAGACTCGGAAAAAGCTTGAATTTGCACGTGCCTATGCAATTCATCCTAGGATTATTATTTTGGACGAGGTGATGGCTGGTTGTACCGATCATGAGATTGATGAAATTCTTGATATCATCAAAAAAATAAGCTCTGAAAAAGTGGCGATTATCATTATTGAACATATTATGAAAGCTATTATGAGTATTTCAGAAAGAATTGTAGTCTTGAATGAGGGAAAGAAAATTTCTGAGGGTACACCAAAACAAGTATGTGAAGATCCAAAAGTAATTGAAGCATACCTTGGAGAGGAGATGGAAGAATGAGCTTTTTAAGCATTAAATCAGTTACCGCTGGTTATGGCGAACTGAAAATAATCAAAGATATATCTTTAGATGTCAGTCAAGGAGAAGTTACCGTTTTGCTTGGCAGCAATGGAGCTGGCAAAACAACCTTAATCCATGCTATCGTTGGGTTAGTAAAGAATAAAGAAGGCAGCATTGCTTTTGATGACTCAGAAATTATCAATCTTCCTGCTTATGAAATAGTAAAAAAAGGAATCATTTTAGTTCCACAGGGGAGAGGCTTGTTTAGTAAAATGTCAGTCATCGAAAATTTGTATTTGGGGTCGTATTTGCCGGAAACTAGAAACAAAAGGGAAGGGTTGTTAGATGAAGTATTCGCAATTTTTCCTATATTAAAGGAAAGATTCAAACAAAAAGCAGGTAGTCTCAGTGGAGGGGAGCAGCAAATGTTAGCAGTAGCGAGGGCACTGATGGCTAAACCAAAATTATTAATTCTGGACGAACCCTCTCTGGGTTTAGCTCCGAAAATCGTTGATTCTCTATTCAAAACCATAAAGTTGATTAATTCCGAAATGAATATCACTGTTTTTTTAGTTGAGCAGAACCTTAAGAAAGCCTTATCGGTAGCTTCAAGAGGTTACCTACTAGCAAGCGGGAAAATGGTTTTAAGTGGTACAAAGGAGGACTTAGTTCAAAATAAAGAAGTGAAAGAAGCCTATTTAGGAATTTAATCCAATAATTTTAATTGGCTGTATAGGGATTAAAGAAGGTAAAATTAACTTACTAATTAATTGCCTTATAAATGAGAAAAGTTATGTTTTATAGATAAAATATTTAGATTTTCTTATATGTGTTGAAGGAGATTATAAAATGAAGATTAGTGATATAAAAGTTTTATCGTTAGAAGTACCAATGGAGGAAGCCTATAAAATTGCCAATGTGAAATTTGACAATGCCTATGTCACTATTATAAAAGTTATTACAGATAATGGAATTACTGGCATTGGTGAATGCATCGCAAGGATTAGCCCTAAAATCACTGAATCAATAGTGAAGGATTTTTTTACACCTATTCTAATTGGCAGAGATCCGCTGGAGTTTGAAGCTCTTTGGCAAGATATGTATTACATAATGCGGGGGAGAGGTCATTCTAGGGGATTCTTTATTGAAGCAATAGCCGGGGTTGATATTGCGATATGGGATATCATCGGAAAATATCACCAACTACCTATTGCAACCCTGTTAGGGGGTTCTTCCAATAAGGAGATAGAAGTTTATGCCTCCTCTCTCATGCATAAAGATATTAATATATTGGAGAAGGAAGCAGAATCTTTAGTTGACCAGGGATACAAAGCAATTAAGCTGAAGATCGGGCTAGGCATAGAACAGGATATTTCCAATATTGCTAGAATTAGAAAAGTAATTGGTTATGATATCAAATTAATGGTTGATGCTAATTCATATTATAAGGCTTTCGAAGCAATTGAATTGAGTGAAAAAATGAAGGATTATGATATCTATTGGTTCGAAGAACCGGTTCCCACTGATGATATCCATGGGTATGAAAGAATCAATAAAACAATTAGCATTCCTGTTGCAGCCGGTGAATCAGAATTTACTGTTTTTGGTTTTAGGGATTTACTGGAAAGAGACGCCTTGGATATTGTTCAGCCGAATGTTGCTCGAGCTGGAGGGTTTACAGAATGTAAAAAAATTACCCAATTAGCTTATGCATATAATAAATACTATGCTCCTCAAACCGGAATGTCATCTGGAATATGTATTATTGCATCTATGCATTTGGCGGCTGCTGTACCCAATTTTTTAAAATTTGAATACATGTATCTTAATAACCCCTTACTGCATATTTTTACAGAACCGATTCCCGAACCAAAAAATAGTATTTGTAAACTTTCTGAAAAACCAGGATTGGGTTATGAGCTAGATAACGACAAGATAAAAAAATATATCCTGAAATGAAGAAATAGAAATTTTATTGAATCATTTCATCTCAGACATTCTGGGGAATGTATTTTTCTTTTTTTAAATTTTTAAGTTAGAGGACAAGCTTATGAAAATTGCTCGGGTTGAAGCGATTGTCGTATCAGTACCTTTAGAAAAACCTAAAAAAATTTCTACAAGACCTATAAAATCGAGAGAATATCTGATTACCAAAATTGTGGCTAACAATGACATCATCGGATGGGGTTTAACTTTTGGGGGATTAGAATCTAAATTAATTATAGAAAAAGAACTTGCTCCTTTATTATTAAATCAAGACCCTGATGCTGTAGAATTTTTATGGAATCAAATGTTTCAAAAAACGATACGTTGGGGAAGAAGAGGTATTTATATTAGAGCTATCAGTGCACTTGATATGGCTCTATGGGATATTAGATGTAAAAATTATGGTTTACCTTTGTATAAACTATTAGGTGGTACTAATAAAAGGATCCCTGTTTATGCCAGTGGAGGTTACTACCGGTTTGAAGATGGAGTTGACGAAGTAGAATCTGTTGCTGAAGAGATGCAGAAATATGTCAATCAAGGTTTTACTGCTGCCAAAATGAAAGTTGGAATTGATTTACAACTTGATATCGATAGGATGCGTGCAGCCAAGAATATTTTGGGTTCCCAGAGGCGATTATTTATTGATGTTAATAATGGTTGGCATCTCAATCAGCTCACTCCTAAAATTATTAGTCAATTAGAGGAGATTGGTATTGATTGGATAGAAGAACCGTTTATGCCTGATGCCATTGAAGAAAATATCCAGTTAAAGGAAAGAACCAATATTCCAATAGCGAATGGGGAAATACTTTGTACTCGATGGGATTTTAAACAGCTGCTGGATAGTAAGTCATGTGATATATGGCAGCCAGATGTTACTGTGATAGGTGGCATTAGTGAGTGGAACAAAATATTAGCTATAGCTTCAGTATGGGGAATTGCAGTAGCACCTCATGCTATGCATGAAATCCACAGCCAATTGGCTAGTGCAAATCCGAATTCTGAGATTTACATTATTGAATATTTTGATACTACTGGAGATATTGTTAATTATGGCAAATTATTAACGAGTAAATTGATAGCTAAGGATGGATTTTTAAATCCCTCTGAAGTTCCCGGAGTGGGATTAGAATTTGATCAGGAAAAGCTCTTGCAATATCAAATAATCTAATTTGTGGCATAGTATAAAACACCAAGGGTGGCTATTAGAGTTTTAGATAGAAAATTTATTAGGTAATCACAGAGTTAACGAATTCATTAAAATAAGGAGTTTTAGGCATGCAAGAAATGGGATTTAGTGGGTACCGAAGAGAAAATGGTCGGGTAGGAGTAAGAAATTTTGTAGGAATATTTTCAACGGTAGCGTGTGCTAATCAATTGACCCATCAGATAGCTAGTAAAGTAAAGGGATGCATTCCCTTTACTCATGCTCATGGATGTGGCCAGGTGAAATCAGACTTAAAGGTTGTCGAAGAAATACTGGTCAATTTAATTATGAATCCAAATATTGGAGCGGCAATGATTGTTGGCATTGGATGTGAGGGAGTGCAGGCCAGTAAAGTTTATGAAAAGATTGCTCATATTACCCAAAAACCAATCGAATATATCGTATTGATGGATGAGGGAGGATATAAAAAAGCAACACAAATAGGAGTCAAAAAAGCTAAGTATTTATTTGACAAGATTAGCAATCAGAAGAAAGAGTGGCAGCCGTTATCAGAATTAGTTATTGGAATAAAATGTGGTGCTTCAGATACTACTTCTGGTTTAATTTCCAATCCATTGGTTGGAAAAGTGGCCGATTTATTAGTTGATCAAGGGGCAACGGTCATATTTGGAGAAGTGACTGAATTTATTGGGGCGGAACACTTTTTAGCAAAAAGGATGAAAACCGAAGAAGCCAGAATGAAATTGCTTGCAGCAGTTGATGATATTGAAAGACGCATTATTTTAACCGGAGAAGATATCAGAGGAGGACAACCTAGTGAAGGAAACATTAGGGGGGGTATTAGTACCCTCGAGGAAAAATCTTTGGGAGCCATTAATAAATCTGGGCATAGATTTATTAATGGGTTTTTACAATATGGCCAAGTGCCTCCTTCAAATGGATTATTTGCAATGGATTTTCCTGGTAGAGAACCAGAAGCACTGACTGCATTGGCTGCGGCAGGTTCCCAGATGATTATATTTACAACAGGGTTAGGTGCACCACAAGGGTTTCCTTTTGTGCCCATTATCAAAGTAACCGGAAATGAGAATACTGTTCTTAAGATGAGAAGCCATATAGATTATTATGAAAGTTTTCTTTCTAGTGAGAAAGATTCTGAAATTGGAGCAAATACACTTTTAAGAAAAATTATTCGAGTTGCAGATGGAGAAAAGACTAAATCTGAGAAACTGGGTTTTTTTGAACCCACAAATATATGGATTAAAGGGCCGGTAATCTAGATGAATAAAATAAAAGTTTTGGATAAAAAGGACAATGTTGCCACAACCTTAGAAAATCTTAAGTCAGGAGAAGAAGTTCTTTACAAGGTAGGTTCAAAGACCGAGAAAGTTACGATTTTGAATGACATATCCTATGGTCATAAATTTGCCATTAGAGATATTAAAAAGGGTTCTGAGATTATAAAATATGGAGAAGTGATTGGGAAAGCAACAGAAAATATAAATATCGGTAATCATGTCCATATTCATAATGTTATCGGTAATCGGGCTAGAAAAAATTGCGATTAATGCCATTTTGAGATGATTGACAATATATTCAATTGATTTTACTTGTTATTTTGTAGAAATAATGATAGTACAATTTGGCCTCTAAGTTTTTAAAATTTGTAAGTTCTTAAAAATATTATTTAGTTTGATATCTTCCAAGCATTTTTAGGGGTTAAAAATCAAGGATATGAATTGTCATAAATAGATCATGTTGATTTTCCTTTTGAAATATCATCCGAGTTTCTTTGGATTAAAACCTTTTGTTTATTAGCTTAAGATGCCCTATGAAATATTTGCAAATTATTAAAATAAACATAATATGTTTCTTATAAAATAACTATAAATAACTATGATAAATAAAAGATATATACAAGGGGAGGAAAATTTATGAATAATGGCTATTGGGAAAAAGTATTAAGAATCAATCTTACTGAAAAGACGGTAAAAAAGGAAAATGTGCCTGTAGAAGTCTGGAAGCAGGTTATCGGGGGAGCTGGATATGGAGCAAAAGTTCTATTGGAAGAAACTCCTCCAAGAGTAGATCCGCTTTCCCCAGAGAATAAGCTGATATTTGCCGTAGGTTGTTATCAGGCATTCAAAGCTCCTGGTAGTGCAAAATGGAGCGTAATAACAAAATCCCCTCTAACAAAAACATACCTTGATGCTGCCGCAGGGGGGTATTGGGGTACTTTTTTGAAAAGTTGCGGTTATGAAGCATTAATTATTGAAGGAAAAAGTGAAAGACCTGTCTATATTCATATTACCGAGAACGAAGTTAAAATTAAGGATGCCTCCGATTTTTGGGGATTAGATAATTTTGAAACCATGGATTATATCCATGATAAACTGAGTGGAGGGGAAAAAGTAAGTGCTGTGACCATAGGTCCTGCGGGTGAGCAAATGAACCCAATTGCTTGTATTACTGCTGATGGGCATAGTTTTGCCGGCAGAGGTGGTTCAGGAGCAGTGATGGGTTCAAAAAATTTAAAAGCAATCATTGTATATGGTACAAAAAAAGTGTCTGCCAATCAAAACGAAGAAGGTCATAGAATTTCCTTAGAAGTTATGAGAAAATTAGCTAAAAATGGAGCCAATTTTAGAAATACAGGTACATCATGGTCAGTACCAAAACTAGAGGCCATAGGTGATGTTCCCATTAAGAATTGGTCTGGAGATACCTGGACAGAAGAATCTAAAATGATCAGTGGTCCCATTTATAATGAGATGTTAGGTTTAAAACCTACTTTTTGTGCTAATTGTCCCTTAGGTTGTCATAGGCATATACGATTAAAAGAACCAGAAAAATGGGCACTTGAAGGGCCAGGACCGGAATATGAAACATTGGCAATGATGGGAGCTAATTTACTGAATACAAGTTTACCCTCAATTGTTAAAGCAAATGATATTTGCAATAGGTGGGGTATTGATACTATTTCAGTAGGTTCTTATATCGGATTTTTAATGGAATGTTATGAAAAAAATATTATTACCAAAGAAGATACTGGAGATCTTGAGATAAAATGGGGAGATGGAGAAGTATTGGTAGAGTTGACCGAGCAAATCGCCAAGCAGGAAGGATTAGGGAAATTATTTGAGAAAGGCATTGTTGGGGCTTCTCAAAAAATTGGTGAAGATAGTACGAAAGATCTTATCATGCATGTAAAAAATTTGGATTTACCTGGCCATGATCCAAGGGCGGTTTTTGGAATAGCTGTGAATTATGCTACAGGTACAAGAGGAGCCTGTCATGAACGTGGAGATGCCCAGGCAATATCTACTGGTAAGTATCATCCCGAGATTATGGATAGAACTTTTGATCGTTTTAGTATGGAAGAAGCTCCAAGAGCAGCCAAAATTTCCCAGGATACCAGTGCTTTCTTCAATTCTATTAGTCTATGTAAATTTATGGTTAAAGTTGCAGGAATGTCCTTAACTGAAGTCAAGGATATGGTTAATGCAATTACGGGATGGGACTGGTCTGTGAAAGAACTTCTGGAAGCAGGAGAAAGAATAATAACCTTGCAGCGCCTGGTCAACGTAAGAGATGGTATAAGTAGAAAAGATGATAAGTTACCCCAGAAGATATTCCAGGCTGCAAAGGAAGGGCCACGAAAGGATAAAATTCCTACTCCTTTTGAGCCAGCCCTAGAAAAATATTATGAACTGAGAGGTTGGAACTCAGAGGGCATACCTACTGAGAAAACTCTTAAAAAGTTAGGGCTTAAAGAGTATTTACAATATTTGCCAAAATGAATCACAGGCAAAAAAATATTTAAAATCTATTTACTTTCTTTACCTTGCTTATTGCTTAGATTGTTTAAAAAAGACTTGATGAATAGAAATATAAAGTATTGTGTAGGATTGTTTTATATAAGTGATGAGAGATCTATATCAAAAAGGAGTATTTGAATGGCCAATATTCGTTTGGATGACAAGATTGCCCTGGTAACTGGTGCCGGAAAGGGCATAGGAAGAGATATTGCTATAACCTTTGCCGAGGCTGGTGCAAAACTAGCTGTAGTTAGTCGAACTGAATCCGATTTACAAAGTTTAGCTGATAAAATTAATATATTAGGGAGTCAAACCTTGGTAGTTCCCTTAGATGTGAGAAATGTTAAAGAGATCTATCAGGGAGTTGAGAAAGTATTAAACCATTATTCAAAAATCGATATCTTAGTCAATTCTGCCGGTACTGAGATTTTTGAAAAGGTAATCGATGTGTCAGAAAAAAATTGGTATCAAACGATTGAAACAAATTTAAAAGGTACCTTTTTTATGTGTCAGGCAGTTGCGAAAAAAGCAATGATTCCACAAAAAAAAGGGAAAATAATCAATATTTCTTCCCAATTAGCCTTTGTAGGTAATTATGATCGATCTGTTTATTGTTCCAGTAAGGGTGGGATTTCGGCAATGACACGTGCCATGGCAATTGAATGGGCAGATGATCATATCAATGTAAATGAGGTTGCCCCCGGTTATACAAAAACAGAGCTAATTCAGGAAATTTTGAAGGATGAAAAAAAATATAATACAGCGATCAATTTAATTCCATTGAAAAAAATGGCTGAAACCAGAGAGGTTTCAATGGCTGTATTATATTTAGCTTCAGAATATGCCAATTTTGTGACAGGAGCAAGCCTTTTAATCGATGGCGGATACACTGCCCGATAAATTTTTTCATGAAAAAATGATATTACAATTTTTTAATTAATTTTTATTTATTCTTA
>Ga0172366_10003593_pt1 | contig 12209 bp, 15 predicted proteins | sample LakKivSesite69cm_FD_114533 | JGI IMG/M metagenome (GOLD analysis project Ga0172366, IMG submission 114533) | Sediment microbial communities from Lake Kivu, Rwanda - Sediment site 69cm | ecosystem: Environmental > Aquatic > Freshwater > Lake > Sediment | place: Rwanda: Western Province, Lake... | reverse complement strand
GGCCCCAGATGCCGCCGCTGGTGCCCACGTCGAGGAAGCGGATGCCGCGGCGTCCCACCTCCTTGCCCCGCCGTACACTCTCCTTGTAGTAGTGGTTGCCTCCGTCTATCAGCGTGTCCCCTGGCGAGAGGAGCCCTGAAAGCGCCTGAACGACCTCTTCCGTGGGCCCACCTGCCGGGACCATGGCCCACACTGCCCTGGGCTCGGAGAGACATCCGACCAGCTCTTCCAGCGACGAGACGCCTGAAGCGCCCTCTCGCTCCAGGGCGTTGACCGCCTCGGCGTCCAGGTCGTAGGCAACGACGCAATGCCCGGCCCGCATGAGGCGTCTTGCCATGTTGCCTCCCATACGTCCTAGACCGACCATGCCTATCTCCATCTTTAACACCTCCCTGGCCGCCTATTGAAGGTCATTGCGGCCATCCGGAAATGTGCGCAGCTACGGCTCTTCGTCGTCCTCAGCGGCTTTGCCCTGGAGGAGCTCGCCTGTTGGGCTGAACAGGTCAAAGGTGAGGGCTTCCACACGCTCAAGTGCTTCCATATCCATCTCCTCAGCGGACGCTTCTCCGGGCAGTTAGGGAAGGTCCCGGTGGTTGTCACACCTGCCCTGAAGCAGGGCTAGGATACAGCGCGCGGGGCGAAAGTCAAATGGCGGCGGTCGCAGGAGGCCTGTTTGCACCTGTCCCAAAGGGTTATAATCCCTGGCGGACTATCGACTGAGTTTGTAAGGAGGCGAGATATGCCCAGGGTGAACAGGGCCATCGAGCTGCTGGAGCAGGGCCAGCCGGTCTACTATGTCGGCAGCCACACGGGAGCCAGTCTCACGTATGAGGCGGGAAGGGATATGGCTGGAACGTTTGCCGACTACATCAATATCGGGATGGAGCATGGCTCTTTTGACATGGTTGGGCTGGACCAGTTCATGCATGGCCTCTTGGATGCCGGCCCCACAAGGAGTGGACACCGTACGCCGGCGGTTATCGTTGAGGTGCCCGTGAACGGTACCAGCGAGGAGGTCATCCGGGCCAACGCATGGCAGTTCAGGCAGATACTTGCCAAGGGTGTGCACGGGATCCTGCTCTGCCACGCCGAAACGCCGGAGGCGGTCAGGGCGTTTGTGGAGTCCTGCCGCTATCCCTTCCAGAAGCTGGGGGTGGGGCAGGGCCTGGGTGAGGGCACGAGGGGCTCGGCAGGCCAGATTTCGGCAGCGCCCGTCTGGGGCATCTCCGAGGACGAGTACCTGGACAGGGCCGACCCGTGGCCCCTGAACCCCGTCGGCGAGCTTCTCCTCGGCTTGAAAATCGAGAACAGGCGGGCCCTCGCCAATGCTGAGCTGACCACTCGCGTTCCGGGGATAGCGTTCGCCGAGTGGGGGCCCGGCGACATGTCGATGTCCTTCGGCTACAAGAAACTGATGCGAGACCCGTACCCCGCCGAGCTACAGGAGGCCCGCGACAGGGTATTTGCCGCCTGCAAGTCGGCCTGCCTCTTCTTCCTGGAGGGTGCCTGGCCGGAGAGCGTGGCCGACAAGATCGACGAGGGTGTGATGATATTCGGCGCCGGTCATGCCCGCGGACGCGAGGGTGCGGAGGTGGGCCGCAAGCACACGAAACGCACCATGCCCTGGTAGGCTAGGGGGGCGTTCTGTAGCTAATAGAAAGGTCTATACGAAAGCGGTTGACGAGAGGGCCGTCAGGTTCATCAGGCATACCGCGATCATCGCTATTACCGCTATCCTCAGGACCCTCTCCTGCCGCTTGAGGCACATAACCCAGGCGAAGAAGGCGCTGCCCCCTATCTTGAACAGGACGGTGCCCGCCAGCCCCGGGCCGAAGAGCGCCTGGATAAACGGGTTCAGGTCCAGCGTCCCGGAGTGCACGGCGGACAGCATGAGCAGGATGTCGGCCAGGTTGAGCAGGATAAACGTCAGCGCCAAGACCCTGACCTTGGTCTGTTTCGATATCTCCGTCAATGCCAATACCTTGTCCGTTTCTTCCCTCCAATTAGGAGACGTCAGGACTGGGCCATAAAGCTCAGTACCTCTGGAGACGTCTGCGTCGCTTGTTGAACCGGGATACGCGCCTCCTTTGAATTCAATGCTCTCCAGCATCCCTGACTCTAGATGGATTGCGCCATCGCGGGTAGAGTGGACACACCCTGGTTCAATAGGGGAGGGCTACCAGGTGTCGCTCTGGATGCCTTGGCTAGTAGGCCTCGTACCAGCCCTGTTCAATGGTGCCGAGCCGCTCTCCGTCCAGCCCCATCTTGGCATACCACGGCGTCCCGTAGCTGTCTGCCAGCGCGGTGAGCTCCTTCGCCCTGCCCGCGCCCACCGTCTCCAGGAACCTCTGGCGCTCCTTTCGTGGGCCTGCGGAGGTTGCCTCCTGCCAGAGGGCGCGGCCTCCCAGAAAGCCGGAAGCCCCCGCCCGGCAGGCTATCTTCACCTCTTTGCGGAACAGCTCGTAGTCAACGCCGGCGCTCAGTATCACCCAGGGGACGCGGGATGCCCGGTCAAGCTCGCGGCAGAGCTCCAGCAATCTGTCCTCGTCCGGCTCGTAGAGAGGGCTGGTGGGGAACTCGGTCTTGAAGATGTCTATGGGGAGCGCGGTAATCTGCCGCGCCGTCTCGATGACGATGCCTGGCTGTATCCTGGCGAACTCTCGGGGGTCCCGTTCGCTGTCGTGGATAGGGTAGCTCCTGGTCTCGACCAGGAGGGGGAACTCGGCCTTTTCGTGCTCCTGGGCCAGCCGCTCCACCAGGTCGAGCTGTTTCGGGGCCACCTTCTCGACATCGGGGCGGTAGTACAGGAGCAGCTTGGTCGCCGACGCCCCGAGCCTCTTCGCTTTCTCCACGCTCCAGTTGGGCAACAGCTCCGTTGCTCGTGCCTCGCCGGTGCCGGCGTAACCCGTTGCCTCGATGCTCACGAGAAGCGCAGTGCCACCGGGCAGGGCCCCTTCCACGATGGCCTGACCCGCACCGTATGGCGGGTCGAGGAGTACGGCGCTGGTGTGAGGTGCCAGAGCGCGGCAGAGGTCCAGCTTGAAGTCCACCATCTCCCGGTAGGTTACCCTGTCTGGATGTTCGGGGTTCAACATCCTCTGCAAGGAGCCCCTGTGGTCCATGGCACAGATAGAGAAGATGCCTCTGTCATCGGCCAGCTGTTGTATCCTCCGTATCTTCCCCAGTGATAGCCTTGCCACCTCGGGCCTCCTATTCAGCCAGCGTCTTGGCCAGCCTCAACAGGCCGTAGTCCAGCTCCTTCTGACGTTCCCAGGTCTCTTCGAGCGGCGTGTAGATTATCGCGCCTTTGATCTCCCCGACCATGTGGCCTTCCTTCCCGTTGAGCAACCCCTCCACTGCCGCTACCCCAAGTTTCCCGGCCAGGATCCTGTCCCTGGCTGTCGGCGCTCCTCCTCGCTGGATGTGGCCCAGTACAGCTACGCGATAGTCGAGCTTCAGCTTCTTGCCCACCTGGTCAGCGATGGTCATCGCGCCGCCAGGCGTATCCCCCTCGGCTACCACCACTAGGGCATACTTCTTACCTATGGTGAAGCTGTGCTCCAGCGTCTGGCATAGGGCGTCGATATCCGTTTCCTCCTCCGGGACGAGGCATTCGGTGGCACCACCTGCCACACCCAGGTCCAGGGCGATGAAGCCCCGCGTTCTCCCCATGACCTCGACGAAAAACAGGCGTTCCAGCGATTGTGCTGTGTCCCTTATCTTGTCCATGGCCTGGAGGGCCGTGTTGACCGCCGTGTCGAAGCCGATGCTGTAGTCGGTCCCGTAGACATCGTTGTCTATGGTGGCGGGAATGCCTATCACCCTTATCCTGCCCTCCTTTGCGAGGGCCACAGCGCCTTTGAACGTCCCCTCGCCTCCTATCACCACCAGGTCGGTTATGCCCGTGTTCTTCATGAACTTGATGGCTACCTGCCTCCCCTCCCGCGTTTTCATCTCCTCGCAGCGGGCCGTGCCCAGAAAGGTGCCGCCACGGTGGATGATCTCGGCCACGGAGCGGGCTCCCAGGGTGATGAAGTTCCCCGTCATCAGCCCCCGATACCCGTGGCCTATCCCCACAACGTCCAGCTCGTGCAGCACAGCGCTGCGCACCACTGCCCTGATACAGGCGTTCATCCCCGGGGCATCTCCGCCGCTGGTCAAGACCCCTATTCTACGCATCTCATCTTCTCCTAATATACAGCCTGAAAGCGTGCGATTCCTCCCTTGAATTATAGCATCCAGAGTTATGGAGGGCATTCGGCGACAGCGGTGGCCTTCTCCCGCCTTGTCCTCACGAATGCGAGGGCCTACAATCATCGGAGAGGACCTTCTGGAGGCGGCGATGAAGATCACCCGGGTTGACGTCAGGCTGTACAGGATTCCAGCCGAGCGGGTGCGCATGGACTCGATCCAGGCCTTCGAGGCGATGGAGATCCCCTTCGTGGAGGTCATCGCCGATGAGGGCGTTTCCGGGCTCGGGTTCACCTACACCATCGGCAGAGGGGGGTGTTCCGTCAAGGCGTTCATCGAAAATGACCTCGTGCCCCTGGTGTTGGGAGAGGACCCGCTGAACATCGAGCGCATCTGGCAGAGGTGCTGGTGGAGCACCCACTGGGTCGGCAGGGCGGGCATCGCCACCCTGGGCATGGCCGCCATCGACAACGCGCTGTGGGACCTGAAGGCGAAGCATGCCGGCCTCTCTATCCACCAGCTTCTCGGCGGGGCCAAGGGGAGGATGCCCGTCTACTGCACCGACGGCGGTTGGCTCCACCTCAGCGAGAGCGAGATCGTGGAGCAGTCGGTCGCTTTCCTGGAGCAGGGCTTCAAGGCCGTCAAGGTCAAGGTGGGGAAGCCCGACCCCGCCGAGGATGTGAGGAGGGTGAGGGCGGTGCGAAAGGCGATCGGCGACGAGGCCACACTGATGGTGGATGCCAACCTGGTGTGGACTCCTTACCGGGCGATAGAGATGGCGCGGCGGCTGGAGGAGTTCAACCCCTTCTGGCTGGAGGAGCCCATCGAGGCGGACGACGTGAGCGGGCATGCCCGCCTGGCCAGGAGCACGTCGATACCCATCGCCTTGGGCGAGAGCCTGTATAACCGGTTCGTGGTGAAGGAGTACATCGAGCAGGGCGCGGTGGGCATCGTCCAGGTCGATGCCGGGCGCATCGGCATCAGCGAGTGGCTGAAGGTGGCGGCGATGGCCGACTCATGGAACCTGTCGGTGTCGCCCCACTTCTGCGTGGAGCTGCACCTGCCGCTGGCGGCCAGCGTGCGCCACTCGCTCTTCGTGGAGTATATCCCCTTCCTGGAAAGGGTGCTGGAGGAGCCGCTCGTGCTCAAGGACGGCTTCTTCGAGGTGCCGAAGCGCCCCGGCCTGGGCATCCCCTGGGACAGCGAGAAGCTGAGGGTGTACCTGGTGGGGTAGAGGCGGCTACACGAGCTTCCTGACAAGCTCCGCCGCCTGCATGGGGGAGTCGGCTACCTCGACACCCGCCTTGCGGAACGCCTCCGCCTTGCTCTCATACGTCCCCAGGCCGCCCTGGATGATGGCCCCGGCGTGGCCCATGCGCTTCCCCTCGGGGGCGCTGCGTCCGGCGATGTAGGCGACGACCGGCTTCGTCATCTCCCGGCCGATGAACTCGGCGGCCCTCTCCTCCTGTACGCCTCCCACCTCGCCGACGATGACCACGGCGTCGGTGCCCGGGTCCTTCTCGAACAGCGCGAGGAGCTCCGGCAGGTCGGTGAACACCACCGGGTCGGCCCCCATGCCGACGACGGTGCTCTGCCCCAGCCCCGCGGCCATCAGGTCGGCGCTCATCTCGTAGGAGAGCGTGCCGCTCCGCGAGACGACGCCGATGCGCCCTGGCGCGAACATGTTGCCGGGCATGATCCCCATCTTGGCCTCGCCGGGGGTGATGATGCCGGGGCTGGTGGGCCCAATGATGCGGACACCGTGACGGCGTGCGTACTCCTTTACCTCCATGGCGTCGTGGACAGGCGTGTGCTCGGTCACGACAACGATCAGCTTGATCCCGGCCTCCACGCTCTCGAACACGGTGTCCTTTACGAAGGGAGCGGGCACGAAGAAGACGGAGGCCTCCGCCTCCTGCTCGCTTACCGCCTCGCTCACGCTGTCGTAAACGGGGACACCCTCCACGTCCTGGCCCCCCCTCCCCGGCGTGACGCCAGCCACGATGTTCGTCCCGTACTCCAGCATCCAGCGGGTCTGGGCCTGTCCGACCCTGCCGGTGATGCCCTGCACCAGGACACGGGTAGCCCTGTCGAGCAGGATGCTCACCGCGTTCCCTCCTCCATCAGCCGGAAGAGCTCCTCCACCCCTTTCTCCGTCTCCACGTCTGTGACCACGTGTACCCCACCTCGCCGGAGTATCTCCCAGGTCTCCTCCTGTCGGTTTCCCAGGGCCTTGGCCACCACGGGTATGGTGACGCCATGCTCCTGGATGTACCGCACGACCCCCCTGGCCCCCTCGTGGATAGGGTTGATGCCCCCGTAGAGGTTGATGAAGACCCCTTTGAGGCCTCCCTTGTGGAGCACCAGCCCCATGGCCTGGTACAGCAGCTCCTCGGTTATGGCGCCGCCCGTCTCCAGGAAATTGGCGGGGCGGAAGCGCCTGCCCACGATGTCCATTGAAGCCATGCCGAGCCCCGCGCCGCTGGAGATGGTACCCACCTCGCCGTCCAGGTCCACGTAGGTAACGCCTATCTGACGGCCCATTCGCTCCAGGGGGTTGTCGATGCGCCCTTCAGGGTCTATCCCGAGCTCCGTATGGCGGTAGAGGCTGGAGTCGTCTATCTCCAGCTTGGCGTCTATCGCCATGTACTGGCCCTCAGGGGTGCAGGCCAGGGGGTTTATCTCGGCCAGAAGGGCGTCGTACCTGCGGAACACCCTGTACAGGGCATGCAGGATAGCCGCCACCTGGACCGTCTGCCCACCGACAAGCCCTGCCTCTCTCGCCATCTGCCGCGCCTCGAAGAGCCGCAGGCCCTGCACCATGGACACGGGCCTGGAGGCCACCCTCTCGGGGTGCGTCCTGGCCAGCCCCTCAATGGATACGCCGCCCTCAGCGCTGAGGATAACCCGTGGCAACCCTTTGTAGCCATCAACGGTGACGCCCAGGTAGAGCTCCCGGGCCACCTCGACCCTTCTGGCCACCATAACGCGGTCCACGGGCATCCCTCTTATGGTGGAGCCCAGGAGCTGCGCTGCTGCCTCCCCGGCCTCGGCTGGCGAGCCGGCCATCCTGACGCCTCCGGCGAGGCCGCGGCCTCCTGCCAGCACCTGGGCCTTGACGACGACGGGCGGGCCGAGCTCCTCCGCGACGCGACGTGCCTCTACGGCGCTGGCGACTGCCTTCGACTCGGGCACGGGTATGCCCTCCGTGGCGAAGAGGGCGCTGGCCTCGTGCTCGTACAACCGCAAGTCGCCCTATCCCTCCCTACGCTGTGACTGGGCCATCTCAAGCCCCAGGTGGAAAGCCTTCAAGTTGAGCTCCTCCGTGCCCCTGGGGACAGTGTCTTGGATGGCCTGTTCCATCGCCTCCCGGGAGACGATGCCCGTAACGCCGGTCAAGAAGCCGAGCATCACGACGTTGGCCACAACGCTTCTCCCCGTCTCCTTGATAGCTGCGCTGGAGAAGGGGGCCTTGTGGAGCCTGTACGGGCCGCTGCTGGGCACTGCTACCAGGTCTTCGTCCACGACCAGCGTGCCGCCCGGCTTCAGGTCGCCGATGAACTTCTCCAGGGCGGGAGCCGACATGGCCACCAGGATGTCGGGGTGGCGCACCCTGGGATAGACCACCCTCTCATCGGAGAGAATCACCTCGGAGCGGGCTGCGCCGCCCCGGGCCTCGGCCCCGTACGATTGTGTCTGGACGGCCCTCCTGTTCTCGTAGGCTACCGCCGCCGTACCCAGAAGCACCCCTGCCAGCACCACGCCCTGCCCGCCGAAGCCGGCGATGCGTACCTCCATACGGCCCATCACGCTGCCTCCTGGGCCATTCTTATCAGCCTCTCCATCTCCCGGGTGAACTCCGGCTTGTCCGCGTCCAGCAGCTCCCCCACCACCAGCTTGCCCTCAAGCTCCTCTGCCGACATGCGGGCCGCCCTTCTAGCGGGGATGGAATCGGCCTTGTAATGCTCCATCATATCGGTGGCGCTCCCCATGCCCGTCCTTCTGCCGAACTGGACCGGGCACTGGGATACTATCTCGATGAAGGAGAAGCCCCGGTGCTGTATGGCCCTCTTCATGGTGCCGGTGATGTTCCTGGCGTGGTAGGTCGTCCACCGCGCCACGAAGCTGGCCCCGGCGGCCATGGCGAGCCCGGAGATGTCGAAGGGGTCCTCGATGTTGCCGTAAGGGCTGGTGACAGTACGCAGCCCCCTTGGAGTGGTAGGCGCCATCTGCCCGCCGGTCATGCCGTAGATGCCGTTGTTGATGCAGACCACCACCATGTCGATGTTGCGCCGCGCGGCATGAATGAGGTGGTTTCCACCGATGGCGGTGAGGTCGCCGTCGCCGCTTATGACCATCACCTTCTTCTCGGGCAGGCCCAGCTTGATACCCGTGGCGAAGGCGATGGGCCTCCCGTGGGTGGTGTGCAGCACGTCGGCGTAGAAGAAGGGGCTGGGTATCCAGGCGGAACAGCCGATCCCGGAGACGAAGACGAAGTCATCCATGCTCATCCCCAGCTGGTCGATGGCGCGGAGGACCGCCTGGGCCACGATGCCGTTTCCGCACCCCGGGCAGTTAGTGGTGCGCCTCGCCGAGGGGCGTATGTACCTGTCCAGCGGGTGCTCTGCACCTGTCATCGGGTGCACTTCTCGATGGAGTCTAGAATGTATTCAACATCGTGCAGCTCGCCGATCACCTGGGGTGGAAGGAAGAGCGTCTCGGCGTTCCGTCCTGTCTCGGACTTTACATAAGGATACATCTGGCCCATGTTGTTCTCCATCACCACCACAGCGTGCCTGCCCTGGGAGAGCCGGCGTAGCTCTTCCCCGGGGAAGGGCCAGAGGGTGATGAGCCTGCAGTTGCCCACGCTCCATCCTCGCTCCCGGGCGAGGTGGGTGGCTGCCTCGGCGCACCTGTGGACGCTGCCGTACGCCACCAGGAGCACATCGCCATCTGCCTCCGCCTCGTCCACTTCCACGATCTCGTGCTGGTGCTTGAGGACCTTGTTTCGCAGTTTTCTTACGAAGTTGTCCAGCGCTCTAGCGTCGGTGACGTTCCGCCGCCCGTACTCGTCGTGGCATGAGCTGGTCACATGGGTGTGGAACCCCCGCCCGAAGAGGGGCATAGGGGCTACATCCTCGTCCAGAAAGCCGGGGTGTGTCTCCACGTCGAACCCGTCCCCGGGGACTGAGCGGTCGACGATCTCGACCTCGTCAGGCCGGGGGATGGCCACCTCCTCCCGCATATGTCCCACGAAGGCGTCGGCCAGCAGGAACACCGGGGTGCGGAACCTCTCCGCCAGGTTGAAGGCTTTCACTGTGTGGTCGAACATCTCCTGGGGCGAGGAGGGTGCCAGGGCGATTATTTCGTACTCACCGTGGGAGCCGCGCCTGGGCTGCACCACATCGCCCTGCATCTCCACCGAGGGGATGCCCGTGGTGGGGGCGCCCCGCTGTACGTTGACCACCACGCAGGGGGTCTCGCTTCCCACGCCGAAGCCGATGTTCTCCAGCATCAGGCTGATGCCGGGCCCGGAGGTGGCGGTCATCGCCTTGCGCCCCGTCCAGGAAGCGCCTATCACCGAGGCGATGGAGCTGATCTCGTCCTCCATCTGGACGAACACGCCCCCGACCTGGGGTAGCCGCAGGGCGAGCCGTTCGGCGATCTCGGTGGCGGGGGTGATAGGGTAGCCTGCCATGAAGGAGCAGCCTGCGGCGGTTGCGCCCTCGGCGCAGGCGACGTTACCCTGCATGAAGTGCCTGCCGGTCAGGAACCTTCTATTCTGCAACTGTCGTCCCTCCGGCTGCCCCGACTCACGGTGCCGCCCTGGCGGCGGTGTCCTTCAACACCACGATGGCCAGGTCGGGGCAATACAGCATACAGTTCTCGCAGCCAATGCAGTCCCCGATGCGGGCTACCAGCGGCGGCCGTATGCCCTGCACGGTGAGCCGCTCGGAGGTGTCGAACACGTCTTTGGGGCATATCCAGATGCATATGCCGCAGCCCTCCGTGCCCTTGCAGTAGTCCTCGTTTACCTGGACCTGGTGCATTGTGCTTACCGTGCGCCCTCCCTCTTTATCCTATAGCTGGAGCGGCTTTTTCTCAACAGGGATGCTTGACATAAGTTGAGCATTTCGACCCGGAACAGGAAGTGGACGATGCGCATCATTCGCCTCCTTCAGGAGAGTGTCTCTCCAGGCTTGATCACGGCAGGGGAGACAGGGTCTCCGCCAGCCCGTACTCATCTATGAGGGCGCGGACCTGTTTCCAGGTCGTGTCGGGGATATCGACGCCCGTCCGGAGCCGCTCGTTGGTGGTCCTGATCTCCTTCTCGCCAGGGTAGAGGACCTCCTTGAAGCCGGGGGCCAGCGGCGTGGCCTTCATGTACTGCGCCAGCTCGCCGACCTCCTCCTTGACGCTATCCACCGGGGCGAACGCCTCGATATTGATGACGGTGATGAAAGTGCCGTTGCTGATGTTGGAGCCCGCCTGGAAGTCGCTGATGCCGCCGTGGGCGTATCCATCCCTGGTGAGGATGCCGCTGAACACCTCGGTCATGAAGGCCAGGCAGTAGCCCTTGTGTCCCACCTCGCCGCCGAAGGGCCTGATGGCCCCGCCTTCGTACAGGTCCTGAGGGTTGGTAGAGGGATTGCCGTGCTTGTCGTACACCCAGTCGTCGGGGATCTCCTGGCCCTTATCGATGGCGACGCGGAGCTTGCCCTCGGCGGCCACGCTGGTGGCGAAGTCCGCCATGACAGGCCCCTCCAGGTTGCTGGGGAACGCTATGGAGAGGGGGTTGGTGCTCACCCGGCCTTCCCGCCCGCCGAAGGGGGCCTGGATGTGGACCGCCCCTCCGGAGCCGCAGAAGGCGATGGCGGCCATCCCTGCATCCGCAGCCATCACGGTATAGGCACCGAGTCGGCCCAGGTGCCCGACGTGACGCATCGCCACACAGCTAACGTCCGTCCTCCTCGCCTTCTCAATGGCCAGCCTGGTAGCGAACGTGGCCACGACCTGCCCGAAAGCCCTGTGGCCGTCCACCTGGGCGGTGGAAGCGGTCTCCCGGACAACCTCCGGCCTGGCATCGGGGACGATGACGCCGCTCTTTATCTGGCGGGTGTATTGCAGGACGCGCAGGAGGCCGTGCGAATCGTGCCCGGCCAGGTTGGCATCCCTCAGGTGCTGGGCGACTATCCGCGCGTGTTCCTCGGGCGCACCAGCGGCGCGGAAGACGTGGAACGCGATCTCCTCTATCTTCTGTGCTGTCAGCGTGGGCATCCTGGGTCTCCTCCTATCAGGGGGCTGATCTCACAAACGTTATACTATACCCGAATATGAGGCGTCCTTCCACAGCGAAACATCCAGGGTATGATATGTTGTTGACAGCAGGTTCGTCAAAAGCCTACCCTTGACCTTCATCACTGGACGTGCCGTGAGGACAGGACAGGGGACTGGAGATATGAGATGTCTGTTTACGAGACGATAAGGAGCAGGGGCAGCATCCGCAGGTACAAGCCGGACCCGATACCGGAGAAGGAGCTGGAGACGATCCTGGACGCAGCGAGGCTGGCGCAGTCGGCGGCCAACAGGCAGCCGTGGCAGTTCATCGTGGTCAGCGAGCCCTCCGGGAAGAGCGCGCTGGTGAGCGTCGCAGGACACCAGTCCTTCGTGGGGGATGCCGCCGCGGTCATCGTGTGCCTGGCCGACCCCGACGCCAGCGCCGCCGTAGGTCCCTTCAGCGGCTTCCTCATCGACTCGGCCATCGCCATCGAGAACATGGTCCTCACGGCGTGGGAGCTGGGCATAGGGAGCTGCTGGATCGGCGCCTACAACGAGGCTGGGGTCAGGCAACTCCTCGGGGTCCCGGACAGGATGCGGGTCGTCTCGCTTCTTACCCTGGGATACCCCGCCGTGGGACCCGGCCCCAAGCGCAGGAAGGCGTTGAAGGAGATCGTCCACCGCGAGAGATACGGCGCCTAGTCAAGCGTTTTCCCACCCTCTGTGGATAGATGAAAGGG
>Ga0172366_10003592_pt1 | contig 12209 bp, 4 predicted proteins | sample LakKivSesite69cm_FD_114533 | JGI IMG/M metagenome (GOLD analysis project Ga0172366, IMG submission 114533) | Sediment microbial communities from Lake Kivu, Rwanda - Sediment site 69cm | ecosystem: Environmental > Aquatic > Freshwater > Lake > Sediment | place: Rwanda: Western Province, Lake Kivu... | reverse complement strand
CAAGCGGTTCGAGTCGAGCATCGAAGCCTTCCACATCAGCATCCGGCGGGCGCTGGCGTTCCTGAAGACGTTCGAGAGCTACATCCTCGAAGGGCGGCTGCTCAGAAGCACCGATTTCCAGAAGGCGATGCGGTATCTCGCGCAGGAGGACGAGGACGACGAGGTGACGCCCCGCTCGATGGCGGACGATCTCGATGCGAACGAGGACGCCCGGCGCGTGCTGGATGCGATGGAGGCGACCAACCCGGCCGACTACAACCTCCGCAAGCTTCACGATGCTGTCCAGCACGACGTGGCGACCCTGTCCGCCATCTGGGAGCGGGTCAAAGACATCGGACCTGCGCAGGACGTGAAGCTCCAGCAGCTCAAGAAGCTGCTCGCGGGCGACCTTCGCGGCAAGAAGGTACTGGTGTTCAGCTACTACAAGGACACCGCCCGCTACCTCTACCAGAACCTGGGCCATCCGGACAACCCGGACGCCGTGGCGTTCCGCAAGAAGCTCGGCGACGTGACCGTGCGGAGGATGGACAGCGGCGCCGATCCGAAGGAGCGCACACGGATCGTACAGAGCTTCGCACCGAAGGCCAACAACAGGCCTGACCTCGTCGGCAGCGAGAAGGAGATCGACATCCTGATCTCGACCGATGTGCTCTCCGAGGGCCAGAACCTGCAGGACTGCGGCTACCTCGTCAACTACGACCTCCACTGGAACCCGACGAGGATGGTGCAGCGGGCCGGCCGTATCGACCGCATCGGCACCGGCTTCGACGTGCTCTGGATATGCAACATGTTCCCCGATGCCGGCCTCGAGCGGCTGCTTGGCCTGGTGGAGAGCCTGAGCCGCAAGATCGCCGACATCGACCGGGCGGGGTTCCTCGACGCGAGCGTGCTGGGCGAGGCGGTGCATCCGCAGAACTTCAACACGCTGCGCCGCATCCGTGACGAGGACGGCTCGGTGATCGAGGAAGAGGAGCAGTTCACCGAGCTTGCGAGCAGCGAGTTCCTCCTGCAGCAGCTCCGTGGCCTGCTCGACGCCGGTGGACGCGAGATGCTGGAGTCGCTGCCCGACGGCATTCATTCGGGCCTTGTCAAGGCCGGGGCGAAGGGCGTGTTCTTCTACTTCCAAGCCGTGCCGAAGAAAGGCGAGAAGCAGCACTTTTGGAAGTACTACGACCTGAAGGAGAACGGCATCGTTGACAACCGCTACGTGATCGCCAACCTGATCGCCTGCGAGCGCGACACGCCGCGGGTCGTCGATCCGGCGATGTTCCGCTCCGTCTTCGATCTGCAAGAGAAGGTGATCGACGACATCCTGCGCTCCGTGCGGGAGCAGAAGGCGCTGGAGGCCGCGCCGCGCCCCGTCGATCCTGTCCAGCAGACCCTCGCGACGGCTATCCAGAACTACCTGAACCACCCCGACATCGACCGCCAGCAGGCCATCGCCGCGATCCGCTTCCTGAACCAGCCGATGCTGGCGGTGCAGGTGAAGGAGCTGAGAGGGGCGTTGAAGCAATTCCAGGCGGCGGGCGATGTGAAGGCCCTGCTTGATGCGGTCAAAGCGCTCAAGGAAACCTATCAGGCGCAAGGTGCGGGGGTCCAGCCGGCAGTTTCCAGCGCTTCCTTTGGCCGGGACGACCTCCGGCTGATCTGCTTTGAGTTGATCTCCGGCTGAACCAGCCGTTCGATCTCTTCGTTTTCACCGGGGTTCAACAACCCAGCGTCTCCGGCACCTGCCGCTTCGTCTCGTCCTGCCGGTACCTCTGGCTGGAGCGCTTCACCGACCTTGCCGACGCCCGCGAACGCATCGCAGCATGGACAGGGAGGTACAACACCCTCTGGACCATCGGTCGGCTCGCTGAGACGACCGCCCGGCTCGGCATGGAGTTCGTGATGAAATATTACATTCGGTTACGCGGCAGCCCCTTGCTTCCGTGGGTGTAGGCTGCTATTCTCTCAGGCTTGTGCGGAGGTTGTTGCCCAAGGGGGTCGCCGAGCTAGAGGGATTACCTCGAAGCCGACGGCCCACCAGCCGGGATCACAGTAACGGAGACAGCGAGGATGCAACTGCTTTTTCCCGCGATGCTCGCCGGTTTGGCCGGGTTGTCGGTGCCGGTGATCCTGCACATTATCGCTCGCAGCCGTTTTCCCGTGCTCCAGGTGCCGAACATTCGGTTGCTGGGCTACGAGCGGCGCGACAACGTTTTTGCCAGGAGGCTGGTTGATCACTGGCAGTTGCTGTTGCGGCTGCTGGTGCTCACGCTGCTGGTGCTGGCGATGGCCAGGGTGTTCCTGCCGAGTGTCAAGAGCACTCGGACGCCTCGGAACCTGGTGGTGGTGCTTGATGCCTCCGCGAGCATGAAGATGGAGGTGAATGACCCGAAGAAGGGTCGCACTACGGCATTCGACAGCGCCAAGGGCCTCGCCGCCGAGCTGCTGTCGGAGATCGGCCTGCCCAGCCGGTGCGCACTGCTGTCGGCGGGCGAGGAACTCAACGTGATCAGCCCGCTCTCGCCGGACCCCTCCGGGGCGCTCGCGGCCTTATCGGGCTCGACTGGCGGAAGCCTGCAGCCGGGAGACGGGTCGGGCCCGGGCCTTGTCCGGGCAGTTGCGCAGGCGTGCGAGATGCTCCACATCCGCCGCGAGGCAAACTCGCGGATTGTGGTCATCACCGACCTTCGCACCAGTGCCTTCGCCACACGCAGTCAGCGCGACCTCATGGAAATCCAGCGCGCGAGGTCGGCACTGGGCGGCGCGCTGGACATCGTGCTCGTCGACATCGGCACCGGCGATGCCGACAACCTCGCCATCGTGTCGGCCCGTCTGCGGAACAACCGCGCCCGCCTCAACGACGACGCTTTGGTCGTGACACACGTGCGGAATATGGGCGGGGGCACGCGCACTGCAAAGCTCGCCCTCACGGTGGCCGGCAAGCAGGAACCGGCCACGCGCGAACTTCCGCTCGAACCGGGGCAGGAGGTGGTGGTCGATCTTTCCAGCCGCGTCACGCGGTCGGCCCGCTCCTTCGCCACGGTCATGCTCCAGGAAGAAGACGGGATGCTGCACGACAACGTGTTCAGCGTTCCCTTCATGGTGTCGCCGGTAAGTCGCGTGCTGATCGTTGACGGCGTGACGGGGGCGGAGGAGAAGGCCTCGTTGCAGGCGTTCGCCGCCTTCGGCTCCGGAGAAGATGCCCCCGAAAAGCAGGATGACGCTGCGCTCACAGGGCCGCGGATTCTGCAGTTTGCCCTCAATCCGGCGCGCGAGCTGCACATGCCCTACGGAACCGGTGTGGAGACGGACGTGGTGACGCCGGAAGCGCTTCCGGCCGAAACACTCAGCAAGTATGATGTGATCATCCTCTACGACGTGAGCACGCTGAAGGACATTTCGCGCAAGGACCTCGACAGGTTCGTGCGCGACGGGCGGGCGGTCGTCCTCATCTGTTCCGGCCTGGTGAACCCGATCGAATTCAACAGGACATTTGCGGCGGCCGAAGGCGACCGCCTGGCGCTCTCGCCGGTGCAGATCGGCAACGACCGTGGATTCGCTCCGGCGATCGCGGTGCGGCTGAGCGATGCACGCGATGCGCAGCCGGGCGACATGGTGACGTATCTGCCGGGGCCGTGGCTGGAGCCGTTCCGCGATCGGCGCCACGGCTCGCTCCAGACGCTGCGGATCGTGAGGGCGCGCGAACTGCGCGGCCTGGGCAACGACGCCAACGTGCTGCTGCAGGGCAGCGGCGGCGAGATCCTCGCCGTGGAGGCGCCGCGCGGCCAAGGCCGCGTGGTGCTGCTCAATTTCGGCCTCGAGCTCACCCGCGGCAACGTGGCGATGACGCACGAGTTCCCACAGTTGATGTGGCGGCTGGTAGACTATTTGACGGGCAGGCTGCGCCGGAAGCCATCGGACGCGCTTACGGCGTCTCAGCCCGCGGCGCTCGACGCTTCCGAACCGGGCTTCGGGCTGGTGGCCGGGTTGGAGCTGGTGCCGGCGGTGCAGGACCCGCGCCCCTCGCCGCCTCGCGCTTCGGCGACTATGGCCGCCGAAGCTGCAGAGGGCGGCGCCCTTGCCGGCAGCCCGGCGGCACGGAATGATGCCACGGCGCTCCATCTTCCCATCACGGCCCAGGGCAGCGTGATGGTGGGCGGGCTGCCGGTGGGGCACTACCGCCTGCAAAGGAAGGCAAGCGGCGGCTATTTCCGCCCGATAGCGGTCAACGCCGATATCGGCGAAAGCGACATGACACGCGTGGGTGAAGATCACCTGCACCAGGTGCTGCCCGGCGCACGCGTGGTGGAGCCGGCGGCGGTTCTTCGCGCCGTGCCCGCCGGCTGGGAAGCATGGCCGGTAGTCGTTGCTCTGCTCATGCTGGCCTACGCGGTGGAGGCGGCATGCTCTCACGTGCTGAATCTGCGGCGTGAGCGGAAAGGCGGAACGGTCGGACCGCAGTCTGCCACGCACGACCCGCGCATCCCGGCGCCCGGCACCCCGTGAGCCTGCAGCAAATCGACACAGGAACCAGATGCTATGGTCAGTGATGCTCTTACCGCGCTATTCTCGTGGCTGTCGGGATTGGACACCCCCGGCTCGATCACCAGGGTGCTTGAGTGGCACTGGTACGCGGCGGTGCCCCTGCCCGTGTGGGTGATGGGGGGAGTTGCCCTGTTCGGGCTGGCCATCGCAGCAATCAACTTTCTGCCGCACAACGCTATGCCGTGGCAGTCGCGCATTGCGGTCAGCGTGATCCGTCTGACCGGCTTCGCCGTGTTGATAGTGCTGCTGTGCCAGTTCGAGATGCGCCTGCTTGTCGAACGGTCGCTTCAGCCAAACGTGGCAATCGTCACCGATACGTCCGGCAGCATGGCAATCCGTGACGTGACCGGCAAGAGCCGTCTCGATGCTGCGCGCGCCTTTCAGACCGATCTGGCATCGCGCCTGAATGGCAAAACGAGCCTGGCCAGCTACACGGTGGACTGGAGGCTGCAGCCAGGCACCGGCTCGGGCGAAGCATCGGGGCTGAGCAACCTGCTCGACGGCCTGGGCGAGCTTAGCCGCCAGGAGCGCGACGCCCAGGCGGTGATCCTGCTGACCGACGGCAACGACACCACCGGCAACTCCGGGGCCGCCGTGGCCCCCATCTACGCCGCTCGCGGGCTGCCCGTCTACCCGGTCGTGTTCGGATCCCCCACGGCTCCGCCGATGACCAGCGTCAAGATCACCGGGGCAGGCGATTACGTCCGCCTCGGCGATGAACTGCATCTGCAGGCAGACATCACCTCGACCGAGCCCCAGGAGCAGATCGTGCGTGCGAAGCTGTTTGTGGCGGGCCGGGACAAGCCGCTGGCCTCGCAGGAGAGCATCCGGCTGGGGAAAACACCGCAAACCATCTACTTCACCACCAAGCCCGAGAAGCCCGGCCGCTACGTCTACAAGATCGTGGTCGACGGCATCCGCCAGATCTCGAGCGCCCGGCTGCTGGAGGCGGAACACACGGTGGACGTGATCGACCAGCGGATACGCACGTTGATCATCGATATCCCCCGAGACGAGCGCAAGCTGCTCTATCACTGGCTGAAAGCCGATCCGGTGGTGGACGTGGCGTCGCTGCTGATGCTTCCGGCCAACAGTTGGTACGGCCAGGGAATACTGCACCACGACAACATCCAGGCGGGCCTGCCGGAACGGGAGTCGGAGCTTTACGAATACGACGTGATCATCCTCGGCGATATCCCGCGCAGCTACTTCCTGACCAACGATCCATATGAGACCAGGTTGCTGCGGCTGGTCGACTTTGTCAAGCGTCGCGGCGGCGGCCTCATCACACTCGGCGGCACCAGCGTGTACAGCGCCGGGCAATACGAGGGATCGGCCTTGGCCGCGATCCTGCCATTCGGCGTCGAGCGGACGAAAGACGGGCAGATCCCCAAGCGGTTCAACGTGCTGCCGACCGCCCTGGGGCTGGGCCATCCGATCCTGCAGTTGGACCGCGACCCCGAGACGAACCGCAACGCCTGGCTGGACCTGCCGCAACTGGAAGGCTGCAACCGCGTGGGCCGCATGAAACCGGGCGCTCTCTTGCTGGCCGCTCGCAACCTCAACGGCGAATCGCTGCCCGTGCTGGCATACCACGAGGTGGGCAAGGGACGGGTGCTGGCATTGACCGTCGACACCACTTGGCGATGGATGATGATGCGCGACCCCGGCGACAAGGAGGCGGGCGCGCCCGAAGCCACCGACTACTACCGGCCCTTCTGGGGCAACGTGGTACGCCATCTCGCGCCGGACCCGCGGCTGAACCCCGAGCGGCCCCAGATCGATCGGAAGGTGTCGGACGCGGCGGTCGGGCAGACACTGACGCTCACGACGCGCCTCGTCGACCGCCTCTTCAAGCCCATCAGCAAAGCCGACCTGGCGATCCGCGTCACCAGTCCCTCGGGAACGATGGTCAGGATGTATCCGTGCGACAGCGTGAGCAACCCCGGCGTGTATGAATACGACGTAACGCTGACGGAGGCCGGCACCTGGCGCGTGGAAGCCATCCGCAATGAAACTGCACTGAAGGAAGCGACTGCAAAGGCCGAGCGCGAGCTTGCCGAGGCCACGGCCGCCAAGGATGATATTCGGGCCAAATCCGCGCGAACGGCACTCGCCGCGGCGAAAGAGCAGATCGCGGTCGAGGAGATCGTCGCGGGTGAAAGCCGCGCCGAGTTGGAGGACGCCCGCGCCCGCCCGGATCTCATGGCCGGTTTTGCCGCCGCCACCGGCGGAGCGGCGCTGCGGCCCGACCAGATCGGCGACCTCGTGAGCAAACTCGACCTCGCTTCCCACAACGTGCAGCGCAGCTATGCCATCCCGGTGTGGAATCTGCCTGCCGTCATGGTTTTGTTCATAGTCCTGGTCGGCCTCGACTGCCTCATTCGAAAGAGGAGGGGCATGGTATGACGGATCGCAACACCTGCGCGAGTTCGCTTGCCCGCATCCGCGCAACGCTGCACCGTTTCGGCAAGTTTCGTAAGCGATGGGCGATCATCGACGGCGTTTCGCGATTCCTGATCCTGGCGCTGGGCGCGCTGCTTGCCTGGTTCCTGGCCGACTGGATCATCGGGCTGCCGCTGTGGCCGCTGTTTCTGCTGTTTGTGGGGTGCTGCGCGCTGGGCGTGTGGGCGGCGGCCCGGCACCTGCCGCGGCCCCTGCTGCAGCGCGTGCACGTGGAGCGCGAAGCTCTCATGATCGAGCGGCTCCACGGCAACCTCGACAACAGCCTGATCGGCTCCGTGCAGCTCGGCGGCGCGATCGACCAGGCCGGCGGCACCCCTGCAAACTACAGCGCAGAACTCGTGAGCGCCTTGGTGGTGCAAACGGGCGACGCACTCGAAAAAGTGCGCCCCATGTCGCTCGTGGACCTCTCCCGTCCGCGCCGCAGGCTGCTGTCGGCCGCTGCCATCGTGATCGTGAGCCTGGTCTGCACCGTTGTGGCGGGGGAAGCCGTCCGCGCGCGCGCCGACAGGCTGCTCGACGCTTGGGCGATGGTGCTCGACAGCTTCTTCCCGGTGCACATGACCGTGATGCCGGGCGACCTGGCGGTGGTGCGCGGCTCCGCACTGACGCTTAGCGTTGAGGCCGCCGGCGCGCGCCGGCGAGGGATCACCCTGTGCATCACGCACACGCAGGCCGAAGTCACTTCTCGTGAGCAACTGCGCCTGGTCAACAGGCGCGCCAGCAGGACGGGGATCCTGGCAGACAGCTCGTTCACCTACAATTTCGACTACGGTGGGCGCGTGTCGGGCACCTATCAGATCACGGTTGAGGACCTCCCCGACGTGAAGACCGTCAACTACGAAATCACGCCCCCGGCCTATACCGGTCAGCCGATGCAGACCTACACCGGCCGCGTGGTCAGGCTGCAGGAACTCGGCGGCACGATGGTCGTGGTGAACTTCGCCGCGAGCACCGAGCTCGACCCCGAAGGCTGCCACTACGAGTGGCAGAGCGAAGCGGGCAGGCGTCGCGAGATCGACGTCAGCGGGCGCTTCGGCAGTTTCTCGTTCACGATCGACCGCAGCGACCGCGTGTCGATCTACCTCACGGGCTACCTCGGCAAGGGCTTTGAGATGGCCGAGCCGCTGAGCTTCGAGATAGGCGTGCGGCCCGACCGTGTGCCGACCGTGCAGGTGCTGGTGAAGGAGAAAGATGCGAAGATGACCGCCGTCATGACCGGGAGGTTGATTGTGCCGTGGCTGGCGCGCGATGATTACGGCGTGCAGGAAGTGAGCGTGAAGTTCGAGGTTGAGCCGATAAGCGAGCTGCTCAACCGCCCGAAGCGCGAAGGCAAGTTCAGCCAGCGCATCGAGCCGCCCCGCGATCGCGCACAGGGGCAGTTCCAGTCGCTCTTCAATGGAATCGAGCCGCCGCTGGAGCCGGGCGACCAGGTGAGGCTGAAGGTGAGCGCCACCGACACCAACACCGAAACCGGCCCGGGCGTGGGCTTCTCTGACGAGATCAGCGTGCTGGTGATCGGCGATCGCATCGGCAGCGAGTTTGGCATGCAGGAGTTCGGCTGGCGGCAGATGAGCGAACGCGAACTCGCCCTCGGTTTCTCGGAGCGGGTGAAGCGGACCACCGACCTCGGGCGCAGCCCGACAACGACAATCAGCACGGAAAAGCCGCAGGCGGCCGTGAAAGAGGCCGTTAGGGCCATCCCCAGCCAGAAGAAGATGCTGGGAGACGTCGAAGATGAAATGGGCTGGTACTTCGAGCTGCTGACGCAGAGCAGCGTCGACGGCAGCGGCACACCCCCGCCGGTGCAGCCCGCCGAGGAGCCAGGCAACCAGCCGTGAGCGTATCGCAGAAAGGTGGATTACCCATGCAACGGGCAGGATTCATACTCGTGTGCGTCATGGCGGCAGCATGCGCCCCGCCGGCACGGGCAGAGGAGTCGTGGGTGAAACAGGCCGGCACCATCAAGAGCCGCGTGGTGACCACGGGCGAAGTGCAGAAGCTCGAGGGCGAAGCGGAAAAAGACATGCGCAACAAGCTGAGCATGCGACGCATCAAGCCCAGAAGAGGCGCGTACGACTGGAACAGCGATCCCACGGCTATCCCGTTCGTGCTCTACCAGGTGAACAAGCGCACCAACCTGCCGGTTTACATCGACAACGATGGGCTCGACGTCGGCAGCAAGGAGCTGTTCGAGCACCTCGTCATCTATCTCACCTCGCACGGAGCCTGGGGCTTCGACGAGAAGGAAACCGACTACGTCTCCAAGTGGCTCAAGCGCGGCGGCACGCTGCTGCTCGACGACTGCCAAAACAAAGGCAGCCCATTCACGGACTGCGTGATGCCCGAGACGGGCAAACTGATCCCCAACGCCGAGCCGTTAGTGTTGCTGAACACGGATCCTCGCGTGCAAGACGTGTTCACGATGCTCTACAAGAACACCTGGCCCGGAGCGAACGTGCTGACCCGCCCCTGGCAATACTTCCTGCTCGACAACCGGCCGGCCGTCTTCTTCACCCCCAACGACGACGGCTGCGGCTGGGAAGTGTCGACCCCGCCCACCGCCTCCAACCCGATCGGCGAGGGTATCGGGCACGGCGGCGACAACAGGATACGCGAGCTTTTCTACCAGTGGTTCACGAGCTGGATGATGTTTGTCTATTCGCACTGACCTTGCGGCCACGCGGCAGCGATCACCTGCCGGTTGGGAAAAAGGCGAACCAAGATGATCCGAACGAGTATTTGGTACGCGGCGGATTCCAATCCGCACGGACTCATATCCGCCCGTCGGCCAGTCCAGGCGCTCGTGGCGCTTGCATGCCTGGCGCTCTCCGCCGCCGCGGCGGCGGAATATGAACTGCGACTAGTTACCTACGACAACCCCGACGTGCTGGTCGACGTGCCAGTGAAGGAGCAGAACAGCGCGTGGTGGGGTGAGGCTGCTGGCCACGCGGCGATTGTAATCTCGCACAACAACCTCTTCGAGGTAACACCGGCTGGGACCAAGCCGTACGTGCACCCATATGCCTGCTGGGGCTTCAACATTCTTCTCGACAACAAGCCGCTGTTCGAGATGCGCGAGGGAGAAGACTTCATCGCGCTGTTGCCGATCGCGCGGCCGAAGCTGGCGCCCGGCAAGCACGTGATCTGGCCGGGCTACCATGAGTTCACCATCGGCGCCGACGGTGGAGTTCAGACGGCCGATCCGGAACTGCTGGTGGGCACACGCACCGATAAGGGCGTCACCTACCAGGTGATCAGGATCAAGAGCTACCCCGTTCACCTTGCCACCACCAATGCCGATCTTCGAGCGCCCAAGCCCGCGAGCATAGTGGATGAAATCGCCCTGCCGGACCTGACGCTGCGCGACTGTGCGGACGATGAACAGGCGGCCGCCGCGCTCGCCCAGAAGCCCGAGGTGAAGCCCAGGGAGCTTCTGCCGTCCGTCCGCCGGTTCCGCAAGCTCACGGCGTGGCTGCCGGCGAACACGCAGGGCAAGGGCTACGTGATCTACCCGCTCAGACAGACCTTCCACCTCACCGCCAACGGGATCGTGCTTGGCGCTGGCGGCGGCTACAACGTGCCCACGTGGATCGTCGACCGATTCACGATCAGCATTCCCATCACGCGGTTCCCCGTGGAGGGCAAGCCGGGCAACGAGGTGATCTTCAAGGGCTACCAGAAAGTAACCGGCTTCGACGAGAAGAAGAATATACTGGTGCTGCACGCCGAGCTTCACAGCCGCGAAGAGCCCTACGAGGTGCAGGTGGGGGCGTTCGGGCCGTCGATGACGATTGGCGGCGACCTTTCGAAGCTCAGATACAAGAGGCTGAAGGTGGAGCCCAGCCCCGCCAACCCCCTCTTCCAGCGGGGCCTGGTGGTGGAGACGGACGAGCGCCACCTCACCATCGGCCGGCGTGGGCGCGTGCGCGTGCAGGCCGTCGATCCGTCGGAAGCCGACGCAGCCGGCCAGGCGGCACTCGATGCAGCCCAGGCGGTTGAAGACGCCCCCAAGAAACGAGCCGCGGCGCAGTCAGCACTCGACGCCAAGAAGAACGAGCTGGAAAAACTCAAGAAGGAAGGCAAGGAAATACAGAAGGCCGAGGAGGAACTGCAGAAGGCCCAGGCCGCCCTCGCCGAGGCCGAGGCTGGCGAGAAAGCTGCTGCACAGCGCAAGACGCTTGCTGACGAGACCGCGGCCGCCGTGGGCCCCAAGGATCTTCTGGCCGACGCCGCACCTTTTGTGAGGCTGCAGCCGTACGGCTCCAACCGGCGGATCGACGTCCAGGTGCAGGCCGATGAGAAGGACAGCCACAGCCTCACCTTCGCGGTGCCCGAGGTTGCGGACGGCGTGTACAAGCTGCAGGCGGGCGTGTGCGGCAGGGCCGACGGCACGCAGCCGGTCCAGCGCGAATTCTGCGTCGATCAGTGGGTCACGGTAACCGCGGGCCTGGCCAACGGCGTTGGCATCATCACGCAGCGCGGCCGCACCGCGTTCTACCGCGGCGAGAGCTTCTGGCTGTGCATTGCGGTAGTGGCCGCCGCACGGCCCGTTCCTGCCGGCAGCCCAGTCGCTATCGAGCTCACCGATGACGCCGGCGCGCGCATAACGCTCTACAACCAGCCGACCGACCGCGAAATCCGCGAGCGCGACACGGTGATCGTGACGCTGGGGCCGGAGACGTCGGCGGGGCTTGCCCCGGGCCGCTACACGGTGCAGGCCAGCGTGGCAGGGCGGGCATCGCCGCCCAAGAGCATCTACATTGTTGATCCCGCGCCCGCCACCCATTTCACCAACTGCATTCTGGCGGGCAAATACGACGGCTACAGCAAGCTCTACGGCTCCGCTATCAGCGTCGGGGGGCAGTTTACCGACGATTTTGCCCGCGGCCTCGCGGAAAGCGGCTGCAACGCGTTCAAGGGAATGACCTACGGGATGGACCGCGCCAACTTCACCGGCGGAGGCTTGCTTCGCGACCTCGTGCGAGAGCGGCCCGAGCTGGGGCCATGGGAGGCTTACGAGCCGCCCAGCGGCCGCGACCAGTTCATGGATGCCCTGGTGCGCTACAACGTGCGGTTCTACGAGAGCCTCTTCACGCAGCGCGACAGCATAATGCCGCGCGGCGACAAAATGCTGGATGCCTGCGAGCGCTACGTCAGCCTCGAAACGGAGTCGATGCGCCACAGCCCCGCATTCCGCGGCGTTTGCCTCT
>Ga0172366_10003590_pt1 | contig 12211 bp, 10 predicted proteins | sample LakKivSesite69cm_FD_114533 | JGI IMG/M metagenome (GOLD analysis project Ga0172366, IMG submission 114533) | Sediment microbial communities from Lake Kivu, Rwanda - Sediment site 69cm | ecosystem: Environmental > Aquatic > Freshwater > Lake > Sediment | place: Rwanda: Western Province, Lake... | reverse complement strand
GGGCGGGTTGGCTGCGGTTTGCGGCGCGGGGTGTCGGTATTTTGCGCGGTAGCGGGAGCTCCCATCTTTGTCCTCGACGATGAGAAGGTATGGAGCGTTCAGGGGTGAGAACACACGTCGGCACGAGGTCCTTCAGATCGGGTCGCGAATCTTGCACGCTTCCTGTTCGCGGTACATGCGCTGGCGGTTGGCCAGTTCGGCGAAGTTCACCCTGTGGGCGTCGAACTCCGGCCCTTCCACGCAGGCAAAGCGCATCTCGTTGTCCACCGATACTCGGCAGCCGCCGCACATGCCTGTGCCGTCAACCATGATGGGGTTGAGGCTGACGATGGTCTTGATGCCGTACGGGCGCGTCACCTCGGCTGCGGCGCGCATCATCGGCAGAGGCCCGATTGCCACGACGATGTCAGGGCGCAGCCCAGCCTCCAGCTTCTCTCTGAGCGCGTCGGTGACAAACCCGTGCTGGCCGAAGCTGCCGTCGTCGGTGGTGATGAGCACCTCGGCGGAAACCTTTTGCATCTCCTCCTGAAGGATCAGCAGGTCTTTCGTGCGTGCGCCCATGATCGTGATGACGCGGTTTGCGAGACCGGCGAGGCCCTTCACGATGGGATAGAGCGGGGCGACGCCGATCCCCCCGCCGACGCATACGGCGGTGCCGAAATACGCAAGCTCCGTCGGATGCCCCAACGGGCCCACGACATCGCGTATCTCGTCGCCCAGGCGAAGGGTGGAAAGCAGGCGCGTTCCTTCTCCGAGCACCTGGAAGATGAGCGTGATCGTCCCGGCGACCGGGTCGCTCTCCACGATGGTGAGGGGAATTCGTTCGGAGCGTTCGTTCACGCGGACGACGGTGAACTGCCCCGGCTTGCGTCGCTGCGCAACAAGGGGCGCATCCACCTCTAATCGGTATACATCCGGTGCCAGCTTCTTCTTGGCCAGGATCGTGGGCATGGAACGTGCCTCATAGTGAAAAGAGAGGAGAAGCGAACGCTCGGAGCACCCTGAGCAATCTCTCCCCGTGAGTGCCTACTGGTTCGCATCACACACCATCTGTAGTAGGGGGGCGTAAGGCCTTACGCCCCCTATGTCGGGGAAATATTCGCAAAACAGAGCCTCGCGGAGACAAGGCTTCCACGTGAGCACAGCCGAACCGACCGGAGAGCGCACCCATGGTGCGATCCTTCTTGGAGATTCCGTCGTGCGCACACACTGCCTGTACGACGCGATGCAGATGTCTGCATGTACCACGTGCACATCGTACAAGAGAATAGTAAATATACCCTGCCTGTCGGGCTACGTCCACCTTCTTTCCGGGCTGATTTCGGCCCTTGGCCGGAGAGAAATGTCGCGCACGCACCTTGGGACACGGGGAGGAGCGAAAAATAGTCTTTCGTTTCATGAGAGAAAGGTCTTGTTTTTTCCGGGGAGGGAGTGTATACTCTATTTAGGGTGACACCCATTGATATATAACAATGGGTGTCATAGGTGGGAAAGTCCCCTTCTCTCACTCGTCCATGATGACGTTCGCAGAAGGACCAAACTGATGTGGCGACGGATCGTAGATCAGACGCGGACCGCAGGAGGCACAGCCGCAGTTTCCGGTGCGCTCAATGTCCTGCTCAAAGTCATCGTCTGCATTGCAGGCGGTACGCTCGGGTGGATGCTGGCGCAGGTGAAGTGACCCGCCAGCTCAATGAAAGTCTCATGTAAGCTGATGTTTTCACTCAGAGCCAACAATATTCGTCTGCGCGAGCCGCAGTCAGCCAAGCTTTACCCTCTGGACGAGGCGCTTGAGGTGATCGGGATCACCGCGCCGACGTTCTATCGCTGGCTCAAAGCGGGGAAGATTGACGAGTGCCGCGTGCGCGGCTGCCGGGGAAAGACAATGCTTCGCGCCGAAGCGATCGTGCAGTTGCGTGGCCTGGCAACGCGGGTAGAATACGTCCATTGATGGCCTTCATGGGCGAGTTCGCGGAGCACGTACCTTGGCGGAGAGCATCGCGGCAGGCTGTTCCCTTTGCGGGGTTCGCGTTTTTCTCGTACACAACCACGATTCTTCTGACGGCAGACAGAATGTCTTGGGCAGACAAGAATGTCTGCCCCCACCGTTTCACCCTTTGGTGGGGTGGGCATTCCTGCCTGCCAGACCCTCACTGCGACAGTGGTCGTGACTAGGGCGATGGTGTCGTGTAGCGCCAAAGGCTATATTCGGGAAACGACCTCTGGCCGCGTAGCGAACGCGGAGCCTTCACCCCGCAAAGGCATTCCCGATGAACGTCATCCTGATCATCAGCGACACCCTCCGGCGCGACCACCTGGGATGCTACGGCAGTGCGGTCGCCACACCTCACCTTGATCTCTTCGCCAGGGATGCCGTCGTCTTCGACCGTGCCTACCCGGCGTCCTTCCCAACCGGCCCGCACCGGCAGGACCTCCACACTGGACGCTTCACCTTCCCTTACCAGCGCTGGACTGGCCTTGCGCGGGAGGAGGTGCGCCTCGGCCCCACCCTTGCATCGGCGCGCATCAACACGCTCATGGTCGCCGATACCCCGGCGATAAAGTACGGCAACTACACGGACGGATTCCGCCGGAGCCGGACTTGGGGGCACTGGGACGAGCCGCTTCCGCCGAAAAGGCCCTGGCTTGAGCTTCGTCTGCCCGCCGCGCCGGAAAAGCTCCGCCGCCCCGACAACGTGCTCAAGTACATGGCCTACGACGCGGCGCGTCAGAGCGAAGCGGCCTACTTCTGCGCACGGACCATGATCGCCGCCGCCCAATGGCTGGAAGAGGAGGCGTTGCGCGGCCCCTTTTTCCTCTACGTGGACACCTTCGACCCGCACGAACCCTGGTTTCCGCCGCCGTGGTACCTCGACCGCTACGACCCCGGCTACGAGGGCGAGATGGTGCTGGAACCCGCGTACGAGCCTGCGGGGTATTGCACGGAGCGCGAAGTCCTCCACATGCGCGCCCGCTACGCCGCGATGGTGACCATGGTGGACGCCTGGATCGGCCACCTGCTCTGGGCCATTGACCGGCTCAACCTGCGAGATTCTACCGCCGTCATCATCTCCACCGATCACGGGTTCTACCTGGCGGATCACGGCCTCATCGGAAAGGTCTGGCTCGACCGGGAGGACAGGATCATCGGACGGTATCCGCTCTACCGCGACATCATCCGCATTCCCCTGCTCGTCCGTGCGCCCGGCATCGCTCCGGGCCGTCGTCAGGCGTTCGTCCAGACGCCGGACCTCATGCCGACGATCCTTGACTTCGCCGGGGTGCCGATCCCCGACCGCGTGCAGGGAAAGTCGCTGCTGCCGATCCTTCGCGGGGAGACTGACCACCTGCGCGATTGGGCGATCTCTTCCCTCACCTGTGTGCAGGATGAGGCGTGCCGGTCGCCGAGCACGCTCATCACCGACGAGTGGTCGTACCTCTACGGTGGCGACGAAGCGCCGCACGGACTGTTTCATCTGCCGACTGACCCGAACGAAGAGCACGACCGGTTCGCCGCCGAAGAGGCGCTCGCACGCGAATTGCACAAGCAGTATCTGGGGGTGCTCAGAGAGATCGGCTGCCCGCCGGAGCGGATCGAGGGACGGCGTTCGTGGGATCATCGCTCGGAAGCGCGCCGCGTGGAGGTGAAGTACATATAATTGGCATGGACGGGAGGGCGAACCTCCGCCGGAGGAGGCTTCAGAGGGCGAGGCCGCCGATGATGAACTTCTGAATGTATTCGCGGATGCGAGTGAGAGCAGGCGACGAGAGATGGACGATGATGTCCGGGTTATCGGCGGCAAGCTCTTCAAATACCACGTATTCGCCCAGATAGCCCGCTTTGGCGATCTCCCAGATGCGCTCCAGTTGCGGGTCGGTCGCCACGTTCGTATCACGGGAGGCATTCGCCCAGATTGCAGCCAGACCGGCGGCGGCTTCCATTTCTTCGTCGAAGGTCGGGCGATAGCGCGGGGCGTTGGGGTAGCGCAAGGCGAAGCGCCCTTCGTAGCGCCAGACTGTGCGGATGAACCCATAGCCGAGCCATGCCGTCCGGGCCGCTTCGTTCAGGCTCGAATCCACCGTGATCCGCACCGATCCGTCCGACGATTCGCGCACTTCGATCCGCTTGTTGACCCGGCACCGAGCGACGCTGAACCCCAGTGAATGACCGATCTTGACGAGCGTATCCCAGGATTCCTCATCCTGATAATCATACATCACTGCCCAGAGCGCCGCATCGCGTGCGGCATCCATCAGCCCCACCTCCGCGTAGCATTGCGCGAGTGACCTCCACGCCAGATAGTCGGTTGAATCTGCCGCCAGCGCACGGGAATACCACGTGATCGCATTCCGGAGGTCCTCTTCCTCATAGTAGGCATCGGCAATCGCCACGTACCCGCGCCCGAAGCGCGGTTCTCGCGCAAGCACCTGGACATAAGCCTCACGGGCGCGGTCGAAGTCGCCGGTGTTGTACGCGTCGTTGCCTGCGGCGAAGAGGTGTCGAGCGGCAGGGCCTTCAGGCTGGCGCGGGATGTTCGTGCGCCCCAGCCATTCGGGAGGAGTGTAGATGCCATAGCCGACGGGAGTATCCGGGTTCAGGGCCGAGGCGATGGTGAGTTGGTCCGCCGCCTCCTGACGCAACTGATCGGCGGAGGCTGCCGTTTGCTCCCGCGTGGCCGCCAGCCCCAGGAGTGCGCGCGCCAGCCCCACGCGACAGTCGGAGCACTGCGGGACCATCTCGACGAGCGCGGAATACAGCATCGCCGCACGGGCGAAGTTGCCCATGTACATTTCCGTCGAGGCTTCATCCCAGGCATCGGAAGCTCCCGCCTCAAGATCGTGCGCATGATACAGTGTCTGGCCGGTGTAGCGTGCCATCAGACTATCCGCACGCAACCGCCCGGAGATGATCCGGTACTGGCGCGGCGAAGCTTCGAGAATGCGCAATGCAAGGGCGGGGTCGAGGTGATCTACGGCGACGCTTTGGGCGAGATGCCTCTCAGTCCGCGGCCGGGCGGGGCCACACCCGGAAACACCGCACAGCCCAACGCCCACGAGGGCAGCGACAAGGGCAACGTTTAACCGAGAATACACGACCGCACCCATCCTCTCCGCACGCTTCATGCTCCGGCACTTCTTCTCCGGCGAAGCGCTCGAATGGAAATGTACGTCATCTATGAAGAACCTCACTACCACCAGGGAGAGTTCGGCGCACGGGATGTCGGTCAGATGGGGAAGCCGGAGGCATAAGGCGATGAGCGGAGCATTGATCACCGGAGGAGTTCGCTGACCGGGCAGATGCGATACCCTTCTTCCTCCAGACGGGGGAGTGCCTGCGCCATGGCAGCATACGTTTCCGAGCGGTCGTGGCCGATGGCGATGGCGTTCCCTTCGCGGGCGGCGAGCGCTGCGGCGTTGCGAATTTCCTGAATGATCTTCGGCGTGGTGTGGTCATTATCGAGAAACACGTGCCGCCTGCCGCTCAGCACCCCCGTCTCCTGAGCGGTGCTTTCCGCGATGGTGTTTGAGGACGTGCGAGAATCAATGAAGAACAATCCGCGCTCGCGGAGAACGCCGAGCACGACGCGCATCACCCTGGCGTCTTCCGTCGCCTTTGAACCCATGTGGTTGTTGACGCCGATCACGCCGGGGACGGAATCAATGTGCCGCATGGTGAGGTCCCGGATGACCTCGTCGCTCATGCTCGTCATGATGGTGTTCGGTTCGAGGCCCGTCGCCACGCCACTCGGTTCCATCGGCAGGTGTACGATGACATCCTTCCCCGCCTCGATGGCCTTCTGAGCAACCTCTGCTCCTGTGCGCTGCCCCGGAAGCACGGCAAGCGTCAGGGCCTGCGGGAGGCGCACAAACTCCATGGTGCTCGCCGCCGAGCGATACCCGACATCGTCAATGATGAACGCGAGGTTGCCCTTGAACTTCAGACGCCTCTCACGGCGCAGAAGCACCTCGTCGGTGACGACGTTCCCGGCCCCCACGTAGAGCGTCACGAGGGCAAGGTCCAGAGAATCCTGCGCGGCAAGGTACACGCGCCCTTCCAGCTTCCGTGCGAGGAGGGTGACTTCGGCGTTCACGCGCAGCACGGGGAAGTTTGTGGGCACGTGGACCGTCCACCGGTCCGGCGTGCCCGCCTGGCCGACGGAGCGCCCTATCAGCCCCGGCCTGAACCCAATCCGGCGCAGCGCGGGGGAAAGGCGTTCGGCGAACTTGCCGTGAAACTCTCTGGCATCGCCCTCGTCAGGGCGCCCGCTCACCACAGGACGCGGCGGGATCAGTGCGCCCTCCCGGAGGCCGCCTGTCCGGACCGCGCTCGGCTCGGCAGGCGTCCCCGGTGCTTTGGCCGGATGCGTGCGACGGGAGGACCCCCGTATGGCCACGACGAGGGTCGTTATGACCACGAGCACGAGCGCAAGGCCGAGCAGGAGGTGCGGTTGCACCCAATCGGGCTTGCCGCGGGTCCGGCGCTGCTCCGGGGCGGAGTTCTCGTCCGAGCCGGGAGAGTACGTGCGTCTGCGGGATGAGGTAGAATCGGCCATCGCGTGCAGGGAATAGTGTCGAGCGGACCCGTGTGTAAGCGCAACGAACTACTGAGATACGTTTACAATAGTAAGTCGCTGCGCCGGTATTGCCAATTCTCGGAAAACGCCCGCGCAGGCCGAAAACGTTCCGTGCGGCGGCGCATCACGCGCAGGGAAGAGAGGGCGCGAGGAGAGGAGGGCACACGAGGGCAAATGCGCGGCCAGCGCGGGTTCTGCGCATCCGCCCGCGAGGTGAAAGCGATTTACGGCATAGATGGGTCGTCGGAAGCGCATGGTCCTTGCCCAGATAGGAACGCTGGTCTATGTTTATATTTTCTTGCGATGTTCGCCCCTTTTCCTGGAGGGACACGGTGCACTCTGAGATCACGTCGGAAAAGTCAGTGCCGTTCTTATGGTTGGCGTGGACCATCCCGCCGACGGCTACCGGGATGTCCGTCGTGACGCGCAACCTGTTGCGCTGGTTTCGCCCGGACGAGTGCGTCATGATCGGGCAGGTGATCTACGCAGGGCGCAGCACCATGGAAGGGATCGAGCACCATCCCCGAATCGAGATCCCCTCCCACGCGATCCACTGGCGACTGAAGCCTTACCTGGAGCCGTTCTATCTGATCCCGATGCTCGTGAATGCTGGGTGTAAGGCGGTGAAACAGCATCGTCTGCGTGCAGTGGTGGCATTATACCCGAACGCGAGCTTCTTGTGTGCGGGATACCTTATTGCCCGCCTCATGCACATCCCCTTCTTCCCCTACTTTCACAACCTCTACGTCGAGACCCGCACGAATAGGGTCGCGCAGTGGTTTGCGCGCAGGCTCCAGCGTTTCCTTTTCTCCCGCGCCGCACGCATTTTCAGCATGAGCGAGGGCATGACGGACTTCTTCACGGCGCGGTATGGAGTGCGGTCGCTTCCCCTGCTCCACGCGATCAATTGCCCTATCCCTGTCCCTTCCAGTCTGCCGAAGCCGGAGAAGCCGTTCAGAATCGCCTTTTCCGGCAACATCAACTTCACCATGATCGAGCCGCTCCAGAAGGTGATCTTGGCGATTGGGGAGGACCCGGAGTATGAAATCGTCCTGCACACGCCGGTGAAACCGGATGAGGTGCGCAAACGTGTGGGCGCATGGGCGCGCAACATCACGCTGAAGGACGCACCTACTCAGGAGGAACTCGTCGCTTCCCTGAGAGGGTGCGATCTCTTTGTCTTGGCACTGGCGGACATGAGAGGCAGGGAACTCGAAGACGATTTCAGGACGCAATTCCCGACGCGGACGCTGGAGATGCTCGTCGCCCAACGACCGATCCTCCTGCTCTGCCCTAAGGAGTACTTCCTCGCCAGGTTCTTCGTGAAATGGGGATGCGGCGAAGTGCTGGAGAGCACCGATCCGCACGAGATCAGAGAGGCGATTGAGCGCCTGTGCACCGACGAAGAGCAGCGTCGCCGCTACGTGGAGAAGGCGCTCGCCGTGGCAACCCTCTACCGGGGCGAGCGCGTCTCCGGGGTGCTCCGAGACGAGTTGTATGCGGCAGTCAACCGCAAGGTATGACAGAAGCTTATGGTTGTGTGCTCAGCAATTATGATCTATCTTGGAACTGATCCCGGTGCCCTATTCGGCTCAGACCCCTCATATCTCGCGCATACGCCCAGGATGTGCGGACGGATGCAGACCATCTGCGCCCGATAGCGCACTTCGATGCATATTTGAAGGGGTTGCCCTGCCTATTGGTGGGAGTGAGCGCCCCCAATTCCGAATCGGCTCATACAGAGAGAGCATTTCCAGGAGAATTCCATGGCGAAACGTGCAGTTGTCACCGGCGCGGGCGGCTTCATCGGCCATCATCTGGCGAAGTACCTGGTCAACAAGGGATACTGGGTGCGCGGAGTTGACATAAAGGAACCGGAATACGAGCCGACGGCAGCACAAGAATTCGAGCTTCTGGACCTTCGCCGCTACGACAATTGCCTGCTCGCCACGCGCAACATCGAAGAGGTCTACCACCTTGCTGCCGACATGGGCGGGATCGGGTACATCACGGCGTTCCACGCGGAAATTGCGAAGAACAACACGATGATCAACGTGCACATGCTGGAGGCCGCGCGGCTGAACGGGATCACACGCTTCATCTACTCCTCTTCCGCATGTGTGTACCCGCAGTATCTCCAGAAGAACGCGGATGTCACTCCGTTGAAAGAGGAGGACGCCTGGCCTGCCGACCCGGAAGAGGGGTACGGCCTCGAAAAGCTCTACATGGAGAAGCTCTGCCAGTACTTCCGCGAGGATTACGGGCTGGAGACGCGGGTGGTTCGCTTTCACAACGTCTATGGCTCTCTCGGCACGTACGAAGGCGGCAAGGAGAAGGCTCCGGCGGCGATTTCCCGAAAGATCGCGCTCTCCAGGCCGGTGGACGAGATCGAGGTATGGGGCGACGGCAAGCAGACCCGCTCGTTCATGTACATTGACGATTGCGTGGAAGGCATCTACCGCATCATGCACTCCGAGCATCCTCAGCCGCTCAACCTGGGCACGGACGAGCTTGTCACGATCAACCAGCTCGTGGACATGATCGCGGAGATCGCCGGAAAGAAGATCACCAAGCGCCACGACCTCACCAAGCCGCAGGGCGTGCGTGGCCGCAACAGCGACAATACCAGCCTGCGGAGCGTGCTCGGTTGGGAGCCGAAGACCCCCCTGAAGGAAGGGCTGAAGCCGACCTATCGCTGGATCGAATCGGAGCTAAGGAAGGCGGGACGAGTGCCCTGACCTGCTCCCTACCGCAGCCACTCGTCGAGGTGCGCGGCGACGAACTCGTCGTCGGTGAGGTGGGGGTGCTCGCGGTAGACGCGGTCAATCTCCTCCGATTGCCCCGGAGAGAGGGTCTCGTGAGGGTCGAGGCACCAGATTCCCCTCATGAGTCCTTGCCGACGCAGCACCTCGTGCACACCGGCGATGACGCCCGCGTAGCCGTTCGCCGCGTCGAACACGGCGGCGTTAGCGTCGGTGACTTCTGCCGCAAGCGTGAGCATCTCCGGCGGGATCGCCGCGCCCGCAGCGTGGAGCGCGTGAATCTTCTCCAGCAACTCCACCGCTCGGCGCGTCCAGACCGCCCAGTGCCCCAATAGCCCGCCCCGAAAGCGCGTCGTCACGGGCGACCCATCCGCCCCGGCGACCCTGTACGTGGTGAGCAGGTCAACCACGATGCTGTCGTCGTTGCCGGTGTAGAGCGCGATCTCGTCAGCACGTCCGGACGCGACGACTCCGCGCACCACGTCGAGCGTCTGGTAGCGATTGAACGGAGCGACCTTGATTGCCACCACGCTTTCGATCTCCGCAAACCGCGCCCAGAAGCGGTAGCCGAGGTGTCTGCCGCCGACCGCAGGCTGGAGGTAGAAGCCCATGAGCGGGATGATCTCCGCGACGGCATGGCAATGCTCGATGAGCGCGTCGTCGTCGGCGTCGTTCAACGCCGCGAGGCTCAGAAGCCCGATCTGGTAGCCGAGGTCACGTGCAAGCCGCGCTTCCGCGACAGCCTGCACCGTGCGCCCGACCAGGCCAGCGACGCGGATGACCGGCTCCCGCCGATTCCGGTCGGCGTCGCTCATCTCCTCCGCCGCAAGCTCCCACACCGGGCGGAGAAGACCGATTCCTGGCTTCCTGATGGCGAATTGCGTCGTATGCACGCCGACGGCCAGTCCGCCCGCACCGGCAGCAAGGTAGTAGCGGCTGAGGGCGCGCTGATGGTGTTCGTCAAGCCGACGCTCCGCCGTGAGCGCGAGAGGATGCGCCGGGATCACTGCTCCGCGTCGAAGGGCGCGGGAGGCGTCTGCTGAGAGGTGCGGATACGTCAAAACTTCCCATCCCGTGTCTGAAAGTGCGTCGGTTTATTGAGGGTCGGTCCGCCGATTTTGACCCAGTGCGCCGTCCAGGCGACGATCTGCTGAATGCTCACACGCGGGTAGCCGAATCGGGCGTGACAGGAACCCGCGTTCGAGAGGAGCGCGGTCGGGGCTTCTTCCCCGGTGAATACTGGCTCAACGCCGAAGATGCTGCCGAACTGGCGCGCAAGCTGCCTGACGGAAAGCGTTTCCGGCCCGGTGAGGTTGAGCACGCAGGGCGGCGCGTCGGCGATCTCCCGCGCCCGGATGATGACCGAATTGGCGTCTCCCTGCCAGATGCAGTTGAAGTTCCCCATCGTCAGGTCAACCGGCTCGCGATGGTAGACCTGCTGCGCGATGTCCATGACGACGCCGTAGCGCAACTCGGCGGCGTAGTTGAGGCGAAGGAGAGCAAGCGGGCTGCCGGTCTTCTCGGCCCAGTAGGCGAAGATGCGCTCGCGGCCAAGGCAGGACTGGGCATACTCGCCTACCGGGCCGACAGGATCGCTCTCGCGGCAGCCGCCGTGCTGCACCGGCGTGAGCGGGTAAACGTTGCCGGTGGAAAGCGCGACGATGCGCGAACCGGCGAAGTGCTGCGCGACCATGCCGGGCAGGTAGGTATTCATCGCCCACGTGAGCGACTCCTGATTCGCAGAGCCGAACTTCATCCCGACGAGGTAGATGACCGTCGGCACGCGGGGTAGTCTGGCCAGTTGCTTTGGGTCCAAAAGGTCGCAGGGGACCGTCTTCACCCCGGATTCTTCCAGCTGCGTCCGCAGCCGCGAGGTGGAGAATCGGGAAACCCCGATCACCTGCGCGTCTATCCCCGCCTCACGCATCGCCCGGCAGAGAAGGACGGCCAACGTCGGCCCCATCTTCCCGCCGACGCCGAGGATCATCACGTCGCCCTTGATCCCGGCGACGCTTGCCACGAGTTCCGGCGATGGCCGCGTGAGCACCTCGTCGAGGGCCTGTTCGTCCTCAATCAACGGGGGAAAATCGTTCACTGTGCCTCCGTCCCCTGGATTAGCAGTTTGCTTTCAAAGTCCTCCAGCGCCTTCGTCCACAAGGCCGCCGCTTCGGCTCGCACTCGGCGCACTTGCTCTTTGCGCTTGGCAATCTCGCTCACGATTCGTTGTTGCGCTTCCGCGGGTGGCAGGAGAATAGGGATTTGCCTAATAGTTTCGTAATCCAATGCGATTCGCGTTGTTCCAGTTACCCCTCTGTTTGAGAGCGCAGTGCCGACCGGCGAGTTGAGGAAACAAACCAAAAATTCAGGGAGTATCCGTTTATCTGCTAGGCGAATCCTGACTATATGCTGATTTATGTTCGCTGGAAGATGATAACCCTCAACCACCGCAGCCGTTCCTATTCGTCCCGTGATTGTCATCAAAACATCACCAGGTTCGAGCTTGGAGCGCCCCAGAAGACCATTATGGACATCCTCGGTGATGTATTTGATGTCTGCGAGGTCTATCCCGGACAGGGTAATGTTTTGTATCCGAAGGAATCTAATCCCTTCGTTTGCATACTGTGTTTTCACTGCCCGTAATGGGGTCGCGCCACCTGTGATGCTGGCCGCTAACTGGCCAAGGGGAACCTTGGGGAGCGAACATGCAGAGAGTGCTTCGGCTACACGCCGAAATTTTGGGAGGTAGTATGCCGCGTCGCATCGTTGTTTGGAAATCTCCCGCATTTTGACGGCGTAGCAATAACGCCCATCGGGTGCGGGGACCTCCAGGTCCAACTCACCCAGCACAAGATCGTCAATGCCGTTCAGGAGCGC
>Ga0172366_10003589_pt1 | contig 12213 bp, 12 predicted proteins | sample LakKivSesite69cm_FD_114533 | JGI IMG/M metagenome (GOLD analysis project Ga0172366, IMG submission 114533) | Sediment microbial communities from Lake Kivu, Rwanda - Sediment site 69cm | ecosystem: Environmental > Aquatic > Freshwater > Lake > Sediment | place: Rwanda: Western Province, Lake... | reverse complement strand
GGATTCTTTCAAGCTCTGACAATGTGAGCGCGAGGGGCTTCTCGCAAAACACATGCTTGCCTGCCCGGAGGGCGTCACACACAAATCGGGCATGAGAATCGTGGCGGGTAGCCACAACAACCGCATTGATATCAGGATTCGCGATCATGGCGTCGACGTCGGTCGTTACCTGCCTAAATCCATGGCGCCGGCCGTAGTGAACACCGGTCACGCCCCCGCTGTTGGCAATGGTGTGCAGGTTTGCCCCAGCTTTCTTGAAGGCAGGAATCAGTACCCGGCCCGCGTAATTTCCCGCCCCGATGACGCCAACATTAACTACAGACGTGGGCGTTCCCTTAAGCGGGGAAGTCGAAAGCGTAATGGTCCGATCATCAGTTCGGGTGCTCTTACTGTACTCTAATAGTATCCCGAGATAATGTTCTTTGCCGGTTGTCAGCAATTCGTAAGCCTTCGGAGCATCATCCAATGTAAACCGGTGGGTAATCAGCGGCTCTACGTCCAGTCGGCCTAATGCCATCATGTCAAGTACAGCCTCAAAATTCCGCTGGGCGGTCCAGCGCACAAAACCAATGGGGTAGTCATGCCCCCGTTGTTCGTACTCAGGGTCATAACGCCCGGGACCGTAGGAACAGGACACATGGAAAGAGAGCTCCTTCTTATAGAAATCTTCTCGATTAAGTTCAAGCTTTGTCACACCTACCAGTACGATGCGTCCCCGCTTGCGGCACATCTGCGCAGCGTGGTGAATTGGCCTGCTATCCTTCGCTGCCAGTGTCAATAACACGGCGTCTGCGCCGCGGCCACGAGAAAACGCCATGGCGGCTGCCACCGGGTCTTCGCCTCGATCCAGTGCAACCGTTTCGGCGCCGAAGCGCCGCGCCATCTCAGCCTTAACCGGGTCGGGGTCGATGCCTAGCACCTGGCAGCCATTGGCGCGCAGGAGCTGAACGGTCATCTGCCCGATGAGCCCAAGCCCCATGACCACAAAATATTCACCCAGCGTGGGCCGGGCCAGCCGAATGCCTTGAAGGGCAATTGCACCGATCACGGTAAATGCGGCGGCATCATCAGAGACCCCATCAGGAATTCGGGCACAGAGATTTTGCGGAACCACCACCACTTCCGCATGGGGACCGTTAGAGACGACCCGGTCACCGACAGCGAAATCTCTAACACCGGCCCCAACCTCGGAGACGACGCCCACATGACAGTAACCAAGCGGCAGGGGCTCGTCGAGCTTGCTGCGGACGGCATCCAACGTGGCCAAAAGGCCATCGGTGCGTATCTTGTCCAGCACCTGGCGCACCTTCTCCGGCTGCTGGCGCGCTTTTTCTATCCAACCGGCCCGCCCGAACTCCACGAGCATGCGTTCCGTGCCGCTGGAAATAAGAGACCGCGTAGCGCGCACAAGCAGATGGCCGGGCTTCACCTGCGGTCGCGGTACCTCGACTACCTCGACCGCGCCTGTTTTCAAAGATTGAATTATCTGTTTCATTGATTTTTCCTTATCCTCGCTTTGTCCGCACCTCATCTTCAAGGCGCAGCATCAGCTCCGTAGAACGAAGCGTGTTGAACTCATCACCATGCCCGCCCTCGGCAATACGACAACAGATGGACTCATACATCCGACGGTAGGCTGGCATGGGATTCACGCGTTTGCGGCGCAACACGCGAACACTGCTCTCAGCCTCATAAAATGTACCATCGATCATGCGCACCGTAACATCACCGGCCCTTAGCTCGATCAGGTCCCGCACTCCCAACCGGGCACTACCAGTGTCCGTCAGGCTTAGCGAAAGTATGGCGCTGTTTTCGAGGCGTGCAAACACCACCAAATCGCCACCGCGCCCCAGCCACAGGCCCGCTTCCACGACCGGACAGTAGCCGTTTATAAAAAGAAAATAGTCCAGCCAGTGACATCCGTTGGAGACAAGCCGGCTGCCGGAATTTGGCCAGTTGTACCAGTGACGACGCGGTAGAGGGATCTCATAGACGATGCAGTGCATGTCAACCGGATCACCGGCGTTGACCTCAAGGTCATGGAGGGCCCACTCGTTGAGTTTCGAATACCGTTTATGAAAACACGCGAACAGTCGCCGGCTGCCGGCAGACCCCAGAGCCCTGCGGAGAGATTCGTACTGCCGCCACGTGGTTGCCAAAGGCTTCTCTACCACCGCGTAGGCACCTTGGTGAAGCGCGTGAACCGCGAGCTCCGCGTGCGTATGATGATAGCCCGCGATAAACCATGCATCGTACCTCTCATCCTCCCGCGGCACCGGAGAGGTATCAAGAGCCACCCCCCAGCGGTAGGCGGTACGGAGCTGGTCCGGGTCCAGTTCATGCACGCACCGCAGGTCGAGGTACTGCCGAATGTGCGGGATGATCTGGGTCTTCGCATAGTGCCCGAGCCCGAAGAGGACAGCCAACGGTCTCCCGGCGCGTCGCGGGTGCGTCGCCTCGATGCGCTCGGTCACCTCTACCGCCGCCACATCGAACGACGCATTTCGTTCTCCGAATGTGGGAAATAACCCTATTAGATGTGTCAAGCCCTGAAGAATTCTTTCTCGGTCAACGTCCACACCGGAGAACACCGACCAGCCGACGTAATCCACCAACTCCTGTGGTAGGTCGTTGCCCGGCGCCTCGGTGCGTCGCATGGATAAGAAGTCCGCAACTCGGAACACGAATCGCTCGTCCACACAGACTGTCGGGCGACGCTCTTCGGGGTGATTCGGCGCGAAGAAGAGCACCCGTTCGCCGAATTGCCACGGGCTATTCTCGGGGAATTCCAGTATCATTCCCGTACCCACAGCCGCCACCTTGCGGTTTCGGGCTGTCTCACAGAGGCGCGAGTGGATTTTGCGAAGCACCGCGATCAGCCCAATCCGCTTGAGGTAATGCCACACAAGGCGAAGGCTGCGCGGAGGATCTATGAACTGATCGTCCACCCGACACAGCGGCTGCCAATGGTCTACCGCGATTCGCAGACCGTGTACCGGCTCACGCCAGTCGGCCAGTGTTCGACAACAGCGTCTGCGCCTCCAAATCATGTACTACCTCCCCCTAAAATTTCAGAACCCGCTTCGCGAAATAGCTGTAACGAACGTTCCTTCAAATCGGACCGCTCAATGAACTTCTTTGCCATAGCTAAAGCTGCGAAACGAATCCGCTGTCTTTCTTCCTCAGAGAGTTTTGCCATCTGTTCTATTGCTACCACAAAAACCAAAGGAGCTTCAAGTGACCACACGGTGCAAGCGCCCGTTCCATCGTCAGTCCAGGGCGTCTGGTCACTAATAAGCACCGGCGTTCCAACCGAAAGCGACTCCAGGATGACATGTCCAAAATTCTCTCCTCGTGTGGGAAAGAAGAAAAGATCATGTTCTAAAAAGACTTCCGGAACATCCTCGGGTGGTACCTCTCCTCGGTATTCTGCTTTGATGTGGGGTGGAAGTACCTGCATGAGCCGTTCACATTCACGCCAATATGTCCCGTCCCACACCGGCCCGTAAATGTTGAATTCAACCGGCACTCGGACCTGTCCCAGCACCCGGAGCGCGTAGTCGAGGTTTTTCATCGGTGTGATTCGCGAAAGGAACACAACCCGCAATGGACCGTCCTCCGTTCGAATCCTTTGGTCCAGCCGTTGAGCGGAGACTAGTGACGGCAGATCCGGTGCCACCATGATGCGGTCAGCTACACGCCCAAGTGCACGCCGGATTTCCTCCGCTTCCTGATCGCTGGACGCCTGCCACGTAAGACCCGAATAGAGACCTAAGGCACGTGCCAACCATAGATAGGGCCGCTTCTTCCACGCCTTCAGTTTCAACGCCCCCGGCGAAAACTCCCCTCGAGGCGCAATCACACATGGTCGCCGGGGTATCAGACCAAGACGCCGCACCAGAAGTGGCAAGATGGTGAAATGCGGATTAAAAAAGCTGTTGAGATAAAGCACATCGTGCGGCGTCTGGCGAATAAGCTTGCCCACACCCCGCAACGTCAACGTCCTCGGCGATGCATAAAACACGAGCGCCTTTCCTACCCGGTTCCATCCATCCACCTGAATCCCCGGATACGGAGCCGTATCGAGCGCGTCGCGGTCTCGCGTCACGATCCGAAAATCAAGTTCATCGCCCAGATGCTCCACCATATTGGCAATAGTGCGCACGGGGCCACCGAATTTGTAGCCGGGGAGGTAGTAGGCGACGAAAGTAAGCACCTTTGGTTTCATCGCGCGACACCTCCTAATGGATGCACATCGGGTACCCGTGGAGATGATTTTGCCTTCCGCTTATTTCTCAATGCAGCCACAAACAAAAAGATATAGAATAGCAAAAACTCATTGATAACCACAGGGAGCAAAGCAGAAATTCCACCTCTGTTCAGCACATAACCAAACAGAAGCACAACGTGAACATACAAAAACAAGAATTGCGGCACACGCTCAGCCACACGAGCAAAAAAGGCAGCAAGAATACCGATAAAAATGCCATGTAACCAGAAAAACCTTAAACCATAGATGTAAATAGATTCTGCAACAAGACCAGGGAGGACTACATACCAGCCTAGTGAACCGATCGGCAGACCCAATACGAGCTCGGATATTTCGTAATTAATCCGTGCCCCCTCGATGGGACCGGTCAGGATTTTTGGAATCGGCAGGGTAAGAATCCAAGTGAAATACTTCATCAAGTCAACTCGAGCTCCCGCATCAACAATTGGTTGTCCTACGTTTCTTATGAAACCCAGCTCAGTCTCGAGGACAGCCATCATCGCGTCGCTAAGACCCGCCCCACTGAATCCCCCCCCGATGCGAATCACGGAGTACCAGTGCAACCCCACAAAGATCAACGGAGTTGCTATTAATCCCAAAGCAACAACAAGCTTTCGATACCGAGGACGCAAAAACCAAATTGCGAGAACAATATAACCAATATACATCATCACATCACCGCGACCGATCGAGGCTTTACTAACGTACTCCATATAAAGCAACAGAAAGAAGATAACTACAATCCGTCTTAGGCGATGCCGAAGCACATAAAGCGCAGTAAAGAAGAATGGCGTCATCAACAAGCGAACATATTCCAGCAATTTAGACACAGCATCCGGTGGTAAATCGGCAAATCTCTGATAAAAAACTGTTCGCAGATCTGGCGACGGCGGAGAAATCAGCTGGTGAAGTTTGAACTCAGGCCACACTAGAGAATATGCAGAAAGAAGGACATAAGCAATAATCACAAAATACCAGATACCATTTCGCTCCAACGTATCGAGTATCTCAGGAATCTTTCGACCTATAGTGACGCTTGCCGGAAGAAATATAATCCGTGCAAAATGAAAACCGACGATTATGGATATAAACAAGATAAAGTAATAGGCTATAAAATATGGCGATACTGCCGCGTCCGCTGAGCCGATGCCGCTGTATAAAGCAAGACCGCCAAGCAAGGCCAAGACCATTAGGCGTTGTGCCCATCCACGCGCCAGAAGCCATGCAAAAGCCCCAAGGAACAAGGTTCCGATGAGTATTATGATCAGCTTAAAAGGATCGAAATTCATCATTCATCCTTACTTCTAACTCTAAGCATATGTTCAATCGCTCGCCGCAAGCGAGCCGCTTCGTCCTCCCACCGGTGTGCTTCGAGGAATCGAGACAGGTTCGCACGGTAATATTCGCGGCGTTCGACCAGATGTTGGAGTGCTCCCGCAATGTCTGCAGGGGCGTCATCGCGGGAGATCACCCCGCCAATCCTATACTCGGAAACAAGCGCTTTGAGCGGCGGCTGGTCGGTGGCGATGACGGGCAAGCCCGCCTGAGCATACTCGAAGAGCTTGTTTGGTGCGCAATAGATGTTGTTCAGTCCTTCATATGGATAAGTCACAATGCCCACATCAGCCCGTATGCTCACCGCCTGTAAAAGCGCATGCGGCACCCGGCCCAACGTCGCAAAGCGGCCCTCCTTTTTCCAGGCTTCGCCTAACTCTTTCAAACGGCCCAGATCCGGACCATCGCCTGCTACAATTAAACGATAATTTGGCCGCAGGTAAGCTAGCGCCTGGACAAACCGTGCAAGGCCACGCTCCAAAGAGACATCGCCTTGATAGAGAATAATCCGATCCTCAGCGTTCTTACGCGCCAGAGCTGGATAGCGGCGAATGATCTCCGCATGAATCGAAGGGTCCAAAGGCCTTTGCGGGGGGATGTTTCGCATGTATTCGGGCGTTCGGCGAAGCCCGTAGTGTTCAGCCATCAACCTAGCCCGCTCAGGGTTGGCAGCAATCACAAGATCAGCACGAGGAACAACCCACCGCTCCAGGTAATACCAGAATGCGTCGCGTGGGCTCATCTTTCTGCCCTTTTCTGGAATGATGAGCTCGTAAGCGTCATAGATAAGGTGTGATTTTCCCATCCAAGCCACAAGCCAGGCTGGAAAGGTCGTGAAAAAGTCCTCTGCTACCACCACGGTCGGCTTGTACCGCCTAGCGACTCGTATTACTTCGAGCCAGAACCTGAGATGTCGCCCTAACTTCCCAAGATTGTGTGGGAGATCGACACGATGACGCTGTATCTGCCCTCGTTGGTACTCATCGCCACTCCCTCGCACCGCTGGCACGATATCCACAAGGAGCACCTCTCCCATAGAGGCCAGGACTTCGATCATGCGCTGGGCTCGGCCATCATATTCCAAGGTGCCAAATAGAACCACGAGAAACCGTGGTACCAAACCAGAGGGAGTAGCGTTCTTTCTTTCGTTGCTCGCGTATGTCGACATCGGTTTTTTCATCGTTATCTCGTTGTATTGAGCTTTGGGAGCTCAACGATTCCGCTGAGAACGTTTGCCAGTTTTTCTGGAAGCCGCTCTGTGGAGAACTGCTCAATGTAAGCCCAATTTGGGCTGACGATCTGTTCGCCTCGCTGCCACGCCTGCCATAGGCGAATGAGCATTGAACGAATCCCTTCCACATCACGCGTGTGATGGATGAACCCCAAGCCCGACTGACGGAGTATCTCAGCCGCCTCACAATTTTCGGGCATCAGGCCTAAAACGGGCTTGCCTGCCTTAATGCTCTCGAACACCTTTCCTGGCACCTGAAGAGGGCTCGTATTTTCTTGCACCACCACCACCGCTGCTGCTGCAACAAGCCGATCCCCCTCATTGCGAGGAATCAAGCCTCTAATATGTATCAACTCCTCAAGACCATACTTAACACTAAGCCGCGCCACCTCTTCGAATCCCGGACCCGCTCCAGCGAGCTCGAAACGAAAAGAACTGCGCATTTCGGGCTGAAATCGAAGAGCACCTTGCAATGCCTCCACCAGAGCACTAAGCGATCGGCCACCATCCAAGGAGCCAACATAGACTACGTAAAATACATTCTTCCTGACCAACTCACCCACTACTGTCTTTCCTTCGTACGTCAGGTGAACGGTCGCCCACTTTTCCTCTGGCAAGGAGTACCGATCGGCCAACTCCAACCCATAAGTACGTGCGGTAACGACCACTTTGGCAGCAGCCGTTAGCAGCTCAGCAAACCGTTGCTTGATGATCTCACTATCTTCTCCCAACCCCGCGCGTCTCGGCGGGTCATGGAGCTCCATCACCCAAGGCACTCCATAGGCCCTAGCGATGCGCTCCGCTGCCACCGCCCCATCAAGATAGCCTGCCGAGATACCCCATACTAAGGTCGGTTTGATACCTTCCCTTGCTAGCTGATCCTTCAACTTGTCCAGATTGAGACGTTCGGCCCATCCCCAGTGCAGTTTGCTCCAATAGACTTCACTTCCTCGCGTTTTCCAACCTGCACGCCAGACTCGCCGTAGCGTTCGGGACGTATCAAATAGTCGCGGGTAATCCCCTGTATGGCGTGTCCGGAGCACAACCCCAGGGAATTCAGCATCGATGTCCCGCTGAACTGATGGGTTGGTCATCCGGCCTGCCAACAATACTACCGAAAAGCCAAGTTTTTGGAAGGCCTCGGCGATGTGAAAGAGGCGCCGCGTTGCCCCCATCCACCCTAAATGGAAGGCGTCTGAAGCCACGACTAACACCACTTGTACTTCACGCCTCATTTTCCCAGCTCCCGCAATTCTTGCAAAAGACTTTGAATACTCTGGGTAGCTCGGTTTCGCAACTTATTTACAGCTGCACTAACAGTATACGCATCAGGTCTGTCCAGGATTAATTGCTGAAGCTTCTCCCCAAGCTTGAGAGGCGAGCGGCAAAGCCTAATGCTGTCAAGCTGTCGGCTGAGAGACTCAAGTTTCTGCTCAAGCGCCAAAACTAGCGTCGGAACACCAGCCGCTGCACTCACAAGAGCGCCATGGTAGCGGGCGGATACCACCAATTATGCCGACACCAGGCGCTCTATCATGGCATCTAGTGACATCACGTGGGGATCCCAACATACAAGCCTTGCTTCCAAGCGAGTAGCAAGGTTTTTAGCCAGCAGATGGTCTTTTTCGCAGAGGGAGATAACTTCAATGGAATCCGGCCGAATTTGTCTAAGTGTCTTTTGCAAGGCTTCTTCCCACCAGCCCCATTCCTGGTCCATCGGCGAGACGCGCGGAATTACTATGATCTTGTCGGTTGCTGCACCCTGTTTGCCAATCAGAGGATGCAGAAATGCAAGATCAGCACCAAGGATGGCTTTTTGGATTCCGTATTGCTCACAAGTTTTTAGAGACTCTTCATCACGTACAGACAGCCAATTCATGTCACGGAGTAGCTTGAGTTTTTCTTCCATTTGATTGTTAACCTCTAAAAACGGACCGACTCCGATGCCGATCGCACCACGCCAAGCTACTTTATGTAGGCGCGCCGCCCGCAGCCGATGGAGCAGAAGTTGGGTAGCCGTGAGAGGTGCTCTGGCAAGCCTTTTCGGATTAAGGAAAAGGGATACTATGTTTTCCAGATCACTCCACCGTTTGTCACTACCAGGGAAGGTGAAGAACTGCGTTCCTCCTCCCCAAAGTATGGCAACTGGCTGGCGCAGTGGAGTCCACGGTTCCAGAATCCTCGCCCCAGGTGCAATACGACTTAGATAGCGCCTTCGGCGGCACCAAAGCACAATCCGCGCATCAACGTATCCTCGCAATGCATTTACTAACGCAGCTAACAGCAAATCATCACCGAAGTTCTTCTGGCCGTACCATCCCTTAATAACAAGGGTTACATTACTCATGTTAAAGACTCCCAACACGAAACATGCCCAAATTTTAACGGCGGTAAAATATCCACACAGCTGAACATTTCCATCCAATGGTTGTAACAACCAGCGCTAATGCTGCACCAATATGTCCAAACAGAAGAATAAGGAGTAAATTAAAAAGGATATTCATAGCAGCTTCCGCTGTAAAGAGTTTAGCAGTAGTCTTCGCATCGCCCATCTTATTCAAAACGATCGCCGCCATACCAAACAAACAACTCATGAGATAACCAAAAGCCAAGCTCCTGGTGGCACCCCATGCACTTACAAAATCTGGGCCAAAAAGAATCTCCAGTATCAACCTCCCCCATATCAACAAGACCGTGAAAACTCCAAGCGCTCCAGCAAACCATAGCAGAGAAAAAGCCTTGATTAATTTCTGCATGTGCGCTCGCCTGTTTTAAGCATTAAGCGCTGCAATGAATGGGGCGGCCACGCTAGCGGCTAATGTCAGGAAAAATCCCCTCAGCACCGCCATGTTAGTTGCCATTCGATAAAGTCCAACTTCTTCATCCGAACTCAACAAGCCCAGCATAACGATATCGGTTTGATTCATAAGAACGGCAGTGCAACTTAGCCAAAAAAATGGAGCCAAATCTATTATCCATTCCGAGAATCTGAAATCCCGTGAGGCTTTCCAGTAGTCAGCTGGAATACGACGCCATAGGACCCAGGAGCTTACAATTAAGGTCAACAAAAAAGCAACAAGCTGGATCTGCATGAAATCAATTGTGCTCGGCTGTCCTTCCATGACCCATATCGTAAGGAAGAGACACATCAACAAAATTAAAGGCCTGAGTACCTCTTCGAAAAACTTCCCCAGGGCAACCTGATTTAGCCCCTCAAATATCCCCCTTCGAAAACTGGACAACCCGAGGATAGGAAGCAACACAAGTGCCCATAAAAGCTCCGTATTCCTTTCTGTGAGCGGATACGTTGAAAAGAGAAAGATAGCAGAGGCGATAATCATTACGATGATCAATGAAACAAAAGAACACCAACGTTGGCCTGAAACATTAGGCCCAATAATAATCTCCATTCCGCTCTCGCCGTGTATGTCACAGCCATTCTTACGAGAAATTGTGGCAAACCCAAGTTTGCGAACACAGCTAGCAATCCGACACTGGCCATGGCAAAGGTGTAGATTCCGTAGCTTCGGGTCCCAAAAGCCTCGCCAGAACTATACCCGAGACAAGCGCCATCATCTTATCTCCGGCGATGGCAATGGCCGTGAGAAAGGACGAAGTAATGAGGCGCTTAGCGGTTATACTACGAAGGAGCTTTGGAAAGTAACTCAAAAGTTTTTCCATACCCCACAAGCATCAACCACTCTTTTCTCCTGCAACATTGCACGCGGAACCTTCTGGAAGACCCTATGCGCTACAAGGCCGACGAGGATGTCGGCTTGGGCAAGGGCCTCTTCTATACTGACCATCTTTACCCAAAGTCAACCAATTCGGGGGGAAGTTGATCGATATAAGGTTCCACAGCCAGGATTCGACCCACGCCTTGCTCTCCCAGGGCCCGGGCTATCTTGACCGATGGGCTCTCACGCAGGTCGTCCGTATCTGGTTTGAAAGTTAGCCCGAATAGCGCAACTGTTACATCCGAGGCCGACTTTCCAGGGTGGGCCATCGAAAAGGTGTTGATGGCCTCCATAATTTTGCTGAGTACGTGCTCGGGCTTGGAATCGTTTACATCTCGAGCAGTGCTAATCAGGCGAGCTGTCTCTGGTGCCGATGCGACGATAAACCAGGGATCTATGGGGATACAATGTCCCCCCACCCCTGGGCCTGGTTTATGGATATTTACCCGGGGGTGCTTATTAGCCAATTCTATTGCCTCCCAGACATTTATACCAAGTTTCTCACAAATAAGAGCTAACTCGTTGGCGAGGGCGATATTAACATCGCGGTAAGTATTCTCCATGAGTTTAACCATTTCAGCTGTGGTAGCATCAGTAAGAAAAATATGGCCAGTAACAAAGGAGCTATAGAGCTCCTGTGCTTTCTGTGCTGACTTCAAGTTAATGCCTCCAATTACTCGGTCGTTCTCGATAAGCTCCTCTAGTATTCTTCCTAACAAAACCCTTTCCGGGCAATAGGCAAGATAAACCTCCTCACCGATTTTAAGACCAGAACGGTCAAGAATCGGGGCAGGAAATCTTTTGTGGTGCCGGCAGGAGACGTGGATTCAATAATAACAAGATTTTCCTTCCTTAAAATTGGCAATATGCTCTCAGAAGCAGATTTAACTAATTAAAGATCGGTTTTTTTATCTTTTGTCACCGGCGCAGGAACAGCGATAATAAATACATCAGCTTCTTCCGGAGAATTTTGCACCTTAAGGTTACCAGATTTTATACTTGCTTCAACTAATGTCTTAAGGCCTAGTTCTTTAATATGGGTTTCTCTTTTGTTAAGTTTGGTAATTACTTCGTCGTTTATGTCGACTCCAATGACTTTAAAACCATGGGTAGCAAGAATGCTTGCCGTGGGAAGTCCAATATAACCGAGACCCAAGATGCAGACTTTATTTATGTTCAAGCTTCTTAATCGCAAAGACAACTGTACCTCCTCCTGTGTATTCACATGGATCAGGACATTGGATATGAGCCAATTCTTCGTTTCCAAAATGCAAATCTTTTGGTGATACCCCTTTACTTAGAGCTACATATCACGGCATAAGAGAAGTCAACGAGTGCATACAAAGCAGTTTAGGAGCTTTCAGTTTGTAACCTTGAACGATGAAAAAATGATCACCCTTTTCATATACTGGGCATTCTCCTTCGATTTCAACGACCGTGATCAAAAGATCCACCATTAAAACACCTCTCGAAGAATATTTACAAGTTGATGACTTCGTAGAGGCTCCCTTCATACTCCATGGCCGCCCGAATTCCAATTATAAGATCATCAATATAAGTATAATCTCTGATGCTTGAGCCGTCCCCCTTATTCATTATTCGCACCATATTTATAAAGATATATCATTTCAACCTCTTTT
>Ga0172366_10003585_pt1 | contig 12219 bp, 9 predicted proteins | sample LakKivSesite69cm_FD_114533 | JGI IMG/M metagenome (GOLD analysis project Ga0172366, IMG submission 114533) | Sediment microbial communities from Lake Kivu, Rwanda - Sediment site 69cm | ecosystem: Environmental > Aquatic > Freshwater > Lake > Sediment | place: Rwanda: Western Province, Lake Kivu... | reverse complement strand
GTGTCGGCCTCCTCCTTGTTCAGCGCGCCCAGAATCCCGAAACCGAATCCGCCGCTCTTCCCGGTAACTTTGGCGGCGAACCGGGGATTCCGGATTCTCCGGGAATAAAAAAGGCTGACGCCGCCGCCGTGGTAGTCTTCTTGGCCCGTGGACAAATCGAAATAGCGGCTGCCTTCAGTGAAGAAGGGGCGGTTTTCCTGGAGATAATTCTCGTAGGGGGAAAGCTGATAGATGAACGGATCGGGCTCGACTTCGCTGAAGTCGGGGCTGGCCGTGACGTCGAAGTAGAGGTTCGGCCGGATACCCCACTTGGCGTCGAGTCCGAAAGCCGCCTTGCTATCCGTTTCCCTTTCCCACTTGGACGTCCTGACCCCGGCGTAGGGAAAGAATTCGAGGTTGTAGCCGGGCCGGACGCCGGAGAGGCCAAGCAGCTCGCCCGACTGCTGAAGCTTCGGCAAGTCGCGGTCGACGTCGGTCCAGTAGTCCGTTTCGTTGAGGCGATGGATATATCGTTCGAAGTTGACGCCCCAGGCCTGGTTCTCGCGAGCCGAGAAGCGCAGCGACTTGAAGGGGATGGCCATCTCCGCGCTCCAGCCGTCCTCCCGCATAACCGCTTCGGACTTCCAGATCGTCTCGACCGAGTTCTTCTGGATGCCCTTGGGGTTCAAGGTGAAGGTGATGCTCGTCCGATTATCGTTGTAGGTATCCAGGATCAGGGTGATTGAGTCGTTGTTCTCGAATTCGTTCCGCGGCGTCAGCTCGGCCCAGATCTTATCGGGCTGGCTGTCCTTCATGAGGAAGGCGAAATAGGCGTAGTCCTGGTCATAGGCGGCCCAGACGAGGGTCTCCTCGGAAGCTTTCTCTCCGTTGACCGGGTCATACTGGAAAAAACCGGAGACGGGCTCACGAGTGCGCCAGCATTCGTCGTCGATGAGGCCGTCGATCCGCGGCGGCGTCTGGACCCGGCTGACCGAGAGAGACCTGGACCGTTCCTGGCCGAAGAGGGAGGGGACAAGGGCGATGACGAGGGCAAGAACGCCCCCCCAGGGGAGAGGACGGTGTCGATATCTCCGCGTCATTCAGACTCCTGGAGGCTATTATTTATCATTCCTTTAGACGAAGCGGGGCTGGTTTTCTTCCCGCCGCCAAAAGATGATCTTGGTTTTTTCCTCAAGATTCGTGGACCATCCTATTGATACATGCTAAAATATTTGAGTATATCCGCCGGGCTTTAAAAGGAAAGTGCAGAACAGCTTTGATTTCGTGGAATAAAGACCATGTCTAAGCTATTCACGGGCCGGCGTCGCGGGTATGTGCGGAGTCTCGGCTTGGTCGCTCTGATGTCCTTTCTCGGGGAATTCGTGCGGAGATACCTCGATCCCACCAACCTGGTGATGCTGTACCTTTTGGCGGTGATTATCTCCGCCAACCTTTGGGGCCGGGGGCCGTCCATTGCCACCGCAGTGGTGAGCGTTCTTGTGTTTGATTTCCTGTTTGTCCCGCCTCGATTCACCTTCACGGTCGCCGATACTCAATATATCCTTACATTCGTCGGCTTATTGATTGTCGGGATAGTGATCAGTGAGCTCGCTTCGAAGATGAGAGAGAGGGCGATCGAGGCCAGGAGCCGGGAAGCCCAGACGACGGCTCTTTATAATCTCAGCAAGGATCTTGCGGGCACGCTTTCCTTAGAAGAGGCGCTCCGAGTCATTCTTTTCCATATGAAAAAAATCTTGGGTTGCGACCTGTCCATCCATCTCCAGGAGGGTGAGTCTGTGAGGTTATGGAGCTCCCGTCCCGGTGGACCTGAGGACGAGTATGACAAAATGGCGGTTAGACGAGTTCTTTTCGGGGAGCGCGCAGGCGGAGGTAAAACGGGACAATTCTCTGAATCGAATGTCTGCTATGCGCCCCTCAGAACGAGCCGCAAGACTATCGGAGTGCTTTCTTATGGTCTGCCCGAGAAGATCAGAGAGCTAAGCCCGGAGAAGAAAAAGCTATTGGATGCCATATCCAATCAGGCTGCTTTGGCCATCGAGCGGATTAAGCTCCTCGAGGAGAACCGCCAGATCGAGCTCCTTCATGAAAAAGAGAAGCTTCAGACGGCTCTTCTCAGTTCAATCTCCCATGATTTAAGGACGCCCCTTGTGTCCATTACCGGAAGCCTGAGCAGCCTGCTGCAGGAAAAGAAGAAGCTGAACCCATCGATCGAGCAGGAGCTGATCGAAACGGCTTATGAAGAATCCGTTCGGATGAATCGATTAGTGGGCCATTTATTGGATATGGCGCAGATAGAGGCGGGGGCTCTGAAGGTTCACCTGCGGCCTTGCGATATCCGAGAGATTATTGGAGTCTCGCTGGAGGAATTAAAAGAAAAGCTCAAGGCCCATTTTGTTCGCATCGAGATCTCGAAAGAGGTCGGTGATGTTCCCATGGATTTTTTTTTGATGACAAAGGTCATGGCCAACGTGATTGATAATGCGGCTAAATACTCGCCCCAGCATACGCCCATAGACTTGACGGCCAGGATTGAAAACGCGCGTCTCCAAATCAGGGTGAGAGACCAAGGATACGGAATTCCTCGTGAAGACCTGGAACGGGTGTTTAATAAATTTTTCAGGGTCGAGCGCTCGCAAAACTTTCAGGGCACAGGTCTCGGCTTATCCATTTGCCGGGGCATTGTGGAGCTTCATGACGGCCGGATCTGGATGGAGAGCATTGAGAACAGAGGGACGACCGTTATCATTGAAATCCCTCTAAACAGGTCGAATCACTTAGAGCAGTGAAAAAGCGAGCTGAAAAAAAGCTGAAAGCGCTTGTCGTCGATGACGAGAAGCCAATCCGGCGTTTTTTGATCGCAGCCCTCTCCAGTTATGGCTACAGCGTTTCTGAGGCCGAGAATGCCGAGCAAGGAATCGATCTCTTCTTTTCCCTCCGTCCGGATATTCTGATCCTGGACCTTGGTCTGCCGGATAGAGATGGAGTGGAAGTCATTCGCCAAGTCCGCCGGCAGGCATCCACGCCCATCATCATCCTGTCTGTGCGCGAAGATGAAACCAACAAAGTCGCCGCCCTCGACGCAGGCGCCGACGATTATCTGACCAAGCCTTTCCACATCGGAGAGCTTCGGGCTCGGCTACGGGCAGTTCTGCGCCGCGCTAATTCCTGGGAGGAGAACGAGGCGTTCAGCTGCGGAGACCTCTTCGTGGACTTTGCCAGGCGCCTCGTTCAGGTTAAAGGAGTGCCCGTTCACCTGACCCCCACAGAATACGATATCCTTCGACTGTTGGTGAGGAACGCCGGCAAGGTTGTAACGCACCGTCAAATCTTGAGAGAGGTATGGAATAAGGATGACCAATTTGAAGGGATCGATCATCTTCTTAGGGTGACCATAAGCAACTTGCGCAACAAAATAGAGTCCTGCCCCGAGCGACCGGCCTTCATCCTGACAGAACCCGGTGTCGGTTACAGGCTCCGGTCAGATATCTAAACGGTTCTCAGCCACCACAAAAATATTGACGTTTTTTTGACTTGCCTCTTCACCCTTCTGTTGTAAAATTAGAATGAAAGCATTTATTCAAAAAACAGGCCGCTCATCACGCATGAATATCCCAAATTTTGATATTGGGCTGAGGTTTATCCTATGGAATGGTTGATTGGAGAAAAGCGCCCTGCTTTAAGGAGAATAGAGGCCAGGGCGGCTCCATTCTCACTTAAAAACCTTAATTCCATCCAGTTCCTTGTCCTGGGATATCTCTTGAGCATCCTGGCATTTACTGGCCTGCTGATGCTTCCTCTCTCATCCGCTAGCCACGAGCCTCAGTCATTCATCGATGCCCTTTTTGTGGCCACCTCTGGAATCAGCACGACCGGGCTCGCGCCAGTTGATGTCAGCCGCTATTATTCCGTGTTTGGGCAAATCATTTTAATGATCGATTTTCAGATCGGGGGGATTGGATATATGGCGATTGTCGTCTGGCTGGCCGGATTTCTCAAAAGAAAACTTTCGATCAAAAGCCATTTAATAGCTACAGAATCCCTGGCTGGAGCCCGGCTGGGCTACATCGGCCATTTTTTTAGAAATGTCATCGCTTTAACGCTCTTTTTTGAGCTGACCGGCGGACTCATTCTGGCCGCTTATTGGGCCAGGCAATTTCCGATTTCAACAGCTCTGTATCTGGGAATTTTTCATTCCGTGTCGGCTTTTTGCACGGCCGGATTTTCGCTCTTTTCAGATAGCCTGGCTTCTTTCCATAGTAGCGTTCTCGTCAATTCGATGATTAACATCATCTCCCTCTGCGGAGCCATCGGGTTTTTTGTGCTGGCCGAATTTGCTGTTCAGGCCGGCGACAGGATCAAAAAGCGCCGGATAAGGACGCTCTCCACTCATACCCGGCTGGCTGTCTTGGTCACGGCCGTTGTCATTTCCCTCGCGACAGTTACAATTTTTTTATCAGAGGCATGGTCTCCCGGAACGGGGTATTTTCAAAGAGCTATGTCGTCTTTGTTTCAAGCAATCTCGGCGTCCACAACCGACGGCTTCAACACGATGAATATCGCCGCGATGTCCGCGACATCACTTTTGATGATTATTTTATTGATGTTCATTGGAGCTTCTCCTGGGAGCACGGGTGGGGGGATAAAAACCACAACTTTCGGCGTCCTTGTCTTGGCGACCAAATCGCAGCTCCGGAGTCAGAGAGAAAGCAATTTTTTTGAAAGGCGGATTACAGATGAGGTTATACGCAGATCCTATTCCATCTTTATTATTTTCATTGTCGTGATGATCATTGACCTGTTGATTATGAGCAGGACAGAAAAAATTCCGTTTTTGCCTCTCCTCTTTGAAACCGGGTCGGCGCTGGGTAATACGGGATTATCCATGGGAGTCACCTCCAGCCTTAGCTGGGCCGGAAAGTTGCTCCTGAGTATCACGATGTTTATCGGACGTGTCGGACCGATGACCATCGGCCTGGCCCTTGCTGGGGAAAAAAGGGTTGCTCGTTTCCAGTATGCAGATGCCGAGGTTTTCATCGGATAACGATGGCGGAGGGGCAGACGGGCACAAAGATACTCACTCGGCCAGCTCAAGCTCAACCCATGTCGAGCCCGCAGAGGCCCCGCCCAAGGATGATGAGGAAGATCAGGAAAAATGCGCTTTCAAGACGACCAGGACCGGGGGAAAAAAAGCTTTTCGAAAAGGTCGATGGCATAGCGATCGGTCATGCCGGCGATGAAATCAGCCACCCTTCTGGCGCGCGAATCTCCCGCGGGAAAGGGCTTGACATAAGGCTCGGGTTTCTCCAGTACATAGGCATAGAGGTCAGTCAGGAGTTTCTTGGCTTTTTCAATTTCTTTCCTGGCAGGAGAGCTCAAATAGACTTTTTCATACAGGAAGTCCCTGAGCTCCACGACCGCATTCATCATGCCGGGGCTCATGGCAATCCTGGAAAGACTTTCTTCCAAGCTGGTTGTAACGACATTTTCGACCATCCGGTCAATCCGGCTGGCGTGCCATTTTCCCAAGGTTCTGATGAGATGGATGGGGATATCCTTCTCGGCGATGACCTCGGCCCTGATGGCGTCATCGATATCGTGATTGACATAGGCAATAACGTCAGAGACCCTGACCACCTGGCCTTCGAGAGTCGCCGGCATGTCCTCCCGGCTTTCGTCCAGGATCTCGCCTCTGCCCTTAGAATGCATGAGGATGCCGTCCCGGACTTCGAAGGTGAGATTTAATCCCTTGCCTTCATACTCGAGCTTCTCCACGACCCGCAAGCTTTGTTCATAATGGCTGAATCCGCCGGGAAGAAGTTGATTCAGAGTCTCCTCGCCGGCGTGTCCGAAGGGCGTGTGACCGAGGTCATGGCCCAGAGCGATCGCTTCTGTCAGGTCCTCGTTGAGACGGAGGGACTTGGCGATTGTCCGGGCTATCTGAGAGACTTCAAGCGTGTGAGTCAGACGCGTCCGGTAGTGATCTCCGAAAGGCGCCAGAAAAACCTGGGTTTTATGTTTGAGCCGGCGAAAAGATTTGGAATGGATGATCCTGTCTCTATCCCTCTGAAAAGCGGTCCTCAAAGGATGCAAAGCTTCGGGCCGCACGCGCCCCCGGGAAGCAGAGCTCAGGCAGGCTTGAGGAGCAAGAGTTTGTTGTTCGATCTCTTCGAGTTTTTCGCGAATGGTCATGAGGGAGATTGCTCAGCCATCGGCCAGGGCTCATTCTTCTGGGCCTGCTCGATAAGGAGATGAGGCACGGGAAAATTGATTTCCCGGCGGTGGGAAAGCTCCATTTTTTCCGTTACAATCCTCAAAGATTCGCCGATGCCCATCCTGTTCATTAGGGCAAACGGCCCTTCCGGCCACTGAAAAGCAAGCTGGCAGAGGGTATCGACATCCTGGCGCCTGATAATCCCGGCTTCCACAACCTCGGCAGCGGTCATGAAAGCAACAGCCAGGAGCCTTCGTTTGAGATGGTCGAGAGTTATCACATCAATGGGTCTTCCCTCCTCACCGGACGCAGTAACAAACCTGGAAGAGGCCTCCTTCTCTGAAATCAAGAACTTTGGCGGCGAGAAAAAGTTATCGTAGACGCGGTGAAAAGGATGATCTGGCTGTGATGAGTCGCAGAATGAGGTGAGGCAGGCGGCGGCCAGCCTTGGCCCAATGGCTTGCAGCATCAAACCAAACCCCACAGGGATGGAAAAAGCCTGTCGGCTGGCTTCTTCGATGCCGGCGGCACTGAATCCTTCCTCCATCATCCGCGCCGCTTCAAGGAGAAGGCCGATAAATATAACGTTGGCCGCACCTCCCTTCCGGTAACGCACAAGCGGGATAGCTTTCTTACGCGCCGCCTCCATGTAGCGAGCCGCGGCTGCGAAGCTCTCTCCTGAAGATCGGCTCAGCGCCGCAAGCTCTCCAGCTTTGTTTTTATGGGCGGGGAAGAAGAAATGCATCCAGACAACCCGTTCCGGCCGCCGCGCGGCCAACGCCAGGACTTCAGCGTCCAGGCAGGAGGTGCTAGTGGCCAGCACGACGGCCGGTGGGCAGAATTCATCTAGCTTTCTTAATAGCTCTTTTTTCAAATCCAGGTCTTCGGAAACGGACTCGATGACCAGCCGCAGGTTCTTCCCCTGACAGCCTTGCTCAAGACTCAGTCCGAATTGCATACGGCTCTTGACCTCATAAATTTGGGGAGCCGTGAAAACTCCCTTGGTCCGAGCGTCTTCGAGTTCGCGCTCGATTATAGCCAGAGACCGGCGGAGACTGGGCTCGCTTCGGCCGACGAGTCCGACGCTGAGGCCGTTTTGGGCATAAGCTTGAGCGATGGCAGATCCCATGATTCCAGGGCCAACAACGAGGACCTCAGCGTCGCCCCAATCAACTTCTTGCTCCATCTTTTTCTCCTGATCGCTTGCTGCGTCTCTCGCGTCAAGCATTATAACACAGGCAAAGCACTTCTTGAATTTTTCAGCAGTTTTGAGTAATGTCTGAGCTATCGGGGACGGTCCTCCAGGAGGACCGTCCCCAAGAGAGTCATGACCGGCCTGATCGAAGCCAACGTCAATGCCCTGCTCAGGGAACTTCCTCCGCATGTCGTCCTTGTCGCCGCCGCTAAATCGCGAACGCCCGAGGAGGTACTGGAAGCTGTCCGGGCCGGGGTGAAAATTATCGGCGAGAATTATGTCCAGGAGGCCCTGGCTGCGGGCAAGGTTGTCGGCCGACAGGTGGAATGGCATTTTATCGGCCATCTCCAGAGAAACAAGGTCAAGAAGGCGGTAGAAATTTTTGACCTGATCGAAACGATCGACTCGCTCGATATCGGGCAGGAGATTTCAAAGCGGAGCGCGGCACAGGAGAAAGTCATGCCCATCCTGGTCGAGATCAATAGCGGCCGTGAACCTCAAAAATTCGGCGTCATGCCCGAAGAGGCAAAGGATCTCATCAAAAAGCTCGGCTGCTTGCCTAAAATTAAAGTGCAAGGCCTGATGACCATGGGCCCGGAATTCGGCGACCCGGAAGCAGCCCGGCCCTATTTCCAGCTGACAAGGGAAATCTTCGAAGAGCTCAAAGCCCTAACTTTTCCCGGGGTCGAGATGAACTGGCTGTCCATGGGGATGTCCCATTCCTACCAGGTAGCTATCGAGGAAGGGGCCAACATGGTCCGCATCGGGACAAGGATTTTTGGCCCGCGGCCGTGAAAGAAGGAGGGACGAGAGCATGAGAATTAAGGGCATTGATATTTATTATTTCGACATCCCCCTCGAGCAACCCTTTAAGATCGCCATCGGCACCATGCCCGCGGCCAACAATGTCCTGGTTCGAGTTCATACCGACGAAGGCATCACCGGTCTTGGTGAGTCCTGTCCTTTCCCCCCGATCACGGGGGAGACTCAGGCAACCAACGTCGCTGTGGCCAGGAACCTCCGGGACATGCTTCTCGGTCAAGATCCTCTGGCCATCGAACCGTTTCTAAGCCTGGCCGGGAGTCTTCTCCGCTCCAACCCGAGCATCGTGGCTGCTTTCGATATGGCCCTTTACGATATCCTGGGGAAAGCTGTTTCTCTTCCCCTCTACAGGCTCCTGGGCGGCGAGCCGCGGCAGCTCGAGACCGACATCACGGCTGACCTGGATACGCCTGAAAAAATGGCTGCCAGGGCTAAAAATTTTATCGCCCAGGGGTACAGGACAATAAAAATCAAGGTTGGTCAGGACCCGGACCTGGACATCGCCAGGCTCGAGGCCATCCGCGAAGCTATCGGCTACAACCCGGCCATCAGCATCGATGCCAACCAGGGATGGACAGTGCCGCAGGCTCTGGCAGCGCTCAAGGGCATGGAAAAATTCAGGATTCTGTTCGTCGAGCAACCAGTAGCTTCCTGGGATATGGATGGGCTGAGGGCGGTCCGCCAAAACTCCCCCATTCCCGTCATGGCCGATGAGGCTCTTTTCTCCCCGCAGGATGCTATCAGGCTTGTCAAAGCTGAAGCCTGCGACTACTTTAACATCAAGCTGATGAAGGCTGGCGGCATCACCAATTCTCTGAAAATAGCCCATATCGCCGAAGGCGGCAACATCCGGGCTATGATCGGCTGCATGTTAGAGACGCGCCTGGCCCTAACCGCGGCGGCCCACTTCATGGCTTCCCGGAAGAACATCATCTTCGCCGACCTCGACGGAAACACCTCCCATACCATCGACCCGGTCACGGGCGGGATGGATGTCCGAGGAGGCTCTATCACGCTGCCCGAATCGCCCGGACTGGGAGCAGACATCGATCCGGCGTTCTTAAAGAGCTTTCGCCGGGTATGATGTGATAAGAACAAGGCAAAACAGCATGCCTCCCTGGAGCAAAAGCAGAACAAAAGGAGGGATGGGAAGTCCGCCGGGGCCGGAAACCGTCATCGACGGAAAGCGCTACCTTTATTTCGGTGGAACTGGTTACTTCGGGCTCCACAGCCATCCTGAAGTTATTCGGGCCGGTGTGACAGCTTTCCGGAAGTACGGCACCCATAGCGCAACATCCAGGTCGGGCTTTGGCAACAACCCTGTACTTATTGAACTGGAGAGCAAGCTCCAAGAATTTTTCGGCCAAGAGGAAGCCGTGACTTTCGCTTCAGGCTACCTGAGCAGCCTGGTCCTCGCTCAGGCTCTGGCCGGCCGATACGAAGCCATTTTTGTCGATGAGGCGGCGCATTTCTGCGTCCGCGACGCTGCCGGAGCAATGGGCGGATCTGTCTTTACCTTCAAGCACCGCGACCCCGAAGATCTCTGCAGGGTAATAAAAACAAAGCTCAAGCCCGCGGAGCGGCCGCTCCTTCTCAGCGACGGCGTCTTCCCAACTTTCGGACGGATTGCTCCACTGCCGGATTATGCCCGCATTATGGAGCGCTATGACGGCCTCATCGGCCTGGATGACGCTCATGGAGTCGGCGTTCTCGGCCCTAACGGCCGCGGCACCTATGATTATTTTGGTCTGCACTCCTCGAGTTGTCATCTTGCCGGGACGCTCAGCAAAGCCTTCGGCAGGCACGGCGGTTTTATAGTCGGCCAAAGAGAGCTGATCAGAAGCGTTAAGTCTAAGACCGGGACTTACGTCGGCTCTACTCCAATTCCCACTCCGTTAGCCGCCGCTACTGCCAAGGGCATCGAAATCCTCGAGCTCCATCCGGAGATGAGGGCAAAACTCCACCGGAATGCGGCTCTGGCCAAAGCAGGGCTGAAAGAGCTGGGAATCCCGGCCGAGGACACACCTGTTCCTATAATCGCCTGGTCTCTTAGTTCAGAAAAAAAGATGGTTAGGATTCAGCAAGAACTGATGAAACGAGGGATCGCCATCGCCTATCTCAAGTATGCTGGCGCTCCGGCCGCGGGCGTGCTGAGGGTGACCATATTTTCCACCCACACGCCCAGTCAAATCAAGCGGCTGATCAAAGAGCTGGCGAAAATCCTCTGACCGCCGCGGCGGCAGCAGGGACCTCTCTTCACCGGGCTAAAGCCGTCGCCCAGTCCGGTTTTTCAGGCTAATAAAGCGGCTTGAGAAAAAATCCAACGCCCTTCGTTTGTACCTCGTCCGGCGAGGGCAGGTTTTCCACCACCACCACTTTTTCGGGCTCCAGGATGCTGAGGCTGGAAAGGATGGCCTGGATGGCGGCAATGTGGCGGGCCACACGGACCTCGAGCGGAATGCCCTCTTCCGTGAAAGGTACGAATAACCGGCCCAGCCGCGCGGCTCGCACGTAGAACTTGTCCTGGCCCTTGACGATGAGATCGGGCGACGGCCGGCCCTTGAGGCGGCCGTGGGAGGCGTTAGCCGTCTCGATCAGGATGGAGTGGATGCCGGCGTAGTCCCCCCACTCCCGGTGGCTGAGCCCACGCAGGTTGGCCGGTGATGCCTCCAGGCGGATGTCAAATCCCACCGCTTCCACTTCCATCTTGGCCAGAGCCGCCAGGTTGGCGCTTCTCTCATGGAAAATGATGGCGTTAATGACCGGGTATTCGGGCGCCGACTCATGGATGTCCACGCCCAGGTCCACGCCCTCCTGTCGGATGAGCTTCATGATGCCATAGGCGATCTTCTCGGTGAGTGAGCCGTGCGGACGGCCGGGATAGCAGCGGTTGAGGTTCCGCACCTCGGGCCCAGAAAGCATCTGTCCAGCAGGGTTAATGTACAGCGCCGGGTCGGGCCACTGGCTGACCGGGTTGGTTAGCCGCGAGCCGTAGCGGAACCAGCGCTTGCCGCCCGGACTTCCCAGAAAAAAGCGCTGGGGCGAGGCCTCTTGAGGATCGTTATGGGTGAAGGCGCTAGCGTTGGCCCGGGGTACAATGAGGACCCGACCCCTGACCACGGAGATGTTTTCCGCCATGACTACGGCAGTGATGAATCCTCCCGGTTCGTTGGCGTGGGTCCCGCCCAGTAGGAGCACCGTCCCGCCACTTTCCTGGCCGTTGAAGATGAAGACATCTGTATCTCCACCACTCCCCTTCAATCCGGAGAAGTAATCACTGAGCATTTTGTGTTGGGTGAGGCTCGAGCTGGGATAGATGGGCTCGGCCCTGCGCATTTTCAAAAAACTGAGGCCGGAGATCAGGCTCGACAGCACGCTGGCCGCAAGGAGCCCAGCGCCGACCACGAGAGACGTCCGAAGCTTATTTTTCATCGTGCGCTCACTTGATGAGGAAAAGCCTTAGCAGGTACATAGCCAGGACCAGGGCGGCGCTAAGCTGGTTCCAGAATCTTTTCTCCCGGAGAAGATACCAGATTAGGCTGGCCGAGAGGAACAGGACGATAAGCTGGTAGAGAATGAGCAGCCCGCCACCGAATAAGTCCTTGACCGGAGAGGTTTGCGGGGCGGTCAGGGACTGACCCGCGGGAGCTGCCTCCGGACTGGATATTAAGATCTGTTCGAGCTGGGGGGCCAAAAGCAGGAAGGATAATCCCATGGCCAGGATGACCAGCGCCGGAATCAGCGCTCGCCGGACTATTTCAAAAAAGTTTCTCTCGCCCACAACCTTGGCCGAGAATCTGCCGGCGATGGCCGAGGGAGGCATGAGGTCGCCTAGCCCAACGATGGCTGACAGGGCCGCGGCAGTGATGATGGCGTTTTTATCCACCATGGCCAGGATGAAGGGCACGCCGAGGATGGAAGCTGAGCCATAGGCCGAGACTCCGCCGAAAACCGGCATGCTCAGCGAGATGCCGAGGTAAAGCAGAGCCGC
>Ga0172366_10003583_pt1 | contig 12223 bp, 6 predicted proteins | sample LakKivSesite69cm_FD_114533 | JGI IMG/M metagenome (GOLD analysis project Ga0172366, IMG submission 114533) | Sediment microbial communities from Lake Kivu, Rwanda - Sediment site 69cm | ecosystem: Environmental > Aquatic > Freshwater > Lake > Sediment | place: Rwanda: Western Province, Lake Kivu... | reverse complement strand
TTCCTTCCCTGCGCAAATCAGTACTCGCAAACCTCCCTAACTCTCTTAAAGACCTCAGAGACTATTCTCAGATGCAAAAAGGTTCTGCACTTATAGCTGCTTGGAACAAAACTGCAGATCAGAAAGAACGATTTGATGTGAAGAAAGGTCAAATGGCTTCAGAATTCTTAGAACGCCTTGTTGGAAAGTGCAGCAACTATCCTTTTGCAAATCTTACCACTATGCATACCCGTAAAGACCCTCAACATAACCCTAAGAGAAGTTCTTCTTCCGAACCTCAAGGATTTTTGGGACTAAACACAGATCAAGAAGGAGATAGTATTGATTTTGGTAAAGCTCTTGCTACAGCTCTGCATACACAAGCAGACCCAAATACTGTAGGCGACGAAGAGGCTATCGATTCCCGTAGCTACTTTGAGAAAAGTCCAACACAGCTTTTTATAAAGGTAGCACGTTTTAAAGATGATGGTACAAAAGAAAAGAGAGCTATAAAAAATATCCCTACCCTACTAGATACAACGTCTATTGTTAAAGAAGGTACTTCACCAACACAATTAGAGCTCAAAGGATTTATCGTCCATACAGGTAATGGACTTGGTCACGTAGGAGGTCATTATACTGCTTACGTAAAAGTAGAAGACTCCAAAAATCCAGGTAACTATCATTGGATACACACTGATGATGCGCAAACTCCTTGTGTTATTGACAACCAAGAAGAGCTGCAGAGAGCTTTAGAAAATGCCTCTGACTTATACTATGACAATGAGCTGCTAGAACTGCCGCATACGCTTACTACTGCCATTGAATATACAAAGAATAAGCAAGCGTTTCTTGCTACAGAAGCGCAAAACGAAGGACCTACCTACGAGGAATTTTTGCATTGGGCCTTTAACACACTCCTTCTCAAAGAAGAACAAGATACTATAGCCTGCGCCGTCGCTCAAGAGCATCAAGGTTTCGTTGCAAAACTCCTAGAGATTCCACTGAGCTATGGTCGCAATTATATCCAGCAGCATCCAGAAGATGCTCTTTTCAAAAGGCTATTACAAGAAGCCCTTAGTAGACGAAAAGACCATCTTTTACCATCTTAAAAAAGCTATCTTCTTGAAAACTTAAAGAGTCTCCTGTTATAAGCTGAAGCAGACAACCAATCTAGGTGATCTGCCATGAAGAAAGCTTTCTTTTTTAGCGCAGCTGCGCTCTGCTCTGTATCTTGCTCTTTACTCATCAGCGCTCCTTTGCTTACCTCTTCTTCTATAGATATCCCTGAAGAAGAACTTCTTTCTTCGGATACCTTGTTTGATGAAAACACTTTGCTAGGGCAAGAAAAAATCCTTGCTATAGACGATGCTTCTGAGGAACCTCCTTTTGAAGAAGGAGACTCTAATGTCGAAGGAGAGCAGCAGACTCCCTCCGATGCTAACCTGCAGCCGAACCTACAAAAGGTACTTTATGACCCGAAACTCAACTACGGAACGGGAAGTCCTATCCCTAAACCAGCTCCTATCACGACAGCAAAAAGAAATTTGATTGTCCTTGGATCTTCTGTCATCATGGCAACAGTTGCCATGCTTGTCGTTGCTTCCAACAAAGGCTTAGATGCTCCTAGTAGCCACTAATGGGTAGCATGAGATATTGGGCTATCTGCTTGCTATTTCTTAGCAGCTGCTACCACGATGATCCTTGGCGTAACCTGTCCATCAAGACAGGCTCTTCTTCCTTTAACTCCTCCAAGCTCATTTATCCAGCCACACATTTTCTGCATGATCTAGAACTAGAGTTTCTCTACACACAAGAAACTCTAAGCGCCTATATTAACGTATATGCAGAAACCATCCCTTCCTATGAAGGAGATGATCGAGCGGCTCTCCTCATTATGGAGGTAAGTGGAAAGACACAAAAATTAGTTGTCGACAGACTATCTGGAGGACAAAAGCTCAAAATCCCCGATATGCATCTCTCTTCTTTTGTAAACACCTTCAAAAACCACCCCTCTGTGATCTTGCGTCTTGGAGAAGACTACAAAACAAAAATCAACACCAAAGAGTTTAAAAAACATTTTGAAAAACTTCATATTCAACCCTTTGTCTTCATCTCTAACAACCCTATTGGGCTTGCTCTCTAAGAAATCACTTGGAAAATCCTTTTCTTTACGACTATAATCAACACTAAAAACAAGAGGGATCTATGAGCAAACTCGATGAGCTGAAAAAACTCACTACCATTGTGGCAGATACGGGAGAAATCAAAGAAATCAAGCAGTACAAACCCACCGACGCAACCACCAACCCTTCCCTTATTCAAGCGGCAGCAGCTATGCCTGAATATCTCCCTCTTATCGAAGAAGCTATTGAATATGGTAAAAGTAAAGGCCGAAGTAAAGAAGAGCAGCTAGATCTTATCATCACAAAAGTCTTTGTGAACTTCGGTGTAGAGATTCTTAAAATCGTCCCAGGAAGAGTTTCGACAGAGGTTGATGCAAGACTTTCTTTTGATATAGAAGGAAGTTTAAAAAAAGCGCATCAGTACATAGATCTTTACAAACAAGCAGGTATTCCTAAAGAAAGAATTCTTATTAAACTTGCTTCTACATGGGAAGGAGTGCAAGCGGCTAAGATCTTAGAAAAAGAGGGCATCCACTGCAACATGACTCTCATGTTCTCTATGGCACAAGCCATCGCTTGCGCAGAAGTAGGAGCTACCCTTATCTCTCCTTTTGTGGGCCGTATCTTAGATTGGTACAAGACTCATACAGGCAAAGACTACCCTCCTCATGAAGACCCAGGCGTACAATCTGTCACTTCTATCTATAATTACTACAAGAAATTTGGATACAAAACCCAGATTATGGGAGCTAGCTTTAGAAATTCTGGAGAAATCTTAGAACTTGCTGGCTGTGACCTGCTTACGATTTCTCCGAAACTTCTCAAAGAGCTACAAGAAGCTCAAGGAGATGTTCCCAAAAAACTCGACGCAAAAGCAGCATCTACGCGAAGCCTGGCTAAGATCCACATAGATGAAAAATCTTTCCGATGGATGCTCAATGAAGACGCTATGGCAACAGATAAACTCTCCGATGGTATTAGAAAGTTTGCAGAAGCCACAGTATCTTTAGAGAAAGAGATCCTCAAAATGATGGATCATAGCACCAAAAAAAGAGCTTAGACTCTCTTGGCTAAAGCAGCTTTCAAGTCATCTGGAAGATCCTCAGTACTAGTATGGGATTCACCGCCTGGTGAATCCACTATAGGCACTGTATAGTGCTGACTAGCCTGATCTTCCTTTATATATACCTCCAAGGACAGACATAACATGAAATAAACGTTTGCCAGTAGTCTCTCTTGAGTCTCTTGTAACTCGTTAGAAAGCGCGTTCATCCATTGAACAACGCTCCTCATCCCTTTTTTGATCTCACTATTCAACAGTATCTGGTTTTCATGTTGTAAAATATATGCTGCTGCCTGAGTAGGATTCTCTGGTAAGCGCCTTATCTCCCCCATTACCTCTTTAACAACCGGATCTGCCTTTGTATTTTGAGATAGCCATTCATCTACCTTCTTTCGTATATATGTCTCCGGTTTCTCCTCTAATTTATCCATTATAGCTGTAAAGTTTGGTCCAATAGAAGAAGGTTCTTTCTTTCGAGTTTGATCTTCTCTAAGAATAGGTGCAAGAGTGTCATCATATTGCGCCCAATGTAACTTACGATATCTTTCTTGTATAAGCTGATGATACAAAGGATACTTCCGTATCAACTCTATCACTTGAGTCGCATTATTGTCCCACGCCCATAACAAGCAGGTAGACAAAGCATCAGCCATATCTTCCTTATCAAGCTCAATAAAGTTGCGATCAATAGGTAGTCGATTTTTAAGGATCCAGAGCACATCATTTTCACTGCACTGAGGTTCATATGTAAATATCCCTTGAACGCTTATATAGAAATTATTTACATTTCTCATTGCGGGATTGTTTATTAAAATATTTTGAACTAGAGGTTCCTTTTCTAAATAATTTCGTACTCCACAAGCACCATGCTTAAGAGTCCATGTTAGGCATCCCCCAAAAATCTTTATGAATGCTTTTCTTATATCTCCACTGAGAGTAGCAATGCCCTCTGGTATTTTATTTTCTTGAAGAACTTGTAATAACTCCTTACTTGTACAATGTTCAGCCTTTAAAACTTGCTGCACAGCTTTGCAGATATCGTCTATTCTTTGATCTTCAACTGATAAAGACCCAAATAGCGCTCTAAAAGGGGGAGGTCCTACTCTGATTGTCATAAACCAACTGCTTTTAATGAATTTGTGGGGGATATTGTAAACTACAAGAAAAAAAAGAAGAATAAAAAACAACCTTCTACAGGCTATATAACAAAAAAAACCCATTCACGCATTGCGTGAATGGGTTTTCTTTCAGCAAACTGCTATGAGTTTAGCTTAAGATTGAAAAACAAAGTCGAGCACTTCTTCGCTATCAGCGTCAACAAGTTTTTTCATTCTCTTGCTGTAATCAAAGAAGCCTGTTCCCCCTGGAATCACATGACCCATGATCTTATTGGCTTTGAAGTCAAAAAGATAATCGGTCTTACCTTCACAGGCAGCATCTGTCAAGACCCTTGTCGTGTCCTGGAAGGAAGCTGCTGAAATAAACGACTCTGTACCAAGAGAAGCTTTGGTGATTCCCAAAAGTACCGGCGTCGCTTGTGCAGGTTTTCCACCTTCGTCATACACCTTCTTGTTCTGCTGATGGAAGGCTTTCTTATCCACATCTTCTCCATAGAGGAAAACAGTATCACCTGGGTCAATCACACGTACCTTCTGAAGCATCTGACGTACGATGATCTCGATATGCTTGTCGTTGATATCCACCCCTTGTAGGCGGTAAACCTCTTGCACCTGGTTGACAAGATATTTTTGCAACTCTCTTACGCCGCAAATCTCCAGAATCTCTTGAGGAACCACAAGACCATCTGTAAGTTGCTGCCCTTTGACAACGTGATCTCCTTTCTGGATGATAAGGTGTTTGGTAAGAGGAATAAGGTGCTCTTCTTCCATACCAGACTCTTCATCTCGCACAACCACAATACGCTTGCTCTTCTGAACCCCTCTAAAGTCAACAACTCCGTTGATTTTTGCAATCTCCGCAGCATCTTTTTTAGGTCTTCTAGCTTCAAAAAGCTCAGCAACACGTGGCAAACCGCCCGTGATATCTTTTGTTTTGATAGCGCCACGTGGCAATCTAGCCAAAATCATTCCAGCATTTACACTTTCCCCCTCTTCTACAGAGATGAAAGCTCCTGATGGGATCGCATAGGTTCCCACAAGTTCCTGGTAGTCTTTATCAGCATAGATCACAATCTGAGGATGCAATTCCCCCCTGTGCTGCTTCACAAAAAGCTCTGGCTGCCCTGTTTGCTTATTCACATCTTTTTGTGTCGAGATCCCTTCAACAAGGTCTTCGTATTTCACAAACCCTGGTTTTTCACAGATAATAGGAATATTATGCTGCTCCCAGTGACCTATAGTGGCTCCTCGCTGCACTTTAGAACCATCTGCAAGTAAGATGCGAGTTCCTAGTTCAACAGGGAAGCTTTGCAAAGCTTCTAGAGATTTTGTGCTCAGAAGTTTTTTATATTCTTCCAAAGATCTACCTTCGTCACGAACGATATGGATAAATCCATTCTTGTTAAGCGCTAGCCATACCCCTTCATCATTTTTTACGGTACGTAGATCGGTATAGATCAAAATACCATCTTCTTCTGACACAAGCTCTGGGCTGATATGTGCAGACGCAATACCTCCCAAGTGGAACGTTCTCATCGTGAGCTGCGTTCCAGGCTCACCGATAGACTGCGCTGCAATGATACCTACAGCTTCCCCTTTAGCTACAAGACGTCCGTTAGCTAAGTTAATACCGTAACATTTTGCGCAGACTCCCCTCATGGTTTCGCAGGTGAGTGAAGAGCGTATTTTTACACTCTTAATTCCAGCGTCATCGATAGCTTCTGCCTGATGCAAGGTAAGTACATCTCCTGCTTTTGCAAGCAGCTTTGTACTATCTCCAGGCTGATAAATATCATCGCATACACTACGACCAAAGATCCTATCTTTTAAGGGCAAGAGTTCCTCTTGGCCTTGCTTGATCGCCATCACTTCAATACCATTGAGAGTACCACAATCATCATCTGTGACAAGAACGTCTTGTGATACGTCAACAAGTCTTCTTGTCAAATATCCAGAGTCAGCCGTCTTCAGCGCTGTATCGGCAAGACCTTTTCTGGCTCCGTGTGAGGAAAGAGAGTACTCAAGAACAGAAAGACCTTCGCGGAAGTTCGCTGTAATAGGCGATTCAATGATCTCACCTGATGGTTTAGCCATCAAACCTCGAAGAGCTCCAAGCTGTTTTACCTGCGCCTTGTTACCTCTAGCACCAGAATCCATCATCAGATAGAGAGGGTTAAGCTCTAACTGATCAGGTTTGCTGATGAGTTTGAATAGCTCTTCAGAAATCTCATCTGTCACCTCTGTCCAAAGGCTGATGATTTTAGATTTCCTTTCTCCATCTGTAATAACCCCATCTTCATACTGTTGCATAACTTCTTCTACTAGCTGCTGCGCATTTTGAAGAAGCTGCTTTTTATTGTCTGGGATTTTTACATCTTTTACACCCATAGAGAGAGAGGATTTTGTAGCATAGGTAAAGCCGATGTTCTTCAGATCATCCAAAAATTTCACCGTCGCTTCTAAACCAACCTTCTTATACGTACCGAGAACAAGCTCACTCATCTTTTTCTTTCTGAGCACATAGTTCTGAAATCCCATCTCCTTAGGGACAATTGTGTTAAAAACAACACGTCCTGGAGTTGTAGCAATAATCTCGCCATGGCTAAGCCTTAGCTTAATTTTCTCATGAATATGAAGACCACGACCTAGATCATCTCTTCGTTTAGCATCCACCATATCACCAAAATACCATGTGTAGCTACCAGAAGCTCCTAGAGCAAGAAGAACCTCTTCTGTGTCTTTAAAAACCTTAGTCTTTCGACCATAATCTTCTGGGCTAAAGAGAGGATCATGCATCAGATAATACAGACCCAAAATCATATCCTTCGAAGGATCCGCTACCGGTTTCCCTGAAGAAGGTAAGAAAATGTTGTCTGGTGCCATCATAAGGAGCTTAGCTTCGAGCTGCGCCTCTATAGAGAGAGGAACGTGTACAGCCATCTGGTCTCCATCGAAGTCGGCGTTAAAAGCGGTACAAACAAGAGGATGTATACGAATCGCTTGCCCTTCAATGAGCACCGGCTCAAAAGCCTGGATACCCAATCGGTGAAGCGTAGGAGCTCTGTTCAGTAAAACAGGGTGTCCTTGAATGATTTCCTCTAGCACATCCCACACTTCTGGATCTTGCCTTTGGATCATCTTTTTCGCTGAACGAATGGTATATACAAAACCGCGATCTTTGAGTCTTTTCACGATAAAAGGCTCAAAAAGCTCAAGGGCCATCTGTTTAGGTAATCCGCACTGGTTGAACTTCAGCTCAGGTCCCACGATGATTACAGAACGTCCTGAGTAATCCACACGTTTTCCAAGAAGGTTTTGTCGAAAACGTCCCTGTTTACCCTTCAGCATTTCCGCAAGGGCTTTGAGAGGTCTGTTACCAGCTCCCATAACAGGGTGACCATGACGGCCATTATCAAAGAGCGCATCTACAGCTTCCTGCAGCATTCTCTTTTCGTTTCTAACAATCACATCAGGAGTTTTTAACTTAAGGATCGATTTAAGACGATTGTTTCTGTTAATCACCCTGCGATAGAGGTCATTAAGATCTGACGTCGCAAAACGGCCACCATCCAAAGGAACCAAAGGACGTAGATCTGGAGGAATAACAGGGATTGTAGACATCACCATCCAATCAGGTTTGTTGGGGGATGTCGTAAAACTCTCTACAATTTTTAATCTCTTGGCAAGCTTCACACGTGCCTGCATAGATTTTGTCTTACGTAGTTTCTCTTTCAGTTCTACAACCAGCATAGATAGATCCTCTTTTTCAAGAAGTTCTCTGATTGCTTCTCCACCCATGGAGCATCTGAACGCATCAGGACCCCACTTCTCTTGCGCTTCTTTAAATTCCGCATCTGTAAGCAGCTGTTTTCTCTCAAGAGTTGTCTGCATAGGATCTATCACGATATATTCTTCGTAGTAGATCACTCTTTCAAGATCTGCTGTCGACATACCCAAAATATTACCAATACGTGAGGGCTGGGTCTTGAAAAACCAAATATGTACAACAGGAACAGCAAGATCAATATGTGCCATACGCTCTCGCCTTACTTTGGATAGAGTTACCTCTACGCCACATCGATCACATACAATACCTTTGTGTTTGATCTTCTTATATTTCCCGCAAGCACACTCCCAATCTCGTGTAGGACCAAAAATCTTTTCACAGAAAAGACCACCCTTTTCAGGCTTAAAAGTACGATAGTTGATCGTTTCAGGTTTTTTAATCTCACCTCGTGACCATTCATTATGAATGACATCATCCGATGCAATCTTAATCGTCAACTTATCAAATTGAGAATCGTTTAACTCGTCGTGTAACATGAACCTCTCCTCAAGGGACTAAAACTATCTTTTAACTACTAACTACTTTGCTTTGACTATTCCGCCTTTAATGGACGAACATCTAAGCCCAAACCTTGCATCTCTTTGACTAGTACGTTGAAAGATTCTGGGGTTCCAGCTCGCAATACATTATCACCTTTAACAATTGACTCATAAATGCGTGTCCTTCCGGAAACATCGTCGGATTTAACAGTCAACATCTCTTGCAGTAGGTGTGCAGCTCCATAAGCTTCAAGAGCCCATACCTCCATCTCTCCAAATCTCTGACCTCCCATCTGGGCTTTTCCACCAAGAGGTTGTTGTGTGACAAGTGAGTAAGGTCAAATCGCTCTAGCATGGATCTTATCAGCCACAAGGTGAGAGAGTTTGAGCATATAGATATATCCGACAACAACAGGATTATCAAAACGCTCTCCTGTTCGACCATCGTATAAGTACATCTTGCCAGTAGAAGGAAGATCTACCTCTTCCATCATCTTCCAGATCTCATCTTCAGGGAATCCTTCGAACACAGGAGTTTTTCCATAAATTCCCTTTTTGCGCGCTGCAAAACCAAGATGCGTCTCTAAAAGCTGACCGATATTCATACGTGATGGAACCCCAAGTGGGTTCAAGATCATCTCTACACACTCACCTGTTTTGAGGTAAGGCATATCCGCTTCGGGTACAATGTTTGATACAACACCTTTGTTACCATGGCGTCCCGCCATCTTATCTCCAACCTGCAGCTTACGCTTAGTCGCTACATACACCTTCACCTGCCGAATGACGCCAGCTTCAAGTTCTGTATCTCCTTTTCTCATAAACTCGATTTCAGACTTGTACTGCATCTCAAGCATTTGTTGATTGAGCTCATGCTCTTTCAAAATCTCTCTTAAGGTGTTGTACATAGGATTATCAGCAAGGATTAGATCATCAAGACCTTCTGTCTCTAACATCTCAATCACTTCCTGTGTAAAGACTTGAGATGCTTTCACAAGAACATCTCCTGTCTTCCTATGCATAATCGGAGAAGGAGCAGTTTCATTGAGAAGAAGAGCGCCTAGCTTCTCATGGAAAGCCATCACCACTTCTTCTTCTTTTTCTTTATATTCCTTATGGATATCCTTAATACGGGTAGCTTCCTCAACAAGTTCTTCATCTGTCTTAGACAAACGATCTCTTCTTGAAAAGACCTTCACATCCATGACAACGCCTTCAGTGCCTGGAGGAGCTGTGAGCGATGCATCTTTGACATCAGAAGCTTTTTCACCAAAGATAGCTCTTAAAAGTCTCTCTTCAGGAGAGAGCTCTGTCTCTGTCTTTGGAGTGATCTTTCCGATTAAAATATCGCCTGGTTTAACCTCAGCTCCGATGCGGATAATCCCATCTTCTCCAAGGTTAGCTAAAGCCTCTTCAGAGATATTAGGAATATCTCTTGTAATCTCTTCTTTTCCAAGTTTTGTCTCTCTTGCTGTGATCTCAAACTCTTCAAGATAAATAGACGTATAAGCATCTTCCTCAATTAACTTCTTAGAGACAATGATCGCATCTTCGAAGTTGTATCCACACCAAGGCATAAACGCCACTAGGATGTTTTTCCCTAAAGCGACCTCTCCCTGATCGGTAGCAGGTCCGTCAGCGATGATATCCCCTCGAAGAATCTTATCGCCTACAAAACATAAAGGAGTTTGATTGACACAAGTTCCTCCGTTAGAGCGGAGAAATTTTTGTAGCAAATAGGTTTTTTTCTCTAGAGGGTTTGAGGCCAAAGCAATAACCACTTTAAATCCATCTACATATTCTACAACACCATCTACATCTGCAATCACTACAGCTCCAGAGTCTCTAGCTACACGTTGCTCTAAACCTGTTCCTACAATAGGAGCTTGTGTTCTTAGCAAAGGTACGGCTTGACGTTGCATGTTAGACCCCATGAGCGCTCTGTTCGCGTCATCATGTTCCAAGAACGGAATAAGACCTGTCACAATAGAAACAAGTTGCTTCGAAGAGACATCCATATGTGTCACTTTGCTTGTCTCTATTTTCAAAGGTTCCGACTTATAACGCGCCCAGCATGTAGGCTCTACGAACATATGATGCTCATCAAGAGAAGCAGAAGCCTGAGCGATCACACAGCTCTCTTCTTGATCTGCTGTCATATACTCAATCTCTTCTGTCACAACACCATCACGCACAATACGGTAGGGAGTTTCTACAAACCCAAACTCGTTGATCTTTGCAAAGGAAGACAAAGAAGTGATCAGTCCAATGTTGGGACCTTCAGGTGTTTCAATAGGACAGATACGTCCATAGTGAGAAGCATGCACGTCTCGCACTTCAAAGCCAGCTCGATCTCTGTTAAGTCCTCCTGGCCCTAAGGAAGAAAGTCTTCTTTTATGAGTAAGTTCAGCAACAGGGTTGGTCTGATCCATAAACTGAGACAGCTGTGACCTTCCAAAAAAGTCTTTTAAAACCCCTGAAAGACCTTTGGCTGAAACAAGTTTACCAGGAGTGAGTGTATCTGAAGAAAAATCAAAAAGATTCATGCGCTCACGGATGATTTTTTCCATTCTGGCAAGGCCGATACGGCATTGATTCTGAATCAACTCCCCTACAGATCTCACGCGGCGATTGGCTAGGTGATCTATATCATCGATCGAGGTATTTTCATCCCCTCTTTTCAGACGCACTAAATACTTTAGCGCTTCAACAATATCTTCTTTTTGCAAAGTAACAAGCTCTAAAGCTGCATCTGTTGTCTCAAGTCCTAGCTTTCTATTGAGCTTATAACGACCTACTTTTCCTAGGTTATATCGTTTTGGGTCAAAAAACAGTCTCATGATTGCAGATCTAGCATTAGACAATGTAGCTGGCTCACCAGGACGTATCTTTCTATAAAAATCTTTCAAAGCTGATTCATAGGAATCGGTCGGATCTTTTGCGAGCATTTTGATAATAGGACTTGTCTCATCAGCATCTTCAGCAATACGCACCGCTTGAATATTTGCATCTAGCATTCTCTTCAGCATAGCTGTTGTGAGTTTTTCGGAAGCTTTTCCAAACATCACCCCTGTCTCTTCATCCAACACATCTTCTGCTAAGATTTTCCCAACAAGTCTGCTAAAATCCTTGTCAGAACGTATCTTCACCTTATGCGTACTGAAAAACTCTTCAATGATATCTGCATCACTTGAATAGCCTAAAGTTCTTACAAAAGAGGTAGCTAGGATTTTTCTGCGTCTTTTTTTACGATCTACATAGATATAGACAAAATCATTCGTATCAAAGGCTGCTTCTAGCCAGCTTCCTCTATAAGGAATGATACGGAAGGAGTATAAAATGTTTCCTTTAGGATGTTTTTCTTGTTCATAAGAAATGCCAGGAGATCTGTGTAGCTGAGAGACAATAACCCTTTCCGCTCCATTGATAATAAACGTCCCTTTGTCCGTCATCAAAGGAATCGTCCCCATGTACACTTCTTCTTCCTTAATCCCTGTCTCGTCTGTGAGCCTAAACTTCACCTTAAGGGTGATGTTGTAGGTAATTCCTCTTCGCATACATTCTTCAGGTGTATACTTAGGAACTCCTAAACTATAAGAAAGATACTCTAG
>Ga0172366_10003582_pt1 | contig 12223 bp, 25 predicted proteins | sample LakKivSesite69cm_FD_114533 | JGI IMG/M metagenome (GOLD analysis project Ga0172366, IMG submission 114533) | Sediment microbial communities from Lake Kivu, Rwanda - Sediment site 69cm | ecosystem: Environmental > Aquatic > Freshwater > Lake > Sediment | place: Rwanda: Western Province, Lake... | reverse complement strand
CAGGGTCGAAGAGACCCTACAGGAGAAGGCGGAGTTAACTAAGGAGGTGGGCTGGTTAGAATCCCTACCCGGCATCGGGTTCCACAACGCCTTGCTCATCCTGAGCGAACTGGGTGAGGTAACGCGATTCTCCAGCCCCCAGGCTCTTGTCTGCTACGCGGGTCTCGTGCCTAAGGTAGCGCAATCAGGTGACCAAGTACGATACGGCCATATCAACCGGCAGAGCAATGGCTTTCTCCGGTGGGCATTGATTCAGAGTGCCTGGTCCGCGGGACGATCGTCCACACCGAATCGATTCCAGCGCATCTATCAAAAAGTGAAGGCACGGAGAGGTACGAAGGTGGCGATCGTGGCCACCGCGCGTCATCTGGCAGAATCGGTCTATTGGGTGTTGACTAAACAAGAAGCTTATCGTGAAATAAAGGCAGGAAAAGCCTCGTTTTTCTCCTGATCCCTCTGAGGATCGTCGAACTGAGTGGAGGCTGCCGCTAACGACGCGTAACCATGTGCCGAGTAAGGCACGAAGAGATGAATGTCGCGTGATGTGAAAGGTAAGGATTGGGTATGAATAGAACCAGAACGCATAGTTAGATAGGGAGAGGTGTTTTTCAGAGAGGAGTTTACGATCACGCCCGCGCAAGCGGTGAAGAATCTGCGAATCTGTGAGGAGATCAGGCGGTTGAATGGCGTTCCTTAGCATCCCACGGCGATCGTGGAGAGCACGGAGATTGACGAGAGGGACGACGTGGAGCTCGAAGAACTGGGCTTGAGCCGGCTCGAGCCCACAGAGGCTGGCGTGGTCTTCGATTGCTTCATGTTGAAATTGGAGCGGCTGGAAGGAGTGAAGTTTAATACTCAAAAAGTTAATTCTCTAAGTAAAGCCACTAAGAAGGGCGGAAGGTAAGAATATGGTTTCTGCTACACGAATCAGCAAGATAGTAGGGGTATCAGAAGAGGAAGTACTCACCAAAAGTTTGATATCCTTTATAGAACGGGAGATCCGGCTCGCGGAAGCGGATATAGCGGATATACGTGAGCGGTATAGCGTGCTCTCGAAAGAAGAACTTTACGAGGCTATTAAATCAGCGAAAATAGCGAGCCACCCTGCCTGGGAGGATTATATCGTGTGGAAGAATAAAGAGCGGTACATAGTTGATTTGAAGGAGCAACTAAAACCTGGAAGGTGAGCAGTTGTACACAAATTACAGTAAATTAAAGTACATAGCGGAGAAAGAGTTTAACGATATTGTGACTGCAACGGCCTTTGTTGGCGGCAAAGCCAGTGCTCCGAATAAGTTGCGAATTTATGTCATTGATACTAGCTTTCTGGACGTCTGGCTATCGGTGGATGGAGATTATTGTATTGAGAGGCCGTGTCGGCAGTTTACTGGAGGGGCCACGGGCTTCCCTTAGGAACTCAGGGGGCCGCGAGTCGAATGCGCTGTGAGAGTTAGGAGCAGGAGATTTTTATATCCTTCTTACGTATCTTTTAGACGGGAATGAAAACGATAGCGGTTAGAGATACGGTCTATGAGGTTCTGAAAGGCCTGAAGGGAAAGGACGAAGAGCTTAGTGACGTGGTAGAACGGCTCGTAACACCGAGTAAGGGCGCAGATTTGTCAGCCTTTTTTGGTATTTTAAAAGAAAGTGACGTGCTGAATGGTCTGGCAGAGGACACGAGGCGGCTACGGGAATCTTCAAGATTTCGGATATGATACTGCTAGATACCGGCTTTCTGATTGCTTTTTTCAAAGGTGAAGAAAGAACGCGGTCAATTGTAGGGCAAGATGTGGCAACCACCGTAATAACCTATCATGAAATCTTTACGGGGCTCAAGCATAGGAAAGCGGAGAAAGAGGCGAAGTTTTTCAAAGATTTCTTCTCTAAGATAAGGATTTATGATTTTGATTTAGATGCTGCGGAAGCTTCGAGTGAGATAATGGCAAAGCTTTTGAGTTCCGGGAGAGTTGTTAACGCGCTCGATGTGCTCATAGCAGGTATTGCGATAGCGAATCATGCAGAGCAGGTGGCAACAACTGATGCTGACTTCTTAGAACTCACCAAGGTTGTCGACCTGGAACTGTACACCTCCTAAGTGGAGAATCAAATCCGGACCGACATGACGCGGAGCTGATTCTCACCGAGAGACGAATGAAGAAGTTCAGGGAGCTAGTCGAGGATATGGACTTGTGAGTCATGAACCCGGGGGATGCGGATTTCGTTTTCGATCCTTTCGGCTACGTAGTGTAGGAAAATGAGACTGGACCTGCTGTTTGCCGTGGTGGCACTGCTCGCGTTTGGCGTCACGGGCATCGTCTATAAGCTCGCGACGGCGCACCTCGACCCTATCTCACTGACCTTCTTCGTGTATGTGCTTGCCACGATCTTTACAGCGCTCGTATGGCTCTTCACACCTGATAAACGCATAACAGGCGCAGGGCTCACGTGGGTTGTTATAGCGGCGTTTTTCGCCTCCATCGGCATGATCGCTTACATGGTCGCGTTACAGGTGGGTGAAGTGAGTATCGTGACGCCAATCAGGGATTTGGCAGTGGTAGTTACCGTGCTTCTGGCAATCTTCGTGCTGGGTGAGCACGTCACGGTCACGAAAGTGCTGGGCTTGCTATTCGGGATCGCCGCAGTGGTGTTGCTATCCCTGGGGAGTTAGGGAAGATGATTGCTGTAACGAGATCTAAAGCGGGAGTTGCTATCAAATAAAATCGTCAGGCGGGGCGTGCTATGGAAGAGGTAGAGATCACCAAAATAATTCCGTATGTGGTAAAATCCGCACAACGAAGGATCTGGATAGATTACGATGACGAGGCTGATGTGCTGTATCTGAACTTTACCTATCCACCAACGGCGGTGGAGCATGAAGAAGACGAGGACGGCATCGTGCGGAACTACGATGCGGCTGGCAATCTTACGGGTCTCACGATACTCGCGGCAAAGCGGTTCTTAGAAGCGAAAACAGACGAATAGCCGGCAATGCACTGCAAGCACACGAAAGCGCTGGGCTTGCTGTTTGGGATCATCGGGGGTACCCGTCATTTTTAAATGCTCTCAAACTCTACAGAGAATAGGGGAGGCATAAAGCCAGCCGTAAATAGTAGGAGCAAGGTGCACAAAAAGAGATGGGTGAAGCATACAGTGTGCGAAGAAAAATTTTTTTTATTACGTCACTTCAGTTGTATCTAGAAGTAGCGAGCTACCGGAAATGATGTTTCAGAGCTCAGAGAAAACAAGTTTAGTAAAAAGATGAGGGAAGAAGAGCATGAGTCTAAATGTAGACGAGATTGAGAAAAGATTGGTTGGGTTGGATGATGAAATACACCGGCTTTTGCACTATATTTATAAGTCGAAGGAGCCAGAAGTGGAAGTCGAGCTTAGAGACTACGAGGATTTGAAGAAGAGTATAGCAAGGAATTTGAAAGAGCCGCTCGATCCTAGTACAGAGATAAGAAAGATGAGGGATAGACGATATTCGGTGTAGTCGATGAAATTGACAATTGACAGCGATGTGCTGGCTTATGCTTTTATTGAACCAACCAAAGAGGTTTATAAAGATGATTTTGAAATGTTCAAAGCTCTGCATAATAAGGCGGATTACCTGTACAAAGGTGTGATTAGCGGTGTCCACGATTTAATAATACCTTCAACGGTTTTACTAGAAGTAGCTATAGTAATGAGCAGGGCTGTGGGTGAAGAGATAGCTACCAGAGTCTATGAAAAAGTAAAAAGGCAGGCTACTGAAATTCTGTACTTAACAGAGAAATTCACGACATATTGCATGGAAAAAGGAATTACAACCCATTTGAGTGGATTTGACACTGTTGTTCTGGCTTGTGTTGTCCATGCAAATTCGACGCTCATAACGAACGACCAAAGTTTCTACCGTAATGTGAAAAAGCATCATCCTGAAATCAGGGCATACTTACTCAGAGAATTAGATGTGACTGAGATATAGTGATAAGCATTTCACCGAGCATCATTCATGATAGGGCTTATACATGAAAATCGTATCAATCGTGGGTGCACGGCCGAACTTCATGAAGCTCGCGCCTTTGTCGAAGGAACTGCGGAAGGAGTTTGACGAGCTGATCATCCATACGGGCCAGCACTACGATCACGAGCTGGACAGGATCTTCTTTGATACGCTGCATAAGTCGGTCTCAGCTGCCTGAATGCGATTGCGCACCCGCGCGGGCGTCGTGACACTTTCTTTCAGCAGAAAGAACCTGTGCTAAGAAAGCGCCCTCTTCCCGGTCAGCTGGGCGGAGTACCAGCTGGGACTGATCCATTCGGACAATTATGGGGCTGGCGTGCGCTCATTTACGTGCTCCAGAACCGGAAACGGCCGGACCTTTAACCTAATAGCCGCTCGCACGACGCGGCAAAGCAAGTTTTATACACCTGTATGAATGATAGGAGTGCGTGGCTATGCTGTTCCCGGTGCATTCTCATGGCCAGCTGCTGCAGTGCTTCCAGACAGCTTTGAGGCAAAAGGTAAGGCTTTTATGCTAGACGGTTGTACTATAACTAGAGGAGGTACCGAGGCGGAGATGGAGACAGCAAGGAGGTTAGAGGAATTGCAGAAGGAGCTCCAGAGTTTAAAGGGTATGCTCTTATTAGAGCGAGATGCACCGGCCGAGAAGAAAATTATTTCATTGCGCGGTATGGGCCGGCTCTTAGTCTCGGAGGAAGAATTAGAGGAAGCGATCGATAACGCGAAGAGGTCAGTATTCTCAGGTGTAAAAGATGCTGTTCGTCACTGACACGCATCCTTTAGTCTGGTATATACTTGGTGAACTCCCTGAGCGGGTTGACGAGATATTCAAGTTAGCCGAGGCGGGTACATCATCGATATTCATCCCAACGATAGTACTAGCGGAATGTTTGTATCTGGTAGAAGAAGGCAAAATTGTGTTAGATTTTGAGGATTTGCTCGAGAGATTAGAACAGAGCAGTAATTTTGTTCCCACGTCCTTTAACTTCTAGGTAATGAAGCTCTTGCCGGAGATAAATCTAAGGGAATTGCATGACAGGATTATCATCGCCACAGCGAGGACATTGAATGCTCAGCTCATTACAAAGGACAGGGTTATTAGGGAATCTGGCATGGTAGACGTGGTATGGTAGGAAAAGGCTGAGTTTAAGGCGGTGCTTCTGCGCCCGCGCTGGTCTGCCACGGCGGCGTCGGTGCAGCGTTGCGCCCGCCTGAATTCCCCTATATTTTTTTTCTCAATAAACGCCACAGGAAGTTTTATATACCTGTATGAAGGATAGGAGTGCGTGGCTATGCTCTTCCCGCTGCTCGCTCATGACCCGTTGCTCACGTATGACCGCCTGCAGCAGTGCTACCGCAAAAGCGTACGAACCGGCAGATGGCGCAGACTCCACTACCTTGATAAGGTGCTCTTCCGAGCTTCGCTGGACTATCTGAAACGCGGCGGGCGGATACTGAATAAGGCTTTATCAGGCAAGCTCTCGTGGCTCTTAGCAACATTATCTGAGACGCGAGGGCAGCGGATCGTGAAACGCGGACTGGCGAAGGCTGCGGGACTGCTTACCGGTATCGAGAAGGGTCTATCTGGTTGGGTGCTAGACCTAAAAGCATGGTTGCAAGATCCTGATTATATCTTCTGGCTCGGAACTGAAGCGGCTGGAAGGAAGACTTTTATTTACCATGAAGTGGATATATAGCAGTATGAGCGGTGCGATGGTACGCCTTGATAAGCACAATCGCGTGGCGCTCCCGAAAGCGGTGGTCGACAAACTGGGCTTAGGGGATAAAGTAGTCCTCGTAGATTTAGGGGACCATATTGGCATATACCCCGTTCCGAACGATCCGTATGAGCGGCTCCACGGAAGCTTTACCACTGAAAAGCCATTCAAAGAGTTGCGAAGGCAAGCGGAAGAACTGGCGTTGGAGGAAGCACTAAGGTGATTTAATTTCACATGCTTCTTGAGAACGACGTCATCTTCGCCTATATGAATGAGCTCGATAGGTACCACGAAAAAGCAGAGATCTTGTTTCAACGTATCAAAAGCGGCTTACGAGTGGAGTCTTCATCTGCATGTTTACTTGAAATGGAACTAATATTCAAGAGCGAAGGCAGAGAGGAAGAGCTGCTCGATGTGGTTTCAGCTTTAAAGGGCATAGAGAACATTGTATTTCTCCCAGTCACTCCAGAGATAGTGATATCGAGCATTGCGATCAGAAGAAATTATGAACTTACATTTTTCGATTCGCATTATGCAGCAACTGCGTTGAGTCGAGATAGAATAATTATTTCAATGGATAGTTGCATATGATGATATTCCAAGTTTAAATCGCTACGATCCAGATGATGTTCCGAGCGAGTGAAGAACACCGTTGGGCTGGGCTGCGAGAGTCATGAGACTGGACCTTCTCTTTGCCGTGGTGGCACTGCTCGCGTTTGGCATAACGGGCATCGTCTATAAGATAGCCACGGCGCACATCGATCCCATCTCACTGACCTTCTTCGTGTATGTGCTTGCAACTGTCTTTACGGCGCTCGTATGGCTCTTCACACCCGATAAGCACATTATAACCCGCGCAGGGCTCACGTGGGTTGTTCTCGCTGCCTTTTTCGCCGTCATCGGCATGATCGCGTACATGGTCGCGCTACAGGTGGGTGAGGTGAGCATCGTGACGCCAATCAGGGATTTGGCGGTGGTGGTGACCGTGCTTCTGGCAATCTTCGTGCTGGGTGAGCACGTCACGGTAACGAAAGCGCTGGGCTTGCTCTTCGGGATCGCGGCAGTGGTGCTGTTATCCCTGGGAAGGTAGGAAAGATGATTGCTGTAACGAGATCTAAAGCTGGAGTTGCTATCAAATTAACAAGAGCGAGGTGGGACCACATTATCACGTCCCATACAGATATGGCTGAAAACGAGGATTTACTTCTCAAAACTGTCGAAGATCCAGATATGATTTTAAAAGGCGTTAGTGATGAGGTACGGGCTGTACGATTCTTTCAAGAGACGCATTTCGGACCGAAATATCTTATGGCGGCATACAAAGAATTACGTGATGGAAGTGGCTTTATTATCACCGCATACAAAACTTCAAAGGTGGATAAAATCGTCAGGCGGGGCGTGCTATGGCAGAGGTAGAGATAACCAAAATAATTCCGTATGTGGTAAAATCAGCACAACGAAGGATTTGGATAGATTACGATGAAGAGGCTGACGTGCTGTATCTGAATTTTACTTATCCGCCAACCGCGGTGGAGCATGAAGAAGACGAGGACGGCATCGTGCGGAATTACGATGCGGCGGGCACTCTGACGGGTCTCACGATAGTAGCGGCAAAGCGGTTCTTAGAAGCGAAGGCTGAAGAATAAGTCGGACATGCACGTATCGCTCACGAAAGCGCTGGGCTTGCTCTTCGGGATCGCCGCCGTGGTGCTGCTATCCCTGGGGAGTTAGGAAACATGAAACTAGCCTCGATCGTGGGTGCGCGGCCGAACTTCATCAAGCTCGCACCCTTGTCGAAGAAACTGCGGAAGGAGTTTGACGAGCTGATCATCGGGTATACCGCCCGAGAGACCGCGACCAAGAAGGTGCTCTATCCCCGCGCACGGTAATCGCACTGAGGGCGCTTAAGATGGGCTTCGCGCACACTTCGCTTATCCAACGTATGCGTTTCCAGACTACAAGAGCTATAAGCATACGGCCACTATTCTTTAGTAGTGATGATGGTATGGCGATAAAGTTGAAGGCGCGGTATGATGCGGTCTTGAAGCCGCGGGAAGCCAGCTCATCGCGTTGGCCTATGGTGGTGTGGCTCTAAGATGGTGGCGCTGTCTGTAGGGTTGGAGCGAAAGGTGAAGGCCCTGGTGGACGCGGGGTACTATTCGAACGAGACAGAGGTATTAACAGCTGCACTATTAAGTCTGTTTCGTGAAAATAGAGAGCTCAACGTTACCGTTGCGATAGAGCTCTACAAGACTGGCGAGGTATCGCTGAGTAAAGCCGCGGAAATTGCGGGACTGAGTACCATTGAATTCAAGGAAGTGTTAGGTAAGAGCGGATTGGTGCGGGAGATTGAGGCGAGGCCGGCGGAGGAGATGGACAAGAAGCTCAGGAAATATCTCAAAGATGCTGTTTGATACTGATGTACTCAGCATGCTCAGTAAAATTGGTAGGCTCGATTTATTGAGACGTACGTTTCCAGAGGTGGTTTTTAGCATTACGTTTGAGGTCTATACTGAGCTGCTGGATGCGAGAGAAGCGGGCTATGATTTCATCGATGACATTTTAGAGCAGGGATTCAAGGTACTTCATTTAGATTCAGATTTGATGGAGATGTATGAACGTAAGAGAGCTGAGTTGAAGGATCTTCATGCGGGTGAGGTGACCTCTATTCTGTTGTGTAAACGGTCAGGTATGGCCTTTGTGACAAATGATCGAAGAGCAAAGCGATATTGCGAAGAGAATGGTGTTGAATGGTTGGATATTGTTGATCTCTTCAGATTATGCTACCGGAAGCAGGTAGTGGCCAAACAGGAACTCGAGCAGGTGATCGATGCGATCGAAGCGAAGTATAGGACACGAATACTGAGGAGAGGAGAGATCTTTGCTTGAACGATCTCGCTTTACGTGTGACGTTCATTTCTTTTAAGCATCATGATAGGGGGCTTATAGATGAAACTAGCGTCAATTGTAGGTGCACGGCCGAACTTCATCAAGCTCGCACCCTTGTCGAAGGAACTGCGGAAGGAGTTTGACGAGGTAATAATACACACGGGCCAGCACTACGATTACGAGATGGACAGGATCTTCTTTGATGAGCTCGGCATACCTGCGCCGGATTACCATTAGGCGTGGGCTCGGGCTCGCACGGCTATCAAACGGGCGAGATGCTGAAGCGGACGGAAAAGGTGCTAATCAAAGAGGCACCGGATCTGGTCCTGGTGTTTGGCGATACCAATACGACGTTAGCAGGCGGACTTCGTGTTGATCTGCGTGCCGACGCCCGTAACGAAATCGAAAGAGCCGGACCTGTCATACGTGAAATCAGCAGCGGAGATCGTCGGCGAGAACCTGAAGAAAAATGCAACGGTCGTTCTGGAATCAACTGTTTACCCGGGCGTTACCGAGGAATTGGTAAAGCCGATTTTGGAAAAAGAATCGGGTATGTACTGCGGTACTGATTTCTACATTGGCTACTCGCCGGAGCGCATCAACCCCGGTGATGAAGCGCACACGCTTGATAAGATAACGAAGGTCGTTGCGGGCATGGATGCAGAGACGACCGCACGATTAGCTGAGCTCTACGGCCTGGTAACGACAGTTTACAAAGCAAGAGATATCAAAACTGCGGAGGCGGCGAAAGTGATCGAGAACATCCAGCGCGATTTGAATATCGCGTTAATGAACGAGCTGGCACTAATATTTCAGAAGTTGGGCCTGGATACGAAATCGGTACTGGAAGCAGCGGGCACGAAATGGAATTTCCATCAGTACAAGCCGGGATTGGTGGGTGGCCATTGCATCCCTGTCGATCCATACTATCTGGTGTACAAAGCGAAGGAGCTGGGCTACCATCCGCAAGTCATTCTGGCAGGCAGAGCGATCAACGATTACATGGCGAAGCACGTTGCGGCGATGGCGATCAAGGGCCTGAACTCGCTCGGCAAGGCGAAGTCTGATACGGAGCTCTCGAACTACGAGCTCGTGCTCCGTAAACGGCAAGCACTCGCCGGCGTGACCGTGCCCTACAAACTCATCTGGCATACCGCGCGCAACAAGCGCGCGCGTATCGAGAGCCTGGAGCCGTTTTATTCGAGCGGGCAGCTCCAGTTCCTCGAGTCCTGGAACGTCGAGTATCCCCAGCTGCTCGAGCAGCTGATCCACTTCCCGCTCGCCGCGCATGATGACGGGGCCCAATGTGCACGCCGGTGCACGGATGCGCTCGCTGGCGTGATCGAGCTGATCACGGAGTATACCACGGCCAGGAGAGCGTCCAAGCGGGAGGTGCTCTATCCCCGCGCACGGTAATGGCACTGAGGTCGTTTAAGATGGGCTTCGCGCACACTTCGCCCCCCGTGTTGTGCACCATAGCAAGTTATTTATGCCTCTAGCTCAAACTATAATCAAGGAATTTGGGGATGACGTATGAAGACGAGAGCGATCTACGAAGGTGGCATGTTAAAGTTAAAGGGCATACTGGATTTACGGGATGGTGAGGAGGTCGAAGTACTCGTAAGATCCTCTTGCCCGGGGTTAGAAGAGCGAGTGAGGCGATTAGAGGACTATCTCACGACGAATAATCCCGAACCGTTTGTTAGCCCATTGATAAGGAGCTCTAAATGGTACGCGGGGGCTTACAGCCTGAGGAAGCTCGGATTGAGGGAGTAGTAGATGTTGGTGTTATCGTGATTGCTCATTTCGCTAATCCAGCCCAGGCACATGCGTTTGCTTTCCTGAAGGATATTTTACTCTGGAATAAGAAATGTCTAGTACCCACATCGGCGATTATGGGTGCGTATCACGTAATGACCGAATATCTTGGCGTCGAAAGATCTTCAGCATACAACGCATTGACGAAGACACTTGAAACGAGATCACCGGCATTTTATGAAGATATCAGTGTAGATATCGCCTTAGGAGCATTAGAGAACGCATTATCGTACCGTATAGAATCTTGGGATGGCTATCTCGTCTCTCTCGCCAAAGCCCACGATGAAGCGGTAATCTTTAGCATCGATGGCCGGTTTGCGAAGAAAGCTAAGGGCGTTCGTGTAGTCAATCCGCTTCCTGGGGCGGTATTCGAGGAGTATAACGCGTGGCTCAAAGCTAAGTTGGAGGAATAAATCCCCCGTCGATTGCATCCCCCCAACCGTCTTTTTTCTATTAACTTTCGCCTTTTACCATCAGCCCGTCGAAGACCGGGGCCGCAGCCGCGTGGACGGGTTGAGCAGCGCCAGCTGCTCTTCTCGGCCGCGTGCGTCCACAGTGATTTGGCGATCGCCAGGTTGGCGTTCGCGGGATCGGACTTCTCGAACTTCGAGCTCGTGCTCCGAGAACGCCAGCGGGCCGCCGGTCTCACCGTTCCCTATAAGCTCGTCTGGCATACCGCTCCGAAGCTCGCACGGATCGAGAGCATCGAGCCGCGCTACTCCAACGGGCAGCTACAGTTCCTCGAGTCCTGGAACCGCGAGTATCCCGCGCTGATCGAGCAGCTCATCCACTTCCCGCTCGACGCGCATGATGACGGGGCCCAATGTGCACGCAGGTGCACTGATGCGCACACCGGTGCACGGATGTGCTCGCCGGCGCGATCGAGCTGATCACGGCGTATACCGCCAGAGAGTCCGCGACCAAGGAGGTGCTTTACCCGCGTGCGCGGTAGGTACGTGCAGAGCCGGGCAGCGGGTTATGGGCTACGATTATGGATCTATCGCTCCAGATCCGAGGAAACCGGACCAAGAAGTCAGCACGCTCGTTCGTGGCCCCACCGCAAGCTTTATTTATGGTGAGCAAAGTTAGTAGAAGCGTAGAGATGCCCGTCACGTCGCTCACCCTTGACCAGCTCCTGCAGTGCTAACAGCCCATTTGCATACTATTTTTATACGATTGAGTACTTTTTGTATTCAGTAACGCATGGTAGAGCAGATGCTCGAGAAACTATTCACCTCTCGGACACGGGTAAAGCTTCTGACCCTCTTCTTGCTGAACCCCGGTAAAGCCTTCTATCTGAGGGAACTTGCACGAGCAACGGACGAGAACGTCAACGCGGTACGACGCGAATTGTTAAATTTAGAAGCTCTCGGGTTATTACAGAGCGAACGGAAAGGAACAGCTAAATACTACCAGGTCAACCGTGAAATGCCGCTCTATGACGAGTTATCGAGTATGATACTCAAGACCGAGGGAGTAGCCAAGGTGCTGCAAGAACGCTTACCTGAGCTGGGCGTTGAGGTGGCCTTCCTTTACGGCTCGTTTGCCCGTGGCACCGCGGGGGCCGAGAGTGATATTGATCTCTTCATAATCGGCGAGCCATCCGAAGAGAAGCTGATAGTACTCATCCAGGAAGTAGAAAAGAAACTCTCACGAGAGATAAATTACGTGCTCTTCACCCCACACGAGTTTGAGCAGCGTAAGAAAGAACGAGACCCGTTTGTCGTGAATGTGCTCAACGAGCGAAAGATCATGCTGCTAGGAGCGCTCCATGCTGGATGACCTTGAGCGT
>Ga0172366_10003577_pt1 | contig 12228 bp, 10 predicted proteins | sample LakKivSesite69cm_FD_114533 | JGI IMG/M metagenome (GOLD analysis project Ga0172366, IMG submission 114533) | Sediment microbial communities from Lake Kivu, Rwanda - Sediment site 69cm | ecosystem: Environmental > Aquatic > Freshwater > Lake > Sediment | place: Rwanda: Western Province, Lake... | reverse complement strand
TCCTGGATGTCGACAGCCGCGCTTTCGATGCTTTCACAGAAATTGACAGAGAATGGCTGGAGAAAATCGTTGCCCTGATTTAGCGAATACTACTGTCCAGAATTATCACTCGGTATAGAATTTAATGACCCGGCGGACGGCTGCCTCGCAGACCTTGCAGAAAGGCTTGGCTCCCTTGGTGAACATCAGGCAATCAACGGCCGGGCGGTAGAGTTCCTGGGCTGAATAGCCTGCGCCTTCGAGGGCTCCGATCATGCCCCAGAACTTGCTCCGGCGGAGATATTCATCCACCTTATTGGCCTGTTCCCGCGACAGCTTCTCGGATTCCTGCTCCAGCCTTTCCACATCGGCTTGCGGCGCTCCAGCCCTCTTCATGGCCGCGATCCTGGCGTCAATCTCCTGGCGGACTTTCTGGTAAGCCGTGTCCATCCTGTCGAACTCTTCTTTCTCCCAGGGCGTGGGAATCTCGATCCCCGGTGTCACCAGGTCCTTCCACTTGAGGTTCTTGGGGTCGAGGAGGGCGGTGATGTTCGGCTCCAGCGGCTCCACTCCCTTCGGGTAGAATTCGTCGTAGGCGACCGCCGAAGTGTAGTACTCGTCGGCCAGTCCGCCGAAAGAATGGCCGAATTCGTGGAGGAAGAGATACTCATACCACTGATTATCCGTGGTGAAGGTGCAGAAGAGGTTATAAATCCCGCCGCCGCCGTAGCGCCCGTGATTGACCATGACGACAAGCGCATCATAAGGAACGTGGGCGGCGATGTTGCATAGGCTCTTATTATCTTCCGTCAGGACATAGCGCTCAGAGCCGAGGGAATCGAAGGAGGCGCCGACGGCCGTGTTCTTATAGCTCCCGTGGCTCGGCTCATCGCAGCCGCTCTCGGCCGAGGGTCTGAAAACACCGGAGAGGTTGAAAAGATCGGGCCGGCCCTTGTAAGGCTCCAGGCTGAAGAAGACCTCGGTAAAACGCTTTAAGTCGGCTAGGAACTTTTTCTCCTCGGCGGCCGTGTAGCCCTCGGCGATAAAAGCGATGTCAACTTTCTCATGGGGGTCGCCGCTCTTAAGAACCTGGAAGACTTTCACGCCGCCGACCAGTGATTCGCGGCTGATGAAGATGTCAGCCGGGTCTATCTCGGCGCGAAAGACGGGCTGGAGAATATTCTCCCTGTTTCTCAATTCGACCGTAAAGATGATCTTGCTCTTAGGATAAGGAATGAGGGCGGACTCATGGTATGTCCTTTTGATCCCGCGCAGCGCCCAGTCCGTTGTCTTGTATTCTCCGAAATAGCTGTCAAAGCCACGGGAAAAAATGAGCTCGCCCGAAGCGGCATCGTAAACCTTGAGGCAATAGCGGCCGAGCTTAAAGGGATCAAGAAGATTCTTCTGACTGCCCGCCCAGATGCCCTGATCGTAAACCCGGTCGAGGGTGATGAATTCTTCTTTGGCGTCTCCGCCGTGAAAGTAGTCGATGCGCATCGTCCTGTCGACAAAATATGTGTCAAAGTCGACGGGAGAGGCGGCGGCGAGGATGCCGCAAAAACTCAATATCAGAATAAATAAAGAAAAACGCCTGGCCATGCCTAAGCCTCCTCTTTTGTTTCGAATCAATTTTTTCGAGGCACCCGGCCTCTCTCGATCATTTTTACGGCCGTTTCCTTGATGATCTTAATGGCTGCGGCCGCAGTGATCCCCGAGGGATCGCGCGTCGGATTGAGCTCGACTACATCCATCCCGATAAGATCAGCCTTCAAAGAATGGATGATGTCAATGGCCTGACGCGTCGTCAGGCCCCCCGGCTCGTGATGGGAGACGCCGGGCGCAAAGGCCGGGTCGAGGGCGTCCAAATCAAAGGAGATATAGAGGGGATGCCGAAAGCTCAGGGCCAGCCCGCCTTCAAGGTCTTTCATCTCGATCATTCGGACGCCGTGACGGCGGGCCATGGCCCGCTGGTCTGAAGTGGCGGCCCGGATTCCAACCTGGACGAGCTCTTTGGCCAGCCCCTCCTCCATAATCCGGGCAAAGGGACAAGCGTGGGAGTACCGGTCGCCGTAAAGTTCCTCATACAGGTCCGGATGAGCGTCAAAATGGAGGATGGATAGGGAGGAAAAGTTTTTGGCAAGAGCTCTCACTACAGGGTATGTTATGGAATGGTCGCCGCCCAGGATGATCGGCCTAGCCTTTTTCCCGACAACCTCCAGGACCGCGGCTTCAACCCGGCTGAAGGTCTTGTCCACATCACCCGAAGCATCCACATCACCCCAGTCGACGAGCACCGTCTCCTGCTCAAGGTTGAGGCCCAGTTCGGTGAACGGATTAAGGGCTTTCCCTGTCGAGGCCGCCCGGATGGCTGCCGGCCCCAGAGCTGCTCCCTTGAGGAAACAAGATTTTTCATCAAAAGGAATCCCGATGATGGCGAGGTCATAGTCCTGGCTCTTTTTGATGGCTCCCCCGAAATCGGTCATGTCGAGCCTCCTCACTCAGGAACTGTCAAGACCGCAGCGGCAAAGCTGACGGCTGACTTAGTCGCCTCTTCTCGCCAGAATTCATAATCAAGAACCCGGCCCCGGGACTCCGGGAAAATTTCCAGAAGTGAGGCCAGGGCTGCAAGCCCGCAGACATTGTACCTGTCCCTGACCCTCCGCGATTCTGCCCATAAGGCCTCAACATCCCCGCGGCCTAAAGCCTCGAGGAGGGCCTGGTCGTGCTGTTTAGCCTCAAGGAGCAGGGAAGTCGCTCGTTCCCGGTGTCCGAACTTTGGGCCGATGTGGGAAAAATCGACTCCGGCGACAAAGAGAGAGTTCGTTTTGTCTTCATCCCAGCAGGCCCTCAGTTCCCTTAAAAACCTGGCCACTTCTTTAATTTGGGAAGGACGGGAAAGCCGCTCGACATCAGCCGTGAAAGAGCCGCAGAGGATGGGGATGAGAGAGAAGGATGAATGGTAAAGATGCTGGAGAAAAAGGAGCTGGAACTCGAGAGAGTGCTCCTGACGGTGGGAAATGTCGTAGGCGGCCACAGCGCGGCTGCCCGCTTTTTTAAGTCTCTCGACGACCTCGCGGTCTGTTTTCGTTCGGCCGAGAGGAGTCTCGTAATCTTTCTCGGTCAGGCAGAAATACCCTTCATCCAGGCTGTGGCCGGTGCCGAGAAGGAAAACCCGGCGGGGAGCAATATTCCTGATAGCCCGGTAGGCTTTGGCGTAGACTCTTTTTCCGACCTCAAGGTCGATGTGCGGAGCGATCAGAGCACAGACACGAGCGGGAGTCTCAAGGGCTCGATCATCTCCCCCCGGAAGGAAGAAAGACTCAAGATAATGGGTTAAGTCTCGCGGGTTGGCCGGGTAAGAACGGCCCGCATGAGATGCTTCCCTGACTTCGAGCCGGGCATATTCCTCAAGAAGGCGCTCCTTTTCCTTCTGGTACTGCCGGCTCTGCAGAAGAAAGGAGGCCTCCAGCTCAGCGACGGTCTTTTCGATGAGCCCGCGGTCGACAAGCATTCCCCGCCTCAGACGGACGAACTCAACTTGGATATCGCGCACTGTCCTCTGGCCGTCGATGAGCCCCAGCAAACTCAGGGTATCGCCCTGGAGGATGACGGGGTCACGGATCAAGCCCAAGTGATCTCTCACCAACAGAGCTTTTTCTCCCCGGTAGGACGTGGGAATGACTTCCAGGTCCGTCCTTAGCCGCGGCACAGGGCTTTCTTCTCTCATTTTGCTCATGGGCTTTAATGATCTTCATTAAGTACAATTTTTTGGCTTAAAATGCAATATCAGGGAGTTCTTAAAAAAATGGCCTCCTTGATTCATTGTCCTGATTCAAGAAGGCCATCGAAAGGAGGGTGGGGGTGGGGGGAGAGAGGGATCCTAGCCCCCTCTCCTTTTTCACAACCTCGGCTATGCCTTGGATGAGAAAAACTCGAGCCATTGAGGCTGCGACGGGCTCATGCTGACACAGGCCCGGCGGCAGGGCAATCACCTTTGAGGATGGTTTAGGGGGTGATATTTCCTCCCTCATCTCCTCCCCTTTTGGCTCAGGTTTTCGCACCTCCCCGGCTTTTCTTTTTCTGAGAAATGATTATAATTTAATGGACAAGCACAAAAAGGAGGACCGGTGGAAAAACTTAAGACAATAAAGACGCAGCCGGACGCTCTGAGGCTGCTCAACATTGCTCTGGAGCATGAATGGGCGGTGAGTTTTGAGTACACCATCCACGCCTATTCCATGCCCAAGGCGAAATTTTTTTACGATGACCCGGTCATGAAACTCAGGACTGACGCACGGGCCCAGACTATCCAGATCGGCATCGACGAAATGTACCATGCCCTCCAGCTCGGCATCATCATCACTCAACTGGGGGGCACTCCCTCGTTCAAGACGGATGAGGTCATCCGCTATCCGAGGATCATCCACAACCTCCGCCGGGACAAGATGACGGAAGACCTCGTCACAGACCTCTACCAGTCCGCCGAATGGGAAGAAGGCGCCTTTCCCAAAATTCGGAACATGATCCTCAATATCTCTTACGACGAGGTGCGGCACTCGCGGCAGTTTGAAACCATGATCAGAACGATGGAAGAGGAAGGGTTGGCTGAAGCCCTCTGTTTCAAGGAAAGTCCGGATACCGCCGCCAGAGAGGACGTCCGGCTGCTCCACGAAATCACCCGCCTGGAAAACGAGCTCATGCACCGCTACCTCAAATACGTCATGCTCTTCAGCGAGCACCAGGACCTCAGCCAGCGGCTGTTCAAGAACTCCATCAACCATATGAGGCACTGGGACAAAAACTCCGGCATCCTGGTCAAGCTGGGCAGCGTCATCCGGATCGAGAATGCGGTCCGGGATGCCGCCGGCGTGGAAAAGAGCGTGAGTCCGATGCCCTCGTTCTACCCGGGAGAGGACCGGCTGTCCGCTCTAGAAACGCTCATCCCGGCCGAGGAGAAGCTTATCGCCGCCTACGAAAGGCTTCTCGGTCGCCTGCCGCCGGGCGAAATCAAGGATCAGGTCAGCCTTCAGCTCGGACTCAAGAGAGAGCATCTTTTCACCCAGGAATGGCTGCTCAAGAATGCCCGAAAGATTAAAGGACTCCGCTGAGAGGAGAAAAATCAACAGGCAGCCTGAGGAGGACTCATGAAATCCGTCAGGACTCAGGTCCAAAAATTCCAGTATTTTTATCCTTACACGGTCGCTCTGGTGGGTGCAAGGGTCAATAACCGGGTCAACTTCATGAGCTGCGCCTGGCACACGGCCCTCTCTTTCGACCCGCCTCTTTTTGGCGTTTTGGTCTCCAGGAAACGCTTCACTCACGGGATCATCTCTGAAGCCCGGGAATTCACGGTCAATTTCATCAGCTTCGAGAGGGTCAAGCTGTCGGCCCAAATGGGCCGCCGATCCGGCCGCGACCTTGACAAAATCAGGGACTTTAACCTTCGGCTCTCGCCCTCAAAAATTATTAAATCTCCGGTCGTGGAGGAGGCCTATGTGGCTTTTGAATGCCGGCTGGCTGAAGTCCGGGCCTACGGCGACCATGACCTTTTCGTCGGCGAGGTCCTGGCCGTGCACGAGGAGCCCGATTGCTTCAACGGCGAGGGCATCCTCAACCCCGCAAAGACCCGGCCGCTTCTCTACCTGGGAAGCGATTTTTACCTGACTATCGACCCGGATACACTCAAGCATGTCGTGCCCGATTAAAATAGCCCAAGGCTTTTTTTTAAGCCTTCGTTTGGCTATAATAGCAAAGAAATTCTGATGGCTGCCGTCCTCAAGGTCGAAAACCTGCGTAAATCCTTCAAGCTGGGGTTTGTCCCGAAAAAACGGGAAATCCTGAAGGGCATTTCCTTTTCGGTCGAGGCGGGGGAAATTTTCGGCTATCTCGGCCCAAACGGAGCCGGCAAAACCACCACGCTGAAATGCGCGCTCGGGCTGATTTTCCCAGATCAGGGCCAGATCGAAATCTTCGGTCATCCCCATCTTTCTCTTCAGGCCAAAGAGCGCCTCGGCTACCTGCCGGAAAATCCTTATTTTTATGAGTACCTCACGGGGGCGGAATTTCTCGATTTCTACGCCCGTCTTTTTCTCCTCGAAAAAAAGGAAAAAGAAGAAAGGATCGCCGGCCTCCTCCGGCTGGTCGGTCTGGAGCGGGAGGCCCATCTCCCGCTTCGCAAATTCTCCCGCGGCATGCTCCAGAGAATCGGCCTGGCCCAGGCTCTCATCAACGACCCTGAGCTCGTTTTTCTCGATGAGCCGCTGGGCGGCCTCGACCCGCTCGGCCGGAAAGAGCTCCGGGACGTCATCGTCCGGTTGAAGGAGGAGGGGAAGACGGTCTTCCTCTGCTCCCATATCCTCCAGGATATCGAGATGATCTGCGACCGGGTGGCCATCCTCGTCGGCGGCCGGGTCATCAGCCAGGGAGCACTCCAGGATCTCGTCTCGGAAAAAATCCTCTACACCGAGGTTACTCTGTCCGGCCTCTCCGCATCCGACCTCGAAGGCTTGGGCGAGCCGGTCTCCTCTCATGGCGACAGAGTGATGCTCAAAGTTTTCCAGGAGGACAACATCGAGCGCCTGGTGGCTCTTGTCCACGACAAGAAGGCAAGAATCCATTCTCTTGTCCCCCGGACGGAAACTCTTGAAGATATTTTTGTCAAGATGGTCAGGCAGGGATGAAAATCAAAGCGATCGCGCTCAACACGTTTAAGGAGGCGATCCGGGACCGCATTCTCTATCTCCTTTTTTTCTTTGCTGCCGTTTCGGTCATCTTTTCTCGGCTGCTGGCCGTCCTGACTGTCGGCGACCGGGTTAAGATCGTCAAGGATGTCGGCCTGACCGCCATCTCTCTGTTCGGCGTCTTGATGGCTGTCCTGATCGGCACGGGCCTGGTCTATAAGGAAATCGACAAGAAGACGATCTTCACCCTTATCTCGAAGCCCATCCACCGCTGGCAATTCCTCTTGGGAAAATTCTTCGGCCTCGTCCTGACGCTTTTCGTCATGACGGCCCTGATGAGTCTGATATTCCTCCTCACGGTCTTTTTTCACACCTTCAAGATTGAAGCCGGGCTTCTCTTAGCCATCCTGTTTATTTTTATCGAGCTCATCCTCATCACGGCGGTGGCCATTCTTTTCTCCTGTTTCTCAACCCCGATCCTGAGCTCTCTCTTTTCCCTGTCCTTCTTCCTCATCGGCCATTTCTCCTGGGGCTTCGAGACCCTCATCCAGAGGACTAAGTCGGCACCGCTGAAGCTCTTTGTCCAGGGGCTCTACATTCTCCTTCCCGACCTGGAGAATTTCAATTTCAAGACAGAAGTCGTTTACGGGCTGACCGTCCTGCCGAAGTATTACCTCTTTTCGGCCCTTTACGGCCTGGCCTATACGGCCTTCATCCTGACGCTGGCCATCCTCATTTTTAAGCGAAGGGATTTCGTCTGATGCCCATGAGAGTAGGATCGAGCCGCCGGAAGGGGATCGCCGCTATCTCCACCCTTTTCCTCCTTGTCCTCCTGTTGGGCGGCATCATCGCGCTGAAATTTGGAGTGGACAGGGTTCCCCGGCAGAAAATCCCCGGCGCTGCCATCATCTACATTCCCTCCGGCAAATACCTGAAATACGCGACTTTCGGCTATTCCTCGCTCGTGGCCGACCTCGTCTATCTCTGGGCCATCCAATATTACAGCACCTTGACTATCGTCGACCGGTACGAGAACCTCGAGCATATCTTCTCCGTCATCGCCGAGCTCGACCCGCGCTATCAGGACCCCTATGAAGTCGGCGCCCTCATCGCTGTCTACGAAGCCAGAGACCTGCAACTGGCTTACAAAATCCTCGACCTGGGTCTGGCCAAAAACCCCGGCCAGTGGATATTCCCTTTCCAGGCCGGGCACTACGCCCAGATGGCCAAAGACTACGAGAGGGCCCGCAAATACTACCAGAAAACGATGAGAATCCCGGGAGCGCCCGATATCGTCAAAAGGCTCTACGCCGCCTCCGGCTTCATGACCATGGATCTCGAAACGTCCTGGAAGACATGGCGGGAGATCTATGAGACCTCGCCCGACGAGCACACGAAGAAGATCGCCGCGAAACATCTTTACCGGGTCAAATCGGCCCTGGACCTGACCATTTTGAGGGAGGCGATCACCAAGTTCAAAGACCACTATCGACGCTATCCGGAGGACCTGGAAGAGCTCGTCCAGGCTCGCCTGTTGCCGTCCCTGCCTAGGGATTTGGACGGCAAGGATTACGTCTACGACAGGGAGAAAGGAGAAGCGAGCGCTCCGACAATCTGGTGGAAAAAGTAATCATTATCCTATTCGGTTTGGTCTGGGGAAGCTTCCTCAACGTCGTCATCTACCGTCTTCCCCGCGGACAGAGCCTGGTCCGGCCTCCTTCCTCCTGCCCCCGGTGCGGAAAGAGGATCAGGGCTTACGACAACATCCCCGTCCTTTCGTTCCTGCTTCTTGGAGGCAGGTGCCGGTCCTGCGGGACACGGATCTCCGTTGTTTACCCTGTGGTGGAAATCCTGACCGCGCTTTGTTTCCTCCTTCTCTATAATCAGTATTCCTTGAGCCTCCATTTTTTTGCCTCTTGCCTCTTCGCCAGTGCTCTTATCGCCCTCGGTTTTATCGATTACTTCCACCAGATCCTTCCCGATGAGATCACTCTCCCGGGCCTTCTTCTGGCTCTCCTCTACGCTTTCTTACGGCCTGACCTGAGTTTGAGACAGGCGCTCATCGGCGCGGTTGCCGGGGCATCTTTCCTGCTAATCATCTACACAGCCTACTATTTTCTGCGGCGAAAAGAAGGCCTGGGTATGGGCGACGTGACCATGATGCTCTTTGTCGGCGCTTATGTCGGCTGGCTAAAGGCCTTCCTGACCCTCGTCCTGGCCTCTCTGGCCGGAGCAGCCGTCGGGCTGTTCCTCATCTATTTCCGCAAAAAAGACCTCCATTTTGCCCTGCCTTTCGGGACCTTCCTGGCGCCGGCGGCCTTTTTCTCTCTTCTCTGGGGCGAAAGGGTCATCACGGCTTACCTCGGCATTTACAAACAATAGCCACCAGCGATGGGGACGGTCCTCAATAGAGGACCGTCCCCTGAATGTGCCCTGAATTGAATTTTCCCCCTGACTATGATATTTGACATAGGACAAGGACGACGGATGTCTCAACCAAGGACCGCCAGGCAGATCATCCTGGTCGTCTTTCTCCTTTCTCTCGGCTCTTCCCTCTTTATCAACCTTCCCGTCATCCATCAGCACTTCCTGTTTTCCGACCAGGCGGTCTATTACGCCATGACTCAGAGTATCGCCCACGATGGCGACCTGGAGTACACCAAAAAAGACCTCATCCGCTATTATGAAGATTTTATGGCCGGACCTCAGGGTATCTTCCTGAAGAAAGCCTCAAACGGCAAGCTCTTCTACGCCAAATCCTGGGCTTACTCACTGTTTGCCGCTCCCTTTGTCAGGGTTTTCGGATATAACGGCTTCCTGGTTTTCCATTCCCTCCTTCTTCTCGTCATCCTGCTCATGGGGCACGCCTACCTGTCGCTTTCCAACCCGCCGATCTCCTCAATTGTCTACCTTCTGTCTTTCCTTTTCGCCTCTGTGACCGGCGTCTATTTTCTCTGGATCACGCCTGATTTTTTCAACCTGGGCCTGGTCTTCGCCATTATTTTCCTCTGGCTGTATAAAATTAAGCACAGCGAGTCGCCGCCCGAGGAAAGGGGTCCCGGCCGCTCGAGAAACTTCTTTTTACGCTCCTGGACCGATTATGCGGCGGCGATTCTTGTCGGCATCGCCACCTTCTCCAAACCGCCGAACATCGTCCTCGTGGCCCCGCTCATGCTTTTCGCCCTGGCCAGGAAAAAAATTGTCAAGGCGCTCGTCCTGGGCCTGGTTTTTGTCCTGACTCTCAGCCTCTTTTTCGGGATGAATTATCTCCTGACCTCCGAATGGAACTACCAGGGCGGCGAACGAAAGACGTTTTTCTACACCTTTCCCCTGGAAAAGGTTCATCTCACTTTTGATAACCTGGGCCATACCATGACCTCCGAGGGCTATTTCCAAGAGTTTCTCCTGCCGCCTCAGTTCGTCTTTTTCAACATCTTCTACTATTTTTTCGGCCGGTACACCGGCCTGACCTGGTATTTTTTCCCGGCTGTCCTGGCCCTCGCCCTCTTCTTCTCCTCCTCCAGGCGCCGCCTCTCGGACTGGCTTGTCCTGGCTACGGCGGCAGGAGGAATTCTGATCTACATCATCCTCATGCCCGACAACTATAGCGGAGGCGGCGGCTCGCTGGCCAACCGCTATTTCCTCAACATCTACCCGCTGTTCCTGTTCCTGCCGCCCGGGGGAAAGAAACGCCGGGACATCCTCCTCATCTGGGCCATGGCTGCTGTTTTCATCTCGCCTATTCTGATCAGCCCTTTCCGCTCCTCGGCTCAGCCGGCCACCCACGCCAAGAGGTTTCCGTTCAAAGCCCTGCCTGTGGAAATGACGTTGGTCAATAACCTCCCTACCAACACGAACCCGGATGCCTTTCGCGTCCACATCTGGCCGGACAAGCCTCAGCCGGCCAGGGAGTTCCTCCATTTCCTGGACGACAACTTTTACCCCAGGCTCGAACCCACCGGCATCTGGACGCGTGGTTCAAAAACCTGCGAGCTGATCCTTAAAACCTATTATCCGCTCCGGGAGATAGGCGTCCGTCTGCTCAACAACCCGCGAGCCAATAACGAGATAACGGTCAAGGTGGAGGGGAAAGCGAAGAAGGTCATCCTTCAATCCATGCAGCGGGCAACGCTCGGCTTTCCCGTCGGGAACGGCTTTAAGGTAGAAGGCCGCTATCACTACCGGATGAAGATCAAGGCAGCCAAGGGTTCCATCCCTTATTATGAAGATCAGACCAGCCTGGAAAGGCGGTATTTGGGCGTTTTCTTCGAGCTCAACCTCATCCCCAGAGAATAATGTGCGGCATCTGCGGCATCGCCACAACCTCACCGGCCGGGCCGGTATCCCCCTCTCTTTTGACATCGATGTGCCGGACTATCGTCCACCGGGGTCCTGACGATGAGGGAATCTACAGCGGAGAAACCGTCGGCCTGGCCGCCCGGCGGCTGAGCATCATCGACCTCGCCGGCGGCCACCAACCCCTGGCCAACGAAGACGGGACCGTTTGGATCGCCCATAACGGCGAGGTCTACAATTTCCCGGAGTTGCGGGAGGAGCTGGCCGGCCGCGGCCATGTCTTCCGGACCCGCACCGACACAGAGACGATCGTCCACAGCTACGAAGAATGGGGTGAAGATTTTGTCCAAAAGCTCAGGGGCATGTTTGCTTTTGCCATCTGGGACGGCCGCGAACGAAAGCTTCTTCTGGCGCGGGACAGGCTCGGAGTCAAACCTCTCTACTACACGCTGCTCAGCGACAGGACTCTTGTTTTCGGCTCCGAACTCAAGGCCATCATCGTCCATCCTCAGGTCCGACGGGCCCTTGAGCCGAAAGCGCTGGATTTGTACCTGACTCTCGAATATGTCCCGGCGCCTTTCAGCATGTTCAAAGACATCCACAAGCTCCCGGCCGGAAGTACACTCGTTTACAAAAAAGGCCAGGTCGAAATCAAGAACTACTGGGATATTGCGGCCGGGCTGGCTGAAAGACGGAAGATCACGGAGAAAGAGCTGCCGGCCGTCATGGATGAGCTCTACGCCCTTCTCAAAGAATCAGTCAAACTGAGGCTCATCAGCGACGTGCCGCTGGGTGCCTTCCTGAGCGGCGGGATTGACTCCACGACCATCGTCGGTTTGATGAGAGAGTTAGGCGCCTCGCCGCTCAAGACATTCTCCATCGGGTTTGAAGAAGTCTCTTACAATGAGCTTAAATATGCCCGCCGGGTCGCCGAAAAATTCGCCACCGACCATGAGGAATTCATCCTCGAGCCTCAAGCGCTCGAACTCACCGAGAAGCTCATCCGCCATCTCGACGAGCCGTTCGGCGATTTCTCCATCTTTCCCACCTACTTAGTCAGCCAGATGGCCCGCTCCCGGGTCAAGGTCATTCTCTCTGGAGACGGCGGGGACGAAATCTTCGGCGGCTACGAGCACTACCAGGCGCAGAAGATCGCTGGCTCTGGAGCCGTCGAAACCCTGGGGCCCTCCCTCTCGCAGCTAATCAACCGTCTCCCGCCTTCCAAGAAGAAAAAAGGCCTCTGGAATAAGCTCCAGAGGTACCTCTTAGGGCT
>Ga0172366_10003575_pt1 | contig 12236 bp, 10 predicted proteins | sample LakKivSesite69cm_FD_114533 | JGI IMG/M metagenome (GOLD analysis project Ga0172366, IMG submission 114533) | Sediment microbial communities from Lake Kivu, Rwanda - Sediment site 69cm | ecosystem: Environmental > Aquatic > Freshwater > Lake > Sediment | place: Rwanda: Western Province, Lake... | reverse complement strand
GGGTCCTCATTAAAAACATACAATCTCTGGTGCCGGGCATCTCTAGTCGGCAGAACGCAATCAAAAATATGATATCCCATCTTAAAACCCTCGACAATGGCTAAAGGATTACCTACACCTAAGGCGAATTTCGGCTGATTAGACGGCATCAGGTCGGCAGTAAATTTTAGAATTTCAAGGTCCATATTTCCCTCCTCATCCAATGGCCAGCCGCCAAAACCATAACCGTCAAAGCCAATATCAATTAATGCTTTGGCGCACCTCTCTCGTTCTTTTTTGCTGTGACCACCTTGAATCACCGCCAAAAGAATTGGCCGGTCATCATTCTTCATTTTTCTTTTTTTTATCTGGCGCAGATATTCCTCTTTACACCTCTTTGCCCATTCAATTGTCCGGTTAACACTTAATTCGTTTTCGGCTGGACTGGCGTTCTGCGCCGGGCAATCATCCAGACAAATCATTATATCCGGGTCAAGACCGAACTGTACCTCAATGGATTTTTCCGGAGTAAAGACATACTTCTTGTTTTTTCCAGTTGAATCAAGGTGGAAAATAACTCCGTTTTGACTGATGCTCCCCAAGGCTTTGTTTTTATAAATCATTGATAAAAGCTGAAAGCCACCGGAATCAGAGGCAATCAATCCGTCCCAGCCCATAAATCTTTTTGTTCCCTTCAGATCTTTTAAGACAGAGGTGCCTGGTTGAGTCATCAGGTGATAAGTATTAATCACCACTCCCTCAACCTTAGCCTTTTTTAGATCAACCGAATCCAAACTTCTCACCACTCCCCTGGTGGCATCAGGAAAATAAATCGGGAACAAAATTTTTTTGCTGTTTACTTTTGTTTCTCTCAGATATTTCATAAGATTCAACAGGCTAACAATATGCAGATGTTCATAAAAACCGGTTAGCCGCGCCAAGCCATCTTCAGATATTTCAAAATATATCTTTGCCAAAAATGCCTGATTTTTCTATTGCTTATTTCTTTTATTTTCGCGGCAAAGTCATCAGAAATTTCCATCGTGGCGAGATGTTTTATCCTTTGATAATCTTTGGCGGAAATGATTTCTTTTTTCCCTATTTCCCGACTCACTTCAACGCCAGCAATAATATACCCTTTCAGTGCCCGATAAAGCTTCCATTTCTTCGGTTTCAATTGGTGAACCAAACCAGCTAAAGAAACGATTTTTGTCTCTCTTTTTTCAAACAATCCATTAAGAAAAACTTCAATGCCATATCCGGTTTTTACCATTTGGGTTAGATGTGGCAAAAGGGCATTCCGGTAGTAGACCCTTATTCCGGAAAGATAAATGTCCCATTTTTTAAAGGGGTAATTTGGGCTTTTGGCAAGAACAGCAATCACCGCTTTTACTCCCCCCATTAACAGCGGATCAAGCAGTGCCCTAATATGATTTTCAGTGAGCCCAGTAATATCGCCGTCAAAGAAAATTAAAATTTCTCCCTTCGCTTTTTTAATCCCAGTTGCCAAGGCAAAACCTTTACCGTGATTCCTTTTGAGATTGATCAGCTTGATTCGGCTGGAGAAACTCTGTAAAATTTCCAGACTTTTGTCAGTTGAACCGTCATTAACGCAGATTACCTCGGAAACTAAATCCGAGTTTAATAAGGACGCCACTACCCTATGGATGGTTTTTTGTTCATTAAAAATGGGAACAATTGCGGAAACAATTTTTGTTGGCATACTTCATTTCCCAATAAAGAGGCTGAAACAAACTAAAACTATAAATATATTCCTTACTTTTCCAGCTTTCCAAAAATTCCTGTTTCCCAAACAATTTTCTTCTGGCTGGCTTTAGTTCCATGAAAAAGCCAATAAAAATAAAATATCGCCAGCTTTTTTAAAAGATGTAAACGCCCCTCATAATTGAATCTTCTTACCGAGACCGAGGAGGCTACCTTTCTGATCATAATGACTTTAGCTTTTTTCCGCCTGGCTCGGAGACTATAGTCGCCATCTTCAAAATAAAATATGTCTTCAGCAAAGCCGTTTATTTCTTGGTGAAGGCTTCTTTTTGAAAAAATTGTCCAGCCATTCAACAAATGGAGGATTCTAACGATAAAGTTTAAGGGAACAAACAAGAACCAATCAATTATATTCTGGCTTAATGGCCAACTGAGGCAGGTGGCGGTATCAGCTTTTTTTTCAATAAATTCTTTGAAAGATCTTTCTAGAAAATCGGTCGGTAAAATAACATCAGCGTCCAAAAAAAGAAAAATATCCGCTCGGGCAGCCCTAGCACCGAAATTCCGTTGAGAGGAAACACCTCGCTGTTCGGCTTTTAAAATTATGAGCTGGGGCAGAATTACTTTATACTCAGCACAAACTTTGACTGTTTCGTCATCAGAATGCCCGTCAACGACTAAGACTTCGAAATTTTTAAAAGTTTGTTTTGAAAGCGAAGTTAAAAGCTTACCAACATAAAGCTCTTCGTTGAAGGTCGGGATAATAATTGAAAGAGGGGGTTTACCGGTACTGTTTTGCTGTTCCATGCTAATTATTTTTATGCTCGGCGGACAGGCTACCAGCGATATTTCTTCAGGTTGAGTCGGCGTTCGCCAATAAAGCTGACGCCGTCAAGTTCCAGCCTGTGCCTTTGCTCTTGCCAGCCGCCTAAGGAATAATTAATCGCCAGATACCCTCCTTTTTGAACCACGCGCTGGCAGGATACTTTCGGGTTCTGATTTCCCCGCATCGCCCAGCCGACAATTCGAGCATCCTTAATGCCAACCATTTTAGCAATATCGCCATAAGTCGCCACTTTCCCCTTAGGAATCCGGCTGACAATTTTTCGAATTTTTTCAAAGATACTTTTTTTCTTCATCTTTCTAAAAAAGGAATTCTATTCATTTAGCTATCCTCTTTATAATCTATCATTTTAATTATAAGATAGTTTTTAGGGAAGACAAAAAATTACTTTAAAAAAGCAGGTGAAGGGACTCGGACCCTCGATCTCTTCCTTGGGAAGGAAGCGTGCTACCACTGCACCACACCTGCATCGATCATTCTTAAAAAGTAATATTTTATTCTCTACTTCGTCCTCCGTAGCCTTGGCGAAGGAGGATTCTTTGTCTAATATATCCTATTAAACCAAAAATCTCAATAAAAAATGACTAATAAAAATCTCTATTGTTTCATCTTAGGACGGAATCCCGCCTTATCAGTAGCGGAAATAGTCACGGTCTTAGAAAAAGACATTTCTAAAGTAACTTGGATATCGGAAAGAGTCATGGCGGTTGAACTAAACAAAGGAATAGTTAATACCGAGAGTTTAATGGAAAGCCTCTATGGTACAACCAAAATTGTTAGAGTTTTGGATATCATCAAAACGAGCATCCTGAAAAGAGAAATTGAACGAACTTTTACAGCCGCTAACCTCCAAAGATACTATTTTCCTGAAAACAGCAAAAAATTTATCTTCGGCATAAGCTTTTATAATCTTAATGTCAGAGTATCAACCTTTAGAAACTTACTCAAGCAAGCGCGGAGCTTGAATTATCTCATTAAGGAAAAAATAGAAAAGGCTGGGACGAAATGCGGTTTTTTGAAAATCGACAAAAAAGAGGTTTCCAGCGGCTCAATTAAAAGAAACCAGCTTCTGGAAAAGGGCGTTGACATTGTCATCGTCACTGGTCAAGCCGAAACTTTTTTAGGAAAAACAATTGCTATCCAAAAATTTGCAGAGTATGAGTGGCGGAATTATCATCGGCCGGTCAGGGATTTAAAATCGGGCATGATGCCAATAAAATTAGCGAGAACAATGATTACCCTCGCTCAAACGGAAAAAGAGGAAACAGTGCTTGATCCTTTCTGCGGCAGCGGCACCATCCTTCAAGAACTAATCCTTTTAGGATTTAAAAAAATAATTGGTCTCGATAATAGCGAGAAAGCCGTGGCTAACGCGAAGAAAAATATTGATTGGCTCTTCGAACAATACCCGGTTTTGGATAAATCTCGGATTTCTTTGAAAATTTTGACCCAAGACGCCAGAAAAATGGATGAAATTATTCCGCCGAATTCTATTGGGACAATTATCAGCGAACCATATCTTGGTCCCCTCCGGGAAAAACAGCCCCGCCAGGAAGAAATCACCAATACCATCAAAGAACTATCATCGCTGTATCTGGACTTCTTTTTTCAAGCGTTTAACGTTCTCAAGCTTGAGGGAAGAGTGGTAATTATTTTCCCTTGTTTTCGTTTAAACAAAAAGTTTGTCTTCTTAAAAATTCTTGATGAGATAAAAAAAATTGGTTTCCTTTTAGAAAATCCTTTACCAGAAGAACTTTACCGCTTCCCCGTAATTAAGTGTAATTTAAGAAAATCACTTCTTTTTATCAAAGAAAAACAGATTGTCATCCGCGAGGTATTAATCTTCCGAAAGTCCAGTTAAAATCCTAATAATTTAAGAAGTTTCTGAAGGAAGCTGCTGGTTTCTTTTTCTTCTGGTAGTTTCTGGTTCGGCTGCGGCGGGGGCAGAACAACGACCATCTCTTCGCCTGGTTTTTTCAGCGATAACCGTTCTCGAGCGACTTCTTCAATATAATCGGCATCTAAAGAATGAGAAATGTCTGCTTTTAGTTCTTTATTTTTTTCTTCTAAGACTCGAATTTCCTCTTCCAGCTGTTTAATCTGTTTGATAAACTCTTCTCTTCTTTGACCAATCTTCCAATTAGAGAAAATTAGGAAACCCGTAATCAAAAAAAACACTACCCCTAAGAACAGTGAAAAAAGAATTGTTCGTAATTTTTCTCCTCTTTTATTTTTTTTCATTCGCGCTATGATATTAAGGTACCCAATCTAAAAAACTAATGGCATTATGAAAGTAAAATCGAAGAAAATTTTTAAAGCGGTTTGGATTGGTATAATCGTCCTCGTCACCCTCAGCACCATTATCGGCTTATTATCGCCTCTATTTAGATTTTAACTTATTCTTCAATGAATTCAGGATAATACTGCGCCGGACGCAGTATTATTTTTTCATCATCTCAAAAAAGACCTTTGGCGGAACATGAACCCGGCCTTTTTCTTTAAGCTCTTTCTTACCCTCTTTTTGCTGTTCCAAAAGTTTTCTTTTGCGGGTATAATCCCCGCCATAAAGCGGGGCAATAACATCTTTACCTCGGGCACGAATTGTCTCTCGAGCAATGATTTTTCCCGAAAACGCCGCCTGGAGAGGTACGGCGAAAAGCTGGGGTGGCAGGGCTTGTTTGAGTTTGAGAATAAAACTTCTTCCTTCTTTCTCTGCCCGACTGGCGGGAACGATCATCGAAAATGCCTCCTCTTTTTTTCCGGCAATCAAAATCTCCAGTTTCGTTAAATCAGCCCGGCGAAACTCCAAAAATTCATAATTGAGTGAAGCATACCCCTGGGTGGCACTCTTTAATTTATCGTAAAAACCGGTAATGATTTCGATCAGGGGAATTTCGTAGACCAGGAGAAAGGTGCGCGTCCCGAAATACTTTGTCTCAATGTATTTTGCCCGCAAGCCAGAGATTATCTCCATCACTCGCCCCAGGTACTCTTCCGGTGTCATGACTTCAAGTTTTGCCCACGGTTCCTGCGCCTCTTTGAAAGACCCAGGGTTAGGCCAATCAGCGGCTGATTTTATAAATAGTTCCTTATTCTTGGCAGTAATAATTTTATAAATTACCGACGGAGTGGAAATAACTAAATTCAGGCTAAATTCTCGGCGCAACCTTTCCGAAATAATTTCGGCATGAAGCGATCCTAAAAATCCGCAACGAAAACCTCGACCTAAAGCCTCACGGAATTCAGAATCAAAGGTAACCGAAGGATCGGTCAGTTTTAACTTACCTAAAGCGTCTTTTAAGAGCTCATAGTCATTCGCCTCCTCCGGATAAACGCTCAGAAAAACCATTGGCTTCGGTTCCTGGTAGCCCTCAAGCGGGGTGATCGTGCTACCTTGATTGGTAATCGTATCACCGACCCGAACCTTACCCGGTTCTTTAACACCAGTGGCAATATAGCCAATCTCGCCGCTTTTTAATTGGTTCTGGGCGATTAACTCGGGTTTAAAAAAACCAACTTCGCGGGCTTCACCTGGCATTTTTGAGGCAAAAAGACAGATTTTATCGCCCGTCTTTATCTCACCATCAACCACTTTAACATAGGCAATTACTCCCTTATAAGAATCGTACTTTGAGTCAAAAATCAAGGCCCGGAGAGGACTTTCCCATTCTCCTCTTGGGGCGGGAACAACCTCAATAACCTTAGCCAAAAGCTGTTTCACTCCTGTTCCCAACTTTGCCGAAATAGAAAAAATCTCTTCCTTGGGAATACCTAAAAGACTGACGATTTCTTCTTTCGTCTCTTCAATTTTTGCCTGCGCGAGATCAATTTTATTAACGGCGGGGATAATAACAATATTTTGCTTCCTGGCCTGCTCCAAGTTCGCCAAGGTTTGTACCTGAATTCCTTTGGTGGCATCAACTAAAAGAATAGCGCCTTCAACCGCCGCCATTGATCGGGAAACCTCGTAGGAAAAATCAACATGGCCGGGGGTATCAATCAAGTTAAGAATATAACCGTTGTCTTCCATCCTTACGGGCCGCATTTTGATCGTGATTCCCTTCTCCCGCTCCAAATCCATCATTTCCAGATACTGCGGCCGCATCTTTTCGGGACCAACGGTTCCAGTCAGTTCCAAAAACCGATCAGCTAAAGTGGATTTACCGTGGTCAATGTGGCTGATAATGGAAAAATTTCTAATTTTTGTCTTATCGATCATTTTTAACAAATCGATTAATAAACAGCGACTTAGCCGCCATTAGTTCCGGCGACTTCACTAACCACGATGATAGAAAATAAATGAGCACTCCGGCCGTTCCAGCGATTAAAGTTTGGAGAAAAACACCGATAAAAGTCTTCATATCCACGAAAGAGACCGTGATTCTCAACGCGAAATAAACGAAAACGGACATTACCAGCGAAGAAAAAGTGGCCGTTTTAAAAGAGTTCGCAATTTCTCTTTTTGTTTTCTCCCACTGGTTTTTCTCCCAATGATTCCCTCTTTTAATCATTCTTAAAAGAAATTTAGACAATAAAAAACCTTGGATTATTGTCGAAAGAGAAAGCGCCAGAGGCAGCGAAAGTACCTCAACGTTCGTTAATTTTTCGATATCAAAAAAATTCTTAATTGACTCCCAGAGAGTCCCGTGGCCCGCCCTAACGATTAAGGACATTAATGGTACAAATGAAAGGGCAAATAAAATGTTAAGACTTACCGTCACCATGCTAATAATGACCGGTGTTTTGGTATCTTTAATAGCAAAAAAGGCACGGGTCAATAAAGGAACCAGGCTACTCGCGACAAGGCCGAAGGAAAAAATCCCCAGCGAGGCGGCCGTCAGCCGCGTATCTGACCAACTGAATTTACCGCTTCCCAAAATAAGCCGGACAATCTGCGCCCGCAAAAGGAAGAACAAAAAGCTGATGGGAATGATAAAAAAAATCGTTTGCCTGATAGCTGAAGAAATGCTTGCCAAAAATTCGTCTTTACGACCGTTAGCCCAAGCTTTGGTTAAAAGCGGAAAGGCGGCGGTCGCAAAGGAAACGCTAATAAGGGTGATTGGAAAAAACTGCAGGTTATTAGAAAAATTAAAAATGGCAATACTGCCGGCACTAAAAGTTGAAGCAATGGCGGTTATAGTAACTAAGTTTAAATGATAGGTCGCCTGACCGAAAAAACGTGGTACCATTAGTTTAAAAATTTTAATTAAACCAAGATGATGAAAATCAAGCTTTATTTGGTAACGATAACCCGCGTCAAAGGCTGAAGGAAGTTGCACCAGTAAATGCATTAACGCTCCGCCAATCACGCCGTAAGCCAAGCCAAGTAGTCCAAAGTGAGGAACGAAAAAAATAATTCCGCTGATAATACCCAAATTATAAAAAATTGGTGCCAAGGAAAAAGCCAAGAAACGGTTAAAGTACTGAAGAATATCCGAAATAATATTGGAAATGCCCAGCAGAAATGGACTTAAAAACATTATCCGCATTAGCTTGACGGTCAGGCTTTTCTGTCCGATAGAGAAGCCGGGAGCAATAAAATCAATTAGCCGCGGAGCAAAAATGAAGAGAACCAAACAAAGACCAATCAGAAGCAAGGAAAAGCAATTTAAAACATTATTCGTCAATTCTAGTACCGATAACGGCCAAGTTTTTTTATCTAACTTTTCGTTGGCTGACTCTCCTTTCTGGAAATACTCGGAAAAAACCGGTAAAAAAGCAGCGGTAATGCCGCCAACAATAATAATCCCGTAGACGAAGTCCGGAATGCGGAAAGCCGCCAGATAAACATCTAGTTCGGCACTGGCGCCAAAGCGGCTGGCCAAAAGCCGGTCGCGCACTATTCCCAAAAGCGCGCTTATAGCAGAAGAAATTCCCACCAGAGCCGCCGCTGACGTTATGCCTTTGGTTTCCGAATTAAAAACCTGGGAAAAACGCATAATCACATTTTAGCTCATCTTTGCTAATTTGACAAAAAATTTTAATTTGGTAAAATAAGGTCATCCCAGTAAGCTAGATGACTACTCTTTGTCATTTTATGACATTGGGAGGAAAGTCCGAACACCCTTTTCACGCCGATGTAGGCGGATCAAAAAAGATAAAGGGCAACACCCTTCTACCGTGAGGTATGAGGTGCGAACAGAGACGCCTTAGACCCCGAAAGGGGTCAGGCGCCCGACCAAACTAATAGTCTGGTATAGGGCGAATCTTCGAAGTAACTCGGGCTAGTCCTGAGCGAAGTCGAAGGATGAAACGGCTAAATCCTTATCGGGTGCAAGAGTGAACCAGGGTTTTGCAGAATTATGTAAAATTTCTGGGTAAAAATAACTCGCCAGAGCTAACGAGTAATTGTTGGCCAAGATAGATAGTCATCCTTGACAGAATTCGGCTTATCGGCTTACTGGGAAACAAAAACCCTATGCCTTTTCGGCCGGGTTTTTGTTTTGTTAGCATTAACTCTCTTTTGAACAAATATCTACAATAATTTCTGCGCTCGGGCTTCTTTGTCCAAAGCTTCGTTCACTAAGCGATCAGCTTCCTGGTTTTTATTACGAGAAATCAATTTAAAGTTGACTTTTTTAAAATCCTGCTTGAGATTCCAGATTTTAAGAAAAAGTTCACCGATTCTCGGTTCCAACACCTTATATTTTCCTTCCAGTTGACTGACCATTAATTCTGAGTCAGACCGTACTTCGACCTCGGTTGATTCGGCTAATTTCTTACCGAAGAGCGCCTTAAATTTCTCCAGACTAAAAATTACTGCCTGATATTCGGCTTCGTTATTGGTTGCTTCACCGATTGTTTCGGAGTATTTTTTTATTACTTGAGCCATTTCATTACAGAACACCACTCCGATTGCGGCTGGCCCCGGATTACCGCGCGCGCCGCCATCAGCATAGATAATGATTTTTTTCATATTTCGTGGAAGTATTTAACTAAACACAGTTTGAATTTTTCTAGGTTTTTATTTTTTATCGTAAAACCAGCCGCCGCCGGATGACCGCCAAAAGTAATAAGGTATTTGGCACAAGTCTTCATTGCTTCGATGCCGTCTAAATTCTTTGGCATTCTGACCGCTCCCCGGGTTTCTTGTTTACCTTTTCTTAAAATAAAAGTGGGTTTATTAAATTTGTGGCAAATTTTTGAAGCCGCCGAACCAAGCAAAATTGCTTCCCAATTACTGGCTCCTTCAAAAACAATCGGACTGCCGACGTTGGCTGAGTTTCTTAAGGCAGTTTCTTCAACGATTTCTTTAACCTTCAAGTGCCGAAAATAATTTTTTTCAAGAATACTCTCGGAGATTATCCGCGCGGTTCTCTCATCGGTCGCGCTTAGAAGAGAATAAGCTTCAATCAGATGATTTTTTACTTCGCTAAAGTTCAGGCTGCTAATAATTTTCTGGGCAATCTCTCCCGTGGAAGAATAAGGACTGATGTCTTTCATCTTCCAAAAAACTTTAAGCCCCGGCCGAAGAGTTTTCCTAAGCGATGCCAAGCCTTTCTTGACAATAATTCGGTTATCGTGTTTTTGCGGCATCAGATCAGCGATGGTTGCTAACGCCGCTAATTCCAAAAGTGATTGACGCAATTTGGGGGAGAATTTTCTCCCAAAAAACAAGCGGGAAAGCCGGAAAACAATCCCAGCCGTAGCTAATTGTTTAAAAGGGTATCGATCCCCTTTTTGCTTCGGCGCGACAATAATTGACGCTTCCGGCAACTTGTCGATTACCTCGTGGTGGTCAATAATAATCAGTTCAAACCCGAATTTTTTTGCTTTTTGCGCTTCTTCAAAATTGCTTATCCCACATGCGAGAAGAATCAATAAGGCGGGGGCATATTTTTTAAGATACTTTAAGGCGAAAAGGTTAAGCCCATAGCCTTCTTTCTGCCGTTCGGGAAAATAAACTGCTTTAATCTTGCCCCCTAAACTCCTGATGCTTTCTTTCATAATAACCACCGCCGCCAAACCATCTAAATCAGCATCGCCATAAAGAATGATATTTTCTTTTTTCTTAACCGCTTTAATGATTCTTTTGGCCGTTCTCTCTAAATTTTTTATTTCCTTGGGCATTAATGGATTTTAACAGGAATTTAAAAAAATACTATAAAGAAAACCTCTCGTCTAAGAAGTTTTCTTTTCTTAGACAAGTAAAACATTCAGGGGAGTCCTCGTTAAAGACAAAGTTCTCACTCTCTTAAGGCTTCGAGACCTGGCAGCATCTCGCCGGCCAAAAAAGCCAGCATTGCCCCACCGCCAGTGGAAAGGTGATTAAATTGATCGCCGAGGCCGAATTTGTTGATTGCCTCCACGGTTTCTCCTCCGCCAACAATGGAAAAGGCTTTGCTCTCGATAATGGCTTCGGCAATACTCTTTGTCCCCTTCGAGAACTCTTCTTCTTCAAACTTTCCGAGGGGTCCATTCCAGAAAACCGTCTTCGCCTGAAGAATCTTTTCTCTGAAGAGTCTTATTGTTTGGGGACCAATATCAAGGTTAGCCGCGCAAGAATCTAGCGGTGCCACAATTTTCTGCGGGTACTCCAGCTTGATATTTTTTTCCTGTAATTCTTTTTTTACTAAACCGTTAATCAAGAGAAAATCGGCTCTGGCGGCGATTCGGTTAATTAGTTTTATTTTTGTTTCTATCTTTTTACCGCCAATAATGGCAATCAAAGGTTTTTGAGGATTTTCCATTAACTCTGTTAAAATTTTCAGTTCTTTCTCTAAAAGAAAACCAATGGCTTTTGGTAAATACTTTGGGACACCCACCACTGAAGCATGAGAACGGTGGCAAACTCCAAAAGCATCATTCACATAGAGGTCGCCTAGTTTAGCTAGTTCTCTGGCAAAAACATCATTATTTTCTTCTTCTTCTGGGTGAAACCGCAGATTTTCCAGAAGCAGAATCTCTCTGGGTTTCAGTTTCTGGCTAAGACTCTTAACTATCTCGCCAACACAGTCATCCGCTTTTATAATCGGTATTGGCCTACCACTAGAAAAAGCGGAAAGATAATTCTTCAGCTTTTCTCCAATCTTGGTCAGCCGCAGCTTCTCTATCACCATCCCGCCGGGATCATCCAAATGGCTCATCAAGATTATCTTTGCTTTGTTTTTTAATAGGTAATTAATTGTCGGGATGGTCTCTTTTATCCGGAAACTCTCAAGAATGTTCCCTTTATTGTCAAGGCTGACATTAAAATCACAGCGAACCAAAATTCGTTTATCAAAAACATCAATTTCGCGAATTGTTTTCATCTTGTTGAGAAGAGTTGTCAGTTGGTGCTTCGGCTGGTGAAGTTTTATCTGCTTCCGGGGCTGATTTTAAGGATTCTTTAATAACTTCTCTTAGTTCTTGTAAATCAACCTGTTTTCGGACTGGACCCGGACCTTGTTTGTTTTTTTCTTTCTTTGATGGTGAGAAAAAAACTGGTTCCATTTTTTGAGCTTGTTCAAGAGAAATTTCTTTTGGCGCACCACCGCTGACTGCGCTTTGCTCCGGACGAGCCTCCTTTTCTTTTTCTTTCAACTTTTCTCTCTCTTTTTCCAATTTACGCCGGCATTTCTTACAGTAAACCGGTCTCTTACCGTCAGGCGGAAAAACAACCTTTGTATCTTTGCCGCATTTAGAACAACGGGCATCATAAAGGATTTGATTACTCGCCGCTGGGACAACCGGTGCGGCGGTCGGTAAT
>Ga0172366_10003574_pt1 | contig 12237 bp, 14 predicted proteins | sample LakKivSesite69cm_FD_114533 | JGI IMG/M metagenome (GOLD analysis project Ga0172366, IMG submission 114533) | Sediment microbial communities from Lake Kivu, Rwanda - Sediment site 69cm | ecosystem: Environmental > Aquatic > Freshwater > Lake > Sediment | place: Rwanda: Western Province, Lake... | reverse complement strand
CTGCCCGTGTAGAGGACGAACCTTTTCCCCGCCTCGTACTGGTCGAGCACCCAGTCCAGGTCCCTGTGCGAGAAGAAGAGCCCCCTCCTGAGCTGCATGTGCAGCTGCCCAGCGTGTTTCTCCATCCTTTTCAGCAATTCCTCGGTGAGGGGCTGGGTTCCGAACTCCTTAATCAGCCTGCTGTAGTCTATCTTGCCCGACACGGTCCAGGGCGTGACGACCATCTCTTCCTCGCTGTTCGACATGACGATACATCCAATTTGCGTTTTCCGGGGGAATGTTATCGGTTATTTCGTTCGCTACCATGCTGAAAAAGGCGGGTCGCAATATAAACTTAATCTACAGCCCTTTTACGCGGCTTACAGGGCCTTGAAGTTGTTGAACCACGTCTCGAACGCCGCGAGCGAGTCCTGGGAGAAGCTCGGCTTCCTCTTCTCAAGCATCTCGTTGAAGTCCTGCATGCCCACGTCGCGTGGTTCGCCGCCTGACTCCGCTTTTCCTGACTCGAAGAGTTCGCTGTTGACTTTGAGCTGGGCGGACTGGCAGATGTCCATGATGTCGCTTCCCGAGAAGCCGTCGGTTAGGGTGGCGAGCTTTTCTAGGTCAACGTCCGGCGAGGTTTTCAGTTCGCCTATGTACAGCTTCAGCATTTCGAGGCGCTCGTTGTAGCCCGGTGGGGGCACGTAGATTCGTTTCTGGAACCTCCTGATGAACGGGGTGTCCAGCGTCCACGGCTTGTTCGTCGAGCCGATGACGTAGACGTGAACGGGGTTTTTCTTGTCGATTATGCCGTCCATCTCCTTGAGGAACTGGTTCCGGACGCGGGTTTCGCCGCTGACCTCCAAGCGGTGTATCCCCATAAGTGAGTCGAGCTCGTCGATGAAGATGATGGCTGGACTCTTCTGGGACGCCTTCCGGGCTGTATTGAATAGCTTCGCAACGTTCCGTTCAGCCTCCCCCAGCCACTTCGACATTATCGAAGCCGCGTCCACTGAAATGAAGGTTGCCTTAATCTCGTTAGCAACAGCCGCCGAAAGCAGAGTCTTCCCACAGCCAGGAGGACCAAAAAGGAGAATGCCTTTCGGCCAACCGAGGGGAAAAATGTCAGGTCTCAGCGATGGGTAGACGACCGCCTGCTGGATGGCTTTCTTTGCGTCTTCGAGCCCCGCGATGTCGGTCCACTTCACGTTCGGCGGGTTCTTTAAAATCATGTCGTCGAAGGCTGAAACCTCGGTCATCTGGGTCATCGTCGATGTTGACTCGTCGTAGCTTATACTCGTCGCCTTGGCGGAGCTGCTGATCCAAACGTCCTGGAGGACCCGTACCCGGGTCCTGTAGACTTCGGCCCGCTGCTCGTAGATGCGGTTCAAGTCGTGATTCGGATACGTATGCACGATTCTCAAGAGGCAGTCGATGGCCTTCTGGTAGGCTGAAATTGCCATCTCCTTTTTTCCTTCGCGGTCCAGAGCCACGGCATCTTGAGCGTGCTTTATGGCGCTTTTCTCAAGCTCTTCCATGGCGCTCACGCGTGTCACCTCTGAATCGCGATTTTGCCTTTCCCGTTCAAAGATTCGAGAACTTCAACAACCTTGTCCGAGGGCAGGTTAAGCTCCTGCGAGCACCTGGCAACGTTCAGGTCGCCCTTGTTCCTTTCGACGTAGTCCATGACCAGCTCCTCAAGGAGGAAGGAGGACACGTCTAAACTATTCGGCGAGATGCCTCCGCATACGGGCACACCTTCGCTGTTGACGACGACCGCAGAACCATCCGCAGCCAACGCCACGAGGGGCTTGACTGGAACTGCAGGTTTAGGCTCCTCAACGGGCGGTTCTGGGATGCGGGTTTTCAGGTCCTGAACGGCGACGTCCGCGGCTTCGTGCAGAATGGTCTCTGCGGACTCGTCCAGAACGACCGCTGGAGTGTACTCGTCCAGGGTGAACTGGGTGCCAACCAGAATCTCGTCCACAACGTCTGTAAGACGGCTCATCTCGGGCGTGATGGACGGCATGACGTTTGCGACCAGCCCCAACGCGTTCTTAACGTCGCTGAACGCTCCCTCAAGCGACTCAAGGGTCGGGGAGACCACTTTGAGGGTGTCCAGCCTGAGGATGGCGCGTTCGACGGCGAGTTGGGTGTGCTGGGTAAAAGTGAGAATCTTCCTAATTTCAGATATTTCGTTGGCGTAGATTGTTGCCCTTGCCTTGTTGCCCTTCCCCATGTAGTAGCTGCAGGCTTCGAAGAGGTCTTCGTCCCGCGCCGAGAGCTTGGCTGACGCGAGTTCGAGCCTGGAATAGCATTTTCCGAGCTCCCTCGTCGTTTCCATGACGAGCTCGCTGACGGGCTTCTTTGTTCTGTGGAAGAAATCTTTGATCATCACAGCTCCTCCAATGGTGGCGGATTGCCAAAAAATGCCGGGGCTAACCTTCGGTTACACGTACAGGTAGGGCTTGTCTTCCTTCCTTGGGTTGCGCGGCAGGCTCGCTTTTAGCTTCTGAAGCCTGCGCGTCTTCCTCTTTCGTTTCCTCAAGTGGCTCTGGCTTCGTTTCCTTCTTGGGCTCGTCCTCTTTCTCTTCTTGGAGGGCTTCCGCGACCTTGTCCTTCGTCTTCAAGAGGCTCAGCTTAGTCTGCTGCGCGTTCTTGACTTCTCTCAGTATCGACATTACTGAAATCTGGTACACCTCGTCCTTCACTGTGCCTATGCCGTGCTCGATCTCCAAGTAAGCCCTTGCGAGCTGAAGCGTCTTTAGCTGCTCGTCCTGAACTTTGACCTGTTTATCCGCGTCCTCAAGGATTATTTGGGCTTCGTTCTTCAAGTCCTTGAGGGTCTTGTCGAATTCTCTGCTTATACTTTCGTGGATTCCTGACGGAATCACCTTGCTTTCGGCTAGTTTGTCGAGGATTTTCTTCTTCTTCCTCATCGTCGGCAGCTGCTCGGAGATGGTCTCGATCTTCTTGTCGAGGTCGGAAACCACCGAGACTTCGTCTCTGCCGACTTTGAGGAGGCTGACGGGATACCTGACGAGTTGGCCGTTGCCGTTTTCGACCAGCGCCTCCTTCGTTTGGCCTGAGGGATCGATGAGGAACGACACTATCCTTCCAGTGTCTTTCACGTTCTTACCGACAAGCCCCGGGGCGTTGAAATTTTCGCTCATGTTTTTTCTTCTCATTCTTTCAAATGGGGGTATGGATCTCGCTCTTTTAGTATTGGGAGAATCCTGAGTCTTGTGCGAATGTCTCTGGTTGCTTCAACGCTGGGAGCTCAGGGAACTTCTCCTTCATTCTCTGTTCTGCGACTGACGAGGCTTCGTTCAGTATCTTTCTCGCATCCTCGCTTGCTACTTCAAAGTCTGGCGATATTCCAGCGGTTTGACCAGCCTCTATCATGATGTCGTTCAGCATCATACCCACCGATTCGAGTTCTTTCTCAGCGTTAGGCAGTATGCCCGAGATTCCCGACCTGACGCTCTGCAAGACTTGAGCAGCCGGTGCCAAGCTTACAACGGCGTTGCCGAGCTGGGTTACTGTCCTTAGCCTCAAAACGACTCTTTCGAGGGCGAGCTGGGCGTTCATCATGAAGTTTGCCATCTTCCGCAGTTCCGCTAGTTCGTTGGCGAAGACGTTGGCTCTCTGTATCTGGTTCTTTGAGTAGGCGTCGACCACTTTTGAGAAGAGGTACTTGTCTCTGTCGGTGAATCTGTTGAGAGAGCTCTCGAGATACTGCACTTGGGCTTCGATCCGTCTGATGGCGAGTTCGATCTTCGACCTCAACGGCGCGGAGGGCTTTATGACTCCCGTTATGCCGCTTCGGTCTTTTTCCTCCCATCGTTTGGAGAATTTAGACAATGCTCTACACCTCTGAGTAGAGGGACCACCATTGTGGATTAGAACCTTGTTATTATGCTGAGAATATCACCCTATATATGCTGGTATAGTCGTCGCTGAGTACCCATACTAGGGTTTTAATCATTTCAGAAGCAAAAAGGTAGCATGAATGATAATTCAATAGACATAAAAATGGATACAACTAGCTCTTGCTACACATTAAAAAGCTAATTAAATCTACTAACTATTCACCAGTATACTGATTCAGTCGGTCTCCCAACCAGCACGGCTTCCGTTTCGTCAGAGTCCAACGTCTTCTTGACCCCGAGCTTGAGGTGCCAGTCGAAGCAGCAGAAGCGGACGAGTTTAATCCTTTTTCCTTTAACGCCTTCAGGCAGAACCTCGTTCGGGGTGCGTTTCGAAAAGTTTGTCAGCTCAACCGTGAAGACGCATTTTTCCCATTTATCCCCTTCGTCGTCCGTCGCTGATTCGCCTGTTTTGGTCACGTTGACCGCGGTTCCCTGAAGCTTCCTCGTCGTTTCTTTCATTCATTTCACTTTTTCCTGAATAAAGGGCATGAGTGTATTATGTTTTTTGCAATCCAGCTCTACAATTGCAGGCGTTCAAACTGTTCTGTGCGGGGCTCGAAAGTCTTAAGTTTGGCTCAGTCATCATCAATCAGAGGTTTGTGGCGTTGCGGGATGTCACGCAGGGACGACTTCTTCTAGTACTGAGCTTCGCGACGATGGTTCTCTACGTCTGGGCGCTCTTCCTCTCCCCCACGGACATCACGTTTCTGGGCAGGACGATAAGCGACTGGGCTTTGCTTATTCCCGTGATGATTTTCGTTTTACTCTTCCTCGTCGTCGTCGCGTGGATAGGCTGGGCGATGGCGACGACTCCCCCACCGATTCCGCTGTCAAGCAAAGAAAAGAAGGGCGAGGACGGAAAAGAGTATAAGGGCACAATCTAGACGACTATAGGCCCGTTTTTTTGGCTATCTTTCCCTGCGTTGGAAGGTTGACCCGGTATTTGCGGTGGGATGCGCGACCAGTGCTCGTGGACGAGCTTCCATTCTCCGTCAACTTTAGTCAGGAAAGCGGTTACACGCGACTGCACGTAGAAGTCGAGATCCCGCATCTTGCCCCGGTACCTGATTAAGAACGTTACGATGGCAGAGTCCCCGAAAACGGTGGTCTTCCACGACCTCGTCTCGTACTCGTACTCCTTGAGCGCCTTCAGAGCCTTGGCTTCGCTCGCAAGCGCCTCGGACTCCTGCAGCTCGTAGGGCGGCCAATCGTCAAACTTCGTGTACTTCTCCTTGAGGACGGTGCCTGCGATGGCGTCCGCGTCCCTGTTCTTCAAGCCGTCTATGCGCCGGATCATGACGCTCTGGATTGGGTCCTCGACCGTTGGGGTCTGCGCGGAACCCATTCTGTACCCGCAGTACTGGCAGAAGTTCGTGGCTTCGCCGATTTCCTTTCCGCAGTTCGGACAGAACATATCCTTTCGCTCACTGAATTGAGTGCACATCTTCTTCTAAACTTTTCTGAAAATTTGTGTCCGTTTTCAGCGAGATTCGATAGTTTCATATGCCATGAGCCATAAAAATACTCCAAGCATAATTCTGTCTGAGGCATGGAGAGAAACGATTTGGTGAAGTCTTCGCAGGTTTCGGGCTTCTACAGGCTCAGCCTAGACGACAGGCTGAAGGTCATCAAGGAGTTCGCGGGCTTGACCGACGAGGAAACAGGGCTCCTGAAGACGACAAGTAGCCTCGAATTCGGCCTAGCCGACCGCATGATCGAAAACGTCATCAGCACCTTCCCCCTGCCCCTCGGTATAGCAGTGAACTTCCTGATCAATGGCAAGGACTACCTCATCCCGATGGCGATTGATGAGCCCTCCGTCGTCGCCGCCGCCAGCTACGCCGCTAAGATGGCCAGAAGCAAGGGCGGGTTCCACACTAGTAGCACCGAACCCATCATGAGGGGACAAATACAGACGGTAAGGGTCCCCGACCCGAACAGGGCGAAGATGGCAGTCCTCGAAGCAAAGGACGAGATTCTCAAAAAGGCCAACGACCAAGACCCCCTGCTTGTTTCGGTCGGTGGCGGAGCCAAGGACGTTCAGGTGAGGGTCATAGAAACACCCCGCGGTCAGATGGTCATCACGGAGCTGCTTGTCAACTGCGGCGACGCGATGGGCGCAAACGCCGTCAACACGATGGCTGAGGCGGTCGCCCCCATGATTGAACGGATAACGGGAGGCAAAGTCTTCCTTAGAATCATCTCAAATCTTGCCACGGAAAGATTAGCTAGGGCTTGGACCGTAATCAGCAAAGAAGAAGTAGGTGGAGAAGAGGTTATCGACGGCATCCTCGAAGCCTACGCCTTCGCAGCTGGAGACCCCTATAGAGCGGCGACCCACAACAAGGGCATACTAAATGGTATTATCGGAGTTGTCATCGCTACGTGTAACGACCACCGAGCCGTCGAGGCTGGTGCTCACGCCTACGCCGCGAAGACGGGGGGGTACATGCCGCTTTCGATTTGGGAGAAGAACGAGAACGGCGACCTCGTCGGCTCGATTGAGCTCCCGATGGCTATAGGCACAATAGGCGGAGCCACCAAGGTGCACCCCGTCGCCCGAATCGCCCTGAAAATCCTAGGCGTGAAGTCAGCCCGCGAGCTCGGCGAGGTCATGGCAGCGGTCGGTTTGGCTCAGAACCTCGGCGCTTTGAGGGCTCTGGCGCACGAGGGAATCCAGAGGGGGCACATGTCGCTTCACGCCCGGAACATCGCCGTCATGGTAGGAGCCACTGGGGACTTCATCGATTTGGTCGCGGAGAAGATGGTGGCTGAGAAGAAGGTCAGGATGGACAGGGCGAAGGAGATTCTTGAAGGGCTCAAAGCCAAGTAGACATCGCACACATTATTTGGTCAGAGAGGACTAAATCGTGGACACAGTCTTCTTCCTCGTTTCGGGAGAGCATCCGACCCTCCCCTCCTCCGAGGTCAAGGCGGTCCTCGAGGCTGAAGGGTTCACCTACGAGGTTCTGGACGGTTTCCCGCAGGTCTTCCGGGTCCGTTCCGACATCAGCTGCATAGAGGCGGTTCAGCGCAGGGCATCCATGACGAGGGTCTGTGGCGTCGAAGCGTTCTACTGTAAGGCTGGAATGGATGAAATATTTCGAGGCGTCGAAGAAGCCGACTTCTCCCCATACATTGATGAAAACGAGAGCTTCGCCGTCCGAGTGAGAAGGATAAGGGGAAGTTCAATCGGTATCGAGACGGAAACGCTGGAGGGAGAACTCGGCGAAAAAATACTCAACAAAGTTGGGGGGGTAAGGGTCAACCTCAGGTCTCCGCAGAAGACGTTCATCGGAATATTGACAGGAAACAGATTCGTCTTCGGGCTGATGAAGGCGGAGGTCAGGGCGAAGAGCTTCATCAAGCGCGGGTCCAAGGGGAAAGCCTTCACCCATTCCGCGGAGATGCCGCCAAAGCTGGCAAGGTGCATGGTGAACCTCGCTCAGCCCAGAAGCGGGGACGTCGTCGTTGACCCTTTCTGCGGGACCGGGAGCTACCTCATCGAAGCCAGCTTAATAGGCTGTAAAGTACTGGGGTTCGACGTTCTGAGGTCCATGGTGAGGGGGAGCCTCAGGAATCTTTCAAGGTTCGACCAAGGCTTTGAGGGGCTGGTGGTTGCGGACGCTAAGTGCCTTCCGCTCCTTGACGGAATGGTTGACTGCATTGTAACTGACCCTCCATACGGCATCTCGGCGTCGACTATGGGGCTTGGGAGGCGGGAGGTGTTCGAAGGCTTCCTTTCGATTGCTGCTAATTTAGTTAAAAGGGGGCGTAGGATGTGCGTGGCGGCTCCCGAAACCGTTAACATCAGGGAAATCGGGGAGCGATTAGGCTTTAAGCACGTCGAGTCACATTTGATTTATATCCACCGCAGCCTGACCCGCGAAGTCGCCGTGTTCGAGCTGCCGAGGTGACCCGTCCAGATGAGCCTGCAGATCACGTTTCTTGGGACCGCCGCCAGCATCCCCACTTCGACGAGGGCGCTCTCCTGCGTAGCTGTCCAGCGGCAGGGCGAGCTGTTCCTCTTCGACTGCGGCGAGGGCACCCAGAAGCAGATAATTCAGGCGAGGATGGGGTTCAACCGCAGAACAAAAATTTTTGTCACCCACATGCACGGCGACCACGTGTTGGGGCTGCCTGGGCTGCTTCAAACCATGTCGCTGCTCGGAAGAGACAAGCCCCTGCAGGTCTTCGGACCCAAAGGCGTAATCGGCTTCATCGAGGCGATGGTTTCCACCGTCGAGTTCTCGCTCAGCTTCCCCATCGAGGCGTGCGAAGTGGAGAACGAAGGACTCGTCACGAAGACGAAAGAGTACGAGGTCCACGCAGCGTGGGCGGAGCACTCGGTGCCGTCCCTAGCTTATGCTTTAGTCGAGAAGCCGCGAGCAGGCAGATTCCACCCCGAGAAGGCAGCTGCCCTTGGTGTACCCAAAGGACCACTGTGGCACAAACTGCAGAAGGGCAAAAAGGTGAAACTGCCAAATGAGCGAGCAGTCAAACCGCTGGATGTACTGGATCCGCCTAGGCTTGGGAGGAAAATCGTGGTCGTCGGAGACACGAAGCCCTCGGATGGCATAGCTAAATTGGCGCGTGGCGCGGACGTTCTAGTGCACGAAGCCACGTTCGCTGAGGAGCTCATAGAAAGGGCGGAGGAGGACCTGCATTCAACGCCCGGAGGAGCAGCTTTAGTCGCGAGGAAGGCTAAGGTTAAGCGCCTCGTCTTGACGCATATCAGCGCCCGTTACGGGGACCCGAAGGTTCTGCTCGAAGAGGCGAAGAAGATTTTTCCGAATACCGTTGTTGCCGAGGACTTCATGCGGATTGAGGTCCCGATGAAAGAACCCTAGATTTCGTTCAATAGTGTCCTTAGATTCTGGACGCTTTCTTTCGCGTTTTTAGCGGATTCGACGACGAGTGTCCCCTTGAAGTCGATTCTCTTGAACTCTGCGACGGTTTTGTGCCAGTCGATGTTGCCGTCTCCGATGCCGAGGTGCTCGTCGCTCGCGCCGTGGTTGTCGTGCAGGTGCGCGTGGACGATTCTTCCGGGTATCTTCTGGAAGATTTCGTCGATTTGCCCGTTCACGTTCGCATGCCCAAGGTCGAACGTCACGCCCAGGCTGGTCTCGCCGAGGCTCTTGTAGAAGCGCACGAAGTCGTCCGCCGTCTTGCACAGGAATGGAAGCGGGTGAAGCCCGTTCTCGACTGTCGGCTTGACGCCTAGTTTTTGTGCCGTCGAAAGCAGTTCACGGACAGATTCAAGGTTCAGTTTCCATTCTAGGTCCTGCTGCGTGTAGCTGTTTCCCGTCCAAAGCCCCGGGTGGAAGACCCAGTAGCCTGAGCCTAGCTCGCTGGTGAACTGCAGCGACCGCTTGAGCCTCGTGAGGACAGCTGCTCTGGCTTTTTCGTTGGGCAGCGCGATGTTGACATCGATAAAGGGTGCATGGACCGAAGTTGCTAACCCCTTCCTCTTTATAACCTGCTTTATCTGTTTCACGCGGGCTCCGTCTAGCGAGTGGCGCCCGTCGTCCACGATTTCGACGCTGTCCGCGTCTATGGTTTCGACTTCTCTGAGCATGTCCTCGAAGGGCAGCTCGAAGAGGTATAGGGTAGACAATCCGACCTTCATTTTCGTTGACTCTCCTGTGACTTTGCTGTTCTCGGGGCCAGCCATTCGACGAGCTTCCGCGAGTTGCCGCACCTGACCTCGACGCGGATTGGTCCGAGTGGCGACTCCCCCTCGGGCTGACAGAACGAAACGTGCCCCACGTATGCGACCTGTTTGTTCAGGAAGAAGGTTACCGTGTCTCCCGTTATTCCCCTGAGGAGCACCCTTCGGGCTGCGTCCCTTATCCTCTCCTTCTTGAGAAGCTCTTGGAAGGCTGAAAGCCGCTCAAGCCCCTTCGCGATGCCTTTGAGGTATATTCGGTCGGCAATCTCCGTTTTTTCGAGGGGGAAAGGTCCGAGAACCTTTTGGACCGCGACTTGGACCTTGTCCGGGTCTTCCGTGGGGTTAACCTCCACTTGGGCGGTGATTTCGACTTTCTCGGTTTCACTCATAGGCTGAGCTCCCTGCTGAGTATCTTCCGTAGCCTCTGCTTGAAGGCTTCCTTGTTTCCTTCGTTGACGACCATGACGTCGGCCGACGCGATAACATTGCCTAGTCCGACGCCGAGCTCGCGCCTATCCCGATCATCGAAGGTCGCCCGGTCGTCAGGGTCGTCGCTCCTGCTCCTCCTGACCAGCCGCTTGAATCTCGTCTCGGGCGACGCATGCACCGCGATGACCTTCATACTCGGGTAGCTCTTTCTGAACTCCGCCACCTCGTCGGGGCTTCGGATGCCGTCGACTACCACTGTCTTTGAGTTTTGGGCTTCGATTTTTAGTATACACCTTTTCGCTAGTACTGTGGGGCCTTCCTCCGCTCTAAGCCTGAGCATCGTTTCGCCGAGGTTCTCCGGCGTTGGCGGCAACCCCTTCCTTTCAGCTTCTGCCCTGACCTCGTCGCCCATGGTCACGATTGGGTAGCCGAGCTCGCGGAAGACCTCTCGGACGGCGTCTTTGCCCGCACCGGGCATCCCTGTCACGCCGATGACGATTTTCTGCGCCACTTTGCCCTTCAGCACCCTTTAGATGTTTACGGTTTTGTTGGGTATCATAGTGTGCAAGGTATAATAAATTTTAATATACGCAGTCCTCGGTTACGTATTATTCGACGGGTCGTAACGAGGCAGGGTCTGGTCAGGCATGGAGTTGATTCGCAGTTTCATCGCGTTCGACATCGGGGAAGCATCTGTCTTGAGGAACCTCGCTAAAGTGCAAGACGTTTTGCTGGGGACTGGCGCGGACCTCAAGATCGTAAAGCCCGAGAACATCCACATCACATTGAGGTTCCTCGGCGATGTAACTGCGGAGATGGTGGATAAAATTCATAATGAAATGGGGCAGGTTCAGTTCCATCCGTTCGAAGTCAACGTCAAGGGCGTGGGCGTGTTCCCGAACCCGAGGCACATCAGCGTCGTCTGGACGGGCATACGAGAAGGCGCTAACGAGCTTAGGGCCATCTTCGACCAGCTGGAGCCCAGGCTGCAGGCGCTCGGGTTCACCCCCGACAGCAAGGGGTTTAGTCCCCACTTGACGGTCGCCCGCGTCAGGACGGGCAGGAACAGGGACGCCCTGGCTGAGCAACTTAGAACCCTAGAAGGCTTCGAGTTCGGCACGGTCAAGGCTGAGTGTCTAAGACTTAAAAGAAGCGTCCTCACGCCTCAGGGACCGATCTACTCGGTTCTACGCGAAACCTGCCACAAAACCTGATAATAAGCTGAGCTTCGGAACAGGACGATGTTTGAACTTGAGCGGAAATCGTGCGGAAATCCAGAGAATCTGCAAGCAGGTGCTCAGGAAGGCTACTCCCAGCGCCGAGGAAAAGGAAAAGACTGAGCGGTTCTCGAAGCGGCTGACAGCGAGGCTTCAGCGGGAGCTCAACGAGGCTGGGCTGGAGGCTGAAGCTCAGGTTGAGGGCTCAATTGCGAAGGGCACGTGGTTGGCTGACGAGAAGGACGTTGACCTGTTCGTTTTAGTGCCCAAGGGTCTTGGTAGAGAAGCCTTCGCGAAGGTCTTGGATGTCGCTAAAAAGGTCGCTGGAAAGGATTTTCTGGAGGCTTACGCTGAGCACCCGTACGTGGAAGCTAAGGTCGGAGGCTTCACGGTAGATTTTGTTCCGTGCTTCAGGGTCGGGTCCGCGGGGCAGGCTGAGTCGTCGGTGGACAGGACGCCGTTCCACACCGTGTACGTCAAGGAGCGCCTGTCCGGCGGAGTCGCGGAGGAGGTCCGCCTGCTGAAGAGGTTCATGCGGGGCGTAGGCGTCTACGGGGCGGAAATCAAGGTCGGTGGCTTCAGCGGTTACCTGTGCGAGCTCCTCGTCCTACATTACGGTGGTTTCGTTAAGGTTCTCGAGGCTGCGGCGGACTGGAAAGAAACGACCGTCATCGACTTGGAGGACCATTACGGAGGAAAACGTGACGAAATTCGGGAGGCTTTCCCTGAGCCTCTGGTTGTTGTGGACCCCGTTGACAGGGAAAGGAACGTCGCCTCCGCTGTTAGGACGGATAGACTCTTTGAATTCGTGGCGGCTTCGAGGCGGTTCCTAGAGGCTCCGAAGTACGAGTTCTTCTACCCCGAACCCGTTGAACCCCTTTCTTTCAACGACTTTCGCCGAACTTTGGAATCAAGGGGGACGACGCTGGTCCTGCTCAAGACTTCGTGCGCCGAGGCTGTGCCCGACGTGCTCTGGGGGCAGCTGTACAGGTCCCAGAAGGCGCTGGCG
>Ga0172366_10003571_pt1 | contig 12245 bp, 12 predicted proteins | sample LakKivSesite69cm_FD_114533 | JGI IMG/M metagenome (GOLD analysis project Ga0172366, IMG submission 114533) | Sediment microbial communities from Lake Kivu, Rwanda - Sediment site 69cm | ecosystem: Environmental > Aquatic > Freshwater > Lake > Sediment | place: Rwanda: Western Province, Lake... | reverse complement strand
GAACCCGCAGCTGACCCTTGAGGAGCTCCAAGGCATCATCGCTGCAAGGCTAATCGAGGTTTGTGGCAATTACTTTTCTTTTCATAAATTCCATGAAATAAGCAAGGGTGATGTGACAGACCTATGCAATATGCTTGGTGAACCGGCTGAAGGAAGAATTTTTCCTTTTCTGCTGAACACAGATGACGTAGAGCCCGATAGGTACTCGTTGAATCCTTTAAGGGAGTCGGTTGTGGAGAGCGGTCAGAGCGCTTTTCCATCCGCATTTGTCAACACGGAGGGTCTCAGGTTAGATGAGAAGTTTATGAAGAAGTATGAGGGGTCGCTCATCTCGAGACCTGAGGCAGAACTAATAGAACACTACTTGGCAAACTGTGGAGACATCTATGTGAACATGGTTGACGCTGTTAAACACGAATATCTCAAGAAGCTTTCAGAATCTTTTGGGATCGACCTTTGTCTTCCCATATTTAGGATGCCTTTACGGGTTCTTGAGAACGAGAATGTTGACGGCTTATTGCACCACATCATTAGGGAGACGCATAAAGACTATGAGACCATTGAGCGGATTTACAGTTGCATGGGTAGAAGTATGAAGAAACGGACGACGCTTCTGACAGTGCCGCATTCAAAGAAAGGCTTCGGCTCGAAAAAAGCAGCCAGAGGAAAGATATACTTCGAAGGGAAAAAACTGAAAAGCATTCAAGTAACCTATCGGACGACACCTCTATACCCGAACGATGTTGACTCAAAGGACATCAGCATCGCGAAGGCTGAAGACCAGTTCACGGTCGACGGAGAAAAATTCGTAAACTACGATTTTAAGGAAACGCCGTCTTCGCCGCAGTTCATATTATACTCTATAGCGTCCCCGGAGGACGCGGCTATATGGCATGGGATCGGCGAGTCTGGAGCGGCACAGTTGGTGAAGAGCTTTACGTCCGTACGCCTTGCATGTTCCAAAGATGAAATAGTCAGAGGATTAAGGAAGTATGGTGTTGTTCCGAGGGTTCCTCTTCAGTTTAACCTTGTGCCGGAGAATATGTGGGTTCACCCAGTGCATGAAACCATAGATACGAGCGTGGGCTCTGTTGGGAACTTGGAGGATTTGGCTAGGTTGGGCATGAAGGTTGAATGCCTTTTGTCACGTGAATATGCTCGGTAAACGTGAGGCTGAGCTTGGATTGTTCTTAAGCAGGTTAAGGGTGTTGGCGATAACTTCTCATACATCATAGCGGAAGAAGCTACGGGTAAGGCTGTTGTTGTCGATCCGAGCTTTAATGCTGACGCTATTATTGAATTGGTGAAGAAAAACGGTTGAACATAGAATACGTAATCAACACTAATCAGCATTGGGATAACGTACGATGGAAAACGCTCGCTCGATGAGTTCGTAGAATTTATGAAAGGACCCTAGCCAGCGCAGAATAATTTACCAAGCAGAACCTAGCAAAAGGTTTTCATATGTTTAGACAGCAAAAACCGCTAAAGCAAGGATTGTTGTCCATAACCCGTCTTTGTTTCCTTCAGCGGACTGGCAGACATGCGTCTTGAAAATCTCGTTGTTCATGTTATGGGCTTTATTTCTTTGCTTCAATGTGGCTTTTGGATCCGGTTTTTCGCCAACCGTCATTGTCAGCATTGTTGTTGCTAGATTTTCAGCGTAGGCTCCGGCTTTTGCTGCGGTTTCTCCATTGGAGGTGCACTCTGAAAGATAGCCGTGTCCTTCCCCATCTTTTGGTTTGGCTAGCCCTACTGCTGCAGAAATGAGATTGTTTGGCTTGTTAGTTTCATTTTTTGCCATGACGACAAAGGTTATTTGTCCAGGCTTTAGAAGACCTAGCCCTTCTTCCCTTGAAATTAACTTGCAGCCGGGCGGAAAAATGCTTGATACCCGAACAAGATTGCACTTTTCAATGCCCGCCTCTCTTAATGCAAGCTCGAATGAGGCTAGCTTGTCTCTGTGGACCCCTATACCCTTCGTGAAAAACAGTTTCGTAGGAATCATAACTTTTAAATATACATTTTCGGTTTTAAAATATTTCTCTTTCATAGAGATCAGTTGGATGACATGGTTTATACAGTCCGAAGGAAAAATGATGCGAATAGAGAAATACTTGGGCATTCTTTCGAAGATTTAGTATAACAGATTACCTAGTTCGTTATCCTCAATTAATTCAAAGGAAAGTGTTTGAAAATAAAAATTGAAATATAGTGGAGATATCTCAATTATTTGGTGTGGAATAGTCTGAGGAATTGGTTGAATGGATGAAAGCGGTTGAACTGGTTGAGGTCTTTCTATTAGACTCCTGACGCTATCAACTTGCGTCTTTGCCATCGCCTTACAATATTCATCTTTCTTGCTTTCTGAATTCTTCTTAATTTTGTCTTTGAAGTAATAGTGAGTGACGAGCAACGGAATAATTAAGGCAACACCAACAGCAAAAGCGAACTCGAACAACGGCTTCAACCTTCCATATACTATATGCCACTTGTTCTTTTATCATTTTAGTCTTTCAAAATTCCATTACGCTAATCGAAGTATCCACCCAACAACCGCATCCGAAACCCGTTTTTCTTCTTAATTTCTTATGTCCAGTTAAGTAATTGCCTAATTGCCTTCAGAAAAGTGGTAGAAGAGGGGTTCAGAGCCATATACAATACGCTCTAGGGTTGTGTGATGAATGCTACACAAACTCAACTTCTCCTTTTTTCTCGACAAACACGAAGGTGTTATCCAGCATACAGATACATCTATCCAGACTGTCCCTTATTAAATAACTCAGAAACAAAAACTATTCAAGTCTATTCTTCTTCTTGTCCTTGTTCTAATAAGTCAAAAGGTTTATGCCTAGTCTTCTATGACAAGGGTAGCAGTTACGAAGGTAAACGGTTCATCAGCATGCATCTAAGAGGAACTTTGAATGATATGGAAGAACTGAGTAATTGGTTAATGATTCCTCGATATACGGTTGGGTATGAAGCAATCGCAGAATGGCTTGTTTTTCTCCAGATAGCTAAACGAAAGAATGGAGAAGTTGAGTATTCAGGTGGTGTAATAAAAACCGTTGGAATTATCTATTATCCAGACATGGGAAAATTACTTGACAGGACACTTTATGATTTTCTGACAGAAAGTTTTAATACGCCGCATAATATGCTTGACGAACCATGTGAATTGCTAGGCTCATAGACCATCAGTAACATAAGGGAGAAGAGCGGAAGGTTTTTTACTGGTAAATTTGTGCGTAAATCCCACTCTCCGCACCACTTTGTTGATCTTATCTCTTGGCATGGTCTCATTAACTTTCGGGATAAAAGGCGCTGACTTCCGTGAGCTTCCCAGATCTAAAATGATTAGGCCTCTGTGGGGGTTTCATTAACGGAATCATAAACCTACCTCTGGCTATAGTTTCACCCATAATTCCCTACGGCATCAAAATTTTTTTCGAGGCCATACAACGCCCTGGTGCCATATCCATACCGCTCACAGAATCATACTTATACGTAGCGCTGTTCCTAAGCGGAGTTATAGCCACCATTGTAACCTACGCATTTCACAGAATAGCAGTCAAAAATGCCGAAGAGTTTTGCTTAAGGCGGAAGTATAAAGATTAAAATAAAGCCTATATTTACGCATATATTAGAGATACAAGTCAACTATAGTTTGGGATGCTTCAAAATGGAACTGGCCATAGAAACCGTCAACCTGACAAAGAGATACGGCTCGCTCACCGCTATGAACAAGCTTAGCTTAAGGGTGGAAAAGAACACGGTCCACGGCTTCTTAGGCCCTAATGGTGCTGGAAAGACCACTACAATAAAGGTCTTGGTCGGTTTGCTGAAGCCTAATGAAGGCACAGTTAGAGTTCTCGGGCAAGAGGTTCGTGGAGACATGCCAGATGTCAGATTGAGGATGGGCTATATGCCTGAACTACCAAAGTTTCCAAAACACTTGAAGGGATGGGAACTACTGGACATTTATGGAAAAATGTATGGGATGACAACGCGGGAGAGAAGGGAGCAAATACCAAAATTATTAGAAATGGTTGGTCTTAAAGGCAGAGAAAGGGACCTTATAGGAAAATACAGTAAGGGGATGCAGCAGCGGTTAGGCATCGCGCAGACACTGTTGAATGAACCGGAGCTAGTCATATTAGATGAACCAAGTTTGGGTTTAGATCCTGTGGGGATGGTTGAAGTAAGAGAGTTAGTGAAGGAAGTGGCAAAAGAAGGTGTGACGGTTTTTCTGTCATCTCATCTCTTATTTGAGGTTGAACAAATCTGTAGTCACGTTACCATCATTCATCGTGGGGTTTCTGTGGCTTCGGACACTATTGAAAATGTATCTAACACGCTTTCAGGTCCAACGGTATTAGAGGTTGAAGTGGCAGAACTTTCGGATGCCATTGTGGGAAGCGTTAAAGAATTACCTTTTGTCTCAAATGTGTCTCAAGAAAACAAAAGGTTAATCATTAAACTAAAAAGCCGTGACGATGTTAGGTCGCAAGTTTCTCAAGCAATAACAAAAGCTGGAGGCATTATTGTTTCTATGAATTTGAAGGGGAGAACCCTTGAAGAGGCTTTTATGCGGCTTGTCACAAAATCGTAGGTGATTGGAAAAGATGATTCACGCTGAAAAGAGATTTGCCAGAAATCCAAGATGGATAAATCGTTTTTGGGCAGTTGTGAAATACGAGCTTTTGTGGAACATTAGGAAGAAGAAATTCCTAAGCATGCTTATAGTTGCGTTTGCTTTAGAAACTGTAACCTTTGCATTGCCAGTAATTTTGAGTAATTTCGCAAATATCTCCATTGGCCAGAACCCTGACTTTGTGGTTGGTGGCGGGATAGGTGGCCTCATGTTCTTCCTGTTCGCCCTTGTAACTGTAATGAACACTATTTCAGGAGAGTTTGAAAGCGGCACCATTGTTCCATTGTTGACTAAGCCCGTTTCCAGAACAATGGTTTTCCTTGGCAAGCTTTTCGCAGCCTTCCTTACATTACTCGCAACTTACACTGTGCTATATACCTATATGGCGATAGGAGGCACAATCGTTTACGGCCCCCAAAACAATCTACAGCTATTACCAGTCCATCTATTTGGAAGTATCCTTAGCACCTTTGTATGGGTATCTATTGTTCTGGCGATTGGATCGTTATCTAAGAGCTCTATGATCGTGGCTATAGGAGCAGTCGCCATATTTCTTGCGCTGTTTATAGGCGCACCAATCGTCTCCATATTCTCTGAACAGGCGTGGGTTCTCACATACGTGCCTGGAAACGGAGCTACAGGATACATTAAAGGCTTAGATTCACAAACGTCTGTTTCAATAGGCACAGATAACATCGCAAGTAACTTGATTAACTACATACTTCATCCATCAGCAAATGTAACCTTTTTCAAGATAGGCACTGTAACACCAGGAAAGCCTCCTGAACTGATTGAACTCTCCACAGAACCCCTCTCACTCTTTCTCCTCAGATCATTAATGGTAGCAACAACCTATACTACTATTTTCACCTTCATAGCTTGGTACGCTTTTAAACGAGCTCAAGTGCTGGAATGACCACGGATCTGTAACATCTTAGGTTTGCAGAAAATGCTTATAAAGGACGTTTGAACTCAGGTCAGGACTAGGTTCCAAATTATTGGACACCGCATTTTTCTGTGATCTTTGAAACTTCACTCATAAATCTCTAAAAATTATTTAATGCGATTTGGAAAGAAAATACAGGGTTGCGGGAGACATAGCCAGCCTTCGGGAGTTCAAATTCCACCCAGTACATGCAAAAGACATAATTCTTAAGTTTAGAAGGCAATTATTTGCTGGATGACGGTGAGGAATCACGGAGAAGTCTACAGTGACGCCAAGCTTGTTGCAACCCACTCATGTAAAGTATAGATGCGTAATAATGCCTTATGAGTGTATAGAGATCGTGTCTTACTCTTTGCATACGTAAAATACTAATGATACTTAATTTCAGAACTCTTCTATTAGTTCCTACTTAACATGCCTTATTAGGACTATGGATCTAATTTTCTGGAAGGATGAATGGGTGGAACATGAATGATCTATGGAAACAGGGGAATTAGATACAGAGAAAAGGGAATAAGAGCAGTTTTCGTGAAGAGGGGTCGTCTCGAGATTATATATGATATCCTTTCAGTCTGCCGCAATCCTGTAAATAAGACACGTATCTTATATAGATGCAACCTTAGTTTTGATTTGCTCCAGAAATATCTAGAGTACTTGATCTCTCACGGCATGCTTACGAATAATCCTGAAGGTTCGTTCCAGACAACAGAGAAGGGAAAAGAATTTCTCAAGGGATATGAAAATGTAAAAATTTTTTTAGAAGGATAAACTATGAAAAAACTTGACCTCAAATGGTATGAAAAAATTGAGGAAATCGAGGACTTTCTAATAAAAGCTGGAGAGGAGGGATGGGAAGTAGATATCTCATTTGGATCAGACGAATTGCTTGAACTCAGAATAAAAAAGATGCAGCAGATAAAGGGTCAAGCAAGAAGCCGTCAGACCTAGAGAGAAAGGATTGAGAATATCATGAAATATGTGAGTATGAGAGTTACTGATCTTAAATTCTTATCATAGTTTCTTAAAATGGTAAAAGAACTTTGTTATTTATCCAAAATCGGGAAATATCTTCCATTTATGTTAGAATAAACTTAAATATATTCTTCGAGAAGTCTCAGTACAGAGAACGAGAGGAGGAGAATGTAAAAATGGCTAAAAATGCGTATAAAATGGAACTCAACTCTGAGATGCTCGTTTCCTTGATCAGAAAACTCTTCGCAGAGAAGCAGAAATTAAGCCTATATTGAGCTCTAAAGGCGGTAAATATCTGGTGGGGAGGATCAATATGGAAAGGAGAAACGACCTGGAAATAACTGTTGAGATACTTAAGATCGCCGAGAGGGGAGCGAAAAAATCGCATGTCGCCTTTGAGGCTAAATTAAACTATAAATTACTCAAACATTATTTGGGTAGACTTGAAAAACAAGGTTTAATCGCAAATGATGTGAACCCTGGAAATAATGTTAAGACTACGGAAAAGGGACAATTATTCGTCCAACAATACAGGAACCTCCTTCAGATTGTAGGTCAAAATGAACCGAACGGGTGATTACAACAATAAAAGGGGGTATAAGGAGGTGAAGATGAGAATGTTTGAACATGTCTATTCAATGGATAGAAATAGATTCTGGAAGAAATGCTTACATGTTGCAAGGGCTCAACCGAAATTATGTGCAGAGGAAGTTGAATTCAGAGCAGTTCTCATCGAGCTTGGCTTATGCCCCAAGTAGGTTTCCAAGTTCATTAGCAATATGTCTTTTCTGAGAGTTAAATAAACAGTCAAACAAAGAAACGCCTTCTTAACCTTTCAATAATCAATAGTAAAGGAAGTATCACTTCTGGATTATTCAGCCAATCGTCATTTCCCAAATAATCCAGATATATGAAGGCGACTTCCTTCTTTCTTGGCTAAGTGAAAACTCCATATATAAATCAGCTTCACTGCCATTTAAAGTTCTGTGAGTGTTGCTTGGAAGAGAACATAAATCATGATCAGTATTATCCCGCCCCATTTAGGTATTCCGCCTTTCGTTAGGAAACGCCATAAGAGAAGCGTTATTATTAGAAGAAAGGGAAGGATCTCTGCTAAGATAGTTAAGTTGACCGTTAAGGGTGATGCTAGGAGAACAAATCCAAGGACTAAGGTCATATTTGTAAGATTGGAGCCAACTGCATCCCCTATTGCTAATCGAACCCTCCTTCTCCTCACAGCAGTCACATCTAGTGCAAGCTCGGGCAAAGAGGTACCTATTGCCACTATTTTCGCACCTATAAGAATGGGAGGAACTCCTAAAGATGCTGCGATATTTGATGCTGACCATACTGTAAACCTCGCTACAAGAATAACAACGACTATTCCTCCAACCACTTTTGCAATGACTACCTTTTTGCTTTTTATTTCCGCTACCTCTCCCGGTACAACTGACGGCGTCTTCCGTGCTTTAGTCATTACATAGACGCTGAAAATGAAAGCTCCAATAAGGGTTGCGCCGACAAAAGGACCAATAGTTTGGAAAGATGCTGAAAGGAGAGGCGTCACTAAGATAATAGGGATTGCTGAAGAAAGAAATAGTATGTCTGCCATCTCTACTAAGGAGTCTGATCTAACTTTCTCAAGCGGGCCAATTATCGCCATCACGCCTACCACTATCCTGATATTAAACATGTTGGAGCCAAGTATGTCTCCCACGCTGATTCCCGGGGCGCCTTGAAGTATTGAGAAAGCCGCCACCGTCATCTCAGGCATAGAGGTCATAACTGAGAGGATGGCAAACCCAGCTGAAGCCTCACTGAGACCGGTAAGTTCAATTAAGTCCTCTATCGACTTTATTGTCAAGTGGCTAGCCTTTGCCAGAATGGCTAGCGAGGCTACTAACACTACTCCTGAGATTACTACTGTGACTTCGGATACCATTGAGAATTCCTCTGATAACCTAATTAATTTCAGGTTTAAACAGTCATAGTTCTTAAAAACTCTATTGCTTTTACTTTTCCACCTTTTGTAATCGCACTGATGAATCTTCCCGACAATGACTCTTTTGATTTTATACACTCTAAAACCTGAGCTATTGAATTTGATTATCAACCAGTGGGACATAGAAAGGAAAAAGTAATCAATGATTATTGAGAATTATCATAATGTTTTGTGTAACGTAAATCGTGACATAAATTTTTAAAAACGGGTTTCATGCAATTATGAGGGAATCTTTCGTATGAGCCCATTAGATTATATTAACGCTCTAGGCGAGTGGACCCTTGACAATGTTTTGGTATCCCTCCAAAATAAAGAGCTACTAAAAGCAGAAAACAATATTTGGAATCTCCGACGCCCTTCCGAGGCTGTCAGGAGCTTGGAGTTTCTACAGATGGGGCGAAAAATCCTTCCTAAATAAATCTTAGTATTAGTAAAGAAAGTTCATAACTTGTTGGATAGGTTGGAGACCTCTGGTATAAAGCCAAAAAATGGGGGCGTTCTCCGTTTGGAGAACTAAGGGTATTTATTTCTTCTTTTTTCCTTTTCTCTTGGTCTTCTTCTTGGCCATCACGGTGCTACTCCTATCTCATATTCACCGAATAGAAATAAATATAGATAAATATTTATAAATATTTTGATTTCTCTATATCGTGCTCTAAGTGGTTAAATTAAGGGCTTCCTCGAGTTTCATCTTTCGATCTTCTCCTGCTTTAAGGCATTCCATAACTCAACATTTTTCTATGATTATTTCTCTTTCACATGCTATAGTTTAGCAGGATGATATATTTTGGCCGGGATCTCGCATCTTATCCCTAAGCCGAGGCTTGAACCGAAAAAAATGGGGGGATAAGGTAAAGAGTTAAATAATGCGGTAATACTCAATTTCCTTCTCCTTTATACGTGAAAAGGCAATAAATATTGGTATAATTTCAATCCTTCCTATAAGCATAAGCACACCGAGCAAAAACTTTGGAAGGAAATGAAGAGTTGGAGTCAATATTTTAGGGGAATCTCCGGTTGTTGTTATTGCTGACACGCTCTCAACCAAAGCGTCGACAAAACTGTAACCATAATTGGTTAAAATTAGAGCTGCAAAAAACGAGACCAAGATAAATAGTAAGATTATCAGCAAATGAATAATAAAATCTGGCATCTCAATATAGTCTTCCTCCAACTTAATTTTGGAGGCTTCACCCGTCAAAAAGGTCTTAGGCAATGCCAGTAAGGCCTTTAATAAGATGAAAACTCTTAAAACTCTTATGCCTCCACCTATGGAGAACGACATTGGACCAACAAGCATGATAATAACCAAGATTATTTTTCCTGCTTCTCCTATTTCATTAAAAGGCACCAAATTTAGACCACAAGAAGACGACATATCGACTACATGGAAAAACGCGCGCTGGAGAGGTAGACCTGATTCATACCAGAATGCAAGGGTAAAGAAGAGAAGGAGGATGAGGTAGAGTTCCAGTTCCCTAGTCAATAGTTTCTTCCATTTTGCTTTAGAAAAAGAGGAGACGAACATTCTCCAGTTTCCTTTGAAAAGGTTTTTCCAATCTGCTTTGAAGATAGATGAAAAAAGATTAAAGTGAAACATGAAACTGAAAGCAGAGAAAAGCATCATGACGGTTACTGTGACGATGGCAAGTATGGGAAGCTTTAACACATTGACTATTGTAAGCCCAGTTGTAGAGAACACGGTAAGGGTTGTGTGAAATGCTGTAAAGACATCTAGGCCCGATAAGATTAAAATCGCCGAGAAAATAATGGTATAAATGGCATAAATAATCAAAACTACTATGAATGAACCTCTATAACTTTTTGCAATCCTTCCTATGCCCAAAGCCTTTGCATAGTGGAAAAGCGACTCGCTTGGATAGAAAGAGGAGAGCAAAATAAAAATTATGCCAATACCTCCAACCCACTCACTCATGCCCCTTGCAAGAGTCAAGGATTTTGGTACAGTTACTCCTTCTAGAAGCGTAAGGCCTGTTGTTGAAGATGCCGATACGGTTTCAAACCACCCGTTAAGTAATTGATCCAAGACGCTTCCCTCAAAAATTTTTAGATATAGATACGGTATAGAATTTATTAATGGGACAAATATGTAAAACAGAACTAGAAGTGCACATGACTGCTTTAAGTTCAATTTTTTCCGTTCACACAACGCATTCAGCAAAAAGCCTATGCACAAGTAAATTAAGGCATTGATAAGAAGCGCAATAGCCGTGCTTAACTCAGTGAGATAAAATGCATAGATAATTGAGGGCAAAATAAAAACTCCTGAAATTTGAAAGAGAAAACCTAAATTTGCTAGGATAGGTTTCACTTCTGCCATGATGATTTCACATTTCATAAGAATTAATTGTTCAAATTTAACTTTTATGATAGATGGCTAAAAAAACGAGAGATCGCATACAACTGCTTGGGCAAATTAAATAAATAAGTTGCTCTAACTAAAATGATAATGTGATGAACTTTGTCTAATATTATTAGAAAGTCTATAATGGAGAAGAGAGGCAGCTACTTTCTAGGGATTCTCTTCGTTCTGTTGGGGCTTCTGGGTTTCCTCGGGTCCCTCGTCATGGTATACCTAGATTCTATAGGGACATGGACCTCTGGAGTGACAACGGATATCGTTTCGGCTCTTATGGCGCCGCGAGATGGTCAGCAAATTAGTCTGGGGCTAGGTCTGCGGCTCATTCATTATTTCATTGGAGGGCTGGTTATCTTAATTCTAGGCGGAGGCTTACTTGCAATGAGAAGAAGAGTTGTGCCTCTTATAGAAGAGGTAACTGTAACTCTGAAGTGTCCTAGACCTTCTTGTGAGAACGAGTGGGAGGAATCTATGGCTAAAACAAGCCTCGAATCTATGGGATATCCGAGTGTAAAGAGTCTCGCTCGCCGAAGATGCAGCAAATGCGGAAAGTTTATACGACCGCGAATAATCGAAGTTAAAGGTCTCAAAAGCAATAGAAAAGAAAACGAGAAATCCTCCAAATGACCTTCAATAGCTTTGAACCCTCAGCTTAAGAGTTCCTTAAAGTGGTGATTGCTAAAAACTCTTCTTTTCGTATTCAATAATATAGGTGTAAACTTATCTAACAGGCTAGGGGTGATAAATTTGACTTTATGACCTCAATCGAATGCAAGGTTTACACTCTTCCTTTTGTTTATGTAACGGCAGGTTATAAAAGTTAGGGCTTTTTGATAAGGTAAACTGTAAAATAAATTTTTAAGACTGGCGGTTTCTATACAATTATGAGAGTAACAACCACATGAGCCCATTGGATTATATTAACGCTCTAGGCGAGTGGATCTTGATCTTAGTTATTGTATTAGCAATAGCAATAGTGTATAAAATTTTTAGCCGATCTCTTTCTCGTGTAGCCAAAAGACTTGAGTTCGATCCTCATATAGAGAACTCTCTACGACTTACACTTCGTGTTGTGATGATTGTCGTAGCTACTACCACATTATTCACTATATTTGAGTTGCCAACCACATGGTTTCTTGGCGGCTCAGCTCTCATTGGAGCAGCCTTAGGTTTCGGCTCATCTCAAACAATAAACAACATAGCTGCGGGTTTCTATGTCATCACAAGTAGACCCTTTAGGGTGAAGGATTATGTGAAGATAGGCGATGCGGAGGGCCAAGTCGAGGAGATT
>Ga0172366_10003568_pt1 | contig 12247 bp, 22 predicted proteins | sample LakKivSesite69cm_FD_114533 | JGI IMG/M metagenome (GOLD analysis project Ga0172366, IMG submission 114533) | Sediment microbial communities from Lake Kivu, Rwanda - Sediment site 69cm | ecosystem: Environmental > Aquatic > Freshwater > Lake > Sediment | place: Rwanda: Western Province, Lake... | reverse complement strand
TTCGATAGTCCTGTAGTGATATGCATACGTAAAAGGCATTGATGTGTCGACACTTCTAATATCCTGTCCTCTGTACAAGAACAATTCCGCCGGATTGTCTAGTCCCATAAGATGGTATTCGAACTTGTAGGAGAGCTGTTTACTCTGTCGAAGATGATGGACTACCGCCGGACGTGTTAAACTAAGCCATTTCGGAAAACATATGGTATCGATGTCATCCATGCATGACACAACTTTAAAGCACTCAAGGAACTCTGTGACTGTTTGCCCCTGCGGTACCGCGGCTACTTTAAATTCCTGTGCAATTGCCTTGCGTAAACTGCGAATGTTCTCTAAAGTCTTTTTCGCATTCCCTATCACATCAGGAATCACGACTTCATCTACTTTTAATGCGCGTGCGATGTCTAAAAGCTCTTGCATTCGTATAGCCTTGCCTTCATAAGCTCCATTATCCAGCATTTTGAAATTTCGAGAGTCCTTGTACCAATCCGTGGCATTCTGTGGTATAACAAAATGAAAGTCTCCGGCAACTGTATGTTTCGCCATACTTTTTGGCGCAATGTAAGCTATTTTCATTACCAAACTTCCACTCCTAAATCCTCTTTTAACTGCTTTGTAAGTTTCTCGAATCCTTGAATTCCGATGTCATCAAACGTCGGACGCCAGCCTTTTTTGAATCTGCATTTTGTAACTTCCGTCTTATACTGTACAGTTTTAACTAGCGGATTTTTAGGGTCAAGCGTTTCCCAGCGCATTGCATGCAAAACAATGTCAAACGAATGGGCACTTTCACCTTGTATTCTCGCACGGTACGTACCTGTGGGTTCTCGGTTTGCATAAATTTCTTGCGGTTGAGCTGTCATCACGAAATGTATTGGTTTTGCCATCAGCTGTAGCAACAGTTTCTTCCATTTTAGTTTTGCCTTCGCCCATTCAAACCTAAGCAACTGGTCTTCTTTATGTCTGCCGACTTCGTTTAGCCACTCTTGTATCCAGTCCCAAACATCTGTTCCGCTGTCAATCACAATGGTTCCTTGCTTGATATCTCTTAGTAGCGCTATACCGCTCTCGAGTCTTTGAAGACATACTGAAGCATCGTGTAATCCTGTTTCTGGATTTAAGATTCGACTCCTGTTTCGCGAAGCTTTTTTGCTAACCAATCTGGTCTTCTTCCACTGTTTTGCAAAAAGATTTGTTCCAGAAGTTTTAGCTCTTCTGCCGTATAACACCTTGTGGCATTTTTTCCTGTTTTTGCATGCTGCTTTCGTAACTCGCAATATCGAAGCAGTAACTCTACTCGCGACTTCTTTACTATCACATAGGGCAGAATATCCCGACAGACTTTCGCGAGTGCAGACAAGTTTGTGATGACATATTGCCAACACGTTCCTTTGTTTGTGCAAACAAATTGTCCTGGAACAAGGGAACGTACCTTTTCTAATAACTGACGATTCTTGTTTGCGATAGCGATTTGTACTCGAATTGCGGTTACGTTTGCCCTGCATGCAGTAATAGTCCCTTCGCCATCTATTAGTGCAGCTAACCATGCTTTGTTTACTTCGTCCAATTGTTGCACCACAACAAATATTTTCTGACCAGATATATATAGCTAGCGCTTGCTCGGGAACAGGATATGTCGCATCGCACCAGCGAATGTCCTTCATCTTCGTCGTTCCGTCTGGTTGTTTTTCTGTGAAATACTGAAACAGCGGCGGAGAGCCAAGCTCTGTGTCAAATATATAGACGGGTGGTGGAAACGAAAGGGCAAATCCTGTTTTCATCGTATCTTCTTTACCATACACTAGTACTTTCAATCCTGTCTTATGTTGAGCGACCGTACTCGCTGGCTTAAACATCTCTTCTGGAGTTTTCATTACTACTGGCCATGCCATGACATCACCTCTGTTTGGCAAAAAAATCGGAGCGGGCGGTTATTGGACCGCCTCTCCTTCTATGACACTTTGTTCTTCTGGCGGAACTCTGAATGCCGGGTCAGCAAATATTGCTATTGCATTCAACTGAACACGTTCGATTGATGCATCCAACTGTCCGGTGTCTCTATTGAATCCCGGTCCGATGTTCGTTCGGGCGATTCCGTAAACTTTACTGCCTACACCGAAATTGGCGATTTGGTCTTCTAGTGAACTAGGTATCCAAACTGGCGTTCCTTCTGCTTCTAAGTCCAAATTACTTGTATCTTCAATCACAACGAGGAAACTGCCAAACTGTGTTGGGTCTCTGTTTATTCTCGTAACGTCACCTGAAAACACGCACAGTGCTCTTTTATTATCCTTGTTCGCATCGTGCCAGTTCCGCAATTGACTTAGGGGCGGGAAAATTCCATTCGGTGCAGTATCTTTGTCATATACAGGTGCTGTCGCTAGTATCTCACATATTTTAACATCAGTGACAGGCTCGAGCTCTACAAGTGTTGACGGCTCATACTTCATCTTCGAGGACGAATTACAAACGTACATGAAGTCTTTGTCTTGCTTTAGATTCAGCTTCGAACGGACGGCTTTGCCAATTGGCGGGGTAAGGTCTGCGACCTCTCTATTAGCCATCAGTGCAATCAGCTTGAGTTTTCCGCCTACCGCTGGCCTTCCAAACCCTACGACGTTTTTGAAGAATGACGGCTGTAGTGGCTTACTGTACTGAGGGTTCTTCCTACCCTTAATGCCTTTTTCCTTGTCTTCCGGAATCATCCAATATCGCGTGTTTAACGGCGTTCCATCAGGGACGTCAATTTTCTTTCCATCGACAACCATTTGCATTCTTGGACCTTTCGATGGGTCATACTGATAGACTTTACCTTCTGCAACGGCCTGAGCTCTTGTCTGTGGATTATTCCATAACGCCCGATATTCTTCTCGGTCTCCTGCACTTCCGTCGACTTTCGTCGATGAGCCGAACACTATGTAATCAAATGGTTTTGCAGGTGAAACCATGTCTGCCTTAATGTCTAGGAAAAGTTTCCGTCGCGCGTAGTCTTCATACTCTGTTGACGTCTTACCAGGTATACTTTTTGTAAAACTTACAATATACTCTTCAAATGTTTTAACGAGCTCCGCTACTGGTCGACCGGATTTAGCCGACCATTCGTCGATTAACTTTTTTGTTTTCTCTTCCAAACGTTTCACCTCCGTGTCATGCAACTGCTAGTGAGTTGATGACTTCGACTGTATGACTAATGTTTTTTCTTCCTCCTCCCAGGTTTTACTACACTTCGGACATTCCCAGTAGTCAACTTTCCTATCATCCGGTAATGTAAGTTTCCCAAAATACTGCCAGTCTGAAATAATCTTCCCATCTCGAACTTTAATTTTCTCGGTCGTTGCGCAAAGCGCGCAAACTGCATCGACATAAACAGTCCTTTTCATCGTGCCTTTATGTTTCTCACAATACTTAAACACACTGTGCTCAAATGTGACGTTACAAATCTGAAACTCACAGCCGCACTTGACTTTGTAAACATCCATGCGACCATGACAAAACGGGCAGTGATACGCAAAGTTCGGTCGTGTGAGAAATCTGGTAGCCGCATAATACCAGATTCGTCCGAACTTTTTTCGTGTAAGTCTACCGGCAAATGCGTATCGACGCAAGTACCTCCGCATGTTCAGAGGCGAAATCCCAAATTTGCTATGTAGCTCTAGCGCCGTCCACGCAAGCCTACCCATTACGCGCTCTAATTCCAACTTACGGTGCTTTCGTCCTTTCATGGCGCGCTCTCCTCCTATAATTTCTTTTCCACTTTTCCATTCTTTCTAAACACTCGACATTCATTATCGTAAGGGCTTTTTCTGCTATCTCTCGAGTCATTCCTAGGTCCATTAACCTTTGCAACATCAAAGAAGGTTCAAATTCGGTTTGCTCATATCCTCCGCTTATGTTTTATTCCCTCCTATTCTTGCCACTACATTGGCAACCAAATCCGGTGCTGCGATACCCCAGGCGATACCAAGTGAAATTGCAGTGCTGTAAGTTATTTCCTTGGGAATCAGTGAAAAATTCAGAAAGACTGCGAGAACAGCCGCAATAACTGCTGTTAAAGACCCTAGCGCGAGTCCTTTCTCTGTAACCTTCGGTAACGCAAATACTCCCTTGTTACCGTAGTACTCTCGCGCGAGTGCTGCGAAAATTGCTGTTAAGACAAGTGTTATAATTTCTCCAACCATACTTTTCACCTCCAAAAAAGGGGAAGTGAGGTTATGCCACATACTCACTACTTTTCTGACAAACGATGAGCAACAGCCCAGAGCATTTGTAGGAAGAAGATGAAAACTGCGCCAATCCATAATATCGTGAGTCCTAGTCCGTAGCTTTGCATTGTCGCACCGGGTATAACTGCAAGTGGAAGTACTTTAAAGAAGTTGAACAACAACCAAATTAAACCAACGGCAATGATGGCAAACATTATGATGGTTTTGAATCCCAATGGCTTATAGTCAGGAATTACTTGCTTCAAATAATTCGTAAAGAACTTCCATGTGAGCTGTATCAAGAAAATGACAAGCTCGTACGCGAGTAGCATTAGCCAAACTAGTCCGAGGGTAATAATGTTCGGTGTACTGACCATCCAGTTCCAGAACTGATAGAACATTGCGGTAATCGCAAGGACTGATACGATAACCAAGTGCAGGTATTTAATTCCTACATGCTCGGCTTTCGATGCGCTCATTTACACGTTTCACCTCCATCACGCCCAATGTCGGTCGTGACTATGACACGATGCTGTTTGCCGTAACTTTCAGTCAAGGCATTTCTTAACTTTAGCTATCCCCTCATCCACTCGCCTGCAAATACTGTCTATTTCGTCTTGGGCTTGCCTTTCTGCTTTTTTCAACTTCTGACCCTCGCCATCTTCTCATTTCCGCAAGGCTTCCATCTCACTTCACCTATAGACAACCCATCAAATAGAGGGTTGCGGCGGGTATTTCACCGCCGACTTAACTTTTTCACCTCTCTATCCTATTCCTTTCATTCTCAGAGCTACTGTAACACGGTTACACCCAAACAACTCGCATAGTTTCCTAAACTCTTCCTCAGTAACGTAGAGGTCTACGAGTTCCTTGGGGTCGAATTTGTCAACCACAAGCTTAGCGTCGTCGCAGATGATTTTTCCATTTTCTTCGTGCATTGCCTCACCCCCCCTAGTGTGTGCATCTTGCTCCTTCGAGATGTTCATAGAGAGGAATGCGACTTAAGCCTTTAGTATTTTCCTTCCATCTTCCCTTCAAAGTAGATGCCAAAGAAAACACACACAGCACAGTCAAGAAGCCACACAGCCATAAGCGTTGCATTGACAGCTAAGTTCCATTGGACATTCACGCTCAACAGCACACAAAACAGAAATATAGGATGCGCAATCAAAAGCCTGCACGCTACTAAGAAAAGTGTTGATGTTGCATAGTAATATAAGCTCTCTAACTTATACCTTAATTCTCTTAGAACATATGCCAAGGTGCGGTTACCCAAGGACACTCGAAGCAGTATGTGGCTACCAAGGTTATGACAGTAACTACGACACCTACTAACTTTTTTGCCTTCATGTTTAGCACCTCCCATCTCAATCAACCCATCATAGAGGCCTTACGTGCAGGTCTTATAGCCCGTCCTCTTTGGATTTTATGGCACGAAGTCAACGGGTACCGTGCCAACCTCAGTGGTAATATTTCATTTACCCAGTACCAACGGGACCTTACTGCCTGCACTGCCCCCAACGTGTTTATGCCTCCTCTTCTTCTGTTTCTTCGACTTCAGGCGGAAGTTCTGGAAGACCAACTGCCTTTCTAGTTACCCACCAAGAACGCTGCCCATCCCATCTGCGTGTGATGATTCCAGCTTTCTTCAAACGTCGCAGTCTGCTGAAAGCCGTACCATTCTCAACGCCAAGGAACTGTGCAACTTCTTTTGTGGTTCTCAAGGCTTCACCGAGGAATTTAATGAGGTCTTCATTGGAAGTCTTGGAAACTGCAGGCTTCTCTTCCTGAAGCTTTTCGAATTCTCTCAAATCCTTTGGCAACACACTCACCTCCATTTCGAAAGATGAATACATCCTTCGGCAAAAGGGAAATTGCTGACCTTAAATAAAAATGGGGAGAAATGACGTTCAGGGATATGTTGATTCATCTGCACATGTTCCAACTCGTTTTCTCTGTTTTACAGTTGAGAGGCACTAAAATTAATTTCTGACCATTTATTTAAACCGTAAGTTTTGTAGTTTCATCAAGTGCCTTGATACTCGAATACAGGTACAGGGAGAATTAGTGCACCGATGTCCTTGTAGTTTTCTGTAGCGAACTGCCTGGCTTTCACATAGTCGTTTAAAACGATTACAAGAGTTCCTTCGACAAGTACTTGAAATACAAACTGGATAAATTTAAGTTTCGTGCAATCACCTCCCGATGTCCACTATTAAGTAATAGGCTCGTAGGCGGAACTTACATTCCGGGCAAATGAATTCTTCAAAGTACGCCTTGTGGGCATTCCAGCCGCTTCCGCGAATTTCGGTTCCCTGATTACATCTAATCATTTCCGTTCCATGTTTCGGGCATACTGGCATTCTTTACACCCCTTCTTTTTGTTAGCATGCGGACAACGTCTGGTGCGATGGAATTGCAAATAGTGCGAGCAGCTATACCACTCATCGATGAACTTCGCATACTTAAGTATCTCTTGGTATCTCATAGTGCTCACCGAAACAACTCATGGGCTTTATTCTGTTCTTTAGGAATCCAACGGAACTGTAAGGCAGGATACTTTCCATACGGAAAGCGTGCTATGTTACTTACCACCTCATCATAAAGCACTTTCAACCGTGGTTCAAAAATTCTTGCCTTCCCAATGATTTGGCCGATTACTGTTGCATTGTCATTCATTATCTCAACCGTTTCCCCAGGTCTAAATCGTTCTTTGTGAGAGACTAGCCACTTCAGTGCTGCGATAATTGCTTTATACTCCGCCTCAAAATTCGTGCTATACGGAATTTCCACAGTATGCGACTCATGCCCCTCGATTAGGAAAGCTATCTTCGTCGGTCTTCCGTCTGTATAAATTTTCAAAGGTCTTTCACCTCCAGAATATAGGAAGGACAAATCTTTTCCCTCCAAAAGATAGGAAGGAAAAATCTTTTCCCTTTTCACGATTCCCCACCATTTGCGTGTTATGCGCCAGTGTCCGCGGCGGCACTGTACGATACAGTATCCTTCTTTCACATTGACCAGAATGACTTGGGCTTCTCCGCGACACTCAGGACATTCAACTCTCTTTTTAAACACTCCGCACATAAACATTCCCCCTTATTTTTCCAATCTGTCGAACAGTGGCAAAGCCAGTATTCAATATAGCAACTCTCGCATGTAAAATGTTTCCCACAGCTATAGCACGTCTTCTTGACCTTGATAGAAAAGAACTGACGAGCATTTAAAGTCCACCAGAGGTCTTTTAGCTTTGCAGACCATTCTTCGTAGCTGACCATTTGTCCGCACCTTTCAAGAGTCTATCGAGATTTCGCAGAAAGTCATTGAAGCACTTAGCGCTACATCTGCAAACCGGGCGTGCCGGACAAGTCGAACATGTTTGTATCATTGCGGTTTCAATGAGTAGTCTTCCTTGCTCAGAGTGATGTTTAGAGTGACTTGGCAACTCTCTTCACATCCTCCGAATCAACCATTCCGACGCATTTCCTGTCGAGTATTTTGCCTTCTCTGTCTATCTCTACGACGTTGACAGTGAGCTGATGTCGTATAAGATTCTCATGGTCATCAAACTCAAGGACGAATAACTTTTCTACCGGGTCTCTAATCAGTCGAATTTGACTCTTCATCGTCTCCCTCCTCTTCGATTATTTCGCGACATACAATCTTTCCAAGGGTAACATTGTCCTGTAAGAAATCATAGATTCTTTCAGGTAGCCTGTCGTACTTCCACTCGGGTATTTTGCCTTCCCGCCAGTTATCCACCACGGCATGATACAAATCAATTGACCGTAACGTCGGATGTCTTGGTAGCAAATCACCGAGATTACAAACCTTACATCCAATCAGCACTAACAGTGAGCCTTTCTCCGCAATGAACATCGACAGATTGTAACATTTCGGGCATTGTAACCCTGTCCGTGCTTTTATCTTGCGTAACTTGAGCATGCGAATTGTGTCTTTCATACGCTTCTGTAAGACGTACGCACTACTTCTTCGTCTTCCCATTATAGACTCTCACCACATCTCCAGCACTTTTGGCGGTATTTACTATTTATCGCATGGCAGTTCGTGCACTCAATACTGTCCGCCGTAACATTGCGCTTGTTGTTTTGCAACCACGACATCTTTTAACTTCCTTTTGAGTGTTTCAAAATCTGGTGCGCTGATGTTTAGTCCGCATGAGCACACAAAGTAAACGTATGCCTTGCACCAGCGGATTTTACCTGTATTTCCACAATTCGGGCATCCTCTCTTTCTGCTGTGTATTTTTACCATTACGTACCACCTGTTGCGATACATCTTGGGTCTGTCGTAAACCTGCATCTATGGAAGCGCTTACATCTGCCGTATTTTCGAGTTATAAGACCAGGTACTATCGGGCACCTGGTCGGTACCATTGGTTTATGACAGCGCCAGCAGCTTTTTGCATTTTGTAGATTCCTCGCACCGCACTGGCAAACTATGATTGTCGGAACGATAGGCCGTTTTTCAGGTCTATCCTTCAGCTTTGGAAATTTGCTTAAATCAAGTGGCATTTTCTTGCACCTTACATTTCGCGTATTGTGGAAAGTGCTTTCTTACCGAACACTTCGCTCTCGCTTCTTGTGCTTCGCTTTCCATATTCTTTGAGTATTCTCCTGTACAAAGGCACGTCTCACAGAGCTCCGCGCAAACTTCTTCGATTCCTTCGCTCATAGTCTCAGACCTTCAAGACTTATTAGGCGTTCACTACGCTGAACTGCTCGCAGGAGTCTGTTTGCAGATTTCGTGCGAAAACTCGGATGGAAAATACTGCGTTCGAAAGTACCAAGAAGCGTATAGGTTCCAAATTCGTTGACAAAGTACACATCAACCGACTCTCCGTGCGTTCGAAATGCTAATTTACCTCGGACATTGTCGTCACGCAATGTTATGCCTCCTCAGTCGGGCCGTAGTAAAAGCGGCGACCATCCCACATTCGTCTGAGTTTCTTCGCTTCTACGAGTTTATCCAAGGCGTTCTTGCATCTGAACTGGGTTACTTTCTTTTCGACGAAAGTCTCCCAGACTTCCTTGACTGTGTATGCTTGTTGTGCCTCTTGTATTGCCTTTGCAACTGCATCCCAATCGACTTTCTTGCCTCCCGCGCGCCCTTCTACTTCCTCGAGTTTATTAAACTCCGCTAAATCTTTCGGCATGTGAAACATCCCTCCTATTCGTTATATGGCTAACGGCATGCCACCGTTAACCAATCTACACGAAAGGTTAGAGATTCTCGCAGCCTTTGCAATCTTTGCGTTGACAGGCAAGACGTTTGCTACTGATTCTTCGTACTTCGTGTTCTCACCACCTAACCTGCATATTTCGGCTTGATAGGAATTGCAAGCCACTTTTCATTCATGCTGTCTTTATAAGCTGCACGTTGAAAAATCCGTTCGCCACAGACTGCTAACTGAACCCGTGCTGGAGCAAGGTAAATAGTGCCGTGTTCAGGAAACAGCTCTTTATCTTTTACCCAGGGCATTTCTCTTCCTCCGGTATGTGAATACAATTGCAATGGTTTCACAGACGATTATTCGTGCTTCGTCTTCAAACACTTCCGAAAAGGGTAGCTGCTGTTGTTCGAGGAATTCGAGCCAGCGCTTATACTCATAGTATGAGTCAACAGACTGTATCGTGCGAATCATTTGAACAACTCCTTGAGAAAGAACAATCCTCGGTCAGCTTTCGTAATGACCATTGCAAGTGTTCCTGTATGTGGCTTCTCTAGCACAATCGGTTGTTGTGGAACTGACCCATTTAAAATCGGGTCAAGTAACTCTCGTGTAGTCATGTCTCTTTGTCGCGTCCATTTCCATTGTGCAAGACGCTGAGCTTTGGTAAGTCGCGGATTCCGTTTTCTTCGACTGCCTACTGTACATTCAACAGCTCCTTCAGCTTTAAGTTGTTCGATTGTCTTCGGCATTTATTGTCACCTTGTAAACCGCTCGGTACTCTAATACCTTTTGATATTTCCTAGCAATTCTTTCGAAATCAAATGGATTTCTGCCTTGCGCCAGAAACAATCGTACAACTTCTAAGTAATGGCGTACTCCAAGTACTATCGCCTCATCTCGGGTTCGGGGCGTTTCCTCGAATTCGAAAATCGTTTGACCAAGGCAGTTACAGGCACCTAGGTCGGCAGGTTCCTCTTCGACCTTTCGTGATAGTCCGCATTTGTGACAAACAAAGTATGGCATCTTATCCCACCACGTATTGTAGTGCTTCGAGACTTTCGCGATTCATGTATACGCTGGTCTGTGGGATGTTGTTTAGTACATTACAAGTCGGTAATCCAATCGGGCAGTTTTTACAAACTACGTGGCTACAGCTACCACTTTCCTTCGTGAAGGTGTCCTGCAACTTGTGTAGTGTCTTCAGTAACTGAATGAATTGCCGACGCTTCCGCTCTTGTTCTGATAGTTTATGTCTTGACATCTTATCCCTCAAGAAAAGTCGTGGTAACCTTTACCTTCGGTATTGCACTCTTAACATAATCTTCTGCCAAATCAAGTGCATTATCTTCCCATTGTTCACGCGCATAGTTAGGGTCTGTCATCATTTTCAAGAACTCTTCCCATGTTTCGTCAGAACCTTCAAAGTCTTCTGGGTGCCATGTAATTTCTATCGGAACCATAGCAGTAACCTTTACTAACTTAACATGGTCAGGTAGGCGTGTTTCTATTAATTCAAGCCGTTGCGTCCAATAGAATCCTCGGCCGCCACCAGCATGTCTATACCAATTGCCTTCTTTGTCTTGCAACAGCTCTTCAAGATGGTCTTCAAAAACTGCACTCTTAAGGACAGCCGCTGATTTAAGAATGTCCGACTCTTTCGTCGTGTGCGGTAATTGCATTTGTATTTCGAATACATGAATTAATCCGTTGATTTTCCACTGTACAGTACGTGGCTCTGTTACTGGTAGAAAATCTCTCCAATCGCCTGTAAATGTTTCGGTTGTCATTGCTCTAGCACCTTCTTGTGAATCTCTAACAGAGCCATTTCTAACGAAACTGGTAATGCTCGCTCATTCCAAAACTCAGATACGAAAAGTTCTGACAACACAAGAGCTATCTTCTTTTTCTCTGAAACGGAAAGCTCAATTTCAACTTTGAACGTTGGTTGTGGTATTTCAACTTTTTGCATTACTCTAGCACCTCTACTGTCACTTTAACTTTCTTTGGGTCCACGGGATATTTACTCTTGCGAAGATACAATGTACCGATAACTGGGTCTTCCGATGGTTTCGGAGCACCTGATGCTGTCGATACTTCTTGCATCCTCCAAGTTCTTTTCGTCTCCTTTTCGGTGACGAACATACATTCTCTCTTTTCCATTTCCATCACTCCTGTCGGATTTTCAGAATCCAACAAATATAGTATAGGGAACCAACTATTTAAATCTTTTGGAAGCGGTTTAAGTCCGCAAGTTTTGGAGCTCGTCTGGTATCTCACCTTTCGAGAGCTCGTTCATCATTTGGATTACCTCTTCCTGTGTTGGCTGTTTTAGTCCCATAACATATTGTACAAGGTGTTCTTTGCAAAAGGATTGGCGTTTGTCTTTCTCTATAACTCGCGCAAGGGCAGGTTTACCGCATACTTTGCAGTTTACATAGCTTATGGCATTAACCAAATGGTTCAGTTCTAACGTCGGTAGTGTTCTTTCCTGTCTCTCTTTCTCGTGTTGTAATTGGGTGTTTGTTTTGAAAAGGTCACGTTTACAGTGCGGGCATTTTTTCGGTTTCTCTACTCTGGATTGCCACTCGTATTTGCAGTATGGGCATGTGACTAATGACATTTTTTCACCTCCCTGTGGCAAGAGTATTGTTTTTGACCTCATATAAAAAGATGGTGATTACTACTACTACTATTACTAGGATAGTAGTAATATTAGTAGTACGAGTAGGGGGGGGGCCATGTATAAACTACTGGAATGAGTGGAAGAACAAGTGGAATGATTAGGTTTACCAGTGTCTTGCTACTTGATTCTTGAGTCGTAAGATTCACGATAGGCCTTGGCTACACCTGC
>Ga0172366_10003567_pt1 | contig 12248 bp, 19 predicted proteins | sample LakKivSesite69cm_FD_114533 | JGI IMG/M metagenome (GOLD analysis project Ga0172366, IMG submission 114533) | Sediment microbial communities from Lake Kivu, Rwanda - Sediment site 69cm | ecosystem: Environmental > Aquatic > Freshwater > Lake > Sediment | place: Rwanda: Western Province, Lake... | reverse complement strand
TGGTCGTCAAAAATCTGGTGTCGTCTTTGTTAGTTTCTGAGTTAAACTAGACGTATTGGGTTACAATCAATGTTTTTACTTCCCGACGGACGTCCGTTAGCCCTAGATGTTGCCTTTAACATCGGCGATACATATTTCCCTGCTAATTGGTTACGTTTAAGTTCGCTTGATGAACGGACAGCTGTAGGGATTACTGAAGTTCCTGATCCCCCGAGTTACGATCAGCGTTTTTATTGGGGATATACGGCTAGCGGAACTCTGATTCCTAAAGATCACGGAGTTCTTGTTTCGGGTTGGTCTGATCAAACTAATCAAACTGCTTATACGTTGTTAGTCCCAACTGACTGGCAGATTATCCGTCAATCTGACGATGGCACACCCGCCGAACCACTGATTGTCACGTGGAGACAGAATATTCGCCAAGCTGCAGCAGAAAAAATTACATCGATTCAAGCTACAACAACTACAGATGAGCTTGCAGCTTATGTAACAGGACCTAATTATCCTGTTTGGCCTCCAGTCCAACCCGAGCCGTCGGGTGTACCCAGCGGGACTGCAGGTTCTGACACCCTTTTATTCAGTCATAACTCGACATCTGCGGGCATTTCCTCGTTTTAAATAAGAACCGGGATATCGTAATCTTGCGTAACATTTACGTAATGTTTCCAAATAACTTCTGAGCTGTTTCCAGCCCACTTTGCTGCCTGAGCTACTGGAATTTTTGCTTCTATCCATCGACTAATAGCGGTATGCCTTAAGTCGTACGGTCGATATCTGTGCTCGATTAAATCTTGTGAGTGCAGTTCCTTCATTCGGTCATAAAAATAACTCTGGAAAGCGTAACGATTATATGGAAATATAAAATCTTCTGTTTTGTTTTGCTTGCTTAAAATTTCCTGACATCTGGTATTTAAAGGAACCCATCGTTTTTTATTTGTTTTTGTTGACATTTTTAAACCGTGTGTAAGTGTGTAATTTGTGTGAACTAAAATTTTATCTTCCTTAATATCCTCCCATTTAAGTGCTCTGACCTCTCCCGTCCGCATTGCGGTTTGCAGCATGAAGTCAGCGTAAGCGTGCCAGTCGTACTTTGTTTTTCTACTACCGAGAGCTTGTAATACGATCTGTGTTTCTCTTTTAGGAATAACGATAATTTCTTCATCTTCTTGAGGAGGTTTAGGTAATTTAAAATTCTGAACAGGATTTTTTGGGATTAATGCGACGTCTTCACTAGATGCCCATCTGTAAAGACTTTTTACATACATCGTTACTCGTCTGCTGGCTTTGATTGGTCGTTGATTTAGAACCCAGGTGATAACTTGCCTCCCTTCGGCTAGGTCTGTTATTGGACAACGATTTAGCCACTTAGTCGCCTGTACGTAGTCCGCCGCGAAGCTCGTGGGATATATTGCAACTTTTTTTCATTCATAAATTGTGTCCACGCTTCTTGAAGTGTTGTCATGTTGCTTGTAATACTAGGTGTAGCTTACAGTATGTAGAAGCGTTGCCGCATTAACTCTTGTTGCAGTTTCATGTCCTCTTAATTTTTCTTATTTTTTACGGTTTGCAATTTTTAGCTGATCTATGGTTTTGCATTTCGAAAGCTTTAAACTTTAATAAGCTGTGAGATCCTTTGTTGTCGGGAAAACACTGTGTTCAGGAGCTTTATAACGCAAATCCTGAAAAGCTTAATGATGCCTATTTTGTTAAGCAGGCTCTCACGCAGGCGTCGTTAGTTGCATCCGCAACTCTGTTAGACGTAATTGTGCATTCGTTTCCTGTTCAAGGTGTTACGGGATTTGCATTACTAGCTGAAAGTCACATCAGTATTCACTCCTGGCCTGAATCCGGTTACGCCGCCGTAGATGTATTCACGTGTGGGGAAACCACGGATCCGGAACAAGCCTGCTCTTTTTTAGCTGAAGTCTTTGAAGCTCGCAGTCAGCACATTATTACGCTGGATCGGTACATTCCAGATTTTATTAAACCTATTACTGCAATTTGTTTAGATAGAATAGATACAAAGCCGCACACAATTTGTGAGCGACGAACAGCAATTACTGTTTGAACTTAACTGTTTACAAAGAAGTTCAGCTAGAAAAAGATTTCGAAAGGATATTTTTGAAGCTTGGGAGCACCGGTGTGCATACTGTGATCGGAAAGATCCTTCTACGTTAGACCACGTAATCCCGAGGGCTAAAGGAGGACCAACCACTAGAAATAATCTGGTAGCAGCTTGTGCTGATTGCAATCTACAAAAGTCAGACAACGACTTTTTTACTTGGTGGAGATCACAAGAATTTTGGTGCGAAGAAAGAGAGTTAAAAGTTTTACAATGGATTTATGAAGATCCTATAAAAACAGAAGCGGCAAAAGCCTATGAAGACCTCCGCCGCTTAAATATTTTGAAACCAGCAGATTAATTACTGCTTAGCGAAACGAGTCACAATACCAGCAATAATCTCGACAACACGGTAGTATTTTGCAACCGCCTGGTTATCTTTTTGCGTAGGCGTCAGGTTGACGATAACCAAAGCCAACGCGTGGATGGCAAGAAGAATCTCAACGAGACTCTTTGCGTGTTGAATAATGTTGTCCATGACAGGTGTGTGCCGTTTCTTTAATTCTACTAGCTCCGTTTAAACGTGCTTCGTATCTCAATAGCTCCGCCCAATAGTTCTTGTGCTTTTGATCCGTCGGGTTCGTGCTCTATAAGTTTAAATTTAGGTAACTCCTCTTTATCCCACATTGCTTTTATTTTATCTATTTCAATATCAACTTCTTTTAAAGTTTTTTGAACTTTCCAAAGTACCCAATCTGGTTTGCAGTAAGTTAAAATAGCAGCTACTATTTTATTATTTTTAAATAGCTTATAATCCTCTCTTAATATTAAAAGTAGTTCGTATATATAAGCATTCCATACATTGAATTTAGTGTGACTCATGGGTCTTGGATAAAATAAGTTGATCGAGTTTGTTATTAATATTTTTTAACCAACCGCGAATGTCATCTAGCTGACTGTCCAAATCGGCCTTCAAAACGTATTTTAAAGGCATATCGGCCAGAGTTTTTTCTGTAGCTTCAATTTTCCGTTTTACGGATTCAAATCGAAGGTCGATCGTTTTTTGTTTCCTGTCGTGGCTCCAAGTTAGAAACCCAACTAGGCCCATCGCTATTGCGACAATGGTCTCGCTGCCCATCAATAAAGTTCACTCTATAAGAATTTTAATTGATTGTCGTCTTTGAATTCGTTATGGCTTGGTTTAGAATTTTTATATCGAATGAGCTTAAACCGTGTCGCAATTCACGAAAAACAAGGAATTAGACAACGTGTTGTCTAGTGGGGTCTCGACGACCGAATATCGCGCATACTCTACTGCTTTCGATCAACGTCGCTCCTTGAATGCCAGTGGTGTTGTTGTCGTTAACACCACTGCTCGTACTTACGCCGCAGACGGTGCGTACGGAATCTCTGATTACTATCCGTTAACTGTCAACGCTACAGGTCTTCTGCAAGTTAATATTCGCGATCAAAATAGTTGCGGTGATGTCATTATTCTTGACTCGACCGGAGCTGAAGTTATGACTGCTTCACCTTCAAAGTTCAGCAGCCGCAGTAATTCTGTCACTACGCAGCGAATTGGTTCTTCAGGCACTTACTACACCTACATTCAATTGAGGGGGCGTAGTGGTGCTGAATATCGCATCGGTATTGACGTTATCCTAGCTTGATATGTATTTATCTGAAGAAGGTCTGAAACTCTTAAAGAGCTTCGAAGGATGCCGTTTGACCGCGTATCGAGACGCTGTGGGCGTGTTGACGATAGGGTACGGTAGTACCGGTCCTCATGTAACCGAAGGGCTGAGCATTACTCAAACAGAGGCGGAAAAGCTCTTACGTAGTGATGTTTCGCATTTTGAAAAAGGTGTTAGGGAATCAGTAAAAGTATCTATTAATCAGAATGAATTTGATGCTCTTGTTTGTTTTTCTTTTAACGTCGGCCTAAGCGCTTTTCGTAACTCAACTTTATTAAACGTTCTTAATAAAAACGCCGAGCGTACTATTGTCGCATCTGAGTTTAGTCGTTGGACTAAGGCTAATGGAAAGGTGTTGGAAGGCTTAATTAAACGGCGAGAGGCAGAAAAACAGCTATTTTTACGGAAAATCCTGAATCCCGTGCTTTCTGCATCGATCGTTGCTCAGCAAGATACTTGGTTAAAACGCGAGCCTTTAGATTCTTCTGAACTTTCACCAGAACAGAAAGTATTTGTTCCTAAGGGCAGCGCCCACCTGTGGGACAAAGTGGAACTTGTTCCCGGTGAGACGCATTATAAGATTTATTTGCAAGCCGATCCTTCAAAACCCTGGTGGTTTTTTCCTAAACACTTCAAAATTATTAACGACCCTAAACCTAAAGAACCCGCACCTATTAAATTAAACAAGATACATCTTCCCGTTATTTATTATTCTCAACGGGATAATCAAAAAGATCCCATGCGCACTTGTTTTTCAAGTTCGTGTGCGATGTTGTTGAAGTATCTGAAACCAAATTCCATATCTTACGATGATAACTATATAAAAACTGTATTTTCGTTCGGGGACACTGTCGACCCTGCAGTTCAAATAAAAGCCCTACGTCATTACGGCGTGGAAGCCGAGTTCCGTCAAGACGGTATCTGGAACGACATTGATAGTTTGCTCGTTAAACAAATTCCTGTCCCTATTGGATTTCTACACAAAGGAACTGTAACTAAACCCACAGGGACTGGTCATTGGTTAACCGTTATTGGACGCACTGCGGATCTATCTAAATACATTGTTAACGACCCCTTTGGGGAATTGGATTTAGTTGGAGGAACTTATATAAATACAAACGGAGCGAACCTGACTTACAGTAAAAAAAATCTCGGCCCTCGGTGGATGGTCGACGGCCCGCAGGATGGGTGGTACATTAAAACGCTTTCCTTTTGAGTCATGACTTCCGGGGATCTTACTGATAACGCTCTTGTTAACTGGGACTTAATTGAGCAAGAAACTCGCGCTAAATTTTTGGATTACTTATACAATTTTTTTGGTTGCACAAATGGCTTGTATACCGGATTGTGGAAGTGTTACAAAGAAGGTGTTGCCTTAGCTTTTCGAGATGAAATTTTATCTGGGTATATTGATTTAAAAGAATACAAACCATGAGCGACAGAAACTACAAAGAAGAATATCAGTCGTATCACGGTACAGATGAGCAGAAAAAGCGTCGTGCTGCTAGGAATAAAGCTCGTAGGCGTTTAGAAGCCGAAGGTCGTGCGCAGAAACACGACGGGAAAGATGTTGATCATAAAAATGGAAATCCGCTAGATAACAGCTCAGATAATCTTAGAATTAGATCTAGAAGTGCCAACAGAGGCGACAAGTAGTGGCTATCGTTCCCCGTTCAGACATCACCGGAAAAGCCCCTGAAGCGAGGGCGGGACTGTCGCTGCCCCCTGGTCTGATCGGGTATAACGTCGAGCCCCAGCTCGGTCTTCGTCGCGTTACTCAGCTCGATAACACAAACCGCGTGGCAACGCAGATTGCTGTTGATCGCGGAACTTACAGCCGTCCCCCGATCCCGCCAGTCGAGTACGGCGAGGGGAACATTAAAAAATCTACTCAGTTAACTGGTGCTCCCGGTTACAACCAACGGAACATTCCACTTCCTGAGAGCCCCGACGATATGTCTCAGGCTCAGTATATGGCGTCTCTTATTGAAGCTAATCCCGCAAATCGGATGAGTCTTCGTCAGGTAACCGGTCCAGCTCAACAAAATTTTGTAAAAACTCCACTTGCTACGTCTGATTATCCTTTGTTGACCCATAACATGATGAATAACTTACTAGCTTTATCCAAACAAAAAATGGGTAAAATTAAATGAGGGATACAGATTTCCCTATTCGGTTAGCTGGTCAGCGGTTAGGTCTCGAAGCTACCCGTTTGCCCTCTTTAACTCCATCTGAAGTCACGGCTAGACTTCGGTATCAGCAAACCTTCCCTCGTACTTGATCATGCGATTCGCAGGCCCACAGATCTACATGGATCCGTCTCAGATGAAGCCGACCTCCAACAGGTTTGCAGGCGCTGTGGCGAAGCAAAATCCTGGCCTTGTCGAGCGAATCACTGATGCTATTGTTCCGGGTAAGAAAGCCCAGAACACCAGTGCCGCATCTTAAAGAACTTCATAAGGTCAAGCTCGATTGGATCACGGATAATCCGGAGCGTGTTCTGGCTAAGCACGCCCGCGTGTCGACGAAGAATCCTGATCGAGAAGAATATATAAAACTTTTAACACATTGCATTCGTGAGGGGCACGTTAGTGTCTTTGAGCAAGTGTGCGCTTCATTTGAAATTTATACCTCGCGTAGTATCTCTCCTCAGATTCTTCGTCATCGTTCTTTCTCGTTTCAGGAAGCTAGTCAGCGATACTGCAATCCTTTAGATGTTTTAGCTGAGTTGTCCGATATAGCTCCGGAATTTGAACTCCGAGCTCAGGATTCTAAAAATCGGCAGAACAGTACCGAGTACGAAAACGAGCTGATCGAAGAAGAATTCCGCGACCGTATCCGCCACGCGTATGCTCTGTGCTCCGAGCTATACACCGATATGGTTGAGTCAGGCGTGGCTAGGGAGTGTGCCCGAAATATTCTCCCGCTGTGTGTTCCGACTCGCCTTCATATGCAGGGCACTTTGCGGAGCTGGTTGTTCTTCGTTGGTGTCCGTTCAGCACCGGGAACACAGAAGGAACACAAGCACATTTCGAATCAGATTGGGCAACGTCTGCAAGCCCTTCTTCCTTCTGTAATCGAAGCTGTAATTGAGGCATCAAAAAATGATGCCAGCCTCGGGTTAAGAGGCTGGCAATTCATCGACTCGATGTAACACCTGTACGATCCCCTTCATGGGGGGACCTTTCCTGGCGCATTCCTAACTATAGCAGATTTTTCCAGGGATCGATATCTGTTGAGGGTGTTTGTTGAACAACCTGGGGCTCTGGTGTGTATGAAGGCATCTGCTGATTAGCCATAGCCTGGGCCTGCATTTGTGCCTGAATCATCATCATCTGCTGTTTCAGGACCTGATTCTCAGCCAGGACAGGTTGAGTTCTAGATTCAACCCACGCTTGTGAATTTTTCGTAAGCGTATCTAACACGTTTTCGGTATGTGGGAAGGCGTAGGCCACGATGTTGTTTATGATTAACTTCTGTCCGTTTTGCGATTCTGCAAGCGCATCAAGGAACACAGTTGCCGTGGGTAGATCGATGTCAGCAAAGAAACTAATTTCTTCGGGAACAATCACTCCTTTGTTGCGCTCGTAGAAGCTTTTAAAAGCTGTAGCTACACGAATCGCTTCTTCTCGTTTACGTGCTTTTTTATCTTCTTCGGAACGAATACACAGTGTTCCGAACGTAGCGCCACCGATTGCCGCTACAGCACTTGCAATTGAATTGGTTGCGATCGCAGCCGTGCTGACTACCGCGACTCCCGCCGCAGCTACCAGCGAATTTTTTAAAAGGTCATTCATCTGATTGTGGTTTTTGAGGGTCGTGTTCCGTGAAGGCGGATTGCCAAATGTCTGGGTTTGCAGCCCAGTCTATTGGAGAGGGTAGCCTATTTTTTCCTATTGAAGCTCGATCCGTCGTGGGATCAAAAGGTTTGAGTCGTAATCCTGTGACGATTGCTTTTCCGTTGATGTATTTTGGCGTAATGCCTGGGATTTTTACAACGTTAGTTACGGTTTCTTTAAGGCGGTCAACAAAACGCGGTTTTGCGCTGTGTTTATATCCGTTTGATTTGCAGTAGTTAACGTACGATGCGTACAGTTCTGAGTAAGCGTTCTTAACGTAGAAGCCTTTTTCAGATTCATCGACCGTTGGTCGGAACGCACCGCCCCCTAGCACTCCATAGCTGTTAGGAGCATACAGTGTACAGTCAGCCAACCAAGCGCAAATCGGGTTGTTGAACACCAGCGCATCGAGGTTGGATTCGTTTAGATCGCTGCAATACTTGACGGGGTTTGCCAACACATCCCGCATCTCTGCAAAATCCATCTGTAAAAGCCACGTGGCAATGCCCGACAACTCCTCCACAAACTCGCCTTCAATGTGATCATTAAACACACTGATCAGATTGCGCCTGTTCGAAGGGTTAACAACCTTGTCCATAACAATCGTTAACCTCCTGCGCTCCAGACCGCTACTAATGTCACTAGAGCTAATGTGCTCGTTACTTGCGATCGACACCAAAAGTTCTGGTTTGAAATTTATAACTTGAGTACCGTATTTACGCTCAGCACGTAAGGTGTCGCTGGAGGATGTAAGTTTTTTAAGGGTGTCCAGTCGCTTACTGAATGATGCTTCGTCAGTCAGCAACAGAAGTCGTTTGCCGATCAGACTGTGACATTCGAATCGGTTCGTTTCAATCGTTTCAAGATCGCTTGTATGCGTGCCTGTGTATCCGGCTAGCGCAATTAAGATCTGCTGCAGCGTTGATTTACCAGATCCGCCCGGACCGATAAGATGCAGAAAGCGTTCGCCCGTTGTATATCCAGTAAGTACAGCACGACAAAAAGCCCTGATAAGTATAACTTTATCTTTACCAACTGCCCATTCGAGCCAACTTAGAAATTTAGGGCACTTGCTTGAGAGGTCGTAATCAAATTGAAGCTTGGTTTGAAAATACAGTTCGCGCTTGTTGCCTGGATCAAACTGCAGCGTCTTTGCATCCAGAACACCGTTTTTAAACGGGATGAGACCACGGGAGGCTTGCCAGATCGATGCCCTGCCTCCACGCGCTGAGCGCAGCAGCTTCGCTTTCAGGATCTGGAAGACCGAGTTGACCGTGGCCGAACTGTACTTAGGAAGAACTCCAGCCTTTACGAATGTGTCAAGTGTTTTTACGACGCGTCTTTTAATGTGATGTTCGTCGTTTATAAACCATACACCTTCGTCTTCATCGTATGTGAAGAATTCATCCAGACTAGAGTCGAATAAAAAATCGTCTCCATAGTTATTTACAATAATATCCGCAATATCATTTTCACTAAATTGCTTGTTATTAGTTTGCAGCTGTATTAGCTGACTCGGTGTGTTTGGAGTTTGATTTGGCATTTGATTTGGTGTTGACGGGGTATCTAACTCAAACGACGAATCGTCAAAGGTTAAGATTGAATTTTTTGGTTTTGGTTTGTTGTTTTTAAGTTGTTGCCTGACGTTTTCGGGGCAGACGTTTTCAAAAATTTGTCGGTTGTTTGCTTTGACTTTTTTCCAAGCTGCTAATTCTTTTTCGTCTGAACTCAAAACGATTGCAGGCTCAAGCGTATCAGCAGATGTAATACTATTTAAAATTCTAGAAAACTTTCCATCCAATTCGGAGCTGTATTCGTAAATAGCATAGAACACCCGGTTCGCTACGTCAAGGGGCGCCGTGCTTACAGGCACGTTGTTTTCCCGAACCCAGTTCGCCCACCCAATGATCTCTTTGAAGGCCATGGCCATCGTCGAAGATCTATCATCAACCGCATCGCCATCGAGGATGCCTTGGACGGAGCGACTCAGCAGCTTCGTTAGCGGGATGCCTTCGGGATCGATGTCGAGTTCCATCGCTTTCTGCGGGTCACTCAACGAGTCTTCAGATTTTGGTATCGCTACAAACGCCAAAAACCCTTCGTCGACTTTGTTTGCAGGTATATATTTATCTGTTACGCATATAATGTCGCCTTTATTTTTACAACCATAAAACAGATTTGGAACCTGCGTGGCTCTTATGTCAGCTCCAGGTATTTGCTGCGCAATTTGCCTTGTAAACCATTGGTAAAACTGCGTATCGATAATCGGTTTTTCTAAACCAAACACCAACCGGAATCGCGGCCACTCCGTTGTGTGACTCGGCGAGTAATAAGCAAGACTTAAATACTTTTTACAGATTTCTAAATTGTTTATATCCGCTACATTTAATTCTTGCTTTTGTATTTTATTACCGTCGGCATCTTTGCCATCTGCTTGATTATCTACATCAATGATGATTAAGCCAGCTTGAATACACCCTGTTTCGTTTTTTGTTCGTTTACCGTTAACTAAATGCCACGCACACAAACCTTCTCCAATAGATACAAAATCTTCAACATCATGAATAGAACCTTCCCACGCTTCCCAGTTATCATTAAACGCCGCGTAATTACCGCCGGTTTTTAATTTACCTATACGAGGATCAATATATTTTTTTACTTCTTCGTTGTGACTAAAGAAATAGTTCATGGCTCACTGTCGTCTGGCCATTCTGGCACGGGCGGAACCCAGGCGCAGCCTAGGAAAAACTTAAATTCGGGCTTTCTTTTTGTAAGTTCTTCAGACGTTTTCGTAAAACTGTCGGAGAACTTGTAGCCACATTTCCATGTGTTTTTCGAGATCTTTTCGACTAAAAGAAAACACCTGTACGCTGTATTCAGGAAGCGGCGTGGAGACAATAATTCTTGTCTTGTCCACGTGAATATCGAGACATTTCTCCGCTGCTAAAGAGTATGCCGCCAGCTGCAGCATTGTTTTCTTTGCTTTAAATACACCAGAGATTAAAGCCTTTCGTACGGTATCAGAAATACCTGAGTTCGTTTTGGGAAATTTTAAAGAATACGGTGACGTGCTTGTTTTAAAATCCGCTAAAACTATTTCGTTGTTTTCATCTTTATAAATTAAATCTGGACACCCTGCATAACCTTGTTCTGTTTTATCGTCGTAGTAGTGCAGGCGCCCGACACCATCGTCACCTACATACTTGTGCCATTGCGGTTGGTTGAACGGTGACTCGCTCCACAGAACTTTGCCGTTTTTGAGGAGATCGTCGAGAGTTTCGGGTACGTCTTTCCAGTACGGTAAATAGTCTGAAGGCGGTTCGACTCGCAAACCGCGAATGTGATTCTCAGTAGCTGAGTGAATCCAAGTCCCCCTGCTTGCTGCTTTATCTAAAGCACCGGGGTTCGATAGGTTCCACGCGGCAAGTTTTTTACGCGTTTCTTCAGTCTGCGTGGACGACAGAATAGTAGTCACCGAAGGCAACGGTTTAGGAACACCGTTGCAGTTGTAATAACGTTTGCCGTCAATACTTAAGCGGGTTTGGGACACTGGAGTTGTGTCATTTACCCGCATATTACATTATTTTTTTAAGAATAACTTAAAAAGACAACGAGTAATTTACTGTACCGCTGTCATCATCGTCATCATCTTCTTCTTCTTCACATTCATTTTCCTCGTCTTCATCAGCTTCATCCTCATCAGAGTCCAGATAGAACTCGGATACCTGATACTGAAACTCTTTTTGGTTGCTGTTCAGTTCTTCGGAGAGGCATAAGCTTGCGCAAAAACTCTCCCTAACAATGTCTGCGCACTCTTCGGGAGTCCTGATTTCTCCGTCTGGACTGACGCATTCTTCAAGGAGTTGATTAGAAAGGAGTAAGGCAGCGATTTTATCAAGCTTGGCATTTGTAGCTGCCAGCTGTTCCACGATTTGTTTTTGGAACTCTTCGAGTCGCCGAACATTGGGTGAAGTCATAAATCTGGGAGAGCGGGAAGAGGATCGACTTGATCCCAATTAATTCCGTATGTTATTTGGGTCCCATCATGCCATCGTTCTGGCTTCTGGAACACAAACCAACAAGCAGTTACGGAATCGCGGCTGGAGCCGATGGCCCTAAATTTAGGACGTGGGGACAGAACGATCATATTTGAAAGCTTATTTTTTAGTAAGAAGTCTCTTCGTTTAGCCACAGGTTCGATGAAGGACAGCCGATCCAACACGGCAATCCCACATTTAGCTATTTCTAATCCGTATTCGAGTATGTAATCGTTTTCTGGGTCTGAACCTAAGGTTGATGCCACCACCCAATCATGACCTTTGTCTCGTTCCCCCACCCACCAAATCGGGTTGGTTAAATTCTGTTTATCTGTGTTTGTCGTTACTTGATAATTGTGCCCTTTTAGTTGATCCGAGAGTACATTTAATGGGTCGTACGGGACAAATATTTTTCCCTGCAGATAGGAATGTTTTATTAAGGTGTGGGTTACACCCTTTGGGATGCTGTAAAACATAGACATCTGCAGTGATTTTAAAACCAGTCCAGCTTAGCCGCTTTTGGCTCGTTTAGTTCACGGTCTTAATACCAGTAACACAAAGGATTTAGAGTATGCTGAACCTCCAATGGCAGACACAGGAACAAGAATTTTTACAT
>Ga0172366_10003564_pt1 | contig 12256 bp, 15 predicted proteins | sample LakKivSesite69cm_FD_114533 | JGI IMG/M metagenome (GOLD analysis project Ga0172366, IMG submission 114533) | Sediment microbial communities from Lake Kivu, Rwanda - Sediment site 69cm | ecosystem: Environmental > Aquatic > Freshwater > Lake > Sediment | place: Rwanda: Western Province, Lake... | reverse complement strand
CTCTCTTTTAATTTCAATCAGAGACACATCTCATTTTAAATCCACTAATGCGACATTTTACTAAAAAGTCGCATTAGTGGATTTTATTATATTTAATTATTACACCCTGCATCCTATCCTTTATTTTCTACTATGTACATATCAACTACCTCTGCAATATTACAATATACAAAAATCATGAACCTATTCGTGAATATAATCATGAATATTATAACATTACATAATGAAGGGCTCTTCCCTTATCTTGAGATTTCAATATCTGTAATTCGAGAAGTTTATTTATTTCATCTAAGGCCGACCGATTGGAAAGCTTGAACATCTCTCTTACGTCTTTATTGGTTATTTTGCCATTTTGATTTATAAATTCTATAATCTTCATCTGCCTTTCGGTTAGAGCAATCTGTTTGCCTTTTGCTTTCCTTAGCATTTTGCTACTAAGTCTTACTATTCTTTCTTTAACTGCTTCAGTACTTATATTTACTCCTTCAACAAAATATTCTAACCAGTCAGTTAAATCTAAGGTATCTGGCTTAACGCTCTGTAATGCTTTATAGTATGCTGACCTATCAGAATCATAGTAATCATCAAGACAAAAGAATTGATTGGTATCAAAACTTCTTGCTTATCTCTTCGAGTAGCCGCTATTTCTCTTCCCCGGGCTAATTCGCTTACTTGCTCCAGGGATAATCTATTTCCTTCAATGCTGGTAGATGAATGGGCACTATGGATTATCGCTTCCTGTCTTAAAGTGACATTCCATTTTGGGATTAAAGGTGAACTGAGAATTGTTTCTCTGGCGGCAGAGATTTTGGTAAGTAACTTAACTATTTTATTGGTATATCTAAATTTTGGTTTAAACATTTTTTATTTCCTTTTTATAAATATCTGGGTTAGGTTCTTAAATTTGAACAAAATAGACAGGCGAGACGCCTGTCCTACCTTGTCTCTTTTTTTATATTCGACAAAGTTTTGGAAAATCCTTCTTTTTTGGGGTAATTTTTAGTAAAGAGAGAAAGAATTAGAGATTGACACGCCCTGATAAATTAGGGCTTGCAATTACATTGTAAATAATTAGCTCATATCGGAAAGAGATGAACTGCCTAAGATATAATTTGCCTGGTATAAACGGTTTGTCTCATCTAATTTCTTAGATAATTTTTCTAAAAATACAAATAACAATTTGTTTCCCAGGTCAGGATCAGTTTTAATTAAAAGGTCAAGATTTTTCTGTCCCAAAAAGAGTAGTTCAACAAATTCACTGGCAATTGCATTTACCCGATGCAATTCATTCACAATGGCTGTCTCTCCCAAAAATCCTCCACTACGTATATCAGCCAAAAGAATTTCTTCATTTCTTTCATTATATTTAACAATGCGGAGACAACCTCTGATTACTATATAGAAAGCTGAATCTTCCTCTCCTTCTCTAAAAATAAATTCATCTTCTTTGTATGCTTTAATAGCAGATATTTGAGTAATTTTTTCTAATTCAGCTTCGGAAAAATCTTTAAACTCTTTCATTCTCTTTAAAATATCTTTTTTCTCATTCAAACTAATTTTTTCATAATGTTCTTCATCGACAGTTATATTACTCTTAAACAAATTATTTTCTTCCATTATTTTTCTTAAATCTTTTTTATTATTTAGGGCAAAATCTATTAATCTTTCCCAATCCTTCTGTATCTTTCTATAAGCAGTAAAAGGATCTTTTTTAGGTATGGCTTCATAAATACTTAAATATATATTTTTTATCGATTCTTGACAGGCTTTTACCTCTCCACTGGCTAAATATTCCAGGCCAGTAGTAAATTGGTTTTAAATATCTTGTCTTCAAGTTCATTGGTTAAAAATTCTCCTGGATAAGGGAAAAAATCTTTGGCTGATACCATCCGCATGTTACTTAATTCATATTGAGAATCAATTTTAGCTTTTTCATAGACAAACCGGTAGATATCCTCTCTAATCCTCTTCCACATAGGATGAGTCTCTTTAGGAGGCAAATGTTTTATACTTAATTTATTATCCAAGAAGAAATTAAATCCAAACATTTTAGAATTAATGAGATAATCGATATCTTCCCCTCTACGTATATTGGGGTCAAAAGGTACTATCTGATATAAGTTTTTATGAATTACCATAGCTCCCCCAAAAGCAAAGGGGGTATGTTTAAGCCTGGGACCACTGCCAATTATTTTGTCAAAAGCTTTTGATTTACTTCCAAAAATGTTGGCCGAAAAAATTTATCTCTTTCCCCTTTACTTCATCCCCTTCTTTTACCAATACCTTGGGATAAACATCAGTATCTACGAAGAACAATCCTTCTGAACCGGTTAATAAGGCTTGTATCACCACATAATTTCTATTTAGCCCATAAGGTACTACTCCATATTTTTTTAAGGAAGGGCAATCAAGCAAAATATTTATACTTTCTTGAGATACGCCTATCTTTATCAGTTGTTGTTTTATCTGTGGCGCATTATTTATCTTTATTAGAAAAATTTTTACCTTTTCTTTTAAATTTTCTACCAATCTAAAATCACAGCTATGAGAATAAACGATTATTACACTATATATTTTATGATTATATTTTGAAGCATTATTTAAAAACTCATCTACCGGTTCTAAAGTGTTAAAATGTTTAGTTATTATTCCCAGTGATATCTTCATCAAAATACCTCCTCTATTGGCCAGGTTTATTAACCAGTACGCTTATCTAATTCTTTTAGATAATTTACATAAGCTGAACCTAAATCAGTAATGAATAAATTATCATCTTCTACACGAATAAATTCCACGCTGAGGAGTGCATTTAATATGGCATCCCGTTCTTTGGGGTCGATTATTTTAGATTGCCACACCTTATCAAAACCTTCTCGCTTGACCGATTTTGATTTATAAAACCAGAATAAAACATACTTGGCATAAAGAACAAGATAGTTATTAGCATAAAGAAAACGCCATTTAATATTTTCATCCTGTAGTTTTTGAATATATTTAACTATTTCTTTATCTTCTAAAACTAAAGAAGTTATTTCTTGATTTTCTCTTTTTAGTATATTATTCCACTCAGGATCATAATAAGAAACTAATTCACTAAGGTTAGAATCAGAAATAGGTCCAAAAATCTCTGTCTGTTTTGACTGTTGAGAATCGTGCCGTCCCGACTTTTTAATATCAATAAATTCATTATAAAATTTATAAATTGGCTTTTCGAATAAAAATACAATGAGAACTAAGTAAATCATAATCAGGGCAACCCAAGAATTGGTTATCTCAGCCAATGAAACTTTTACTGGCCACCATATCAGTAGAAGAATACTAGTTATTATAAATAATATGATAAATAGAATTGCAATAAAGATAATCCTACGCATATTTATAACTCCTTCTTATTCTTTAAATTAAATACATAAATTAAATTATATTTCCCCACTTAACAAGATGTTGTCTCAATTGCTTTTTTTAAGGCAGCCCTCGCCAATAGTCTGGTAGAATCAAGTATAGGTAAAGAGGAATGTTCTTGAGTTACCAACAGCGGTATTTCGGTACAGCCAAGGATAACTGCATCACATCCCTTATTTTTTAATTTATCGATGACTCTCTTAAAATAGTCAAGTGATTCTAAAGTAAAACGAGCATAAAGCAGTTCATCAAAAATAATCTGATTAATTTTCTCCCTTTCTTTTACTTCGGGAATCAGATACTCAATCTCAGCAGTAACCAACTTTTCAGGATAAACCGGACCTTCCATTAAAAATTTTGTACCTAAAATCCCCAGACATTTATATTCTTTTCGCTTTGCCTCAGCCGCAACTTCCTGAGCAATATGCAGCCAGGGGATTGGTGAGTCCTTGATTACTATATCGAATGCCTGGTGTATGGTGTTATCAGGACATATAGCGAAATCTGCTCCCACTTTAGCAAGTTTATAAACTGAAGACAACATTAAATCTGCAACCCCTTTCCAATCATCATTTTTGATATATCTCATATACTCACTAAGAGGAAAAGTGTGCATAGTAACCTCTGGATGAGCGTGCCTTCCTAATAAATTTGTTCCTTCCAAACAGATTGTACGATAGCAAAGAGCTGCCCCTTCTGCACTACAGGCAACTATTCCAATATGTTGAGAATATTTAGACATAATTTTTCCTCCCTTATTTGCTCCAGAATCCAGTCACCTATTATTTTTAAGGCGTCAGGTGAAATTGTTTCCTCAATCTTTGCATATTCAGCAGGTGCGCCAGTTTGGGCAGTCTGAAAAAGATGATTTAGATTGGGTATTTCTATAATAGTATAATCTTTATTGCCCCCAGTTTTAAGGGCTTCTTCAATGGCACTAAGGTTTTCTTTAGGAGGAACCTGTAGATCCTTTTCTCCATTTATAGCCAATACTGGACACTTTACCTTACTTAAGGTCGGTTGGGGATCATAAGTCAGGAAAAAACGAAACCAGGGAGATAATAAACTCTGAAGCGGGGCTTTTAAGTACTCTTCTGGATTACTTATTTTCTTTTTTTCTTCCTCACTCATCTTTTCCCAATCAGCCATAAACATCTGTCGAAGTCTTTCCTCCACCACTTTCTTATCCTTTTCTTCTTTTATTACCGAAAATATCCTTTCATTAAGCTGACGATTCTTAGCAATATCTTCTTCGCTAACTCCCATTGCTCTAGCAATTAAAGCGCCTTGTAAATATAAGATTTCTTCTCCAGTTAATCCCGTTCCTGCCATTAATACTATAAAAGCCACATCTGGCGATTTTACGGCTACCATAGGAGCAATAATGCCTCCTTCGCTATGACCGATAAGACCAATCTTCTTTGGATTTATCTCTTTTCGAGTCTTAAAATATTCTATCCCGGCTAATACGTCAGAAGCAAAATCTTCACTAGTAGCCTGAGAGAAATCACCAGTCGATTTTCCTACTCCTCGATCATCCACCCTGAGAACAGCAATCCCCTGGCGAGTTAAATAATCTGATAATACCCAGAAAGGACGATGTCCAGATACAGTTTCATTTCGGTCCTGTGGTCCGGAGCCGGTAATTAAAAATACTGCAGGGGAAGGACTTCCCTCGAGCGGCAAGGTCAAGGTTCCAGTAAGTTTAATTCCTGCTTCTCTATTTTCATATATTACTTCTTCTTCTTTGTAAGGATAAGGTTTTTTTGGTTCCTGGGGTCTAAGGATTTCCACTGCTTTATCTACTCGCTTAACCGTAAGAGGGAAAGCCCCTCCGGACTGTTTCCACTCTCCCTCAACGACTAAAAAATCTTCACTTACTTTCCCCTCAAAAACGCCTCTAACAGATTTTACTTCCAATCTTAAAGTATTATTTTGAAAAATAACTTCTTCCACCGGGACGTCAGTTACTCCTTGGTCAGGGCTATCCATTACGGCAGTTAGAGTACCATCTGGCTTTTTAGAAATCTTAAATACTATCCTGAGTTCCATTCCGGGAACTTTCAGATTACCCTCCCAGATACCCTCAATGCTTATCTCGGAAGTACTTTGTTGTTGAGCCAAAACAATAAAATTTAAACTGCCCACCATTATTAAAGCAAAACAAATCAAACTGCTAAATATAATTCTATAAGTCCTTTTCATAATATATTTACCTCTTTTTTATTTTAAAAATTACTTAGTCATTACAGTCTTCCCATTCTTATTTTTTCTGAAATCTAAGGAAGAACATACTGGTTACGAGCTAAATGCCACATCAAGTACCATCATTACCGTAAAACCGATCATTGCACCCAAAGTAGCTAAATCCGTATTTTTACCACGTTGAGACTCAGGAATTAGCTCCTCAACTACTACAAAAATCATTGCCCCTGCAGCAAAAGATAAAGCATAGGGTAAGATAGGTTTTGCCATAATAACAACGCTTGCTCCAATCACACTGGCAATAGGTTCTACTATTCCAGATAATTGCCCATACCAGAAACTTTTAAACCGTGACATTCCCTCACCTCGAAGGGGTATAGAAATTACCAATCCCTCTGGAAAATTTTGAATCCCTATTCCTACCGTCAGGGCTATAGCCACTGGCAAAGTGGCTGAAGGAAAGCCAGTAGCAACAGCCCCAAAGGCTACTCCCAAAGCAAGGCCTTCAGGGATGTTATGCAAAGTTACAGCGAGAATAAGTAAAGTACTACGCCGCAAGGATGTTGTAATACCTTCGACCTCCTCTAACGGAAAACCCAAATGTAGGTGAGGTAGTATTTTGTCAATACCCCACAAAAAAATACCTCCCAGGAGGAAACCGATCGTTGGCGGAAACCAGGGTGGTACACCCTTGCTCACTGACATCTCAATAGCTGGAGCTAATAGTGACCAGTAACTTGCGGCAATCATAACTCCGCCTGCAAAGCCCAGCATAGTATCGAGGATTTTCCTATCTACCTCTTTAGTCATAAATACAGTGGCAGCTCCCAGAGCAGTAAGTCCCCAGGTAAAAAGTCCTGCTAAGAGAGATTGTACTGCAGGATGAAATTGTTTCAGAAAACCTATCATATTTCAACTCCCTTTTATCTTTACTAATCTAAGAGGTTAGATCTTCATTCTTTACTTAATAATTTTATTTTATATCTTACACTGCTCTTTTTAATACTTCAATCTCTTTTCATTGCCTTCTTTAATCCAGATGTTTCGACCCTTATTGTAAAAATAGATCAAGAACAACTACATTTATTTATTCTACAAAATAATTAAAAATCCTCTTTTTGTAGAAAAGTTTATGAACTTCTCAATTAAATTTGATTTGCATTGGACACGATAAAGCCTATTACTGCCAGCACTATACCTCTAATCTTGGAGGTACTCCTAGCTAATGACTTATTCTTTTTCGGCATACCTTTTTATAAAAAAACAGTAAAATTGCACAAACTTGTGTAATAACAACAAATACTATCAACAAAGATAAAGCACGTTCATACAAAATCCCTGCTGCTATACCACCAAATAAAGCGGCAAATCCATAGGTAGCTGTAAATATTCCGTACCCAGTCCCTCTTTTACTAGTTGGAGTTATGTCTGCTATTGCTGCCCTCATTATAGTTTCATGTGCACCCATAACCGCGCCCCACATAGTTACCCCTGCAAATATCAGATAAATGTTTGGCAAGAATATAAGAATTGGAATAGTTAAAGTCAATAAAGGTATTATTATTAAGAGCTGAAACCCAGATTCTTCATTTTTTCTCTTTGTTTTTAGGATGTCATACAGTTTTCCTATCAGCAAAGCGAATAATGCATCAACTATCATTGCTACTGCGTAAAACAATGGTATTTGTGCATCTGAAAGAATATTTATTGCTTTAAAATGGTATCCTAATATAACAAAATTGATGAACCCTATTGTTGTTAGAAAAGTGAACCCTACAAAATACCAGAATGTAGTAGACAACCTGCCCGTATCTTTTTCTTTTTCAATCGTATCAAGCTTTTGAGAATTTTTAGATATAAAGTATGTTGTAAAGAGGACTATTATAAGAAAGATAAAAGGTATCCATAGCACTGAATATCCGTGCTGATATTCTTCCAGACCTTTTGGTCCGGTGCCAAGACTGAAGAATAAAAATGCAAACAGCAAGGGCCCTAAAAGCGCACCAATCTGGTCAAGAAATTCATGAACTGCAAATCCCCACCCAGTTCCTACAGTTTTTGCAGCGTGTGACATCAGCGTATCTCTCGCGGGATTTCGAATTGCTTTTCCAATTCTTTCCGTAAAGATAAGAAGTGCCGCAATCTGCCACACCCCTGTCAAAGCCATTAGAGGTACGCTTGCTAGTAAACTATAACCTAAAATCGTGAAAACCCAGTATGCCTTTGTTTTATCAGAAAAGTATCCAGAAAATAATCTTAGCCCATACCCAAGGAATTCCCCAAGCCCTGCCACCAGTCCTACCACAGTGGCACTTGCGCCAAGTGTTTGAAGGTATTGACCGTTAATACTTCTTGCCCCTTCATAGATAATATCTCCAAACAAGCTCACTATTCCAAAGAGTATTATTAATCTGAATGCTTTTGCCTTTGTACTATCTCCAAAAATACTTCTTTCCATATTAACTCAATTATGAAACTTAGTGTAAAAACTTTCTGAAAATTCTGTATTGATTCGGCGGGCGGGTAATTTCGTTTAACGTATGCGTGTTTGCGAAGTGCCGAAGGCATTTGGGTAAGCGTAAGCGAACCGCAAACATGTCGTCATACGCTAATCCTCATTTGAAAAATATCATCTTTAACGCAATCAGAAGTAACGCCACTCCGAATATCCTTTCCAAAACTACGTTTGACATACCCGTTGCAATCTTTGCACCGAATAAACTACCGAAAAAGAAACCCAGAGCGATAAAGGCGGCTATTTTCACATCCACATAGCCTTGTTTGTAATACGTCCATGCGGCGAGGATTCCAATCGGAGGAACCAGCAAAGCCAGTGTTGTTCCCTGGGCTTGATGTTGAGAAAGCCCAAACAAAAATACTAAGGCAGGCACAAAAATTATTCCACCACCGATCCCAATTAGTCCGCTTAGGACGCCAGCTATCAATCCTAAAAACAAATAAAATAAGATATTGCTCATATCTACTTCCTCCTTTCTAGGAAATAACGTATAACTACGACTTTAATTATTGATTATTTTTTACCAATATCTTTTCCCGAAAATAAATTTATTGATTCCTTGTTTTTTGATTTTCCTTAGATTTTTTAGATGGGCATCTTTATGAATCGGCTTTAGGAAACCAAATTTTTCGTGCTTTATAGAGCATTTTTTAATGGTCGGGGCGAGAGGATTTGAACCTCCGACCTCTTGGTCCCGAACCAAGCGCGCTTACCAAACTGCGCTACGCCCCGAAAGATATGAGACAGCTGATTAATCCTTCTATTTTTTAAATTATATCATAACCATCTATCCGGAGCTACCATTTTACTCAACTTGCTATATATTCACGATATAGTTATTTTATTTGAGTTACTAATTTTAATTTATGAGCAATAAAAGAAGCTGCAATTATTTTAAGCATATCACCAGGTAAAAAAGGTAACATTCCTACTGCTACTGCTTTTTTTACTCCTATACCGGTTACTAAAGATAATTGAGCCACCCCGATAATATATATAATTATAGTTCCTAATAAACCTACCAGAAAATAGTAGAAAATATTCTTTTCTTCTTTTAACTCTATCATTCGCCCAACAATATAAGCGGAAATTATAAATCCCAATAAAAAGCCCCCGGTTGGTCCAAATAAAATACCTATCCCGGCTTTAAAGCCAGCAAAAACAGGTAAGCCTACTATTCCTAATAATACATAGATTATTTGACTTGATGCACCTAAAACACATCCCAAGGTCATACCAGATAAAAGAGTAAACAAAGTCTGTAAAGTAAGAGGTACGGGATAAAGGGAAATAGAAATAAATGCACCTACCGCTGTTAAAGCAGCGAATAAAGAAACTAAAGTCATCTGACGAATATTAATTTTTTTCAAACTTAAATCCTCCGATTTTTTGATAATGTTAACTAATATATTATAATAAGTTAACCATTTTGTCAAAAAATGGATAAATAAATTATAAGAGGGTCGAATAAATTCGACTTCTAACATAGGATAATTTATGAATGGATGGTGTAGGGGCTTGATTCATAGAGCCCGTTTTAAGAGGCAAGACGGATAAATCCGCCCCTTATGATCTTTAATTTGTTAGATTATTGTTCCGGAGATTATTTCTATTAGTTCCTCGTCTTCTTTCTTTATAATCAATGCTCCTTCTTCATTAATATTTATAGCCTCTCCGACAATAACCTGTTCTCCTATATCTATTCTTATCTTCTTCCCCAAGGTATGGGAATATGATTTACATTCTTTCAAAATAGAAGAAAATTCTCTTCTTTTTAACCTTTCATAATACTTTTCAAATTCTTCTAAGAAGATTTGTGCCAACCTAACCCGTGAAATTTCTTCCCCTAAAAATTCTTTTAAAGAAATTGTCTTCTCCTGAATATCTTCAGGAAACTCCCAATGATCTACATTTACATTTATACCTATTCCTACTACTACCCAATTTATCATATCTAATTCTGCACTCATCTCAGTTAATATTCCACAAACTTTTTTCTTATTTATTAATATATCATTAGGCCATTTTATCTGAGCCTTAATCTGAGCGAATCTCTCAATAGCTTTCACTATCGCCACTGCGGTCATCAAAGTTATTCGAGGGATATAAGAAGGAGAAAGCTGAGGATATAATATTATGGAGAGCCAGATGCCCCCTGCAGGTGAAAACCATCTTCGTCCTAATCGCCCCTTCCCGGCACTCTGTCTTTCGGCAATAATTACAGTACCTTCGTTTATTCCCTCTGCTCTACGTAAGGCTTTCTCTTTTGCGATTATATTGGTAGATTCTAATTCGGGGAAATAACAGATTTTTTGGCCAATATAAACCGTGGATAAGCCATTTTTAATTTCTTGAGGAAGTAATAGGTCCGGACGGGAAATCAAACAATAACCTAAATTTTGATCAGCAATTATTTTATATCCCGTATTCTTTAGTCTTTGTATCTGTTTCCATATTGCCACCCGGGAGACACTAAATTTCTTCGCCAGAACTTCACCAGAAATATACTCCTGTTCTTTTAAATATTTTAATATTTCATTGGTCATTATCTTATAAATCCTTAAAACCGTGACACAGGACCGCCTGTCACGTTAAACGAGAGGCTAATAGCTTACTATCTTTATCTATATCCTTAATTTGTATAAAATCAATTACGAAAGAACCCTTGCTCTCTAATAAGGCCATCAAATTCTTTAAAGTCTTATCATTGCCCGTTAATTTAGGAATGATAAAAGCAATAGTCTTTTTCTTTTCTAATCCTACACACTTTTTGATATAATCGATTAATTCAGAAGGCAATTTCCCTTTTAAAAAACTAATTACTAAGCAGCCTACAAAAACAAGGTCATAAGGCAAAAGGTTACAAGCCATCGCTCCTCTTTCTGCTTTAATTATCTTTAATTCATTCCCTTTTTTTTCGATAGCAGAAAATAATTTTTCTATAAATAATTCTAATTTTTTATTTTTTCCACTATAAATCAATGCTGCTCTCACCACATTTCCCCCTAATCAAATACTACCTTTTCTACTCCCTGTAATTTGTCCAATATCTTATTAGCTATTAACTTTAGGTGTTCAGGACGTTTTACAAAATCTAAATCATCAGCCGGTACATTTAGGATAGGGCAAATATTAAAATTCTCTACCCACTCCTCATATAGAGCATTTAACTGATTCAAATATTCCTCGGAGATAGTTTTCTCATAATCTCTTCCTCGCGAAGAAATTCTTTTTAAAAGAGTAGGGACTGAAGCTTGAAGATATACGATTAAATCTGGAGGGGAAAGAAACTGAGTCATTATATTAAATAATTCCTGATAATTCTCATAATCGCGGTTTTCCATATATCCCTGTAGATTTAAATTTTTAGCAAATATGTCCACATCTTCATAGATACTTCTATCCTGAACTACAGAAGCAGGATTTTTCAATATTTCTTGATGATGGCGAAATCTCTTAGATAGAAAAAATACCTGAAGATGAAAACTCCATTTTTTCATATCCCCATAAAAGTCTTCTAAATAAGGGTTATTCTCCACTACTTCATAATATGGTTTCCAACCCAATCTTTTACTCAATAAGTCAGTTAAACTTGACTTGCCGCAACCTATATTCCCCGAGACAATGATAAATTTTTTCATTTCTGGTTATCCCCTTTATAAATTTCATTAATAATATATTCCAAATCTTTACTTTTACCTACAAAATTAAGATCATTGGTATAAATTTTAATCAAAGTCGATTTTTTATAATTATCAGGAAAAGAAAAAAATTCTTCATAAGCTAAGTTCAATCTTCTCATATACTCATAAGAAATTTTTCGTTCAAAAGGACGATCCCTTAAGACTATCCTTTTCATTAACATATCGGTACTCGCCTGTAGGTAAACAATTAAATCTGGGCTGGGAATGTCTTTGACCATAATCTCATAAAGGCGTTCATACATAGAAAGTTCACTACCAGAAAGATTAAGGTGGGCAAATATTCTATCTTTAGCAAATAGATAATCAGAAAAGACTAGTCTATTAAATAAATCTTGTTGAGCTAACTCTATTTGTTGTTTGTAACGACTCAATAAGAAAAATATTTGAGTCTGGAAGGCATATCTTTCTATATCATTATAAAATTTGG
>Ga0172366_10003563_pt1 | contig 12257 bp, 6 predicted proteins | sample LakKivSesite69cm_FD_114533 | JGI IMG/M metagenome (GOLD analysis project Ga0172366, IMG submission 114533) | Sediment microbial communities from Lake Kivu, Rwanda - Sediment site 69cm | ecosystem: Environmental > Aquatic > Freshwater > Lake > Sediment | place: Rwanda: Western Province, Lake Kivu... | reverse complement strand
CTTTCTGCTGGCGGTGTTGCCTACCAACCTTTACCTGCTGGCCTGGCGGGTGGTGGACCTGAGTCAGCACGATTATCCTTTTTACCTGCATCGCGATGAGGTGGAGGCGATACGCTGGTTGGAAGAGAACACTGACCCTGACGATGTTGTGTTGAGTTCCTTCACTATTGGATATTATATCCCGGGGCTGGCGGGGAATAGAGCCTTTCTCTCCAACGCGGTGATGACCATGGACTCCTATCGTAAACAGGAGATGGTGGAAGACTTCTTTAGCCCCACCACGTCCGATGTGGAACGAGAAAAGATGCTTCGTCAATATGGAGTGCGCTATGTATTCCGCGGTCCGGCAGAACGTGAACTGGGGACCTACGATCTGGCCCAATCGCCTCTGTTCGTCGAGGTGTTCTCGTCTGGGGACGTGCAGATATATGCTGTGAAAAGTGAGGGTATGAAATGACGGCATCCACGCAGATCAAAGCAACGATCCGTCTCGGCAGTCCAAGAGATGGATTTATTGCCTGGGCATTGTTCTTGGGAACGGTGCTGAGTCGCGTTCCCTTCCGCAGCCATATTCTTTATCACTGGGATTCGGTCAACTTCGCCAGCGGGATGCGTCAGTTCGACGTACTCCAGGAGCACCCCCAGCCGCCAGGATACATCGTCTACATCTGGCTGTGCCATCTGGTGAACCTCTTGTTCCACGATGCCAACGCAACGATGGTCTGGATCAGCGTCGTCGCCAGCAGCCTGGCGGTGGTGATCCTGTACCTGCTGGGCCGAGCGATGTGGAACCGGCGGGTGGGATTGGCGGCTGCCCTGCTCCTGGCTTCCAGCCCTCTCTTCTGGTTCTACGGGGAGATCGCGCTGCCTCACACACTAGACACCTTCCTGGTACTCTTGGCCCTCTGGCTGTTGTACCGCGTGGGGCAGGGAGAAGGTCGGCTCCTCTGGCCTGCGGTCGTGGTCCTAGGAGTCGCCGGCGGGGTACGGCAGCAGACCCTGCTCTTCCTCTTGCCGGTGGCGCTGTATGCTGCGTGGCGGGTGGGCTGGCGGCGGCTGCTCCTGGCCGGGCTGGTGGGTGCGGCGATCTGCCTGACCTGGTTCGTGCCGCTGGCGGTCAGTTGCGGAGGAGTCGGCGCGTACCTGGAGAAAATGGGTACCTTTTCCGCGCGCTTCCAGCAGACCACCTCGGTCATGATGGGAGCCGGATGGACGGGGGTGGCCTACAATCTACGCAAGTTGAGTCTGTACACGGTATACGGCGCGGCTGCGGCCTTCGTCCCGCTGGGAATCTATGGGATTGTCCGCTTGGTGCGCTGGCATTGGCCGCGGGATTGGGGTCGCTTGGCCTTTCTGGGATTGTGGATGATCCCCGTGCTGCTCTTCTACGGCCTGATCCATATGGGCCAGCAGGGACTGGTCTTTGTCTTTCTCCCTGCGTTGCTGTTATTAGGAGCGGCGGGGCTCGACCAGTTGTTGAGGGTGGACTGGGCCGAGAAGGCAGTGGTGGTCTTGCTGGTGGCAGCGCAGGCTGCGGTCTTCTGCCTGGTTTCTGAGTACCCTTTGGGGCCTGGGACGCAGCGATTGCTGACCCGTGAGACAGTGGTCAACTCGGACCATTACTACACCGACCGGTTTGCTGCTATTCGGGAGAACTTCCCACCCCGCAGCACTGCCATCCTGGCTGCGAATTGGGATCATGTCCGGTACTACTTGCCGGAGTACGTCACGCTGTCATTCAGCAGCACCAACGCATTGGCCGGTACTGGTGCGGACGAAGATAGTGTCGTAACGCCGGGAGAGTTGGGATTGCAACCTGACTTGCGGGGCCAGACCACGTTTGTACTCTTCGACGACGAATTGGCGTCTTTTAATGAAAGCGCGGCGTTGACGAAGAAATTGGAACTTAACCACAGTGGGACACTAGTTTATTTCTCACTGACGCAGGACATGGCCTTTCACCTGGGAACGCGCACCTTCGGAGTAATAGAGCCGTAATATCTGCAGGTCTACGCGGACAATCAAAGCATGTTTACTTCAGAGTGTATGAGAGGAGTATCAAATAACCGATGAAATCACTTGAGCAAAATCTATGCAAAGTCTGTCAGTATGGCGGTATCATTCTGGTAGGGTTGGTCATCTGCTTTCTGGCGTTCTACAACCTGGAGTATTACCCTACCACCTGGTTTGATGACGGATGGCACTTGCTGGCGTCTAAGGAACTGGCTTCAACGGGACGGTATGTCCTGGGGCCTGCAGCGGGCCCCACTCTATTTATCTCTATTGCTGCCATGTTCCGTGTTGCCGGCGTGGGCATCTTGCAAGCCCGGCTGGTCATGGCTGCCTACCTGTTGCTGACTATCTGCGGTTTCTATATTCTGGCTCGTCGCCTGCACAATGCCAGGACGGCCATGGTAGCCATGCTGCTTCTCATCTCCTCGCCAGGGGTAGATCTTATCCGTTGGGGCCGGCAGGCGTTGGGAGAAGTACCGGCGGCCCTCTTCTTCCTCGCCGGCAGCCTGGTTTGGTTCAAAGCGATAGAGGGGAAACAGGAGAAGGGCAGATTAATTCTGGTCGGCATCCTGCTGGGATTGGCCATTCTCACTAAGAATCAACTGCTGCTCATCGTGCCGGCCTGGCTCGTTTTGTGGTTTGCCGATCGCGTATACTTTCGACGGTGTACTCATTCCAGTTTCCTGTTGCCTCTGCTGTCTGCTTTCTCCTGTGTTGCTGCCTGGTATGTGGGCCAGAGGTTTTTATTCTCCGCCGGTCAACAACTCGCTCAACGAAACGTGGAGGAGTGGGTCGGCTCGCTGAGCCGGGGTATACTGACTCTCTCACCGCGCCGGGCTCTGGATGCCATCAAGCTCCTCACTGGTCAGGACGCCTTTTACGCCTGGGCCCTGCCGGCCTGGTTGTATGCCGCGCTGATGAGCCTGCGGCGCAACAAAGTTGACCTGCGCCAGGCACTCCTTGCCTCTGTGGTCGCCGTTTGGTTCTCCTGGTTCGTTTTGTTCTCCGTGGGCTGGCCCAGGTACGCCTTTCTTCCGCTGACCCTTAGTGCCATCTTTGTAGCTTGGCTGTTTCATGACCTGACCGATGGCTTTCGTCTTCCCGCCAAGGAACTCTGGGCTGCGGCCCGCGCCGGGCAGTGGGATGTCGCTGCCACTGGCAGGCTGGCACTCCTGGCCCTGTTAGCGATCATGATCGTTAGGCCTCTGCAGGCCCGTTTTGGCGAAGTGATCGGACAGATGGATACCAGTCCGCAAGCAATGGCGGCCTACATCACAGCCCACGTTGAACCTGAGGCTAAGATCGAGACCTGGGAGCCAGAGATCTGCTTCCTGACTGGTTACAAATGCCATTTTCCTCCGATGCAGGCGATGGATGCGGCGATCAAGTATGTATGGTATGATGCTCCCCCTCCCTCGGCGTGGTACGACTTTCTCCAGTATGACTCCCAATACCTGCTGATAGGTGATTTTGGTCAGTGGACTCACCTTTACGATCCGGCGTTGGTACAGCAACATTGTGAGTGGCTTGTCTCCATTGGGAACTATGAACTATATCGAATAAAGGAATCCGACTGAAATGCGCATGATAAGAATCTGCTTAGTGCTGGCTGGCTTGGGGCTGGTCGGTGGACTGTTGCTCAGTCTCTGCCTGGCAGCAGGCAACCTGGCATCCGCCCAGGGTAGATGGAGCGAGCCAGTGATGCTTTCCACCAACACGGTCAGTTCGTGGTTCCCGGCCATTATCCTGGATTACCAGGGGCGCGTTCACGTCTTTTACTCAAGCAGTTTTCCGCCGGAAAAGGAAGAAAGAGAGAGGGTTTCTATAGACCTTCTGATGCATACAATGTGGGACGGGGAGCGATGGCTGGAGCCCAGTGATATTTTGAACCCTGGTGATGGGGGCTATGTCACCCGTCCCCGCGTTGTATTGGATCGGGCTGGAAACTTCCACCTTCTGTGTCGCCATCCTCTGTTGATACACTATACCTGGTCACCTGTCGAAACGGCTCACCGTCCTCAATCCTGGGCACCACTGCGTTTGCTCTCGGGTTACGATGGGGCTTACTACTCCGACATTGCCATTGACAGCCATGGGACACTTCATGTCGTTTGGAACGAGGTCACCCAGGATGCGCGGGGTGAAGAGAGCTGGATCTGCTCTGACTGTGCAGATATCTACTATCGCCGTTCTACTGACGGAGGGCGAACCTGGTCTGCCCCTGCTAACATTTCTCGTTCACCTGGTGGCTCAACCAAATGCCAGATCGTGGTTGATGCTCATGACATTATTCACGTCATCTGGGAAGAGGGAGTAGACCTCACTGGACGTGGCCAGTCTCAGGGAATAGCCTCTCGGCGCTCCACTGACGGTGGTATGACCTGGGAACCAGTTTACCATGTGATTAACGGAACCCTCTTCACTGCAGGGAGCACACCGCAGGCTATACCTACTGGGCAACCTACACTAACGCCAACCCCGACACCATTGCCTACGCATCGCCAGTGGTTCTCTCCAACCGTGTTCCTGAATGAACCGGGCGTTCCTCTCCAGGTTGATCTAGCGGTAAATAGTATTGGAGGGGCCACCCTCATGGTCTGGCGCACGGTTCCGGGTGACCATCTATATTACCAGGTTTCGCAGGATGCAGGTGCTACTTGGTCTCAGCCAGCTATTATCCCAGGCATTTGGTCGAGGCCAGCCAACGAGACTGGTTGGGATATCTATGACATGGCTACTGATAGCATCGGATATATCCACCTAGTAGCGGTGGGGCGTCTCCAGGCGCGCCCCTCGACAGGAGCGGGGACCCCTATTCTGGCTTCTGACGGCTTATACCACCTCACCTGGAATGGAAACGCCTGGTCTGCTCCTGAGCAGATCTATCGCGAAGGAGGCTCCTTCCCTGAGTGGCCGCAGATTGCTGTGAGCATGGGCAACCAGTTGCATGTAGTCTGGTTTATTCGAGGAATCGAAGATCAATTTCGTTCTGAGGAAGGCAAATATACGGTTTGGTATGCCTCGCGCTCTGTGGAAGTGCCAGCAATCACGCCTTTGCCCCTGTTCACCCCTACTCCGACAGCTACTGCTACAGCAACGCCTCTCCCTTTGCCTACTAACACCCCATTCCCTACTCTGCCCCCTGGCAGTTCGGGGCTACCCGACTCTGCCGCATTGTACTCTGAGACCGATGATCTTCTCCGTTTGCTTGTCGCTCTGTCGCCGGTTTTTCTCCTCATCGGCCTGATTTTCGTACTTAGGAAAATTCGGCGATATTGAGTAGCAGCTTTTCACTCCTTGAAACTCCAGCTTGCAAACCAAGTGGGGATACTTCCTTCAAATGCGTGGGAATAGCGTACCATTGACACTCACCGGCTTTTGAAGTAACATGACATTGGTGGGTTAAAAAGGCCTACTCCCACTCTTCATCTACCATCCCCTGATCCCACCCAAGTTTCATCGCCTGGACGGTGTGTTTTCGCCGACGTCAACTTTGCCAAGCAATCAGTGCCCGTGAGGAGACTGCCTATGCTCAGACGGCTGCTCGTACTTATTATCCTCATTGCAGTTGAGTTGACCACGCCTCTCCCCATCTGTCCAACTATTGCTCAAACAGGCAGCGATTGGCCGCAACTTCAGCACGATCCGCAACGTACAGGCTATACCCATGAAGAGGTACGCCCGCCTTTCACATACCTCTGGAGGTGGAACGAGGTGCCATTTGCCGGCCGCACCCAGCCGGTTGTGATCAACGGCAGGCTTTTCATCGGTGGATTGAATGGAATCATGTACGCCCGGGACGCTCACACGGGCGCTCCTTTGTGGAGTTATTCTACGGGCGGCCCCATTCGCCATTCTGCGGCAGTATACGATGATCGTGTTTTTTTGGGTTCCTACGATGGTTGTGTCTATGCACTGGAGGCAACCAATGGGACTCTGATCTGGCGGTACGAGACGGGTGCAGGCATCGCCACTGCTCCTGCGGTGGTGGATAACACCGTTTACATTGGTTCCACTGACGGTGTGTTCTATGCCCTGAATACAATGGATGGCAACCCACGTTGGATATACAATGTCGGATTCCCCATTCTCACTTCGGCTGCTTTGAGCGTTGACGGCAGGGTGGTCTATTTTGGTGCCGAGAACGTCAGGGCCTATGCACTGAACACCGCCGACGGCAGCCTGAAATGGCAAACCCAACTGCAAGGACAGTCACTCGCCGATCGTTGGCCCGTTGTCACAGGTGACTTGGTGATTTATCGTTCCCAGTCGTTGTATAATTTTCACAGACTTTTGCATGAGGGCGATGACGTGATGGATCAAGCCGGACCGTACGGCGGGCACACGCTCGATCCGGCTGCCTGGGCCGCCGATTGGGCTCAAGTACGACCACATATCGTAAACCACCTGACAGACAAGCCCGATCGCCAGACATTCTTCGCCCTCGATAGTAACACGGGTCATCTACGGGGATTGGCACCGATCCTGTATACGTATGGCAATGGTGATGCACCCGCACCGCCAGTTGCACGTGGTAATGAGATCTACACCCTTTATCGGGCCCGGCATGGCATCCAGACCGATAGCGGCAGTGTGCATGTCACCACCCGCTACGATGCCGAGTTGGGTCGCATGAACCTCACCACATTGGATATCACGGGTCTGACTATGGCTCCCGGTCAACACTGGAACGTCCACTTTCGCGCCACCTCCGATGAGCCAGAAGCACTTTCCATCGGCGGCAGTATGCTATTTGTAGATAACTGGGAGCGGCTGGGAGGGGTTGACGTAGATACCGGTGAGCTTTTCGAGGTAGCTAACGTGGCTGACTACTGGCCGGAGTGCTATACTCAATGCCAGGCCAAGGGTGGTCCTATGCCTTTCTTTGATAATTATCCTTTCCCTGGCCCCAGGATCAGCGAGGGGCGTCAACGTTCGGGAGTAGTCATTGCCGATGGGGTCATTTACTGGCGGGTCATTGAAGGGGGGCTGGCAGCGATTGGCCACGCCAGCGGAGGACAGGCACAAACTTATCTCTGGCCTGCGGATACGACATCCTGGAAAGGCCAGCAGCATAGCCCAGATGTGCAACCTCCCGCCGCCTCAGACGCACATCCTGCTTCGCTTCCTCCGCTCTCTACTTACGTCTGGTCGCCCGTGTCTCGTCCCGTTCCCTTCCCTCCACACGATTTGGTCGCGCATCTGGAAAAAGAGGTACAGGCAATGGTTAATGCTGGGCATTTGACTCCTTTTTTCTTGGAACGAGGCTTTACCTCACCTGAGGCAATTCCTGGTGACAGTGCGCACCCTGAGGATGGTTTGTGCAGTTTTGCGCCCGCTGGCAACGTCTACTGGTTTGACCCTGGGGAAACGATTTACACGCTCAGCCTGGCCTATCCTTATCTATCGCCTGGTTTACAGGCGCAGGTTCGTTCGTATTTGGCGGCTGAGATGGACCTCTACCCGCCTCTTGATCCTTTGCTCTACCCTGGATCAACAACCTGGCTAGTTAATGGCACCCGCCGGGAGAGCTATGCTGTAACTTATCTGCCCAACAACTGGCCCCCACCAGCTCCCCCTCTCAGCACGCTCTACGCATTGTGGATCTACGCTGATGCCACTGGCGATTGGGCTTACTTGGATGAGCATTGGGCTCAGATTGATGCCCTGTTTGACAGCAAGAGAAATCAGGTGGATAGCTATGCCAGCATTGCAGGAGCCATCGGCTATGCGCGTATCGCCGACCACCTGGGCCATGCGGCAGAGGCGCAGGAGGGTGAAGATGTAGCTGTGGCAGCGATGACGACTGGCATGGACTTCAATACCTTCCTTGCCACGGCCAACAACCGCTACCCTGATTCCCGCCCTAACCAGTTCAACGGCACCCGAGCGCCTGTCTTCTTTGGATTGGTGCCTGATGTAGGCCGTTATATGCGTGATTACGTGGGAACGGAAGCAAGTGCATATCTAGAGGAGATCACCGACTACTACAACGGCGATTTTCTGTGGTATATCACCCGACTGGGCGTGCAGTGGGAACCAGGGGAGAGCAGTTTCCACGGCCCGGAACTAGCTTGGTCTATCTTCTTAGCCAAGGCTTATGTTCAAGGGACAAGGCGCACAGAATTGCGCCGTTATCTGGACCGCCCGTGGGGGTTGGGTGATCCCTATCATGTTCAGAGGTTGGTGGCCACTATTGAAGCTGACGATGCGGCGGACCTGAGTCTATCAACTAAGACAACCAACGCTATAATCCCTCGATTTAACGATGTGTTCACCTATACAATCCATCTGCACAACAGTGGGAGCCCTCTGACGTGTACGGTAACATTGACTGATAGCATTCCTGCCGGCTTGTCTTACATCCCTGACAGTGTGACCGCCACTTTGGGAACGCCCACGTACAGCAATGGGATAATTCTCTGGAGCGATGTCCTCTCTGACATATCTCACGTCATTATCACCTACACCGTCAAGGTGACCACTGAGGATATTCAAGTGATCCATAACGTGGCGACAATTGATGCTGCTTATATTGGTATCTACACTCGCACGGCTACTATCATCGTTAATGGTTATAGTGTCTATCTGCCACTGATGCTACGGAATTACTGAGGATATTGACATAAAATGCGCAAATTGGCTTTGATTTTCTTGTCCGTAGTTCTGGCTATGCCACTTTACGCCCAATCCAAGGCCGTGGGTCAGGAAGGCGCCATTCGTCGTGTCCATGCTCCCTATTTCGATCGGGATATTCGCTGGGCCGAGGCGGGTCTCTTCTGGTTTGGACGAGTAGACCCTCCTGGCAGTCCTGGTCAGAACTACGCCGACGTCCGTGTGGCCTACAACGCTGAGGAATTGGTGATCTACGTCAACGTCGAGGATTACTATATCTGGTATGACACAGAGGCTACCCCCACAAGCGACCTGACCCAGTACGATGCGGTGGCTATCTACCTGGACACAGCCTACGACCGGACTGTGTTTCCTCAACCGGATGATTACTTTTTCCTTAGTGACCTGTGCCTCTATGGCTGCGGAGATAGGTCTAACTACCGGCAAGAGGCGCGTGGAATGGGGACAGGATGGGATTCTGCTTGGCAGGGGACCTGGACGGACGGCACCTGGGCTTCTTGGTTCGTCAATCCTGGCCCCAATGATAATCAGTGGGATTACGGTTGGTGGACTTACATACACATCCCCTGGAGTACGCTGGGCCTATCCAATCCACCACCGCAAGGGACACTCTGGGGCCTGGGGGTACGCCTTTACGACCGTGATGCCCAGCCTCCTGCAGGCTCCGTGGCTCCCGAATACTGGCCAGAAACTTTCAATGAAGGCAGTCCGTCCACCTGGGGAGAGTTGGCCTTCGGGTTGACTGTCTACACGCCCCTGTCAGCCTTGGTCCAGGGGACAACCATCATCCGCCATGGGTTGACCGGCACCGTAGAGGATGCCTGGGTAGGGGGCGGCGGGAACTGCACTGGCGGCCACGAGGGCGATCCCGAGCGCGATAACTATGGGGGGGACACCAGCCTTTATGTGGAGAATCAGTCCTTGATCGCCGACTTCACCTGTTTCAGCAAGTCCTATCTGCGCTTCTCATTGGACGCCATTCCGCCTAATAAGACGATCATCTCCGCTACGCTAACCCTCCATCACTGGGGTAATGCCAACTGGCGCGAGGCCCAGCCTTCACTAATCTGGCTTTTGACGGTGGATGAGGGGTGGGAGGAGTACACTCTAACTTGGAACAATGCTCCTCTGGCGCGTGAGAACCTGACCGCAACGTGGGTACAAGTGATTACACCGGAGAACAACCCCGGCTGGCCTGGTGTGGCCTACTGCTGGGATGCCACGCAGGCTGTAGTCGAAGCCTACGCAGCGGGCAAGCCGTTAAGCATCGCCCTCTACACGGCGGACACGAATTTTCATAGCAGCAAGTATCTCACCTCTTCTGATACCGGCGACTGGAACGCTGCGGGCCGCCCGACGTTGACCGTAGTCTGGGGAGAGACTCTAGCTACGCTGCGCAAAGAGGCACAGCCGGTTGCGCCAGCAGGGGGCCAGGTTGTCACCTATACCTTGGCCCTGTTGGGGAACGGTCAGGCGATTACCCTCACCGATAACCTGCCATCTCAGGTCGGTGCGCCGGGGCCAATCCAGGTATCGGGTGGGGCACAACCGACGTACGACGCGGGGGCGCACCGCCTAACCTGGCATGGCTCTCCTGGTGTAGGCCAGCCAGTAACGATCACCTTCCCGATCACCGTGGAGGTAAGCGGACCACAGGCAGTCTTCAATACCGCCATCCTTACCGACGCCGAAGGGACGGTTTCCACCAGCATGGCGGTGTTCATCGTGGACGCTCGCCAGCTCCATTTACCGCTGGTACTGCGGAACTGGTGAATGGTAAGAATAGTAAAGCACCAGAGCGTGGGACGTGGCCTGCGCTCCGGTGCTTTGTTTCTGGAGATAATTATAGTTCGATGCGGTGGTACTGAATCTGGCTGTACCCACTGCCCCACGGGTTGCCCTTTTCATAAGTACCTAGGTTGAGGGAGGCAGCGTAGATCAGGTAGTCGCGAGACATGGGGAAGAACTCGATACTTTGCTGGATGTCTTCCTGCTCCAAGAAGTCGGCCATCACACAGTCTATGGCCACCGGGTCAGTGGCGAAAAAGAGGCTGTCTGGGGCTCGGTTGCCGAAGGTGCGCCAGGGTCTAGATTTTCTCTCATTCCCCTCCCAGTTACCATACAACCCATCCCCCAGGATGAGCACGGTCTTGCCCTGGATGTTGGGATTGCGGTAGATGTCCACCACAGGGTTGTAATTGGTGCCACCGTAGTTGGTGCTGCCCCGGCAAACCCAATTGTGCAATTGGTTAGGGTAGGCAATGGAACCGAAGTGGTTTTTGAAAGAGAGGGTGATACCGGTTCCCAGGTGGCGTTTAATGATCGGTACGTTGATGATGTAGGCGGCGTTGACCAAGACATCGGTGACTTTGATGGTGGGAGGCGTCGGGATGCCACCGGGGTTATGCCAAGTTACAGTAGCGGTAGAGTCGGTGCTGTTATAGGTAGCCCTAGAAGTGCCCGAACAGGGGTATTGGTTAGCTGCGTCGAAGAAGCGCACGCCGGAATAGAGACACCCATCCTTGAAGCGAGCGGGAATGCGTCGCTCACTCACGCCGGGGTTATCGCCAATGGTGGCGTCGTAGACCCAAATGTCGCTGTTCTGGAAACTAGGGTAGGCAGTGCGGAGGCCACGGATAATGGCATTGATGGGGTGGATGAGCGCGTCAATCGCCAGTTGCCAGGTCTCGCAGTTCTCGCGGCACATATCACAGTACCAGCAGTTGTTAAAGTTGGCCTTGATGGCGATGGCCTTGCCGGGGGTGTAGTTAGCGACAATAGCCTGCCAGGCCGCGGATACCGATGAAGTGCCCGTCAGTTCTATAACTCCTTGATCCACCATGTTATTGACTACGTCCTGGTGCACGTAGTTCCCGTAGTAATTATTGCCGAAATCCCAATAGGTAGCTCCAGTGCTATGCACGTGAACTACCTTGGCCGTACCCGGTTCGGTTGTAGGCGTGGCTGTAGGTGTCGCTGTAGGCGTTGGTGTGGACGTTGGAGTTGGGGTCGACTGCTTGATCACCAACGGCAGGTATGCCTGTGACGATGGTGTCTCTGATATTCCCTGAGCCACGGAATCCGTCGCCCCCGGACAGGAACGCAGACTGTTGCCCAGGAGCAGGCCCGCGCCAGTCAATATTGCTCCCTTCATGAAGTCACGTCGTGTGACTCGCTTTTCTTCCACTAATGCCTTCCTCCCTGATCCTGATGTTACGGTGCTTCCCAAGAACGATTGATCATAGAATGGTCGAGTTTGACTCTATCCTACCGTGAAGGCTTCCCGGTGTCAATGGTACTCTCGTCCCACATCCCATAATTAACCATTGACTCGTTGGGATTTGGCCATTACACTCCCAGCTTGGCCCGCACTGCCGTCAACACCTGTGGATTCGGCGGCTCCTCCAGGCGGGCTATCGCCTCTTCACGGTCGAGGTAACCTTCGCGCACCAGATTGGCCAGTTCCAGCGCGTAAGGGTGAAAGCCCTGCTGCTCGACGTGCGACTGGATGGCGAAGGCGTTGAGCAGGCAATTGGTGGAGTTGGGATCGGTGTCGTCGGGACGTTGCCAGCCCAGTCTGCTGATGTGTTCCACTTCGGCTTCCTCGT
>Ga0172366_10003562_pt1 | contig 12257 bp, 11 predicted proteins | sample LakKivSesite69cm_FD_114533 | JGI IMG/M metagenome (GOLD analysis project Ga0172366, IMG submission 114533) | Sediment microbial communities from Lake Kivu, Rwanda - Sediment site 69cm | ecosystem: Environmental > Aquatic > Freshwater > Lake > Sediment | place: Rwanda: Western Province, Lake... | reverse complement strand
GCCTGAAGTTCGTCCATGTGGGAATTGTATCCGAGTGTAGCGTGCCGGCCGGTCGCGTCACGGCCGTGAGACCGGAGCCGGCGCAGCCGGTTGGCCAGCTCGCCGTCGGAAGTTACTATCGCGCCCGCGTCTCCCAAAGCGCTCAGGTTCTTGGTCGGGTAGAAACTGAAGGTTCCTGCCGTGCCGAGCGAGCCGAGCTTGCGGCCGTTCCAGGCTGCACCGAGTGCCTGCGCTGCGTCTTCGACCAGCGCGATGTTGTGCTCTTCGCACAGGGACTGGAAGCACTCGATATTGGCGCAGTGCCCGAACACGTGGATGAGCAGGATTGCCTTCGTCGCGGCAGTGAGCGCGGCCGCGCAGGCATCAGGCGAAAGACAGAACGTCTTCGGCTCGACGTCGGCAAACACCGGCCTCGCGCCAACCTGCATGATTGCCTCGACGCTCGCGAAGAACGTGAAGGAAGCCGTGACTACCTCATCGTCCCGGCCGATGCCGAGTGCTCTCAGAGTGAGAATGAGCGCATCGGTTCCGCTCTTCACTCCCACGGCTTGAGTCGTGCCGCAGTACTCTGCCAGCGCCGACTCGAACGCCGCCAGCTCTTCTCCGAGGGCAAACCGGCCGGACGCGAGCACCCGGTCGAGCGCGGCGTGGAAATCCCGCGCGAACTGCCGGTTCTCGGTAACAGTGTCGTACAGGGGAATTCGGATTGCCAAGACTAGTGGAGGCTGAGGTATGCGTCAGCCGGCATGCCGGGTTTGAGGACGCGGTCGGTGTTGGGCAGGGCGATCTTCAGCCGATAGACCTGGTTGATGCGCTCTTCTCTGGTCTGAATGTCCTTGGGCGTGAACTCGGCCTTGTCCGCGATGAAGGAGATTACGCCATGGAAGTCCCGCTTCGGGTAGGCGTCGACGCGCACCCGGCAGGTATCGCCGACCCTGACCCGGCCAAGCAGCTTCTCCGGCAAATACACGTTCAGCCATGTCTGGTCGAGGTCGATGATAGTCACGGGCACGGAACCGGCCTGTACAGTTTCGCCGACCCGGAAGGCAACCGTCGTCACAGTGCCCGAGACCGGCGCGGTCACCGCGCAGTCGGCGAGCCGTGCCTGGGCGATGTCGGCCTGCGCCTGTGCTGCATCCACCGCGGTGCGGGCAGCGGCCAGCGCCTCGTTCGCGGCCTTGGCGTCAGACTCAGTCTTGTCCATCTCCTGCAGGGTCAGGTTGCCGGCAGCGAAGAGCCGGCGCAGCCGGGCGAGGCTGGAATCGGCCAGCGCCGCGCGGGACCGCATGGCCGAGAGGTTCGCCTGCGCGGCCCGCAACTGCGCCTCGGCGGCCACAGCCGCGTTGCGATAGTCAGTCTGGTCGAGCAGCACCAGCGTGTCGCCGGCTCTGACTTCCTGCCCTTCCTGGCAGCGCACTCCGAGTACCCGTGCGTTCACCTTGGAGGCAACCTGGACCTCATAGGCCTCGATCGAGCCGGAGAGCTCGGACTCGCCCCGCACTCCCGAGCGCCGGGACACAACCAGAGCGACCACGAGCGCAATGACGACGAGTATTACGGCGGCTATCGGAAGGCGGCCCTTCATGTCAGTGAGAAGTCTAGCAGGTGAGTGGTCAAGGGGTCAAGTGTTCCCTGAATCCGAAGCAGATAGCCACGAAGACACGAAAAATGAAACGAAGGTCTGGAATCTTGCACCCGTTCGTTTCGTGCCTGTTTTCGTGGCCTCAATGTCGGTTCTGGGGGTATTCCGGCGGTCAAGTGCGGCGGGAGCGGTAGCGGGTGACCGCGATGGCGAAGATGACCGAACCGAGCACGAGGAGCGACACGGTTTCGGGCCAGAGGACCGCGATTCCCACACCCTTTAGAAAGATGGCCCGGACAATCGCCATGAAATATCGGCCCGGGATGAGGTAGGTGAAGTACTGGGCCGGGACCGGCATGGACTCAATCGGGAACATGAACCCGGACAGCAGCGTGTTGGGCAGCATGAACAAGAACGAAAGCAGCATGGACTGCTGCTGGGTTCGAGCCACGGTCGAGGCGAGGATGCCGAATCCGAGCGTCGCAAGCAGGAACGGTCCGGCAAGGACAAACAGAAGCAGGACCGACCCGTGAATCGGCACCCGAAACCAGGCGGTAGCGACGGTGGTGACGAGCAGCATATCAACGAATCCGATGATGATGTAGGGCATGAGCTTGCCCACCAGCAGTTCGCTCGGCCGGAGCGGAGTAACCACGAGCTGTTCGATCGTGCCGCGCTCGTATTCGCGCACGATGGCGACCGAGGTCATGATGGTAGTCATTATCAGCAGCACCATGACAAGCACGCCGGGTACCATGTAGTTGCGGCTGACCAAGTTCGGGTTGTAGAGTACGCGGGGCACGAGCGCGGTCTTTGCCGTAGGCACCAGCGAGGGAAACTGCGAGGCGATGCGGTCGGTCACGACGTTCAGGAGAATGCGTTGAGCGTTGGCTGAAGCAACCGTGGCAGTGTTTGGCTCCGAGCCATCGGCGTACAGCTCGAGACCGGCGAGCTGCCGAAGGAGCAGGCCACGTTCAAGCTCAGGCGTCATCACCAGCCCGGCTCTTGCTTCGCTCTTCAGCATCAGGGTCTGGATTGCGGCCCGGTCCGGCGCTTCAAGCACGCGGAAGGTGCCGGACGCAGCGAGCGCCCTTACGACGTCGCGGCTGAGCGGAGTCCGGCTCTGGTCGACCACGGCAATCCTGACGTTCGCGACGTCCTGCGTGGCCGCATACCCGAATAGGAGCAACTGAATCACCGGGGCGAGCAGAACCAAGGGCAGAGTGCGGCGGTCGCGGCGGAGCTGGATGAACTCCTTGCGGGCCACGCCCATTATCCGCTGAATCACAGGCTTCTCCTGAGGCGGACTACTGCCGCGGCCAGCAGCACGGCTCCGAACAGGACGATGACAAGCACCGGTTCGATGAGGGCGGTGAATCCGGCCGCCTTCAGATAGATGCCCCTGACTACGAGCAGGAAGTACCGCGCGGGCACGAACACGGAGATGAGCTGGATAAAGCCGGGCATCGAGGCGATGGGAAAGACGAACCCGGAAAGAAGGATGGTCGGCAGCATGGAAATCAGGAACGCCACGTACATTGCCACCTGCAGGCTTTCGACAAAGGTCGAAATCAGAAGGCCCATCGAAAGGCCGGTGATGAGGAACGGTAAGGCCAGGCCGACGAGCAGCAGGAAGCTGCCCTGCATCCTCACTCCGAACACCAGCGCGCCCACGATAATCACCAGCAGCAGGTCGAAGACGCAGATGAGGCCGTAGGGGAGGAGCTTGCCGATGATGAACGCGGCCGGCCGAATCGGGCCGGCGCGCAGGATTTCGATGGTGCCGCGCTCCTTCTCACGCACCACGGCCATCGAGGGGAGCAGGATGGTCATGAAGATGGTGATAATGGCAAGGATGCCAGGCACCAGGAAGTCGGTGCTGCGCCCGGTGGAACTTGAAGAGCACGCGCGGCTTCAGGCTGAGGGACATCGCGGAAATCGTGGGGACTGTCCTGGATTGCGGCGCTGCAAGCGCCGGGGACTGTCCCCCTCTGACGATTTCGGCCTGCCCCGCGTTCCATCGTGCCATCAGCGCCTGCGTGTAGGCCAGGATAACGGACGCGGTCATGGAATTAGAGCCGTCAATCAGCAGCGCGACCTGGGCCTGCCTGCCAGCGGCGAGGTCCCGGCCGAAGTCGGGTGAGAGCAGCAGTGCCATCCGCGCCCGGCCTTGGTCAATCAAGGTACGGGCGTCGGCCTCGCGCTCCGCACTGCCGACGAGCTGGAAATAGCCGGACGAGGTGAGGGCTTCGACCAGGTTGCGGCTGGACGGCGTGCGGCTCTGGTCCACGAGGCAGAACGGCACGTTGCGTACGTCGAGCGACAGCGCGTAGCCGAAAAGGAGCAGGAGGAACACGGGTAGAATCATAGAGATGACGAGCGTGCCCGGGTCGCGCAGGATATGGATGAACTCCTTGTTGGTTACGGCCACCAAAGGGCGAAGTGCCAGCCGGGACTCAGACCGCTGCCTCGGGTCAGACATTCGCGGCCCTTACCAGTTGCACGAACACGTCCTCCAGGGTCGGTGCGTCGGACGTGATTCCGTCGAGGCGCACTCCCGCGTCGGCCAGGAGGCGGGGAACGGTCTGCCGCGCAAACTCAGGGTCGCGCGTGACCACGCGGAGGCTGGAGCCGTATATGGCGGTCTCGCCGAGCCCGGGCTGTCCGAGCAGGGCGACGAGGCCTTTGCCCAAGGGTGCGCAGGCGATGCTCAGGCCAGTAGCCCGGGCCAGCGACCTGACGTGTTCCGGAGTCCCTTCGGCGATGACCCTTCCCTGACTGATGAGGCAGAGGCGGTTGCAGTACTCGGCCTCGTCGAGATAGTGAGTGGTCACCAGCACGGTCTTGCCAACTGTTGCCAGCCTGCGGACGTGCCCTTAAGAACTGGCGGCGCGACGCCGGGTCCATGCCCGAGGTGGGCTCGTCGGGAAACAGAACGCCGGGGTCGTGGATAAGCGCACAGGCCAGGGCGAGGCGCTGCCTGCCGCCAGCCGGCAGTTATCCCGCCTGTGCGTTCTCGAACCGGGCAAGCTCGAACCGCTGGATGATCTCGTCCATGGCGGCGGGCAGGGCGGCGCGGCTGATGCCATATACCGTACCGAAGAAGCGCAGGTTCTCCTTCACGCTCAGTTCTTCATACAGCGAGAACTTCTGGGACATGCAGCCGATGGAGTCCAAGAGCTTTCTCGCGTCGCGCGGCACCGCGAGCCCGAGCACGCGGCACGCGCCGGACGTCGGAGGCAGAATTCCGGTAAGGATGCGAATGACCGTGGTCTTGCCGGCGCCGTTGGGACCCAGGAATCCGAATACCTCGCCCTGCGCCACTCGGAACGACACGCGGTCAACCGCGGTGAAGTCGCCGAACTTCCTAACGAGGTCCTGCACTTCGATAGCTCGTTCCGCCTTCATCTCTTCGCCTTCATCCCTGCGTTCCTCGTACCTAAAAGTATCAGCGCGTCTTCGAGGGTAGGCTGGGCCGGCTCGGGTCCGGCTAGGACACCGGCTTCTGCCAGGGTCCCTGCCGCGCACTCCAGGGCTCCGTGCTCGTCTATGATGAGGAATGCTACACCCGCGCCGAGCGGCTGGACTGAGGCAATCTGTGGACAGGCGCTCAAGCGCGGCCGCGGCTTGTCCATGTTCGTCCGTGGCGACGAACTAGCGACGGTTGCGAACCTGCGCGAGGAGGTTTTCCGGCGTGTCGCAGACCGACACGCTGCCCGAATCCATCAAGGCAATCCGGTTCGCCCGTAGCGCCTCTTCCAGATACACGGTCGAGTAGACGATGGTCCTCCCCTGCGCCAGGTAGTCGGTGAGGATTCCTTAAGAACTCGCGGCGCGACAGCGGGTCGATGCCGGTGGTCGGCTCGTCCAGAACCATCAACTCCGGCTCGTCTCCAGCGCGCACGCGAGCACCAGTTTCTGCCTCATACCGCCGGAGAGATTACCGGCCCGGAACCTCCGGAACTTCCGCAGCCGGGTCAGGTCGAGCAGGCGCTCCACCCGGGCACGGGCGTCGGCTGGCTCCAAGCCGTAGAACGCGCAGTAGAAGTCGAGGTTCTCCTCGGCGGTCAGGTCCTTAATAGATGGCGAATCGCTGCGGCATGCAGCCGACGGAATAGCGCAGTCGCGGGGAGCGGGGGAAACCGGGTTCGCCTAGAATCGAGACCGAGCCCGAGTCCGGCGCGAGCGTGCCGGCCAGAATCCGAAGCAGCGTAGACTTGCCGGCCGCGTCCGGCCCGGAGACGCAAAACAGCTCTCCCGGTGCTACCTCAAGCGAGACTCCCCTCAAGCGCCTGGGTCGCGCCGTATGCCTTGCGGAGTTCGGAAAGCGACAGCGCTGCCATCAGGCTGAACGTCAGGTCGGATATCGGGCCGAAGCAAGCTGAGGCGCCGCGGCCCGGCTACTGATTGTGCGCGGTTCTGACGTGCGAGTTCGGACGCTAGGGATGAGGAGCGCGGACTCGGGATCGAGTCCGACGCGCCCTCAGGGCCCTCCAGAGCGCGTAGTGCGTGGCCTCGAGCAGGGCCTTCTGGTCGTCTATAGGCAGAGCACCAAGGAACAAACGCATCCTCTCAAAGGGGTCGCGTGCCAGGGCCAGGGCTTCATCGAGGTCGTCAGCGCGCCGACCGGTAGGCAGCGCCGCCCTGATGATGCCCGACGGTCGACCAGCACTGATCAGCATGAATAGAGCAGTAGACATGAAGTAAAAGAGCGACTGCACAGCCAGCGCCGCGGGGGTGAAACCGGGCTGGTCCGCTCCGGGCACGCCGGTCGGAATCCGCGCGAGCAGGACAATCATGGCCCCGACCAGCAGAAAGGACACTGCGATGCTCGACGGCGGATAGACCACCCACTCCCAAGACGGTCGGAGCTCGACCTCACCCCAACCCACGTGGCGCAAGCCCCGCGCGAGGGACAGAAGACTCTCCTCAGACGGCGCTGGGCCGAACTCCGGCACGTCGCTTCGGCTCACGCTTTGGACGTGAAACAGCTTCGGCACCGACTCCAGGTTGTTGCTTACGGCCGTAAGCAGATTCGTCCTGCCCTTGTCGAGGTGGTAGTCGGTGTCCTCGTGCGCCGGGCTGGCGACGCAACTCCTGAAACTGCTGGATTCGTCCGCGGCGCCCATGTTCCAGAGGATACGGTTCAGCCTGGACAGAGGGTTGTTGGTACCGAACCACACCCTATCCGCCGGTATCAGCCTTGACAACTCGTGACGCAGCGCCGCATAGGGGCCGAGGAGTTGTCCCAGCATGGTGGCCAAGAACACGCCTCCGAAATAGGGCAGAAGCTCAGCACTCCTGGCCGCGCCAGGCGGCAGGAGCGTTTCTATCACCAGCCGGAAGAGGTTTGTGGCCAGCACCACCGGTATCGCCGCGATGGCTGACCATAGTAGAAGCTTGTTCCATCCGACCGCAGAGACCGCTTCGGCCATGGACTTCCCGAGCGCACGCCGGGTCCTGACTCGCCTCTTGGGCATTCTCACCAGTTCTATCCAAAACTGTCATGAGTGTCAAGCTAAGTGAGAAGGCGGCGAACGGCTTGAGTCCTGCCGCCACATGTCTACAATGTGGCGTGAGCGGCCGCAAGCCCGTCTGGCGTGTGAGAGTATTCGGGCCGGAGACGCCGGCGCTGGTCGGGATTGTCACGCGGAGGAAGGACTGGGAACTGGTGCGTTCCGAACACTGGTACCGGATTCCGGCGCGCACGGCGCCGGAAGGGCTGGATAGCATTCGATATCTTGCCTTCTACCAGACCCGGCTGTTCGGCAACGAGAAGTGGGCGATAAGCTGGTACGCGCCTGTGCTCGGTATGAACAGGGCGATGCGGCGCGAGCTACTGCCGGACGAACTCGACCACCCGCGCGCCGGGGCGGAATACTACAAGTTGGCGCTGGGCGAACTCACGCGGCTCCCGCACCCGATTCCCAGTCGTCGGTGGCGGAGGATAGTCTTCATTCCCACAAGCCTCGAACGGCTACTGCGCGCACAGGAGATTAACGACCTGTTCAAGGTCAGCCCGATAGAGGAGAAGCTCTACTTCACGCTCAAGGATGCGGGCCTGCCTCCCGAGCGGCAGTTCTTCGTGCGTGAGGAGGGCGCAGGCTACATGCTCGACATGGCCTGCTTCTGCCGCGACGGCGGGCTGGATATCGAGTGCGACGGCGAAGCGTACCACTCGGGTCGGGACAAGGCCGAAGCCGACCGCGAGCGTGACAATGCGCTGACGACTGCGGGCTGGCGCATCCTGCGTTTTTCGGGCAGGAGCATCCTTCGCGACCCGGACAGGTGCGCCGAATCTGTCCGCCGGACCGTGCAACGCTTGGGCGGATTCAGAACCGCGAACCGCCGGCGCTAGTCGCCGCCTGCTGGCATTGTTCGGGAGCGAGCGTGAAGCGTGTGGCTCTAGCAGCTAAGAGGTCGTTCCCTGATGAGGGCGCTGAAGACGATGCAGAGGGCGGTCAGGCCGAGCAGGGCCACCAATGAACCGGTCATCGCGCCGGTCGAGGGTGATTTGAGCGCGTCCATGCCGAAGATGACGATGACGCCGGAAATCTGCCCCATCACCATCAGCAGGCTGTTAGACGTGCCCTCGGGCGCAGGCCGGGTCAGTTCGGCCCCGAACTGGAATCCAATCGGCCCGGAGCTGAGCAGGAAGAAGCCGAACAAGAATCCCGAGGCAAGCAGCAGCCAGTAGCTGGTCGCGAACGCCATCCCGGCGAGCCCGGGCAGCAGGCCGCACAGCGATAGAATGATGTAGGGTTTGCGGCGGTGGGACTTGTCCGACAGGATGGGCATGATGACCGCGCCGATGATGCCGCCGACGAGCATCAGACCGCCGAGCAGGCCGGCCTGAGAAATCGAGAACCCGCGCGGCCGGACGATGCTCTCAATCCAGGTCGAGACGCCGTTGAACATCCCGAGCCCGATGAAGAATATCGCCAGCAGCAGCAGGAAGTCGCGCTGGCGGAGCATCTGCTTGAGCCCGACGAACATCAGCACCCGTTCGTCCTGACCGGGCGGGCAGGGCGGGGTCGCGGGCTTGGCCCTGGCAAAGGCAAAGAAGCAGAGCGCGGCTATGACCGTGACGATTCCGTAGACAAGAAGCATGGAGGCCATGCCGTACCTGACTGCGAGCGCGGGAGTGATGAGCATGCCGACAAGGATGCCAAGATAGACGGCCAAAGTGCCGAGCCCGGCCGCAGTGGCGCGTTCCCTGGTCGGGAACCAGGCCGCGGCCACCTTGGTTACGGCGCCGACGATGAGCGGCTGGCCCATTGCGATGCCAGTCTGAGAGGCAAACACGAGCGGGAAGTCCGTCGCAAAGAGGCCGCGGGTGAGGGCGAAGACCGCGGTGAGAACAGCGCCGATGCCGACCGCGGTGCGGAACCCGAGGGTGTCTATCATCCACGCCGAAGGGATGACCAGCACGATATATACGGCCATGAAACTCATCGAGAGCAGGCCGATGAGGAGGTCTGATGTATGATAGAACTGGGCCGCCATCCCGGTAATCGGGGCGAAGGTTATCCAGAGCAACTGGTTCATGCCGGCGATGAACATGAAGCTCAGCAGCACGACCCAGCGGTAGCCGTAGACCCGGAAGGACTCGGAACCCGATGCCTGCGCCGCGGTGTTTGTCATGAAGCCAGAATAGGCGGGCGCGGGCCGAAGTCAACGTGAGCGGGCGGGGGCCGCTCGGCTACCTGGGCTCAGGCGGGGTGCGACCGTGGTGGGCGGCGCCGATACCCAGGGTAATCGACTGCCCTCTTACGGTTGAGTCGCCCCAAGGGGCTTTGAAGGCAGCGGACAGCTCGGCTCGTAGGGAGAGAACGCCGCTCCCGAACTCGCCCGTGAGTACCGGTCCGAACTCCTGTTTGCTCACACGTCCCCCTGCGCCCCAGCCGAGTCCGTCCGGCCGGTAGCGGGTGCCACCGAGCACCGTCACCTGCCAGCGCTCTGCCGGGTCAAAGTGGAGGGAGATGCTGTCGGGATTGACGTGGCCGGCGAGGCCGAACGGAAGCCACGTGACCCGAAGAGCAAGCGACGGGCGAGCCAGCGAGATACCGACCTGCGAGCCGGCGACCACGCTGCTCGTGAAGACAGTCGCCATCACGCCTTGTTCGAATCCGACATCAGCAGTCTGTTGACCGGCACGACACCCGAGGTCGAAGTAGTGGGCGGGTCGCCAGGCGCCTCTATCCGTCCAGAAGACCCGGTGATAGCCGAAGCGGCTTTCGGACGGACCCCAGGTAGGGGAATACGCGGGCAGGTCTTCGTGGAATGTGTTCACCGCCGGCGCGGAGCAGGTAGCCCTTACCAGCAGCACCGGCACCGACAGCAGGAAGACGAGCCGCACGACGTCGGCCCAAGTCGGCGGGTCTTGTCGGCGTCTCAGCCGGTTCGCCGGGCCGAAACCGCGGCCCTGATTGTGAATCGCGGACATCAGTTCGGAGTAGAAGATACACATGCCCCGGCAAGTGTCAATCATAGACCCTGGGACCGACGCTGAGCCGCGAAAGCACGCGCCGTCAGACACGGGCCGCTGAGGCCACGATACGAGGCAGATGGGCGCACGAAAACCGAGAGTCCGTTTCCTTCTGTCTCAGCGGCTTCGTGGCCATCTATCTCGGAGTCAGGACGAAGAGAAGAGCGGTCGTCATTCCCCGCGTCTAGGCTTTCTTGACTTGTGCGCGGACAGCACTATTCTGACCCAGGTCCCGTAATGAGTGGCGCACCAGTCTCACCGGACAGACTGCGGTCGTTGCGCGAGCGCGTGACAGCGGCCACGACCCCGGCCGAGCGAGTCGAGGCCGCCCTGAGTCTCGCCGACCAGATCTGGCTCTCCGACCCGGTTACCGCGCGGCCGCTGCTGGAGCAGGTTGTTGCCGAAGCCGAGGCAGCCGGCAGAATCAAGGACAAGGGCAGGGCCGCGTATGTGCTCGGTGAGTTGATGCGCCGCGCCGGCGACCTTGACGGAGCGGCGCGTTGCGCCGAAACGGTCTTCAGAGTCGCTGAGTCAACCGCCGACCGTCGCGTTCGCGCGAACGGGCTGAATCTCCTGGGCATTATCCACCGGGAGCGCAGCGAGTTTCAGGCTGCGATAGACTGCTTCAAAGAACTCCTGGACATCTCCCTGCAGATCGGTTTCGAGCAGGGCGAACGAATCGCACTTAATGGGCTCGGCGGCGTCTACGGTCTCAAGGGTGAGTTCGGCGAGGCGCTCGCGTACTACCATCTTTCGCTGAAAGCAGACAACAAAGCCGGAGACGCGCACGGCAGAGCCGTCGGCCTGTACAACATCGGCTGGACCCTTGCGGCCATGGGCCGCTGGACCGAGGCGACCGAGGATTTCCACCGGTCAATCGCACTCTGTGAGGAGCACAGCTTCTACAACCCGCTTGCCGCGGCTCGGATGGCGCTCGGAGAGTTGTCGCTCAAGCGGTCCGACTATGCGGCTGCCGCGCTCATGTTCCGCGCTGTGGTCGAAGGAGAGCGGGAGAAGCAGCATTCCGGACGGATGTATAGAGGGGCTCTCTCCGATCTGGGCTGGACACACTTCCGCAGCGGAGACCTGGCTCAGGCAGTGGAGGTCCTGAACGAAGCTGCCCGGCTGAGCGAGACGGCCGAGGACCGCCGCGGACTCGCAACCCTTTGCCGCCGCCGGGCCGAGCTCGCGCTGGCTCGGGGCTGGCTCGATGCGGCCGGCGACTTGGTCGCTCAAGCTGAGCATCACGCGACAGACCTGAATCTGGCGAGAGAACAAGGCGAGGCGCTGCGGGTTCAGGCGCTCCTCGCCGCAGCCCTTGGTGACTCGGCCGAGGCCCTGGAGCTTCTGAGCCGTTCCGAGACTACGCTGGAGCCGCTCGGGGACACTTACGAGCTTGCCCTTACCCGGCTCCAGCGTGGCCGTCGGCTATTGGAAGTCCATCGGTGGGAAGAGGCCCGCCCGTTGCTCGAGGATGCGGCCCGCACGTTCCGCCGGCTCGCCGTTGTAGCCGAGGCCGAAGAGGCGAACCGGCTGCTCTATCGGCTTGAGATGCGCACCGACCGTGTCGCCGCTTTGCTGCAGGCGCTGCTGAGCATCACCGCTCTCGGACTGCCGCCCGAGCAGTTCATTGAGCAGGTCCTCTCGATGCTGTGTGACAACATGCGGTTCGAACAGGGCGCAGTGCTTGTCGGCGTCAGGCCGGTTGCGACCGTCGGGAACCCGGACGTGTCAATTCCGCCCGAGTCCAGCCCAATGCCCTCAGAGACCGACCTCTCGCTGCTGCTGCCGGTCAAACAAGAGGAGCGTGTGATTGGTCTTGTCTGGCTGCTCCGGCGGCTGCCGCTCGAGGCGCGCGTCGACCCCGAGGTGCTTGAAGTTGTTTCCCGTACACTGGCGCCCGCGCTGGCGAAGCTGGAGGAGCTCAGGGCTGTCGAAGCCGACAGCACACTCGAGATTCCGGGGCTGCGGTTCCGGGGCGTTGTGGGCCGCAATCGCGAAGTGCTCGACCTGCTCAACCAGGTGGCGCGCATGGCCGCTGCTGCCGTCCCGGTGCTGATACGCGGCGAGAGCGGTTCGGGCAAGGAACTAATTGCCCGGGCCCTGCACGAATCAAGCCCGCGGGTTGACCATCCCTTTGTCACGGTCAACTGCGCCGCAGTCCCGGAAAGCCTGCTTGAAGCCGAG
>Ga0172366_10003561_pt1 | contig 12261 bp, 10 predicted proteins | sample LakKivSesite69cm_FD_114533 | JGI IMG/M metagenome (GOLD analysis project Ga0172366, IMG submission 114533) | Sediment microbial communities from Lake Kivu, Rwanda - Sediment site 69cm | ecosystem: Environmental > Aquatic > Freshwater > Lake > Sediment | place: Rwanda: Western Province, Lake... | reverse complement strand
TATTTTAGAAGCCAGCTGGGGGCTAATTTCGCCAGTTTTCGCTATTTTTATTCTTCAAAAAATAAATGGTGGAGACCCTCGTTTTGTTGGGGTAGCTTCAGCTATTTATTTAATTTTATTTGCTTTAATAAGAATTCCCCTCTCAATTTATTTGGATAAAAAACCAAAAGAAGAAGATGATTTTTTATGTATGTTTTTTGGTTTTTTCCTTTCTTCTTTTATTCCTTTTGGTTTTATTTTTTCAAAATTTCCTTGGCAAATTTATTTTTTACAAGCAATTTATGGAATAACTATGGCTATGGCCTTTTCAGGCTATATGGCAATTTTTACTCGCCACATTGATAAGGGAAAAGAAGCAACTGGATGGGGAATGAGGGCAAGTTTAATTAGTTTAGCCATGGGTTTAACAGCTGCTATTGGCGGGGCTTTAGTAGCCAAATTTGGCTTTAATCTTGTTTTTCTTTTGGTTGGATTTTTTAGTTTAATTAGCTCTCTTTTAATTTTTGTTTTGAAAAAAGAATTTTTGAAAACATGAAAAATCAAGAAATTGCTAAAATATTTTATGAGATTGCCGATTTTTTGGAAATGGAAGGAGTTCAGTTCAAACCCTATGCTTATCAGAGAGTAGCTATCACCTTGGAAACGTTAGAGAAGGATGTCGGAGAAATTTATAAAAAAGGAGGCAAAGAGGCATTAGAGAAGATCCCCCGGGTTGGTAGAAGCATAGCGGAAAAAATTGAGGAATATCTAAAAACCGGAAAAATAAAATATTACCAAGATTTGAAACGTAAAACGCCAATAAAAATGGAAGAGCTGACAGCAGTAGAAGGACTGGGTCCCAAAAGAGTTAAAGTTTTGTACCAAAAATTAGGGATTAGAAATTTAAAAGACTTAGAAAGGGCGGCTAAAACTCATAAAATTTCTTCTCTATTTGGTTTTGATGAGAAAAGCGAAAAAAACATCTTGGAAGGAATTGCTTTTTTAAAAAGGAGCAAGGGAAGATTTTTATTAGGAGAGATTTTGCCAATTGTAAAAGATGTCTATGAAAAATTAAAAAATTTAAAAGAAGTTGAAAACCTTAGTCCGGCAGGTTCTGTCCGGAGGATGAAAGAAACTATTGGTGATGTAGATTTTTTGGTAACCCCTCACCATAAATATGGTGGGGGGCCAGAAAAGATAATGGACTTTTTTGTTTCTTTGCCTGATGTTGTAAAAATTTGGGGCAAAGGAACCACCAAATCTTCTATTAGATTAAAACAAGGCTTTGATGTTGATTTAAGAGTAGTTCCGGAGAAAAGTTATGGTTCGGCTCTACAATACTTTACCGGTTCGAAAGAACATAATATTGTTACCAGAAAAATTGCCATGGACAAGGGTTTAAAACTTTCAGAGTACGGACTTTTTCGCGGTCCAAAAATGATTGCCGGGAAAACAGAAGAAGAAGTCTATAAAGCCCTGGGCATGGATTGGATTCCGCCAGAGTTAAGGGAAAATCAGGGAGAAATTGAGACAGCTCTAGAACATGAACTTCCTAAAATTATTGGATATGATGACATTAAAGGCGATTTACATTGTCATTCAGATTGGGATGGTGGAGCAAATTCAATTAAAGAAATAGCAGAAGCAGCAATGAAAATTGGTTATGAATATTTAGGAATTTCTGACCATACAAAATTTTTAAGAATTGAACACGGCTTGAATGAAAAACAATTAGCCCAGCAAAGAAAAGAAATCGATCACTTAAACTTAAAACTTAAAACTAAAAACTTAAAACTAAAAATTCTGCAAGGATGCGAAGCTAATATTTTAAATGACGGCTCAATTGATATTAAAGACGAGGCTTTGAGAAAATTAGATTATGCCATCGCTGGGATTCACTCAAATTTTAAGATGCCGAAAGAAAAAATGACTGAGAGAATTATCAAAGCAATGAGGAATCCTTATATCAAAATTATTTCTCATCCAACCGGCCGAATTTTGAAGAGAAGGGATGAATATCAAATTGATTTTGATAAAATTTTAAGAGTAGCCAAAGAAACCGGAACAATTTTAGAAATTAATTCTTATCCTGAAAGATTGGATTTAAATGACCAAAATATAAGAAGGGCAAAAGAGGTCGGAGTAAAAATGGTGATTAACACCGATTCTCACCACAAAGACCAATTGAGATTTATTGAATTAGGTATCGCCCAAGCTCGCAGAGGATGGGCAGAGAGAGAAGATATTGTCAATTGCCGGCCTTTAGAAAAACTATTAAAATTTTTAAAATAACAATAACATATGCCAGTTGAAAAATCAGCTGGAGCAGTAATTTTTAGGAAAGAGAGTGATAAACCTTTCTTTTTACTATTGCATTATCCCTCAAGCGCCAAAGCGCCCAAGGATTATTGGGATTTTCCAAAAGGACACATTGAAAAAGGAGAGAATGAAATTGAGACGGCGAGAAGAGAAGTTGAAGAAGAAACTGGATTAAAGGATATCGAATTTATAGAAGGATTTAAGGAAACTATCAAATATTTTTTTAAATTTGAGGGAAAAAATATTCTAAAATTCGTCACTTTTTATCTAGCGGAGACGAAAACTAAAAATGTAAGAGTTTCTTTTGAGCATCTGGGTTACGAATGGCTGCCTTATGAAAAAGCTTTGAAAAAATTAACTTATAAAAATGCCAAAGAAATCCTCAAAAAAGCCAATGACTATCTTTCACGAGAAAGTATATGAGATTGTTAAGAAAATTTCAAAAGGGGAAGTTTTAACCTATAAGGAAATAGCAAAATTAGCCGGAAAGCCAAAAGCTTATCGGGTGGTCGGGAATATTTTAAATAAGAACAGAGACTCAAAAATCCCATGTCATCGGGTAATAAAATCTAATGGGGAAATCGGCGGATATAAATACGGAACAAAAAGAAAAATTGCCCAACTTAAAAAAGAAGGTATAATTATAAAAAAATCCAAAATCCAAATTTCAAAATCCAAATATGCCTAAATTGCATCCTGAATTGCAAAATAAAGAATTCTGGTACAAGGACATTACTTTAATTCCCAATCGCCTACCTGATTTTGAAAGAGATGAGGTTGATTTAACTACTCATTTTACTAAAAGAATAATTTTAAAAGCTCCTTTTGTTTCAGCTCCCATGGATACGGTTACCGAAGCTAAAATGGCAATTTTGATGGCTTTGATGGGTGGAATTGGAGTAATTCACTACAATTTTCCAACTATTGATGAACAAATTAAAGAGGTAGAAAAAGTGAAAAGATTTGAAGCCGGATTCGTTTTTAATCCGGTTGTTTTATCTCCTAAAAGCACTATTCAAGATGTTTATGACATTGCAAAAAAATATGGTTTTTTTAGTATCCCAATTACTGAAGATGGAACCCCAGCTTCAAAATTAGTTGGCATTGTTACCCATCGAGATGTTAGATACCGAAAGGATATGGAAACGAAATTAAAGGATGTCATAACTCCCAGAGAGAAATTGATAGTAGCTCAAAGGTCAGAAACGGTTGATAAAAATGACCTGCAAAAAGCTAATGAAATGATAAGAAAAAACAACCTCGACACTTTGCCAATTATTGATGAAAAAGACAGGGTGGTGGCTTTAGTGACCGATTCAGATTTAAGAAAAAATGAAAAATATCCTTTGGCAACCAAAAACGAGAATAAGCAACTGAGGACTTTTATTGCTGTTGAGGGAAGATTAAAATTAGCCAAAGAAAGAATGGGGAAAGCCTTTGATGCTGGCGTCGACGGAATTAACATTGAGGCAAGCGTCGTTTTTAAAGAACAATTTGAAATCGCCAAATATTGTAAAGAGAACTTTCCGACCCTGGAGGTGGTGATGGGTAATGTTGCTTCAGCCGAAGTTGTTAGAAAAATAATTGAACAAGGATTTGATTATTGTGATGCTATAAAAATTGGGATGGGGCCGGGAGCTGCCTGCATTACCCAGCAAGAACTCGGTACTGGCCGGGCTCAAGCCTCGGCGGTTTGGGATTGTTGTCAGGAGGCAAAACGGTTGGAACCCAAATATGGCTTCATACCTCTGATTGCTGATGGTGGGATAAAAGTGATTGATGAGGCGGGTGAGGGAATTGAGAAGCCCGGCGACATCACTAAAGCCCTGGCTTTAGGAGCCCAAACTGTCATGATTGGAAGTATTTTTGCTGGATTAGATGAATCTCCTGGTCAAGCCGAATTTGATTATCAGGAAAACCGAATGGTTAAGAAATATCGGGGCATGGGCTCTTTAGAGGCGATGGAGGGAAAGGCAGCCGTAAGATATGCCGTGGATAAAGTAAAAATAAAAATTGCTGAAGGAATAGTTACTAAGGCGCCTTATCGAGGTTCTGGGTATGATTTTCTGCCAAGACTAATTATCGGCGTCAAACAGAGCTTACAAAAACAAGGATTTAAAAACATAAAAGAACTCCAAGAAAAAGCCGACATCCGGCCAATTTGACCTTTACTTAAAAAAGAAGACGTGGTAATAAAAAATTGGAGGGTTGTTCTTTGACAACCCGACAATAAAGGAAAAAGGAGGTATAAAATGTCCTGTGGAGTTTTTGGGATAGTTAGCAATGAAAAGGTTATTCTTAAAATTACCCTTGGTCTTTATGGAATTCAGCATCGAGGAGAGCAAGCTGTAGGTGTAGCCACATTCGACGGTTCTAAACTCAATTTTCATAAAGAAGAAGGTTTAGTTACCGAGGTTTTTAATGACAAAAATAGAGACGCTCTTTTTGAAAGACTTCCAGGAAACTGGGGAATTGGCCATACACTTTACTCAACCATTGGGAAAACCGGCGATGAAAAGCAACCAAAGATGTTTCAGCCACTAATTGGCGAATTCCATGGTCAACCATTTGCTTTAGCTCATAATGGTAATTTGGTTGATTTAGATGGTTTGAGGAAAGAGGCTGAAGAAAAAGGATACCAATTTCAATCATCGATTTCAGATACTGAGGTTATCATCGCTTTACTTTCTGTTTCTCCTGATAAAGATTTTCTGGAAGCGCTTCTGAAGGTTCTGCCAAGGTTAAAAGGCGCCTTCGCTCTTACAATTTTGTTTCAAGATAAAGTTATAGGAGTCAGAGACCGATTCGGTATTAGGCCACTCTGCCTTGGCCGAGACGAAACAAGCTTTATGCTGGCTTCAGAAGAATCTGCCTTCCACCCTGTTAGAGGAAACTTTATTAGAGAAATTCAGCCGGGAGAGGTGATAGTTTTGGGAAAAAACGGGATAGAAAGTACTTTTATCTGGGCGGAAAATCCCAAATTGCGGATTTGCATCTTCGAACATATTTACTTTGCCAGGCCAGATAGTAGATTGGCTGGTCGAAGCGTTTATTCTTACCGAGATAATGCCGGCTACCAGGTAGCCATCGAACATCCAGTTGAGGCAGATATAGTTTGCTCGGCACCCGAATCTGGAGAGATTTATAATTATGGTGTTTCCCGTGCTCTGGGTATTCCATTGGGGAAAGCGATTTTCCGAAGTCGTTATTTCCCGGGAAGAACATTCATGTATACCCGAGACATCGATCGTCGCAGCGTCCAGAGGATAAAATTATATGTTCTAAGAGAGGTTGTTCATGGGAAAAAAATAGTCCTTACTGAAGACTCAATTATTCGGGCCAACGTCTCACCCGTAGTAGTAGCAATGCTTAGAGAGGCGGGAGCAACCGAAGTTCATGAAAGGGTCGGTTCTTCTCCCCTTCGTTGGCCTTGTTTTCTGGGGATTGATATTCCTACTAGAGTAGAGCTGGCAGCCGCTAGTTTAACCGAGGAAGAGGTAGGTAGAAAAGTGGTCCGCGCTGACTCTCTGGGCTATCTTAGTCATGAAGGAATGATTAAGGCCTCTGGTTTACCGAGAGAAAATCTCTGTTTGGGGTGTTTTATTGGGAGAGAAGGATATCCGATTGAGCCGCCTCAGAATTTCGACTTTAAACCGCCTTCCTAAGAAGGCGGTCATTTATTTTTTAATTAAATTGTCTAAAATTAACCTTTCATCAGGGTCCATAACAGGTTATGGACTCGACCGAGCACAAAAATTTTATTTTTGTGCTCTGGCTTTTTCTACAATTTTTTCGAAAATTTGAGGATGGTTTTGGGCTAAATTAGCTAAAATTTTTCGGTTAAGCTCAATTTTATTTTTTTTAAGTCCGGCAATAAATTTTGAATAAGATAAGCCAAGTTGTCGGCAGGCAGCGTTAATTTGGATTTGCCAGAGGGCCCTAAACTCTCTTTTTTTTGCTCTTCTGTCTCTGTAAGCATACTCCCAGGCGTGAAGCAGGGCTTCTTTAGCCCTCTTTATTTTTTTCTTTCTCCCCCAACGAAAACCCTTAACGTATTTTAACAGATGCCTTCTTCTTTTATGTGCGATTTTTCCTCGTTTGACTCTTACCATAATAAATACATTTAGAAATTAATAGATATTTGCAGCCTTCGGCTGCGATACTTATAGATATTTATTGCAATGAATATCGCGAGCGAAGCGAGTAAATATCAACAAGTATCTATCAATATCTAAGAAGCTAACAGCTTCCTAATTTTTTTGGCTTCGGCTTTTGAAACCCTAATCCACTTTCGGCTCTTTCTAACTTTCTTCCCCGATTTTTTTGCTCGATAATGGTCAAGACCGGTTGCCCTCCTAAAAACTTTACCGGTTTTGGTAATTTTGAAACGTTTTAGAATTGACTTACGTGATTTCATTTTATTTTTTACTTATTATCATTGTAAATCCCCTTGGCTCCCTTTTTAATTCCCTCTCAATCTTTATTGGAATAAGTTTTTCTAAAATCTCCAGAAATTGATTTATTTTTCCTTTAGCAAATTGTCCAAGGGCTTTTTCTCTTCCTCGCAAGACCATTTCTATTCTAACTTTATCTCCTTTTTTAAAAAATTTTTCGGCCTGACGAGCTCTTGTTTCTAAATCGTGTAAAGAGATATTAAATCCTAACCTTATTCCTTTTAATTCTCCGCCCCTGCTTACTTTTGCTACTTTTTCTTTCTTTTGTAGCCAGTATAAGTATTTTCCATAATCCATTATTTTACAAACTGGCGGTTCTACCTTTTCTGTTACCTGGATTAAATCTAAATTGCGCTCCTCAGCCATTCGGAACGCCTCTTTTAATGAGAAAACCCCAGTCTGTTTTCCAGTTTCGTCAATAACTCTAACCTGAGGAGCCCTTATTTGATTATTAATTAATGGTCTTTTAATCAAAAATAGAGTGGAGGCGTGGGGATTTGAACCCCAGTCTGAAAATTTTACCAGAGATAGCTCTACAAGTTTATCCCAATTTTTGATAGTAAAAAGTAGCAATTGGGCGAAAATCTTTCTACTCTTGGTCTATTTTAATTTGATAGCTTTTTAGACCTTAAAAGAGCTACCTATCTCGAAGAATATAACACCCGGACCCTGACTATCGAGAATCAACGGTTCGGATGCCGCCTTTAGGATAGCTTACGCATAGGCCAAAGCGGGTTTAGAGAATAAGTTGGCACTTATTACTCGGGTTCTAGAAGTTTTATGAGATTCTAGAATACTCGACTTGCCTATCCTGGCTAAATTTCCATCTATTCCAAGCACCCCCGTTTTAAGACTCTTTCAATTTCTCTTTCTGTTTCCCGTTTTCTAATTAATTCTCTTTTGTCAAATTTTTTCTTTCCTTTGGCAATTCCAAACTCAACTTTTATCTTTCCTCTTTTAGTGTATATCCTCAAAGGTATCAAAGTCAAGCCCTTTTGCTTTGATTTGCCAATGAGATATTTGATTTCCGATTTTTTCAAAAGGAGTTTTCTAGACCTCTCGGGATTATAATCTGCCGGTGTATTTTTTGGCTGATAAGGTGCAATTTTCGCTCCGATCCAATACGCCTCCTCGTTCTTTATTATCACATAAGAACCGGCCAAATTTACCCCTCTTGTTTTCAGTGACTTCACCTCCTGACCAATTAAAGAAACCCCTGCCTCAAACTTCTCCAGTATCTGGTAGTTAAAGTATGCTTTCTTATTTTCCGCTAGTGTTGTCATAATTTCGATAAGCTTTTTTACTTGCCCTGTACCGAACCCGCAGGTTCTGGTGCGGGGTTTTCAGCTGATATCTTCATAGGTCTATTTTAACATCAAATCCTTTAATTTTTAAGCAAAATAAGGTAAGATTAAGAAATAATGACCCTTCAATAAATTCAGGGTCATGCTGAGTTTATCGAAGCATGATAAGAGAAGAAATAGGCAATTTAATAGAAAAAGCGGTAAAAAACCTTTATCAAAAAGAGGTTGAAGTTAAGGTTGAACGGCCGGCAGGAGCAGTTTTTGGAGATTATACCACCAATATTGCCATGGTTTTAAAAAAGAACCCTGAAGAAATTGCTAAGAGTATAAAATCGCCTATCTTAAAGAAGGTAGAAGTAAAAAATGGGTTTATTAATTTTTTTCTTTCAGAAGAATATCTACAAAAGCAAGTCGGAGAGATTTTGAAAGAGGGCGAAAGATTCGGCGAACTAAAAATTGGCAAAAATAAAAAAGTTCAAGTTGAGTTTATTTCAGCAAATCCCACCGGTCCGGTAACTGTCGGTAATGCTCGAGGTGGTCCTTTCGGTGACACTTTGGGTAACGTCCTTAAAAAAGCTGGCTTTAGAGTAGAAAAGGCTTTTTATATTAACGATTACGGAATGCAAATTTTAGTCCTCGGCCATTCAGTTTTAAAAGACGAAAAAGCTGAGTGGGGAGGAAGGTATATTGATGACTTGCATAAGAGAATTAAAATAAAAGACCCTTATAAAGTGGGAAGGGCAGCAGCCAAGATTATTCTTGAGGAAATGGTAAAAAAAACAATTGAGAAGATGGGAATTAAATATGATGAGTGGTTTTTAGAAAATAAACTTCATCAGGGCGGAGAAATTGATAAAGTTTTGGAATTTTTAAGGGAGAAAGGTTTAATTTATGAAAAAGAAGGAGCTAAGTGGTTTAAATCAACGCAATATGGAGATGAAAGAGATAGGGTATTAGTTAAAGATAATGGCTGGAAGACTTATTTAGCTGGGGATATTGCTTATCATAAATATAAGTTTGAAAAAAAGAAATTTGATAAAGTAATAGATATTTGGGGAGCTGACCATCAAGGAAATATTGCCGGTCTTCAGGCCGGAGTGGAAGCCCTCGGGCATAAAGGAAAACTTGATATTATTATTTTGCAATTTGTTACAGTTCTAGAAAAAGGAGTAGTTTTAAAAATGTCAAAGAGGAAAGGAGTTTATGTTACCACAGATGAGTTACTTGAGGCAGTTGGCTTAGATGTTGTTAGATTCTTCTTTCTCCAAGAATCAGCAAATACCCATTTGAATTTCAACCTTTCTTTAGCCAAAGAGCAGTCAGAGAAAAACCCGGTTTATTATGTTCAATATGCTTATGCTAGAATATGCAGTATCTTAAAGAAGCTCAAAACTCAAAGCTCAAAACTCAAAACCACAACTGAAAACTTAAAACTATTAAAACACCCTTCAGAATTAGAGCTTATTAAGCAATTAATTAGATTCCCAGAAATTATTGAGGATACGGTGAAAGATTATCAGGTTCAAAGAATTCCCCAATATGCTTTGGATTTAGCCACTTCTTTCCATCAGTTTTACCGAGATTGTCGAGTTTTAACAGAAGACCTTCCTCTATTAAAGGCTCGTCTAGGTTTAATTTTAGCCACCAAAATTATTTTAAAAAACACTTTAGATTTAATGGGCATTTCCGCCCCAGAAAAAATGTAGTATGAATATAAATTTTCCTAAAATTGAGAAAAAAATATTGAAGTTTTGGAAAGATAATCAGGTTTTTGAAAAATCAATTAGGCAGAGAAAAAGGGCTCGGAATTTTGTATTTTACGAGGGACCTCCAACTGCAAATGGCCAACCAGGAATTCACCATGTTTTAAATCGTGTTTTTAAAGATATTACCTGTCGTTACAAAACCATGCAGGGTTTTAAAGTATTAAGAAAAGCCGGTTGGGATACTCATGGTTTACCCGTTGAATTGGAAATTGAAAAAAAACTTGATTTGAAATCTAAAAAAGATATTGAACAATACGGAATTTATGAATTTAATAAAGAATGCAAGAAATCAGTTTGGCAATACAAAAAGGATTGGGAAAAATTAACTGAGAGGATTGGCTTTTGGATTGATATGAAAAATCCTTATATTACTTGCGAAAATAATTACATTGAGACGGTCTGGTGGATTATAAAACAAATTTGGAAATCAGGACTTTTGTATCAGGATTATAAAGTGGTTCCTTACTGTGTTCGCTGCGGTACAAGTTTATCAAGTCATGAGGTGGCTTTAGGATATAAAAAAATCAAAGAACCAGCCATATATATCAAATTCGAAATCCGAAATCCGAAATTCGAAACCGGGGGAAGAAGTTATTTATTGGTCTGGACAACCACACCCTGGACCCTGCCAGGCAATGTGGCGATTGCCATAAACCCAAAATTTGAATATGTGGAGGTGAAAATCAACAACGAATATTTAATTTTAGCCAAAGAAAGACTGAATGTTTTAGGAGGTGATTACGAAGTGATTAAGAAATTTAATGGGAAAGATTTAGTCGGTTTAAGATATAATGGTCTTTATCCTTCCAATGAGGAGATTTCAAAGATTGCCTATAAGGTAATTCCAGCCGATTTTGTTTCTCTTGAAGAAGGAACAGGGCTTGTCCATATTGCTCCAGCCTTTGGAGAAGAAGATATGGAACTAATAAAAGCTCAAAGCTCAAAGCTCAAAGCTCAAAAGTTGCCAGAATTTCCGATATTATTAACGGTTGACGGGGAAGGAAAATTTACTTTAGATGTTAAAAAATGGGCAGGTCTTTTTGTTAAAGATGCCGACCCATTGATTATTGAAGATTTAAAAACTCGAAATTTACTTTTTAAAGAGGAATTGTATGAACACGATTATCCTTTTTGCTGGCGATGTGATAGCCCCCTTTTGTATTATGCAAAGCAAAGCTGGTTTATCAATATGCAGAAAGTGAAAAAAGATTTAATCAGAAATAATCGAAAAATTAACTGGACTCCAGCTCATTTAAAAGAAGGTCGTTTTGGAGAATGGTTAAGGGAAATTAAGGATTGGGCGCTATCCAGGGAAAGATATTGGGGAACGCCTTTACCCGTTTGGCAATGTGAAAAATGTAAGAACTTAGAAGTTATTGGGTCTTTAAAAGAGTTCCTGATTCAGAAATTCTCAACTAACAATTATTATCTTTTTCGCCACGGTCATTCTTTAAGACAGGTAAAACAATTGGCAATGTGTTGGCCGGAGAAAATACATTGCCCCTTAACTAAAGAAGGAATAGAAGAAACAAAGACAGCCGCCAGAAGATTAAAAAACAAAAATATAGATTTGATTTTTTCCTCCGATTTATTGAGAACAAAGCAGACAGCTAAAATTTTGGCTCAAGAATTTGGGGTAAAAATAATTTTTGATAAAAGATTAAGAGAATATGATGTTGGGATTTTTAATGGGAAACCTCCCCAATTATCCTGGGAGTACTTAGACAAAAAGCAAGATTGGCTTTCAGCCAAAATTCCCAAAGGAGAAAGTTTGGTTTACTTAAGAAAAAGGATGTATAGTTTTTTAAAGGAGGTAAATGAAAAATATCGAAACAAAAATATTTTAATTGTCTCCCATGAGCTTCCTTTGACGATTCTTGAGGGAACCTTGAAAGCCCACACTTTAGAAGAAATTTTAGAGCTAAGAAGAAAAAAGAAAATAAAGGCAATTAAAACTGGCCAATTTCGGAAAATTGAATTCAAAAACTTACCGTTTAATGAAAAAATGGAATTAGACCTTCATCGGCCCTATATTGATGGAGTGAGATTTTATTGTTCGGGATGTAAAGAAGCTTTAATGCTAAGAACTCCAGAGGTAATTGATTGTTGGTTTGATTCAGGAGCAATGCCATTCGGCCAAGTCCACTGGCCATTCGCTTGGCCTCAAATTAAAAATGAAAAATTAAAAATTAAAAATTATGTTAAAAGGGGATTTCAATTTCCTGCGGATTACATTAGTGAAGCAATAGACCAGACCCGGGGTTGGTTTTACACTTTATTAGCCATTTCAACTCTATTAGGTTTCGGAACGCCTTATAAAAATGTTATTTCTTTAGGCCATGTTTTGGATGAAAAGGGAGAAAAAATGTCCAAATCAAAAGGAAATGTGGTTGACCCCTGGTATATTGTTGAAAAATACGGTGCCGATGCTACGAGGTG